>Ga0126369_10001480_pt1 | contig 16261 bp, 14 predicted proteins | sample PanSoiMetaPlot_1_FD_109646 | JGI IMG/M metagenome (GOLD analysis project Ga0126369, IMG submission 109646) | Tropical forest soil microbial communities from Panama - MetaG Plot_1 | ecosystem: Environmental > Terrestrial > Soil > Tropical forest > Bulk soil | place: Panama | collected 2016-02-17 | reverse complement strand
TAGCGGGTGCGCGGGCCGGTAAGACCTCAACGGTTCTGGAGCCGAATCTCTGTCTCTACCCGGGCTCGATCGTAGCTCTCGATCCCAAAGGCGAGTTATCGGGCACGGCGCGCTTGCGCCGGGCCCTCATGCACAGCGTCTATGTGCTCGATCCGTTTGGGCAATCGGGCGAGCCGAGCGCTTGCTTTAACGCTCTTGACGAGCTTCATCCCGACAGCTGGACGATTGCCGATGATGTATCGTCGATCACGCACGCGCTGATCGTCGACGAAGCCGATGCGAGGTCAAAGCACTGGAACGACAGCGCTCGCGCTTTGTTGAAGGGCATTATTTTGCTGACCGTGACGCTTGGGCAAGGCGAACGGAATTTCATCACCGTCCGCGAATTGCTTTTGCTGAGCTATCCGCCGCTCGTGCGCGCGCTGCGGGAGAAAGTCCGGCCTCCCGAGAACGGACAGTACGACGAGCAATTTTACAACGAGAACAGAGCGGCGGTCGAAACGCTGCTGCGGGCTATGAGCAGGGCGGGCGAGCGCTTCGGCGGCATTCTTGCCGGGATTGGAAATCGTTTTCTAAATACGCCGCATACGGAGCGCGGTAGCGTCTTCAGTACGGCAGCGGCACAAACCGACTTTCTCGACAGTCTCCCCTTGCGACAAATCTCGCGACGCTCCGATTTCAGACTTGCCTCGTTACGCGGCGAGCGGCCGACCACAATTTATTTGTGCCTGCCTGTGGGCCGGATGGAAAGTCACTACCGCTGGCTGCGGCTGATTGTGCAGATGGCCTGCCTTGCGTTGGAGCAATTGGGCGTTTATCCCAGGAACCGGCCGCCCATTTTGTTCATGATGGAGGAATTCGCGACGCTCGGCCATATGGAAATTATGGAGCGCGCAGCCGCCTATTTTCCTGGATTTGGGGTTAAGCTGTGGGCCGTGCTGCAGGACACAACCCAATTGCAACGCTATTACCGGAGCAGCTGGGAAACCTTCCTTGGCAATGCGGGCCTGGTTCAGTGCTTCGCCAATGGCGACCAATCGACCCTTGATTATATGGCGCGCCGCCTCGACGAGCTGATCAAGCCGTTCGAGTTGCGCACCGCGTTTTCGCGCCAGCGCTTCAGTCAACTGTTGATGTTTGAAGGCGAGCGGCCCGCAGCGGCAATGCGGCTTGAGCACGAGGATGTCGCGGCGATCCGGTCACGCATTGTGCAGCCGGTTGCATTGGCGGGCCGGTGATCAGCCAAGCAGGCTTGCACCAGGGCGGTGCTGGAATTCTTGTGGCTTCGCCCAGAGCTGCATCATGGCCTCTTGCAAATGGGCCGCGAACACCTCATCCATGCGGTCGAGTTCATCGAAGCGGTGGAGCGTCAGATATTCAACAAATCGCGTGCCGTAGATGCCGCAGAGAAGCTGTTTGCCATCTTCGTCCCGTTGCAGGGCGGGCCAGGCATTTTCCATGAAACGCAACCAGAAGACATCGGCGCCTTCAATGATCATGCAGTCTGGCCTGATCTCGACCCTGCGATAGACTTCGACGGGCTTCCTGACGATGAGCCAGTTGATGACGCCTACAGCGAGCAGGCAGGCAAGATTGAGCCAGAGGTTTTGAACCGGCGAATAATGCAACAGGTACCAGCCGTCGACGCAAAACGATGCTGTCCATGCGAGGAGACGCCAGAGCGTATGCCGAAGGTGGACGTCGATATCCTTGAAGACAATTAGTATGCCCCCTTCTGGCGTGAGGAAGCGGCCGTAATCGGTATAGGGGTCGGGCTGGAATCCGCTCCAGGATGAGGAGGGGAGCGATAGCGTTGAAACGTCCCCGAGCGGGAGGGTTCGTTGTGGCCGAACAAGTTGCCGCGCGGACGGTGCGGCCCGAGCGAGCGGGCGCGGTGCCTGGGCCATTTTTTGTGGACGTGACAACCGTATTTGCGCGCGACTGACCGGCGGCACGGCGCTTTCACATTGTGCTGGGCGGGTAACAGGCTGCGATGTTTTGCATCTGCGTCCGTCGCGTTCTGTCAGTCGCGCAACCGGTCGTGTCACACGTCTGCGAATTGACAGGTCAACTCGTCGCATATGAGGACTGGCTCCGGCGGCGAGCTACGATCAAAAATGGGCTTTCAGCGCTCGCGTTCTCCAGAACGTTCTGGATGATTTCGGTAGCCTTGTCCGCCCCAGGCAAGCGCGCGCGCTTCGAAAGCATTCGAGCGGTCAACCTCGTTCATCCACCAAAAATCCGGGACGCTTTCAGCAGTGGTGTCTCTTCGGGTTCATAGGCGTAATTCGAATTAGCTGATGGTCGCGCATTAGATGACATTGTCGACCCTCGCTTCAGTTAAGCCCGTGTATTCTAGCCATCGTGGTTGGATGGTGAGATGGAAAGTTTTGTAATCGCGGAGGGTGCGTCAGACAGCCAATGATCGGTAGCGTCCAACGGCGATAAAAGCCCTGGGCGTTCTGATGGGATAATCCTTGTTGGGCTCGAACGATGTATGCCGCCGGGCATTCGTCGGCAGCGGCCGCTCCCCTCGCGGAGAACGGCCATACCGTAGGGTAGGAGTGATGATGGCGTTTGCTCATGCGGCAATGTCTGCCTCGTACTCGTCGAGAACCTCGATGTGTTCGATGCCACAGTCTTGCCAGCACATGGCGTCGCGGTTTTCGTGCCACATACGCTCGGCAAGGTCGCACGCCGCCCTGCGGGATTCCGCGGTAACCCACACGGCGTATACGCCGTAGCCAACCAGTGAGACGCGATAGTTGCGAAGGAAGGCGCCGCTCATTGGCCACCGCCCTTCGCCGCGTCAACGGCAACCGCGAGTTCGTGGATAACTTCGCCAAGGTCGCCGTTCTGCCACCGATCGAGGACTTTCTCGGCGGCGGTAAGCAGATCGGCTGCCGCAAGGCGCAGACGCAAATCGTCGTCCTGCCAGACCGCGAGGGCTTCTTCGTTCTCGCGACAGACTTCGATTTCGTTGATCGGAGCCCGGCCGTCGTAGTAGTCGAACAAAGCTTCATGGTAAATGTCCCCGGTCTCGGAGAGTCGGCGGGCGACCGCCAAAGCCTGCTCGGGCGTGTCCGCTTCGATGTCGTGATCGGCATAGTTGCGGTCGGATCGGAAATGGACTGTGTAAGGGTTCATGGCTGAAATCCTTTCGTGCTGAAGAAAGGGCCGCCCGGGCGGGCGGCCCGAAGATCGAGCGGCGCTTAGTCCGCCTTGGGCTTTTGGCGATCCCACACGAGAACGTGTTTGCCGGCGTCCTTGGCCGGGAACAGCGCGACGTTTATTGGCTTGGACAGGACCGGCGAATCCAGCCGCGCGGAAATGTAGGCTTTGCCGGTCTTTTCAGCGGTCTTGTTCCAGGCCGCGCCGACCTCGCAGCCGGCGTCGGTCAACACCCTGTAATCAGCGCCTTTGTCGTTCGGCTCGAAGGTAAGTTTGATGCGGCCGACAAGCAGGGCATCCATTTCGCCGGTGATGCGGCCGTTCGCTGCGGTAGAAAAATTTCCGATATTCATGATTGTCTCCTTCCGTCTGTAAGGCCCCACAACGGCGCCTTGATGCGAATTCCGTCAGACGGACGGCGGCGTGGCCTATGCCCCTTGCCGAGCCTGCGAGGTCGAGAACGCAGGAAAATTGACGGCGGCGGCTTGCCGCCGAGCCACTCCTTGGCGGCCGGAAATTTTCTTGCGTTGTCGAGGGCTAGGCCGCACTAGCCGGCGGAACGGCTGCACGGTTCGCATCATTCAAGGCGCGTGGCGGCTGGGCGTTCGGAAGGAACGGCAATCATCGGCGGAAATCAGACGCACGGATGAACCCGGCAAATGCCCTGCCATGCTCGCAGCTCAAAACCGTGAACGAACGGGTGCGCGATATCGGTTAGGGTGACCGACCCGGCTAAGCAAGCGGTTTTGAAGAGCCCGGATAGAAACTGGGAAAGCTCACCTCAAGCGGGCGCCGTCCACCTGCCGAATTCAACAACGCGAATATGCGCGCCATGGTTACGCGGGGAGTCCGTCCATCAAATCTGGATCGCCGATGCGGTGGCGTGGGCCTCGATCTCCAGGCACGGCGAGGCCAGACTTTATGTGGCGCAAGAGCTGAGCATGTAGGGTCACCGGTAATGTGACAGGCGTGGTTGGGCAATCGGTGTGCAGAGAAAGTAGAGGGCAGTAAGGGCAGTTCCACGTAGGCAAGAGGAGGGCTAGACCGAGCGCTTCCGGGCCTGCCTGCGACGCCGCGCTGCGAGCTTGCGGTTGTGTTTGTACATCTCTCCCCGCTGCGTCGACCGGGACCCGGTTGGCCCCAGAGGCGGTAACGGCGGCGCGGGCGCATCAGCGGCAACGGCGCGGGCATGGCTGACGGCATCGGCAAGGTCTTCGGTCTGGTATTCTGTCGAAGCGCCGCCATTGCGAAAATTGACGATGTAACCGCCTGGCACCGGGCGAAGCGTCTGACCAAGTGCGTGCACGTGGTCCTTGGCGATCTGAAGAGGCGTTATCATCACCTGCACGGTCCGCTCACCTTATTGGCTAAGACATCCTACTATAACTTCGATCGAAATTCGATGTTCAAATGGTCAAAAAGCCCAGCGATCAGGTGAAAACTCTGAATCGGATACCGCAAATTCAAACGAAAAATTGTAAGGTGTAGTGGTCGCCCTTTGGTTCCGCGAGCGGCGCAATCGATTTGCAGTATTCGTGTTCTTTGATCCACAGACCTTAAGGCACGTGGCGGCTCTGCAATCACGCGGGGCCGTTTCGGGCACGGCCTCGGAGTGGCCGGTTTTGGCAATTTCGCGCCAGTGTGATCTGCCTCACATTCAGATTCGTAAACGCCTGCGACCATAGGCGGCGAAATAGGGAGCCGCGCAACCTCGTTGGCTGGTACCTGTTGCGCAAACGAAAATTCCGTTCCGCTGGGAGAGTCCTATGAAACGAAGCTATCGGAAGATGCTCGGGTTGACTTGTGCCAGTTTGCTGATGAGCGCCGGGCCGGGATTCGGCTGGGGCAACGAAGGTCACGAGATCGTCGCTATCGTCGCCGCCAATATCCTGAAGGCGGAAAGCCCGGCAACGCTGGAAACGATCAACGCACTTCTTGCGATGGACAGGACCGGGCTGGTTCCCGACAAAGGCATCGCGAGCGAAGCGACCTGGGCCGACAGGTTTCGCGAAAGCAGCACCGAAGCGCGTGACGCGACTGAAAAATGGCACTTCGCCGACACCGACTTCAATCACGCCAATACCAACGAGGCCTGCAACCATCCAGCTTTCAACGGACCAGCGAGCGAAGGGCCAGCGCAGGACTGCGTGATCGACAAGATCGACCAGTTTCGGCAAGAGCTCAAATCCGGCCAAACGTGACCGCCGGAACGGCTGCGAGCGCTTCAATTTCTTTTGCACTTCGTAGGGGACGCTCACCAGTCCTTGCATGCGATCACGCGCACCGATCCTGACACCCACCGTGATGATCGTGGTGGCAATTGCGTCGGAGTCCTTCACGACAACGCGCATACGCCGGTCAGGCTTCACAGCTATTGGGACACGAATCTGGTTCAGACTGCCGTGACACATAATCCTGATGAGGCCGCCAGCAGGCTCATGTCGCTGTTGACGCCCGCAAACCGGCAGAAATGCTCAGGCGGAGACGCGTCGGCATGGGCGAGCGAGTCTTACGAGATCGCCAAAGCCAAGGTCTAAATGGGCGTGGTCGACCACGCTCCGGCGGAAACTGGATTCATCTTTCGCGAGCGTGACGGAACGCCCGATGAGAAATGCGGCCCCTCGAATGTTTACAGGATCGCTCCCGAGTACGAGACCACCGCGAAGGGCGTGGTCGAGGAGCAACTGGCAAAAGCAGGGCTCCGTCTCGCACGTATTTTGAAGGAGAGTTTCCCGTAGCGCGAGCCTCTGCTACAGTTTCCTCATAGCGAGATGCTCCGTTCGCGTTGGCCCTCAGCGACGCTGTCGTCAAGCATAGGCGAGCCGCGAGGCAGCACGAAGTATGTTCTCGATCGGCCGTGGAAAGATATATCTTGGGAATTGGCTGGCCAGCCATCGAGCGGCGACGTTTGTAATCTGATTTAGCGCCGTGTCGCCAAACTCTGGTCCCATCAGTCCAAGGGCGGGCACGGGATTTGGCGCATTGGCGATGTGAGCAGCAGCGAATATGCTTAATGCAGCGGCATGGTCGGCGATTGCGGGGTGGCTCTCATACAAGACGTCCGGTGACCCGATCACAAGGCACAGGAGATCATGTACGCTGGTCTTGACGTCGACGGGGGCACCAGCCAAGTGAGCCAGTGGTTTTGACACCGGCCAACAAGCGAGATCGTCGATGGGATCAGTCGCGGGTGAGATTGAGTTCGTGAGGGCTGGAAAGGTGAATTCTCGCATTCGATAGAGCAATTCTTCGAACGCACGTGGATACCAGGCGAAAAAACTCATGGGGTACTGCAGCAGCAGGGCTTGTACCACTGCCAGGTCAAAGCCGCTCTGGTGGGCGGCCCAATCGAAAACAAAGCCCAATTTGTCGCGCATGGGGCGCTGTAGTCGGTTTGATAAGTCATCGACTGAGCGTCGAAGTGTTGGACCCCAGGGAACCATCGACAGTGTCTGCCATAATCCCAGTGCTGTGATGGCACGACCAAGGCGATGCGCGCTCCCAAACCAAGTCAAGGTAGGTTCGTCGTCTCCGGTGAGCGGAAAGCGTCGCAGCAGCTCAAGCACAATCTCGCCTGCACCTGCCGCCAGAATCTGCGCGGCGCTATCTTTCGACCCCTGGCTCGGAAAGGAGATTTCGAATTCACGTGTTTCAAACTCCACAGCCGCCATAAAATGGAGTGAATTGGAAGTTGAGTGGAAGCTCTGAGCATCACTGAGCAGCGCTTGGACCACGCTTGGACGCTCGGGTAGGCCGACTGCCTCACCCCCTCCCGGAGGAAACTCGCCCTCAGGCGGTGGCGGCGGAACGCCCGGCCCGATCCCTGCCGCGCCGTCGCCGCCGCCGCCTCGCAAGTAGGCCCGCCGAACAAAATCGATGACCGCTTCCAGCCCTGGAAACGCGACTTCGGATGACTGCACGAACAGTCCAAGCTGATAGGAGTTGCGGGTCCCTACGAAGGCAAGAGCGCGGTTTGAGACAGTCTCTGGTCGGAACATTGGCGCTGCAATGAACACGCAAGGAGAATCGAGCGAGGGATCATGGACGTCTTGAAGCAGACGTCGGCTGGCGAAGGCCAGACCGGCACGCGCGTCCAACGCGTCAATGTACCAAGGGGCACTCATACACGCGCTCGGCCGGCAGTCACAACGATGCGCGTTCGCACACCTTTTTCCTTCAGCGCTTGATCGGCGTAACGGCGATGGTGCCGCCAAAGTAACTCGGTCTGTGTAGGGCTCGGCCCTTGCTTGATGCGGTCGGCGATTCGCCCCTCCGCACCGGCATCGGCGGCAGCGACGCGCACCTCTTCGAGTTGTTCGCAGCCGAAGGATCTTGTTCGCACGACTTCCAAATAGTCCTCATCGTTCAACAAGCCATCGGAAATCGCAGCGGTCGTGATACGCCGTTCGCCCCAACGTCCACCGTCGAGAGCCTTGCATGCAGCCATAGACGCTAGATCGGCCTGCCAACGGCCCTCGAACTCCCGCGCTTCGTCGATTGTACGCTGGAGCCTAGTATTCGGAGGCGTGCTTTTGATTCGGTTGGCAATAGGTGGGCGTGCGAGGTCGAACGAATTGCGGTAGAGCACCAAGGTCTCCTCGTCAATTTCTGCAGGTTTGAGAACCAGGCAAATATCACCGTAGTAGCGCATACCGGCTCCGTTCAATTCAGCCGCCCCATAGTACAGGTTGCTTCCGTCAGACACTCTCGCCAGCACAGCCACGGCTTCATCTACGCTTTTTCGCACATCAATTCGGGCTGGCGCGGGCGGATCCTCGCCAAGGCGGACAGTTTGACGGCCAGTCTTGTCGAGATCATACCGATTTTTGAACGGGCGGTTGTTCTTGCTGGTAGAGCCTGCCGCGACGAGGGCCGGCACATGAACGGCAGGAATGTTGTAGACCACGCGCACCCCCGCTTCGGGTTTGGCTGTGGCGGAGTCCGGCCCTTGACCGCGGGTGGTCCGGCGGATCATCTCCGCGTCTGCATCGCGGTAAGCCTTCTGCCCATCGCCGCCGGAGGCTAAGCGATCAATCAGTTGAACACAGCGTTCTTGCCAGTTCGGCATGGTGAAATCTGCACTCATCGTTTGTCAGACTGCGTGGCCGGTCAGGGTCGCGAAGCGCCGGGCGGGCTCGTCACAGAAGACTTGGGTTGATCTTTAGGCGCGATGTTGGAGATATTCATACCGGCAAACGCCACAATGCACGCGACTCCAAAAGCCAATGCGCAGATTTGTACAATGTCAGCCTTGCGGCGCCACCACGTGATTCGATCGCGAACGGCCCTGCCAATCTGTCGTTCGCCTCGATTGTCGTAATCACGCCAAGTGGTAAAGAAGCGTGCCCACATGTAGTGGGCCAGCACGCCGAGTATGACCGCGACACCAAGCCCAATCCACGCAGCAAAGATTAACCACGGAAGGGTAATGGTGGTGAGATTGGGCGGGAACGAGACCGTGAAGGCCAAAAGGGCAGTCGCGATCGTAATGGTATATTTATAGTATTCCTTGCGAAAATCGATCGCTCTCGCGATGTCACTCTGAAGAAAATCCCGGCCAACAGGCCAGTCGGGAGGTTCCGTGGGTGGATTTTGCGGAGGGCTTGGCGTAGCGGGATCAGAGGGCACGTCAGACATATGGACACCTTATAAAAATGCGCCCGACATTTGTTCGATTTACTAGGAGAGAAAAACAGTTGCCTAAGCTGCAATCGGTACCTTCTAATTTAGCGCATCTCGGTCCTAGCCGTCTACACTCTAAATGAAGGCGTCCCTTAGGCTCCTGAAGGGTGGAGTGGTCTCTTGTTGCGCAGGTGTTTGGACGCGGGCATTACCGGACGAAGAGCCATCCGGCCGCACGCTGGCGGCCCGCTAACAGCAGGGCTGCGGTGCGCCGTTGCGCGATGCAGCTACGAGGTGTCTGGACGGCGCTACGCGCCGCCCCTTGCCTTCACGACGGCAAGCTCATCGCCAAACGTCCAGACCGGAATGCCAAGCTTCTTCGCCTTGTCGGCGAGATTGGCCTGGATGCCGGTGCCCGGAAACACCATCACGCCGATTGGCAGCGCCGCCAGCATGGCGTCGTTGCGCTTGAACGGCGCGGCCTTCGCGTGCTTCGTCCAGTCCGGTTTGAAGGCGATCTGCGGCACCTTGCGCTGTGTCGCCCATTTGGCGGCGATCAACTCGGCGCCCTTCGGAGATCCGCCATGCAGGAGCACCATATCCGGGTGCTTGGCGCGAACCTTGTCGAGCCGGTCCCAGATCAGCTGATGGTCGTTGAACTCAAGCCCGCCGGTCAGGGCGATCCTGGGGCCTGCCGGCAGCATCAGTTCAGTGTCCGCGCGGCGCTTGGCGGCAATAAAATCGCGGCTGTCGATCATGGCGGCGGTAAGCGTACGGTGGCTCACCAGCGATCCGGCGCGGGGACGCCAGGGTGAGCCGGTTTGCACTTCGAAGCGCTCGGCGGCCTGGTCGCGGAACAGCTCCATACAGTTGCGGCGTTCGATCAGCGTGACGCCTTCGGCGGTGAGCCGTTCAAGCTCGACGGATTTTACTTCGGAGCCGTTCTGCTCCCGCTGGCTTTTGCGCTGCGCCTGCTCGTTGTCGTCGAGTTCGCGCTCAATGCGTTCGACGGCACGGTGAAAGAGATTGACGGCCGACCAGAGCAGGTCGTCGAGATCCGGTTCGAGCCGCGTGTCGCTCAGGGTCGAGGTCAGGGCATCAAAGATATCGGCGATTGCGCCCGCGACGGCATTGCCGTCCGGAAGCGGCCTTTGATCGGGCTCATCGTGGAACGGCCGGTAGCCGAAGAGCTGAAGCTCGTTTAGCACGTGATCGGTCGAGGATGAGCTGTGCGGCGGTTCGAATTCGGTGTCGTCGTGGTCGGTCATCATGGCGAGGTCTCCTTTGCTGGATCGGCCGCGCCCATCGCGGCCTTCGTGGCGATCACTCGACGGCAACGGAACGGACCTGCACCCGAAGGGCCGCAGCGCCAGCGGAGGATGGCGAAGCCCAACTATTTTGTTTCGCGATGCAAAGGCGCGCCAGCGCCGGCGGAAAATAGTTGGGCGCAGCCATTGCCGGTCCGTTCCGCTTGCCGTCAGATCGCCCTTGAGAAGGCCGGGCGCGGCCTCTATCCGGCATGGAGCGACCTCGCCCGATCGGCCATGGCCAACCTCGAACCGGCATCACCTCGTCGCGGCCGGCACCACGGGCATGAAGCGAACCACGTCCTGCGGTGCGAGCTGGATGCGGACGGCTGCCCGAAGTGCCTCGATGCCGAGCCCGCGCAGATCCTCGTTGAAATCGCCAAGCCGGGGCGACAGGGTCATGGCCTCGATGCTGGCCGCTTGAGCGCGTTCGGTCAGCGTCGCCACCGCGTGATCACCCGCGCGATCGGCATCGCGGGCGATGTAGAGCCGGCGCAGCATTGGCGGGAACAGGATGGCGGCGAGGTGATTGGCTGACAGCGCGGCAGCCATCGGCATGGCTGGCAGGACGCAGCGCAGCGACAGCATGGTTTCGATGCCCTCGCCGGCCGCGAGAATGTCATCCGCGATGCCGAAGCGGACCGCGTTGCCGAGAAGGCCGCCCATCGCCCGCCGTGGCGTATCGATCGGCGCCTTGCCGAGGCTGATAGGATCGAAGCCGCCAGGATCGAGCCAGGTGCGGTGCGCGCCGGTGATGTGGCCATCAAGATCGGTGACGCTCGCAATCATCGCGGGCCAGGTTTCTGTTGGCGAGCCGTCGTGCGGGCGATAGTAGCAGCGCGGATGGAAGCGCAGCGCGCCGGCACCGCGCAAAATCGTAATCGCGCGATTGCGTAAATACGTTTCGGCGAGGGTGCCGCAGATCGACCGTGATATCGCCAACAGCCGGCGCGCCGCTTCCGGCGATCCCATCGGCGCCGGTGTGCTCGCAGACTTCCGCGCGGGCTCCGGGGCGGAACGAGGCAGGCTCAGAAAACGCCGTGCTTCGTCGGCAACATCGCGGAAATCGATGAGATCACAGCTTTCGCGGATAACATCGAGCAGATCGCCGTACTCACCCGTTGCCGCGTCGGTCCAATGCCCGGCGGCGCCGGGACCGGATTCCGGTCCGTTGAGCCGGACGAACATTGAGCGGCCGGGCGTGTTACGCACGTCGCCGACCACCCAGTAGCGGCCCCGGCGCCGCCCGTTGGAGAGATAATGTCGGCACACCGCCTCGGCCGTGCGCGCGAGCCCGTGCGCCAGTTCGGAACCATCGCGCGGCATCACGCGGCCTCCCGCTCGGCAATGCGCTCGACCGGAAAGCGCTCCAGCACTTTCGCCAGAACGCCGATGCCGCTCGCATCGGTGGGCAAGAACAGGCGCAGCTTCCACGAGATGATCTCACCAAACAGGCCGTAAGCCTTGAGGCGGTCGCGCATGGTGTCGGTGAAGCCCGACAGCTCGATGCGGTTCACGCCCATGACGCGGGCGCGCCTCAACGCGAGGCCTTCCGCGAGTTCGAGGATGGTGCGGCCATCCGTGAGAGCAGCGAAGGCGTTCTCCGGCGTCAGCGTCGGCGCTTCGGCTGCGAATGCACTGGCGATCCATGCCGCCGAGACCCTGCGGCCGATGACGCGCTCGCCCGCGTCGGTCTGAAGACGGTAAACGCGCGTCGACTCGTTCGGCAGGCGCTTCCAGATCGGCAGCAGCAGCCCGGCCACGATGTGGATGGTGCTTTCGGTGAACTCCGGCACTTCGCCAAGTTCGGCATTCCAGGCCGTGGCGAAACGCTCGCGGTTCGCCTCAACCCACTGGCTTTCCGTCATCCGGTTCAGGGCAATGCCGTGGTTTTCCATCGGGCGGACGAGCCGTACGCGGCGCTCGATTTCGCCGTCGTCGAGCATCAGGCTCGGCGCCGGCACCTGCACGGCTGCACGGCCAGAGCGCTCATTGACCAGCAGCACAGCACGGGGATCGGAAAGGCGATCCAGAGCGTCGTCCAGCGTCAGCGGCCGATTGCGCAGGCGTTGCGCGATGGTGAGTAATCGTGTTTCGGCGCCTGTGCCGGCATGAGTGTGGATCGTGCGCCGGTCGGCAATGACGAAGCTTTCGGCCCGGAGCGTCTCCAGCCCAAGGTCGTAGGTGCCGGACGCAATCGCGCCCTCGATGCGCGCTGTCAGCAACTGCTCGAAGGCCGTGAACAGTACATTCTGTAGGTCGATGGTGAGCGCGAGCAGCCGGTTGAGGAAGGTGGTGATGGGCGGCAGCTCGTCCCTGATGCCGTTGGCGTCGGTCAGCTTCAGCCCGGTCGTATCCTCGAAGGTCTGAAGCGAACAGCCCTCCACTTTGCCGCGCACCAGCAATTGATAAAGCTGGCGGAGCCCGTCGCGGCCATACTGGCTTTCAAGGTTGTCCTCGGGCCTGAATAGGCCCTGACCGCCGGTCTGACGCTGCCCGCGCGTGATGGCGCCGAGCGTGTCGAGGCGGCGCGCGATCGTGCTGAGAAAGCGCTTCTCGGCCTTCACATCGGTCGCGATCGGGCGGAACAGCGGCGGCTGCGCCTGATTGGTGCGATTGGTGCGGCCGAGCCCCTGGATGGCGGCGTCCGCCTTCCAGCCGGGTTCAAGGAGATAATGAATGCGCAGGCGGCGATTTCGGGCCGAGAGCTCGGCGTGGTAGCTGCGCCCGGTGCCGCCCGCATCACTGAAGACCAGGATGCGCTTCTGGTCGTCCATGAAAGCGGCGGTCTCGGCGAGATTGGCCGAGCCAGCGCGGTTCTCAACCATGAGGCAATCACCCTTGCGGATGATCCGCCGCGAGCGCCCGGTCACCTCCGCGACGAGGTCGGTGCCGAAGCGTTGGACAATCTGGTCGAGTGCGCCCGGCACTGGCGGCAGCGAGGCGAGCTTCTCGATCAGCCGGTCGCGGCGCGCGACAGCCTCGCGGCTTTCGACCGGCTGGCCGTCACGGACGACGGGCCGGGAGCAGAGATTGCCTTCGGAATCCGTGAAAGGCTCATAAAGCTGGACCGGAAAGGAATGCGCCAAATAGTCGAGCACATATTCGCGCGGCGTGATGTCAACCTGCACGTCATTCCAATCCTCGGTTGGGATTTCCGCGAGGCGGCGCTCCATCAAGGCCTCGCCGGTCGAGACGATCTGGACGACCGCCGCGTGCCCGGCTTCGAGATCGCGCTCGATCGAACGGATCAAGGTCGGGGTCTTCATCGAGGTCAGAAGATGCCCGAAGAAGCGCTGCTTGGCGGACTCGAAAGCCGAGCGCGCCGCTGCCTTCGCCTGCGCGTTCAGCGTGCCGGCCTCGCCGGTGATGTTCGCGGCCTTCATCGCCGCGTCGAGATTGTTGTGAATGATCGCGAAGGCGCCCGCATAAGAATCGTAGATGCGAACCTGCTCGGGCGTGAGCTGGTGCTCGACCAGCTCGTATTGTACGCCCTCATAGGAAAGCGAACGCGCTGTGTAGAGGCCAAGCGCCTTCAGATCGCGCGCCAGCACCTCCATCGCCGCAACGCCGCCGCTGTCGATGGCCTCGACAAACTCGGCGCGGGTTGCAAAGGGAAAGTCCGCGCCGCCCCACAGGCCAAGGCGCTGGGCGTAGGCGAGATTGTGGACCGTGGTAGCGCCGGTCGCGGAAACGTAAACAACGCGGGCATTCGGCAAGGCGTGCTGAAGCCGCAGCCCGGCGCGTCCCTGCTGGGAGGCGGCTTGTTCGCCGCGCTCGCCCTTCGCGCCAACCGCATTCTGCATGGCGTGGCTTTCGTCGAAAATGATGACGCCGTCGAAGCCTGCTCCGGCCTTCGAGCCGGGGTCCGAGCCCAGCCACTCGACGATTTGGCGGACGCGCGAAAGCTTCTCGCCGCGCTCATCGGTGCGCAGCGTGGCATAGGTCGTAAACAGGATGCCTTCGGCGAGGCGGATTGGCGTACCCTGGCGGAAGCGGGAGAGCGGCGTAATCAGCAGCCGCTCCATCCCGAGCGCAGACCAATCGCGCTGGGCGTCCTCGATCAGCTTGTCGGACTTGCTGACCCATACTGCACGGCGGCGGCCTTTCAGCCAGTTGTCGAGCAGGATGGCCGCGACCTGGCGGCCCTTGCCAGCACCGGTGCCGTCGCCCAGGAACCAGCCACGCCGAAAACGAACTGCGTTTGCGGTGTCATCGCGTGCGGCCGTGACGAGGTCGAAGGTCTCGTCAACAGTCCACGAGCCCGCGAGGAAATCGGAATGGGCCTCGCCGGCATAGATGACGCTTTCGAGCTGGGCGTCCGAAAGCGCGCCGTCTGTAACAAGGTTTGCGGGCAGGTGCGGCCGGTAGGACGGCTTCGGCGGCGCAACCGAGGCCATTGCCGCCGACTGCACGAGCCTGGTCGGATGGGTCTGCGCGCCAGAAATGCGGATTGATTGCAATCCGTATTCTTCATAGAGGGCATCGGTGAGCCGCGTGCCTTCCGGCTGCGTCCAATCCACTGTCTCATAGGTGAGCTCCACGCCTTCCGGTGTGGGAAGCGTTGGGACTGACGATGGGCGCAATGCGCATGCGCGAACAACCTGCCCCGGACTTGATCCGGGGGTGCGTGGAAGGACCGGGCGTGCAGTGGCCGGGAGGACTACCTGCGCCGCGAGCGGCAAACGCGGCGGGACGTGCTCGATCACCCATGCGAGCAGCGTGGGTGCATCGGGCGCAACACCTGGGGATTCCGGAAACGCGCGCGGATCGGCAGCGGGCTGCTTGTCGATGACGAGCAAACGGGTGTCGATCGTGGTGCCGTGCTTTGCATAGACGGAGCCGTCAATAGCGGCGGAGAACAGGACGTGTCCGCGTTCCTGGAGCCGGACGAAGGCGTCGGTCCAGGTCGGATTGTCGGGCGCAAAGGTTGATCCGGTGATCGCGACGAGACGGCCGCCTTCGCAGAGCCGCGCGAGAGCCGAGCTGATATGGCGCAGCGCCGCGTCCGCCATGCGGCGATCGACATGCGCCACCGCCGAGAAAGGCGGGTTCATCAGGACCACGCTCGGTACGATGTCGGGCTGGAGATGATCGTCGATCTGCGCCGCATCGAAGCGGGTGACCGCAATTCCCGGGAAGAGATGGTCGAGCAGCCCCGCGCGTGCTTCGGCCAACTCGTTCAGAACGAGCGAACCGCCAGCGAGTTCGGCGAGAATGGCAAGCAGGCCGGTGCCGGCCGAAGGCTCCAGCACGCGGTCGGCCGCGGTGATGGCGGCTGCCGTGCATGCCGCGAAGCTCAGCGGTATCGGCGTCGAAAATTGCTGGAAGGACTGGCTGTCCTCTGAGCGGCGCGTATGCGTGGGGAGAAGGCCTGCGATCCTCGCCAGCATGGGCAGCACCGCGGCGGGTGACGCGGCCTTAGCGCGGATGGCCGGACCGAACTTGCGCAGGAACAGGACCGTTGCCGCTTCGCACGCGTCATAGGCGGTCTTCCAGTCCCACGCGCCACTCGCGTCGGAGGCGCCAAAGGCGGTCTCCATTGCGGTGCGCAGGATGGTGGCGTCGATGTGCCGTCCGCGTTCAAGATCGGGGAGAAGGAGCCGAGCGGCCTGGACGATGGCGGGAGATGCAGGCGCGAGCGATGGCGTAGCCGCAGAAGCGGCCACGGAGTCTAAAGTATGTGTCATGAAAGGGACCTCGGGAGAGCGGGAACGGGCGAGTCGTTGGGCGCTCTCTCTCGACCCGAGCGGCTCAAACCCGTCCCGGCCTGCCTCTCACTCTCATCTACCGCGCCCCCGCCTTTCGCAGGGCATGCTCCGGCAGCGAAGGCGGATCACGCCGCGGCCTTCACTGCGCGCCACCACGCGATGCGCTTATCGCGCGTCACGTTCGCGAGCCGCAGCAGCAGATCGCCGTGGCACGGCTGCGGCGCGCAGAAGCAGACGAGATCGCGGCCTCGCAGCTCGTCGAGCGCGCGCAAAAGATGGTGCTGATCCGCGAGCCAGCGTTCGTATTTTGCGACGACCATTGCACGGTCATCGTCGGTGCCAATGCGGAACGGGTTGCTTAGGTCAGCCGTCAACTGTCCTTCGTCGACGGAACCGTTGAATTGCCGGCCTCACCTGGTGAAGGACACGTTGTCGGTGTCCTTCAGCTCG
>Ga0126369_10001479_pt1 | contig 16261 bp, 12 predicted proteins | sample PanSoiMetaPlot_1_FD_109646 | JGI IMG/M metagenome (GOLD analysis project Ga0126369, IMG submission 109646) | Tropical forest soil microbial communities from Panama - MetaG Plot_1 | ecosystem: Environmental > Terrestrial > Soil > Tropical forest > Bulk soil | place: Panama | collected 2016-02-17 | reverse complement strand
TGGTGGATACCGAGCGGCGCGGCACGCATTCGGACCTGCCAGCGCCGCGAAAGCGCGCAGCCGCGTCGCGCAGGCGCCGGTAATGAGCGCGCGTGGAATCGTACGCACCGCGGTGCTTCCGGTCGGCGGACTGAACACCGGAAGCCTGCCGGCACCGAAGGGCGCGCCGAAGGACCTCCTGCCGATCGTGGACAAGCCGCTCGTCCACTGCGCCGTTGAGGAGGCGCTCCGCGCCGGCGTCCGGCGGGTCATCTTCGTCACGCACCGCAACGATCTGACGTTCGCGGAGCTGGAAACCTCGTTCGAGCAGCCGCTTGCCGAACTCCAACGGTGCTTCCCTCCGGACATCACCTATCGCTTGGTCCGTCAGCCGGTCCCGCTCGGGCTGGCGCACGCGATCGGCTGCGCGCGCTCGCTCGTAGCCGAGGAACCGTTTCTCGTGATCGTCCCCCATGAGCTGGTCGATGCGACGGAGCCAGCCGCGGCGCAACTCGTCGAAGCGTTCGGCCGTTTCGGCGGGACCATCCTGGGCGCCGCGCCGGCTGACGGGCGTGCGGCGCCGCACGGCTCCGTGGAGGCGTTCGCGTTCGAGCCGCGCCTCTACCGGGTGACCCGCGTTCGGCGCGCGTCGCGCGAGACTTCCGCGCTCGCGATCGCCGGCCGGTTCGTCTTCACGCCCCAGTTCTTCGACCATCTGGCCGCCGTGCCCGCGGGTGCGCGCGGCGAGATGGAACTCGCGGATGCGCTCCAAGCGCAGCTCGCGGCGCGGCCGATGTTCGCCTGCGAGCTTGCCGGCCAGCGATTCGACTGCCGCTCGAAGCCCGGGTTGCTCTCGGCCACGCTGCACTTCGGCCTTCGCCACCCCGTGCTCGCAGAAACGTTTGCGGCGATGGCGAGCGCTGCGGCCACGGCGGCGCTGAGGTCGCCCGCGATCACGGCGGAGCGTGCGCTCTCCGTCGCGCGGACGGTGAACGACTGACCTCCGCGTAAGGGGGCGGGCACGGCGGTTGCCTCTCCACAGTGTCCCCGCGCGGCGACCGCCGCTGCGGCCATTCGCCAAGTTCGAGGAGAAACGCCATGCAATACACCCAACCGTCTGCGCAGCAACCCCTCCGCACGGACGCCTTCACCGAGAAGGCCCACGCGGGCATCGACCGGCTAAGCAGCGGCGCACACGACACCGTAGAGCGCGTCGCCTCGGTCGCCGCCGACACCGCCCAGCGCCTCGGCGCGAAGAGCGGGGAACTGCTCCGCGCAAAAGACGAATGGACGGAGTCGACCCGCGGCTACGTGCGCGAGCATCCGCTCGCCGCGCTCGGAATCGCGCTCGCTGCGGGGTATCTGCTCAGCCGTCTCACGTCGCGCTGAACCCGTGGGATCCCCGGGGGAACTCGGCTCCCCGGCGCCGCGCGGGCCGCGGCTCAGCGACCTGACCGGCTCGCTGCTCCGGCAGGGGCGGGCGCTCGCGGCGGATTACGCGCTGCTCGCGGTGCTCGATGCCCGCAGCGCGGCGCTGCGGTTCGCCTGGCTCGTGTCCGGCGGCCTGGTCGCGGCGGTGCTCGTCGCGACCGCGTGGCTCGCGATCGTGGCTGCCGGCATCGTCTGGCTCCTGGGCAGCGGAGCATCGTGGCCGGCGGCGCTCGGATTGGCAGCGGTGCTCAACGTCGTCGGCGCCGTGGCCCTGTACCTTTGGATGCGAGGCCTGATGACCGAGCTGCCCTTCTCGGCGACCCTCCGGCAACTGCGCGGCGAAGCGCCGCGGCCGCGGGCGAGCGACGATGACTCTTGACGACGACATCCGCGCGCTCGAGGAGCGGATCGCCCGCGAGCGCAACGAGCTTGCCGCGCTCGCGGAGGATTGCGAGGAGACCGCGCGCGACGTCGTCGCCTCACCGAAGAGCCTTCTCACCGTGGCTGCGGTCGGTTTCATGCTCGGGGAGGCGCTCGGTCGGTCGCCACGGTCGACGCGCAGCCGGAAGGCGGGATTGGCCGGAATGCTGCTCGCCGCCGGAGTCGCCCTGCTGCGCGCGCGCTACGGGAGTCCGTGGGTGCTCGCGGAAGCGATCTTGTCGCGCACCGCGGAGCGCGGCCGGGCGCGAGCAGGTCCGCTCTATCCTCGGTCCCCGCCGGCGCAGCCCGCGAACGACGAGCGACTCAACGGCGCCCGCGGCGCTTGAGTTCCGGACCGTCGTCGCGGGACGTCGACGGCTTCGCCCAAGTCTTCGCTTGCGCGAGGAGCTGCGCGCAATCGCTGTCACGGCCGGGGCCGGTCTCGATGAACGGCGCCAGCGCGAGGAGGGGGTTCACGAGCGCGAGCACGGCCGCAGTCACGACACGCGTCGCGAGCACCTTCGGGTCGGGGCGCACTTGCGGGTTGCGCAGCGTTCCGCGCACGTTCAGCCGCGTGCGCGCCGCGAGGAGGCTCACGTCCTTGGGGCGAGGGTACAGCGTCAGGTCGAGCGTCTCCTGCCGGAGATCGATCACTCCTGCCCCGACGACCAGCGTGTCGGCGGTATCGAGAACCAGCAGATCACTCGTCGCGATGCCGTCGCGCACGCCCAGGTCGGCAACGGCGCACCGCAGCGCGATTTCGCGATCGCCCGAGGCGAACAACAGGATCGCTTCGCCGGCGTCCAGACCGAGCAACTCCAAGACGAGGTTGCTGAGGGTGCCGCCATCGACCGCGAGGCTGATGCGCCCGTCCGCGCTTGCGAGCAGCTCCGCGACCGAGCCGCCGTGCCCCGTCAGCCGCGCGCGTCCGTGCGCGAGCCCGCGCGCCTTCTTCATCGGCTCGATGGTCGGGAAGAGCTCGCGCAAGCGGAGTGCACGGAACTCGACCTCGGCGGCGCCGCGGAGGGGGCGCTCCCGCCCGTCGAGCTCGATTTGCGCGATGACCCGACCGCCGGCGGTGCGCAACTCGAGCGGGTCGAGCCGCAGGATCCCGTCCCGGGCCCGGACGCGCGCGTCGAGGGACTCGATCGGCAGGGCGGGCGGATGGACCACCTTCCTGCCGACGAGCGAAGCGTCGATGTCCATGTGCTGCCATAGGCTCGCGTCGAACGGCTTCACCGGCAGCGCCCGGCCTGCTTCCCGCATCTGCCGAGCCATGCGGCGTTGCTCCGCAGAGGCGGTCTCGCCAGGCGTCGTCCTGGGCGGTGCACCGATCAGCGGGCCGAGGTCATCGAAGTCCAAGCGTTCGGAGACCACATCGATCGCCAGCCGTGGGCGCGGTGCGTCGTCGGTGTAGGTGAGCGTCGCGGCGACGTCGCTGTCGCCGATGCGGCCGGCCACGTCCTCGAAATGCCACCCGGCTCGATCGCGCCGCAGCCGTCCGTGCAGTTCGTACGGAGGCGTCGACGGGACCGCGATGCGGACGATCTCACGCAGCGCCGCGAGATCGTCTCCCGCGATTGCAACCTGCAGGTCGAGCGCGCGAAGCGCAATGGTTGGGCCGCTGGCATCGAGGCGGAACGGCGCGCCACGCAAGGTTCCCTTGGCGGACACCTCCACGTTATCGCTTGTGTCGACGTGCGCGGTGATCTCGGTCTGCGCGGCCCGGTCCAGGTACTCCACCGTACCGTGGTCGATTCGCAGGCGGCCGATTGCAGGTGCCGGCCCGCTTCCTTCGCCTCCCAGCGCCCAGGTGCGCTCGTCGTCGCGACGCTCCAAGGCGAGCTTCGGCTGCTCGAGTGTGAGTTCATCCAGACTCAGTCTGCCGATGAGGAGGGACGGCAGCGGCGCGACCAGCGTGACGCGGCGCGCCTCGAGGAGGTGTTCGCGGCGCGCCCAAGCGGGGTTCGACAAGCGCACGTCGTTCAGGACGATCGCGATGCGCCAGCCGAGATCGATCTCGACCTCGCCGCCGATCGCGAGTGCGCGGCCGGTGCGCGCGGCGACGGCGCGCTCGATCGGCCCGCGCAGCGATCCCGCGTCGAGAAATGCGGCGATGAGCGCGACGAAGAACGCGACAGCCACTGCGACCAGGCCGGCGATCGCCGCGGTCATCTTGAGTGCGGGTGGCATCGTCCTCGGCCGCGCAAGGCCCATGCCCGGCGCGAAGACCCTTAACCAAATTACACGGCTGTAAGGATTACCGATCTCGGGTAACAAACGGCAGCCGGCGCGATGGTTTCGGATCGCGCGATCGTTGAAACTTCGCCGCTCGCGTTGCGGCGGCAATATGCTAACGTCATACTAACGTGACGTTTCGGGTTCCCGTCTCGTGGGGATAGAATCGACGGGTCGTGACCGCCGAATGGTTTCGATGGATTTGACGGTTCGTGATCATCGCGTCCGCGTCGTGCTGGAGCGGACCGCCGATTGGGTGAATGCGCTCGTCGCGGGCATCGGCGTCCTCGGGCTCTTCGGATGGATCGCCGACATTCCCTTCCTGCGGACGTTCGGCTCTGCATCCCCGTCGCTCTCCCTCGCTACGGCGTGCTGCCTGCTGATCGCCGCGGGCGCGTTGGCGGCTGGCCAGAAAGGAAAGGAGCGGGGCGTGCGCGTCGCCGCGCTGGTGATCGCGCTGATCGCCGTCGCCACGCTGATCGGCCATGCACTCGGCATTAACATCGGCACCGACCTGCACTTCACCGGGCTCGCGGGCGGTGCCGAGGAACGGCCGTCGCCGATGTCGATCCCGATGGCGCTCTCGTTCGTCGCGGTCGCGCTCGGAATCGCCCTGGTGCCCGTGCGCACCCCGGGCGCCGCGAAGCTGAATCTCGCAATCGCGGTCGGAGTGATCGCCATCGCGTTCGTCGCGCTCGTGGGCCTGACGTTTCGCGTCCTGCTCTTCTACGCGGCCGCCCCGCTCCTCGGCATGGCGCTCCCGGGCGCGATCGCGTTTCTGCTCCTCGGGGTGAGCCTCCTCGCCGGCCGTCCCGATCCCTGGCTGCTCGGCGTGCTCACCAGCGACCGTCCCGGCGCGGTGATCACTCGCTGGCTGCTTCCGGCAGCGGTGGCAGTCCCGCTCGCGGCCGGGTGGGCCCGGATGGCGGCCGAGCGCTATGGCTTGATGGACGCGCCGCTCGGCGCCGGCCTCCTCACGCTCGCCATGATCGCGGTGCTCGGCGCGTTGATCCTCTGGATCGCGCACGCGCTCGATCGGTCGGACCTGCGGCGCAAGCGTGCCGAGGAGGATGCGCTGCAGGCGTACGCGGAGCTCGACCGCCGCGTGATGGAGCGAACCGCCGCGCTCGAGCGCGCGACGGCGACCGTGCGCGAGCGCACCGCGCTGCTCGAGACGATCACCGGCAGCACGCCGGATCTGATCTGGGCGAAGGACCTCGGCGACCGGATCCTCACCGTGAACGCCGCCTGGCTCAAGGCGATGGGCATGGAGGAGCGCGACGTGGTCGGCCACAACGCGCTCGACTTCGCCGCCGATCGCGACGCGGCGCAGCGCATCGCGGAGAACGATCGCCTCGTCGTCGAGTCCGGAAAGTCGAGCGTCGTGGAGGAGGTGCTCTCCGGCAGCGGCGGCCCGCGAACCTACCTCACGACGAAGTCGCCGCTCCGCGACGAGCAAGGACGTACGATCGGCGTCATCGGGGTCGCCACCGACATCACCGACCGGAAACGAGCCGAGCGCGAGCTCGAAGCCCTCGTCGCGACCGAGCAGCGGCTCCGAGCGGAGGCGGAGCGAGCGAACCGGGCCAAGGACGAATTTCTCGCGATCGTCTCGCATGAGCTCCGCTCGCCGCTCAACGCGCTGCGCGGCTGGGGACATCTCCTCGCCACGACCCGGCCGCTCGACGCGAGCCTCGTCGACCGCGCCACAAAGGCGATCAAGCGGAACGTCGAGCACCAGGCGCGGCTGATCGACGACCTGCTCGACACCTCGCGGCTCATCAGCGGCAAGCTCACGCTCGAGCGACAGCCGCTCAATCTCGTCGAGGTCGTCCACGCCGCGCTCGAGGTCGTGAGGCCGGCAGCGACCGCGAAGCACGTCGCGCTGGACGCGGCGTTCGATCACCCCGTGGTCACCGTCGAGGGCGACGCCGGCCGGCTCCAGCAGGTCGCCACGAACATGCTATCGAACGCGATCAAGTTCACGCCCGAGCACGGCCGCATCGAGACGTCGGTGCGCCTGGTCGGCGGCCGGATCCAGCTCGCGGTCCGCGACAACGGCGTCGGGATTGCGCCCGAATTCCTGCCGCACGTCTTCGACCGCTTCTCGCAAGCCGACACTTCGACGACGCGCCGCGCGGGCGGGCTCGGCATCGGGCTCGCGCTCGTCCGTCACCTCGTCGAGCTGCACGGCGGCACGGTCCGGGCGGAGAGCCCGGGTGCGGGTCAGGGCGCGACCTTCACGGTCGAGCTGCCCGCGCCCCCAGCCGGTGCGTGGGCGATGCGTGCTCCGGCAGCTGCGAGCGACGTGGGCTCGGCTGACGGCGCGCTGGACAAGCTGAAGATCTACGTCGTGGACGATGATGTCGATGCGCGCGAGATCGTCGGCTTCGCGCTGCGCCAGGCCGGAGCCAAGGTCGAGACGTTCGAATCCGGGGACGACCTCGCGGCGCGCCTGCGCGGGACGGTCGGAACCGCGCCGCCCGATCTCTTGCTGCTCGACCTCGCGATGCCCGGCGAGGATGGCTTCGCCGTCATGACGCGGGTTCGGTCGATCGAAGCCACGGCCGGCGTCGGACGTGATCGCGCGATTCCCGGAATCGCCGTGACGGCGTTCACTCAGGTCGACCGGTCGCGGCTCGCGGCCGCCGGTTTCCAGGAGCTCGTCGGCAAGCCGATCGATGCGGATCGCCTGATCGCGACGATCCGCGCCGTGCTCGGCGCGCGCGTTCCCGACGATGCTGCTACCGCGAGGCGAACCGCTGCTGCGGCGGCCGCGACGCGCTCCTGATCGCCGTCGAGCGGTAACCATCGTCTCGCTCGGGCCCGCGGGCGCTCGCGGGCACGAACCCTGCTGAGCGTAACCAGGCGCTTCTGTACGCGCCTTCGTCAAGGCCCAGCACATGGACGAGATTCACTTAGGCGAGCTCACGGTGGCGGATGTGAAGCGCGTGGTCTTGCACCGCACGGATCCCGTTGCCGTGGAAGCGGTCACCGTCGTGGGTGCGACGGACCGCCCGCCTGTCGATGGAGACAGCGACCGTTCCGGCGGGGGCACTTTTCGCGCGCCGATCGGTAACAGTTACACGGCCTGCCAGGCCTTGCGCTGAGACGCAAGGCTGCTAGGAAGACCGTCGAGCGGGATAGCCTGGCATGCGGTACGTCGCTCTCGCCGCGGACTATGACGGCACGCTCGCCAGCAATGGCCAGGTCGCGCCGGGGACCGTGGATGCGCTCAGGCGGCTCGCCGCGAGCGGCCGGAAGCTGGTCCTCGTCACCGGGCGCGAGCTGGACGAATTGCTCGCGCTGTTTCCCGAGATCGCCGTCTTCGATCGCGTCGTGGCGGAGAACGGGGCGCTGCTTTACTGCCCCGCAACGCGCCAGCAGAAGGCGCTGGGCGGACCGCCACCGTTCGCGTTCGTACGCGAGCTGAAGCGCCGGGGGGTCGAACCCCTCGCGGTGGGAAAAACGATCGTCGCGACCGTCCACCCGAACGAGACCCTAGTGCTGGAGGTCATCCGCGAGCTCGGCCTCGAGCTGCAGGTGATTTTCAACAAGGGGGCCGTGATGGTGCTGCCCGCCTCGGTAAACAAGGCGACCGGGCTGGCCGCGGCGCTGCGCGACCTGGGGCTGTCGCCGCGCAACGTGGTCGCGATCGGCGACGCCGAGAACGACCATGCGTTGCTCCGCTCGGTCGAGTACGGCGTCGCGGTCGCAAACGCCGTGCCGATGCTGCAGCGGGACGCGGACCGGACGAGCAACCGCGATCACGGCGACGCGGTGGTCGAGCTCGTCGACCAGCTGATCGCGGACGACCTGAGGGCGATCGAGCCGCCCGTTCCGCGCCGGCGCATCCTGCTCGGCACGCGGGAGGACGGGAGGGAGGTCCATCTTCCGCCTGGCCGCACGAGCCTGCTCATCGCCGGGTCGTCGGGCAGCGGGAAGTCGACGCTGGCGACCGGCGTGCTCGAGCGCCTGTGCGCCGAGGGCTACCAGTTCTGCGTCATCGATCCGGAGGGGGACTACGACGAACTCGCGGACGCGATCGTGTTCGGGAGCGCCGACCGCGGCCCGACGCCGGCGGAGATCCTCACCGCGGTCGGGAAGCCCGAGGCCAACGTGGTCGTCAATCTGATCGGCGTACCGCTCGCCGATCGACCGGCGTTCTTTCTCGGCCTGTTGACGCGCCTCCAGGAGCTGCGCGCCAAGACCGGACGGCCGCACTGGGTGCTCGTGGACGAGACGCACCATTTGATGCCGCGCGATTGGCATCCCGCGGCTACCGTCCTAAATCCCGGGCTGACCGGCATGATCTACGTGACGGTCCATCCGGACCGGATCGCACCGCCGGCGCTGCAGAGCGTCGGCACGATCGCGGCGCTCGGCGAGGCGCCCGAGGCGACGATTCACAACTTCGCAGCGGCTGCGGGTCTCGCTGCACCGGCGATCGATGGCGTGCGGCTCGCGCCGCGCGAGGCGCTCGTGTGGGCCGGCACCGGCACGCAGCCGATCAGGATCACCATCAGTCCGAGTGATACCGAGCGTCGCCGTCATCGACGCAAGTACGCCGAGGGCGAGTTGCCTCCGGATCGGAGCTTCTATTTCCGCGGCCCCCACGAGAAGCTCAAACTGCGCGCGCGGAATCTCGTCCAGTTCCTGCAGCTCGCGGACGGGATCGACGACGAGACCTGGCTGCACCATCTGCGTCGCGGCGACTACTCCCGCTGGATGCGCTCGTGCATCAAGGACGACACGCTCGGCGATGAGGTCGAAGCGATCGAGCGCGATGAGCCGCCCACGGCCGAGGAGAGCCGTACGCGGATCACGGCGGCGGTGGCGGAGCGCTACACGATGCCGGCGGAGGGCGCCGACGGGGATGAGCGCCGCTGATGCCGACCGGGGCAATCTGCGGCGCTTGAAAAAGTTACCGCCCGGCACCCGGATCGGGAACAAGCCGGCGGCGTTTCGCGACCGCTTCGGCCGTGGCATCTCCCTGGGTAGGCTCGGAACACGGGCACGCCGATTGCCGGGTAGCGGCCGTGAACCCGACCAAGTGCCGATCGCTCGCCGAAGGTCTGTTCGTCTGCACGGTTGCGGTGGTTGCGCTCTTCGCGCCGAGCACCGCCAGCACGCTGACGGCGGAGGGAGCCGCGAACGCCGCGGTCGAATTCGCGCCGGTGCCCGATCCGCGGCGAGCGGCGCTCGTCGGCTACCTCTCGGAGCGCTACCGACGCGCGGTTGACGAGACGGCGGCGATCGTGGACGGAGCGCGCGCCGCCGGCGAGGCGATGGAGGTCGATCCGCTGCTGATCCTCGCAGTGATGGCCGTCGAGTCGAGCCTCAACCCCGATGCTCGCAGCCCGTTCGGTGCGAAAGGGCTCATGCAGATCGTGCCGAGATTCCATCGCGCCAAGCTCGCCGAGCACGGGGGCGAGCGGGCCGTCCTCGACCCGCGCGTGAATGCGCTCGTGGGGACGTGGATTCTGAAGGACTACGTGCACCGGAGCGGCAGCCTCCGCGCGGGCCTGCAGCGCTACGGCGGCTGGCAAGACGATCCGGAGCATCGTTACGCGCGGAGGGTGCTCGCCGAGAAGCAGCGCCTGAGCGCAGTCGTGAATCGTTCACTAGGAGACCAGTATGAGAAAGCTTCTTAGCCTGACCATCGCCGCCGGATACCTGTTGCTCATCGCCGGGTGCAACACCATGCAGGGGCTCGGCCAGGACATCGAGCGCGGCGGCGAGAAGATCCAGGAGAAGGCGAAGCGGTAGTCTCGCCACTGGGTCGACTGCGCAAGCCGAAGATCGTGCTGACAGCCGACGGTTCGCTCGAGCGGATCCCGCGCGCGCCGCGGGTCGCGGCAAAACGCCGCGCCGCGCGTATCGCGCAGCGTCGTCCCCAACGGCCCCGGCGTTCACCGAGGATGCAGTCATGATCGACCGCAGACTGAAGCTTGTTCCGCTCGCGCTCCTCGCCGCGCTCGCCATCGTCGCGTGCGAGCGATCCGAGCAGGCGAAGGATCGCTCCCAAGCCGCCTGGAAGGACGCGAAGCAGGCCGCGGCGAAGGCCGCGGACGAAGTTAAGCAGAAGACGAAGGAAGCCGGGGACACGACCAAGCAGATCGTCGAGGACACGGCGGTCACTGCGAAGGTGCGAACCGCGCTGCTCGCGGAGAAGAACGTCAAGAGCGCCGACATCGCGGTCGAAACCTTCCAGGGCAAGGTCATCCTCCGCGGCAGCGTGCCGGACCGGAGCCAGGCCGAGTTGGCCGAGAAGGTGGTGAAGGCCGTGGACGGCGTGAAAGCGGTCGACAACCGCCTGGCCGTGAGGTGACCGGCTGCGCCCGCCGCGGGCTAGTGCAGGAGCGCGCCTGGGAAGGTCGCGAACGCCTCGGCGAGCGACCAGCGCTGCGCCGACGGCTGCAGCACCTCGCCCGTCAACGCGTTGACGAGCGTCGTGCGCTGTCCGAGCGGCGCGAGATCCACCTCCGTGTCGCCCCAGACCTGCGCACCGAGCGGCAGGCGGTCGGGTTCGCCGAGCAGGGTGAGGAAGAGCCGCCCGGCGACGGCGATCGCTATCCGCCCTTCGTATCGGCGCGCAAACGCGACGACGTGCGCGGCCTTGGCGCCTCGCGCCTGGAGCGGAACGTAATCACCACGCTCGAAGAGCTCCGGATCGCGCCGGCGCACGTCGAGCGCCCGCCACACGGTCCAGAGCTTGGTTCGGCCGTCGTAGGGCGCATCGAAAAGCGCCCGGACTCGCGCGCCTAGCGGCTCCGCGGAGCCGCTCGCCATCTCGACGAGCGCGTCGAGGAAGCGTTGTCGCAAGGCGTAGTCGACCGGCCGGCGGTTGTCCGGGTCCACCAGGCTGAGATCGAAGAGCTCGGAACCCTGGTAGAGATCCGGGACGCCCGGCGAGGCGAGCTTGAGGAGCGTCATCGAGAGGCTGTTCAACGCGCCGAACCAGCCGATCCGCGCCACCTGCTCGCGCAGATCGTCGAGGAACAGGTTGCCCTCGAGCCGCCCGAGCAGCGCACCGACGAACTCGGTCACCACCCGCTCGTAGTCGGCGTTGACGTTGATCCAGCTGGAGTGCCGCTTCGCCTCGCGGGCCGCCTTGACCATGTAGTGCTCGATCCGGGCGCGGTAGTCCGCGAGCGCGCGCGCATCGAGCGCCGTCGCCGGCAGCGTGCCGAGCAATGTCTGGTAGAGGAGATACTCATCGCTCCGCGACGGCGCCGGCTCGCCGTGCGGCGAGCGCTTCTTGCTGCGGTTCATCCGGCTCCAGCGGCGCAGCAGCAGCCGCCACGCTGCGGGCATCTCGGAGAGGACGTCGATGCGCGCGCGGACGTCCTCGGAGCGCTTGTTGTCGTGCGTGGATGTCGCGAGCACCGTGTGCGGCCAGTGCAGGGCCCGATCGCCGCTCGCGCCGTGGAAGGCCGACACCGTCATGCCGAACATGTCGGGGCCCGTGCCGACCTCGTTGAGCGACCCGAGCGGCGCATAGGCGTAGAACGTGGTGTCCTCGACGCCTTTCGCCGCCACCGGCGCGGTAACCTGCTGGAACTTCATCGCGAACGAGCGATAGCGTCCGGCGAGCTCGGCCGCCGAACCCTCCGGGGGTCGCGCGAGCAGCGCCGCGCGGACGAACTCGAAGATCGTGACGTCCGCCGCGCCGCTCCGTCGCCGCGCCTGCGCCACGGCCCAGTCGATGAAGCGGCGATCCTGCCGCGAGCTCGTCTCGCCGAGATAGGTGCGATAGACCGGAAAGCAGGCGATGACCTCGGCGAGTGCCTGGCGAAGGGTGTTGAACGTGTAATCGCGGGTTCTCCGGTCTGCGCGCGCGAGCCGCAGGAGCTCGGACGCGAGGACGGTGAGCTCGGAGGCGAGCGCGGTCCGCAGGATCGTTCGCTTGCCCCGATAGGCGGCCTCGGTGAAGTCGATCGCCTCACCGGTGAAGCTGCGCCAGGTGCGCTCGAACTTCGCCTTCGCGGCGCCGTCGACGAACAGACCGTTCACCACCGCGGCGAACCGGTAGCCGGTGGTGCCGTGGATCGGCCAGCTCTCGGGCAAGCGCTCGTGTCCGGCGAGGATCTTCTCGGCCACGACCCACAGGCGCCGCGGCGCGGTCGCGCCGGCGCGCTCCGAGGATTGCGCTTCGGCGAGGCGGGCGTAGCGCTGTTGCAGGCGTTCAAAGTACTTGGCGGGATCGTACAGGCCGTCCGGGTGATCGATGCGCAATCCGTCGATCTTTCCGGACGCCGCTAGCTCGAGCACGAGCTCGTGGGTCGCATCGAACACCGCATCGTTCTCCATGCGCAGCGCGGCGAGATCGTTGATGTCGAAGAAGCGGCGGTAATTGATCTCGTCGGACGCGACGCGCCAGTACGCGAGACGGTAGGCCTGCGCCTCGAGCAGCTCGTGCAGGCGCTCCAACGAACCGCGCTCGCCGGGGGTGCCGTTCACTCGATCGATCGCGCGCTGCAGGACCGCGGCAGTCTCCGGATGCTCCGCGGCGAGCCGTGCGAGGCGGCGCTTGTGAACCTCCTTGTCCCGATTGCGCTCGTCCACGGCGGCGGCGTGCGTATCGTCGCGGGGCGGCAGGTGCCCGAAGGCCGCGGCGAGGCTCGCGAGCTCGAGCGATCCCTGGTCGCGGGCGGAGGGGTTCACGGCGAGCCCGAGCACGCGGGGATACTCGTGCGGATCGACGGGGAAGCGATGCTCGTAGTAGCGGACCGAGAGCTCGCCGCGCGCCGCGGCGAATTCGAGCCGCAACTCGCCGCGCTCGAGCACGAGCCCGTAGTGGTCGCCGAGCACCGGCACGAGCACGCGGTTCGCCATCGTCGGGTCGAGGGGGTGCCAGTCGATGTCGAAGAAATCGGCGTGCGCCGACGCCGGGCCGTTCTCGAGCAGATCGAGCCACCACGCGTTGTCGGCGCCCATGATGCCCATGTGATTCGGCACCACGTCGAAAACGAGCCCCATCCCGTTCGCCTTGAGCGCGGCCACCAATGCTTCGAAGGCATCGCGTCCGCCGAGCTCGGGGTTGATCTCGGTGTGGTCGATGATGTCGTAGCCATGCGTGCTACCGGCGCGGGCCCGCAACGCCGGAGAGCAATAAAGGTGGCTCACGCCGAGGCGCGCGAGGTACGGGACCAGCGCCGTCGCGCGCGCGAAATCGAACGCCCGATGCAGCTGGACCCGGTAGGTCGCGCGCGGGATCCGAGTCGTCGTCGCGGGCGCTGCCCCGAGCGGCGCTCTCCGCGAGCCGCTGTCGGCGAGCGTCCGCACGAGCTCCACGCTACCCATCGAAGGCTTCGCGCGTCACGAGCACCGACCACGGGGCGAGGCTCGCGCGCGGGCCGGAGGCGATCGCGGCGCTCGAGTAGATCGGCGTGCCCACCGGAAGCCGGATCGGCGGCGACGCCGCCGGGCCGAGGTTCGCGGCGAGGCGAAGGCGCGAGCGATCGCCGAGCGTCCACTCGATCTGTAGCACGCTGTCCGCGGCGGTGAACGAGCCACCGGCGGCCATGCCCGCGAGACGGGACACGAGGTGCTCGCGACGTAGCGCGAGCAGTTCGCGGTAGCGGGCGTGCCAGCGCCGGTGCGGCTCGTCGTCGAGCTCGCCCCACCGCAGCCTCGAACGCTCGAACGTCGCGGCATCGTTGGGGTCCGGAATGCGCTCTCGGGCGGCCGGGTCGCGGAACCTCGCAAAGCGCTTGAACTCCTCCCGGCGGCCCCGGGTGACGGCGGCGGCGAGATCGGCGCCGAAATCGCAGAAGAAGAGGAACGGTGTCGATGCGCCGAACTCCTCGCCCATGAAAAGCAGCGGCACCGAGGGCGCGAGCAGCACGCACGCGAGCGCTGCCGCGAGCGCTGCCGGATCCGCGAGCGCCCCGATCCGCTCGCCGAACGCGCGGTTCCCGACCTGGTCGTGCGTCTGGAGGAAGTCGACGAACGCCGGGGCCGGGAGATGGGCGCTCGGCTGGCCGCGCGCCGCGCCGCGGTACTCGGACCGCTCGCCTTGGTAGACGAACCCCTCGGCAAGGGCGCGGCCGAGGCACCAGAGCGGCCGCTCCGCATAGTCGGCGTAGTAGCCGTCTCGCTCCCCGGTCGCGAGCACGTGCAGCGCGTGATGGACGTCGTCGTTCCACTGGGCGGAGGCGAGCGCCGGGCGTCGCGCCTGGTCGCGCGCGAGATAGCGCGTCTCGTTGCGGTCGTTCTCCAGGACGACGTGAACGTGTCGACTGCGACCCGGTCCCCGGCGCACCGCTTGCGCGATCTCCGCGACGATGTCGGGGTCGGACGTATCGGCGATCGCATGCACCGCGTCGATCCGCAGGCCGTCGAAATGAAACTCCTCGAGCCAGTAGAGCGCGTTGTGGACGAAGAACTCGCGCACCGTACGCGCGCCGGCGCCGTCGAAGTTGATCGCCGCGCCCCAAGGCGTCGCGCGGCCGGAAGCGAAGAACTGCGGCGCGTATGCGTGGAGATAGTTGCCCTCCGGGCCGAAGTGGTTGTAGACGACGTCGAGCAGCACCATGAGGCCCCGCGCGTGCGCCGCCGCCACGAACCGCTTCAGCTCGTCGGGCGTCCCATACGTAGCGTCCGGGGCGAACAGCAGCGCGCCGTCGTAGCCCCAGTTGCGCCGGCCGGGAAAGTCGGCAATCGGCATCAGCTCGAGCGCTGTCACGCCCAAGTCCGCCAGGTAGTCGAGGCGCTCGATCGCACCGGCATACGTCCCGTGCGCCGTGAAGGCGCCGACGTGCAGCTCGTAGATCACCGCCTCTTCCCATGGCCGTCCGGTCCACCCCCCGTCCGGCCAGTCGTGGGCCTCGGGGTCGACGACGCAGCTCGCGCCGTGCACATCATCCGGGTTCCACCGCGAGGCCGGGTCGGGAACCTCCAGCGCGGCATCCACGCGGAACCGGTAGCGGGTGCCGGCCGGCGCGCCACGGGCGGTCGCTTCGAACCAGCCGTCCGCGAGCTTGCTCATCGGCAGGTCCCGATCGGCACCGAGCACCACGGCGACGCGGTCGCACGCGGGCGCCCAGAGGCGGAAGCGGGTCGTCTCGTCCAGACCGATCTCGGCGCCGAACGGCATCGTGTGGCGGCGCTTCACGGCGCGGCCTGCAGCTGCCGGAACAGGGCCAACGCGCGACCCTGCAACGGGAATTCGGCGCCGGCCTCCCATCGCCCGTTCGCGAAACCGTTAGCGTTCGCGGTGTCGAGGACGCCGCGCCACGCGGCGCGCCCGAGATCGGGCAGGGCAAAGGGGATCGGCTCATGGTGCGCGTTGAAGAGGAGCAGGAAGTTCGCGTCCACGACCGGCCGTCCGCGACGATCGGTCTCGGTCAGCGCCTCGCCGGGGAGGTACACGCCGAGGCACCGCGCGAAGTGCTGATCCCATTCCTCCTCGGTCATCTCGGCGCCGTCGGGTTTCAGCCACAGGATGTCCTTCACGTCGCGACCGCGGAGCGGCCGGCCGTGGAAGAAGTCGCGGCGGCGGAAGACGGGATGGGCGCGGCGCAGCGCGATGACGCGCTGGACGAACGCGACCAGCGCTTCGCGCTCGTCGTCGGGTTGCCAATCCACCCAGGAGATCTCGTTGTCCTGGCAGTAGGCGTTGTTATTGCCGCGCTGCGTACGGCCCAGCTCGTCGCCGGCGAGCAGCATCGGCACACCCTGCGAGAGGAGGAGCGTCCCGAGCAGGTTGCGCTTCTGGCGCGCGCGCAGCGCGCGGATCGCCGGATCGTCGGTCGGACCCTCGACGCCGCAGTTCCACGACAGGTTGTGGTTGTGCCCGTCGCGGTTCTCCTCGAGATTCGCCTCGTTGTGCTTCTCGTTGTACGAGACGAGGTCCGTGAGCGTGAACCCGTCGTGCGCGGCGACGTAGTTGACGCTCGCGTAGGGGCGCCGGCCGCTGCGTCCGTACAGGTCGCTCGAGCCGGTGATCCGGCGCGCGAACTCCCCGATCAGGCCGCCGTCGCCCTTCCAGTACGCGCGGATCGTGTCGCGGTACTTGTCGTTCCACTCAGCCCAGCCCGCAGGGAAGTTGCCGACCTGGTAGCCGCCGGCGCCGAGATCCCAGGGCTCGGCGATGAGCTTGACCTGGTTGAGCACCGGATCCTGTCGCAGCAGGTCGAAGAAGGCGCCGAGCCGGTCGACCTCGTGCAGCTCGCGCGCGAGCGCGGAG
>Ga0126369_10001476_pt1 | contig 16273 bp, 14 predicted proteins | sample PanSoiMetaPlot_1_FD_109646 | JGI IMG/M metagenome (GOLD analysis project Ga0126369, IMG submission 109646) | Tropical forest soil microbial communities from Panama - MetaG Plot_1 | ecosystem: Environmental > Terrestrial > Soil > Tropical forest > Bulk soil | place: Panama | collected 2016-02-17 | reverse complement strand
GGGGACAAGATTCCTGCCGTGCGCGCATACTTCGGAAATTCGATCCGCGCCACCGCCGAGTTCTCCTACGTCTCGGCGGGTCTTGGCATGATGCTCGGGCTGCTGCTCGGACTGATCCCGATCCCGGTGCCGGGCATCGGGCAGTTCAAGCTCGGGCTCGCCTGCGGACCGCTGATCACGGCGCTCATCCTCGGCTGGCTGGGCCGCACTGGCCCGATCAGCTGGCGCATGCCGGCACCCGCGAACCTCGTGCTGCGGAACTTCGGCCTGACCCTCTTCCTGGCGGTGGTGGCGATCGGCGCCGGTAAGCCGTTCGTCGACACCGTCGCGCATCAGGGCATCCCCATCCTCCTCGCCGGCGCGGCGGTGCTGCTGACCAACGTGCTGGTGATCATGCTGGTCGGGTACTACGTGCTCAAGATCCCCTACGACTCGCTCGTCGGCGTAATGTCCGGCGCGACCGGCAACCCGGCGATCCCCGCCTACGGTTCGCGGCTACTGCAATCCGATCGCGTGGACGTGGGCTACGCGACCATCTTCCCGTCGACGACGATCGTCAAAGTGATCGCCGCCCAGGTGGTCGTGACGCTGTTGGCCGGCGCGGCGGGCTGAGCGCTGCCCGAGGCTGCAATGAGCGAATTAGCTTGCGCACGCCTGCTTGAGAACGACGAGGGTCCGCTCCTGGAACGATAGAGTGTTCAGCTTTTGCACGACCCGCGACCCGGGGCTGCGCTTTCGCAACGGGCAATTCCTGATGCTCGGCTTGCCGCTAGAGGGCAAGCCGCTCATGCGCGCGTACTCGGTCGTGAGCGCGAATTACGAGGAGCGTCTCGAGTTCTTGTGCCTCGAGGTCCCGAACGGTCCGCTGAGCCCGAGGCTCCACGGACTCCAGCCCGGCGACGAGGTGCTGGTGAACAAGAAGCCGGCCGGCACCCTCGTCGCCGACGATCTCCTGTCGGGCCGCCGCCTCTACCTGTTCGCCACCGGCACCGGGATCGCTCCATTCCTGTCGATTGTGAAGGACCCGGAGATGTACGAGCGCTTCGAGCGCGTGATACTCATCCACTGCGTGCGACACGTGGCGGATCTTGCCTACGCGCAGTACCTCTCGCAGGAGCTGCCGCGCGACGAGTTCCTGGGCGAGCCCGCGCGCGAGAAGCTGATCTATTACCCTACGGTGACCCGGGAACCGTTTCGACACGAGGGGCGCATCACGTCGCTCGTCGAAAGCGGCAAGCTCGGTGGCGATCTCGGCCTCCCTGCGCTCGATGCCGCCGAGGATCGGGTGATGCTATGCGGCAGCGAAGCGATGCTCGCCGACCTGCGGGCGGTGCTCGATCGGCGCGGGTTCCGGGTGAACACCCAAGCCGGTGAGCTCGGCCACTACGTGGTCGAAAAGGCGTTCGCCGAGAAGTGAGCGAGCTCTGTGATGACAGTGTCCACACTCGCGGTTCCCGCTTGATCAACCTCGCGCGCCGCCGGGCGCGTTGATCGCGGCTCGGACCTGCTGCGCGAAGCCAGACACTGTGAAGTCGGGACCGACGCCGTCCACTAGGATCAGGTCACTGATCGAATTGTTGACGCGCAGGGGCAGGATCCTTTGATACTCGGGCGAGTGATACCAACTCCGCGATTGCGCACTTGCCACGTAATTGGAGCATGCGCGTCGACGTGAATCTATGGGACGATGGTATCGGTGCTAAATCGGGCGCGAACCGCCTACATCCCGCGCAACTCCTCGCGACACGCATCGCTGAACTCCCGCAACGGGTTCATCGCATCGTTATCCAGAACCTCCGTGACGTCGCGAAAGGTCTTGTTCGGCGCGAGATAAGTCTCGATGATCACGCGTACCACCCTGTCCGCGTGCTCCGCGATGCCCGGCGCGGACAGCACGCGCATCCTGCTCACCAGCGCGTAGAGCTTCACGAGGTTCGAGACTTCCGCTTTATCGTGGACGTAGGCGTCGGCGTACCATTTCGACGCCTCTTCAATGAACTCCTTGTAGAGCTCTTCGCGCCTGCTCAGATTGTTGGCGCGTTGCTGTGCGCTGAATTGCACATACTGGGTCAGCCACGACGCCGCCAGGGATGTCAGGCCGCCGATCGTCGACCCGGCGAGCGCTGCAATGGCGGAAACGTATGCCGGATCCATGGCTCGAGTCGGACACTGCGCCCTTATGACGCGTCAAGCCCCGTTTGCGCCAGTTGAGATCCCAGCCAACACGTGACCGGACCCGCGTCTTTCATGACGCAGCAATCACCGCACCGACAAGCGCCGCGGAGAGGAGCGCCACGGCCAGACAGCACGCGATGATTTCGTCGGTCGAGAGCAGTCGCGCGCGGAAGAGCCACTCGGGCTCGCTTGGGACGGCGTGCCCCCTTTGATCGTCGTGCGGGATCGCGCTGCTGTTTTGCCAGCCGCACGTCAGGCCGGCTTCCCGCTCAAGCCGATGCACGGTTTCGATGTCGGTCATTCTCTTCGCTTCCTCGATGTAGTCGGCAAGCCATTCACGACCGGTTTAGCCGATTCTCGTAGCCCTCACCACTTCGAATCCGGACGCGCTTTCGAAGTCGCTTGGTGTGACGTATCTGTAGTCCGCCGCCCAAGCGTCGCGGATGCCGAGCTGGATCGGGGCGATTTGATATCCGACCAGCACGAATGCCTGCGCCACCAAGCTGGAGCAGATGAACCGCGTGGCGCCATGTGCCATCGTGCTCGGTGCTTTCGACGAACGGGACGCGAGCGGCAGCCCGAGCAACCGTCTCGCTAGCGCCCACGCATGGGCCCGGTCATATTCGGCGCCGATTCGGCGTACGACCCAGTCCACGAGGCGGCGTCGCTCGGTGTCGTCTAGGACAGTGGGTCGCAACACGCGCACGCGCTGCCCTTGGAACGCGGAGAGCGGCACTGCTCTGACGCCCGCCGCGACATCCGCTTCGACGATGCAGCAGGGATCCGGCCCGTCTTCGAGCGGGCCGACGTACATCGAGACGTGCGACCAGGACGATCGGGTCAGACGCCTCACGACCGTCGCCATACGGCTGTTGCCTTCCGTGAGGAGAACATCGCCATGCCGGAGCATTGCGGAGAGGGCTTGCATGTCCGCAGCCGTCGAAGGACGATAGTGCTTGACCGGCTGCGCGAGATAGAACGCCAGCGCGTCGATCAAGCGGCTGAAGGTCCGCCCGAGGAGCGAAGCAACGCGGGGGAGGGCGAAAGCCTGCTGCGGGTGCGTCAGATGACTCATGACCCGCACTCTGACGGGCCGCGGTGTCAAGCATGTGCCGTGATGCGCCTCCCGTCATTGCGGCCGATACAAACGGGTGTCACCCGCAACTACTGTGAGAACGGACCGCGGCGGGAAGAAGCGACGAGAGAGACGTGACGCACACCCGGGAGAGGGATCGATTCCCCTCTCCCGGTATTGGTCGAGCGGTGTGGTCGGTGGGGACTCTTACTGGACCGTCTTCAAGTAGTCCACGATCTCGGCGCGCTGCTTTGCGTCGGCGACACCGGGAAACGGCATCGCGTTTCCGGGAATCGTTTTCTGCGGGTCGGTGAGGAAGGCGTCGAGCGATTTCTCGTCCCAGGTGACTTTGGAGTTTTTCATCGCCCTGCTGAAGGTGAATCCGGCCTGCGTGCCGGCCTGGCGCCCGGAGACCCCCTTCAGGCTTGGCCCGAGCCCGGGGGCTCCGTCCGTGCTGTGGCAGGCGGCGCAGGCGGCGAAGGACGCCGGCGGCGCGGCAATCGCCGCGGAGGAGAACACGACGCACAGGGCGAGCGCGGTGGAGATGCGAGCGAACGAGGTCATCGGGGCTTCCTTTCGAAGAGGTGGTTGGAGTGTCGCGTGGGTTTGCTTCGCGAAGGTGTCGCGGTCGTGACGTCTGCCATCGTGGTCAGTGGGCGTGATGCTGATCGCCGTACCAGTCGGCCAGCGCGTCCCGCTCGACAGGAGTCAGCGTCCGCGCCATTTCGCGCATCTGTGGATTGACGGCGCGTTCACGAGAGCCTCCGCGGACGCTCGATGTAGCCCGCCAGGTCATCGCCCAACCGAAGAGCGAGCGCCGCGAGCGGCCCGGTCGGGTTGTAGCCCGAGTTGTGCGCGTAGACGGAGGCGCCGACGACGAACAGGTTCTGCGCATCCCAGTGCTGCAGGTGCGGCGAGACCACGCTCGTCTTCGGGTCGGCGCCCATGATCGTGCCGCCGGTGACGTGCGTGGTCTGGTACTGGCGCGCATCGAAGTCGCCGCGCCGCGGGTTCGGTGGGGAGACGAGCGTCGCGCCGGAGGCGATCGCGACCTCGTGCGCCTTCTTCGTCACGTACTCGCTCATTCGGTAGTCGTTGTCCCGGAAGTTGTACGTCATGCGCAAAAGTGGCTGTCCGTAGGCGTCGCGATAGTCGGGATCCAGGTCCAGATAATTCTCGCGGTGCGGGTAGTTGCTGCCGTGGACGGAGTACTGGAAGGCATGCGCGTACCAGTCGGCGTCCGCCTGCTTCCACTTCGTCCCCCAGCGCGGCGTGCCCGGCGGCACGAGGCGCGAGCCGATCGGCCGGCCGTTCGTGACGTTGGCGTAGATATAACCGCCGCCGAAGAACCCGAGCCCCTGATGATCGAAGTTGTCGCCGTTGAACTCGTCGATCACGGTCTGCGACGAGCCCGACGCGAGGAATGGATTGATCCAGCGGTCCTCGTAGAAGGCGGGCGTGTGCGACATCAACTGGTAGCAGAAATTGCGGCCGACGACGCCTTTGCCCGTGCGCGGATCGTACGGCTCGCCGATACGCGCCTGCAGGAGCAGCCGGGTGCTCGCCATCGGGAAGGCGGCAACGACGACCACCTCAGCCGGCTGTTCGTACTCCTCAGCGGTCTGCAGGTCGAGGTAGCGCACGCCGGTGGCGCGCTTTGCCTTGCGGTCGTAGCTGATGTCGAGCACGTGCGAGTGCAGGCGCAGCTCGAAGCCTTTACGCTGCAGGAGCATCGGATAGAGCAGCACCTGCGGGGTCCCCTTCGCGTTCGCCTCGCAGATGAAGCGCTCGCAGTGCCCGCAGTACTGGCACGGCGCGAGCTTCATGCCGTCGGGATTGGTGTACGCTGCCGGCGAGTTCGCCGCCGCCATGGGAAAAGGCTTGTAGCCGAGCTTTTCGGCGGCGGCGCTGAAAATGACGCCGGCCTCGGTCATCTCGAGCGGTGGCTGCGGGTACTCGCGGCTGCGCGGCGCTTCGAACGGATTGCCGCCGGCCTGGATCACGCCCTTGATGTTTCCGGCCTTGCCGGAGATGCCAAAAAGCCGCTCGAAGAGATCGTGGTAAGGCTCCAGCTCGGCGTAGGTGACGCCCCAGTCCTGGATCGTCATCTCCGCGGGGATCGCGTTCTTGCCGTAGCGCGTCTCGAGACGCGTGCGCAGCGTCGGGTCGTACTCCGACCAGCGCCAGCTCTGCCCGTTCCAGTGATTGCCGGCGCCGCCCATGCCTTCACCGGGCAGGAAAGCCTCCATGCGGCGCACCGGCAACGAGCGGTCCTTGCGCGAATGGCGCAGGCTGAAGGTCTCCACCGCCCAGTCCTGCACCAGGTTGTTGTGGACGCCCCAGCGCAGCTCGTCGCGCTGGTTCGGGATCTTCTGCGCGGCGCTGCCGCGATGATCGCCGCCGCGCTCGAGCACCAGCACGTCAACGCCCTTCGCGGTGAGCTGCCTGGCGACCAGGGCGGCGGTCAGGCCGCCGCCGATGATGACCACGTTGCGCTTCGGGAGCTTGGTAGCCATTAGCTGAAGTCCTGGATGGATTTGGGATCAAGCGCGCCCGGGAAGGGCTTGCCGCGGAACTCGACCATGTTCTTGGTGTGGAAGGCCGGTAGCCCCGGATAGCCGATCAGCTTCCAGAACACCTTGCCGCGGTTGCCGCCGTACATCGGATCGGCGAAGCAGGCCTGGGTGAAGAGCGGATAGACGAGCTCGTTGAACCACTGCGCCAGCGGGACCCGCGCGTCGTCGACTTTGCCGGCTGCCACTTCCAGGAGGAACGCATTCGCGTCCTCGGGGGAGAGATCCTCGAAATGCTTGTTGAGGCGCGCCGTACACGCTGCCTGGGCTGTCGCGACCCCGGTCTTGAAGAACTGCTCCGGGGTGAGCGGGAGCTGGTAGCCGAGCTGCGGCTTGCCCGAGCGCCACGGCCCCTGGCGGTAGAGCCGGTCACCGCGCCCGAATGCGCCTGCGAGCTGGCGGTCGATGTAATCGGCGAGCCCGCAGTCGACGCCGTTCGGCGTCAAGTTGTCGGCCGGGCACATCACGTTGACCAGCGCCTCTACGAAGGCGGCTTCCGCGGGACTCAGCGACTCGTAGCCCGCAGCCACTTCCGGTGCAGGCGCGGGAGATGCAGGCGCCGCGTCTGCCGCAGCCGCTGGAGACACAACGGTCCCCGCTCCGACGGCGAGCGCGCCCGATGAGGCGGCGACCTGCTTCAGGAAAATTCGGCGAGACAGTGTGGTTGTGGCCATTGCGACCTCCTGGTGCGCGAATGCTGTCAGCACAGCGCGACCGGCGTGCGTCGGAGGCGCCGCGAGACGTGTCACGTGACATCGCAGCGCGACGCGCGGATATTCAAGGCTCGAGTGGCAGGATCGACAGGATCAGGTCGAACTACGGCAGGTTGTCCGACCTTTCATCGATAGTTCTCCACTCCCGTCGCAGCATGGTCCGAGTTTGCGTCAGTGCGAACGCGCCGCCGCCCGGCGATTGCAACAGAAGACACATGCTCAGAGGGGAGTAGGGTGTGTCGGCTGGCACGCAACCGGCCGGCCGCGACACGGCCTGGACGTGCGTATGTCCCATGCTCTGTTGCCATGTCCTTCGTCCCGAACTCGATCCTCTTGAAGCGTGGCGTACGGCAGTGGCCGCAGCTCAGGTCTCTGGTGGCGTTTGCGCGAGCGACGGGTCCATACCTCGCCATGGGATTGCTCTTACCTGGCGGATCGGTGATCGCGCTTTTCGTATGGCTGTATCGACGCAGAGCCTAGAACGAGAGCGAAGCGCCCGAAGGTAGTGCGCGCTGCGCGCCCTCCCTCTCCCGCGATCCGATCAGGCACTGAGCTCCAGAGAGCGTTCGCCTGACCGGACATTCGGCGCGGCCGTCGCCTCGGAGGACGGGCGGGTCGCCAGCGCTGCTTGTCCGTCAGGATTGCCGACCGGCCAGACTTCGCCCGCTGCCGCGGTCGTTTCGACTCCGTTCCGCAATTCCTGCAACAGCGTGCCCGCCAAAGCGAGCACGACCGGGCCGACGAACAGGCCGAGCAGCCCCAGCGCTTCGAAGCCGCCCAGGCTGCCCAGGAGTACCCACAGAAAGCCGAGCTTCATGGCGCCCCCCACCAGCAGCGGGCGGGCAATCTTGTCGGTCGCGAAAACAACTGCGATCCCCAGGCCGATGACCGCGAGCGCCGCGGCGCCGGCGCCTGTTGCGAACAGCATCAAGGCGACACCGACCACGGCGGCGTACGCAAGAAACGGGACCATCGCGAATAGCCCGGTTACTGCACCCCATAAGTGGGCGGATGGCACCCCCGCGAGGGCATACGCGATCCCGGTCAGCGCGCCGTCGATCAGCCCCACCACGATCGTCCCGTAGACCGTTGCCCGGATTGCGACGATGGCTCGTTCCAGGTAAGACGCGCCGCGTCGGCCGAGCTTCGACTGGACGATTCGAACGATCTCGCCCGCGAGCGCTTCGCCGCCGCGATAGAGGAAGAACAGCCCGAGAAGGGTGAACGACACGATGAAGGCGTGATGCGCGATGAACTGGCCGAACGAGCCTGCCCAGCCGAACAGCGAGGCGGCGTCCGCGTGCTGGAGCTGGAGGGAAACGCCGCCGGGAGTTCCCAGCGTCGCGTGCCATTGATCCATCAACCAGTCACCGATCAGTGGCACGTCCTCCAGCCGAGCCGGAGGCGGGAGCCCCTGCTTTTCCGCGACGATGAGCTGCTGCCCCCAGGTCCGCGCCTGCATAGCGAGCGCGCCGAAGGCGAACAGCATCGGCCCCAGCACCGCGAGCGAGATGAAGACAGTGAACAGCAGCGGCGTCAGGCTCGACGCGAAGCGCCTGGGCATGCGGTCGGCGAATCGCCGGTAGGCGGGCCAACTCACGAGCGCCACGATCGACGCCCAGGCGAGCGGTGCAATAAAGCTTCGCAGGATCCAGAACGCGGAAACCAGGACGAGCGCGCCTGCAACCCAGCCTGCGCGCCACTCAAGCTTGAGCGTCATGGCTCGCTTCGCGCCGCGGCGCCGTCAAGCGGACTCCAGCTGACATGGCTGGGCTCCATATAGCCGAGCCGAAATGGTCCTCGCGCCCTGCGCCCAGCTTACTTCACGCCGACCCCGATTCGTGTCAATGGACACACAGGGTCCGCCGACCGACGGCCTGCGGGCGGGCGCTGCTCAACCAGACGGCAGGATGCTTTCACTCCTGCAGCACTCGGGCGAGACTGGTAGCGAGGTCCCGCGCGGACAGCGGCTTTTTCATCACTTCGTTCGCGCCGGCCACTAACCCACTCATCAGCAGGATCGGAATATCGCGCCGCATCCCGCGCGGTTCCCGGATCAAAGCCGACGCCCGCGCCGTTGCCGCATCGGGGCGCGTAACACCCTCAACAAGCGAACGTACGCGCCCACCGGCCGAGCGATCGGGTCCGCCACCGTATCCGCGAGGGTCTCGTCGTCCTCGCGAAATCGGTGCTCGGCAGACTGCAACGAGAATTTCGGCCGCCCCTGGGTCGCATGATGGGGTTATTTGCGTAGCACAGGACACGGCAAGGCGGATTTCCAGGTTGACCGTTCCAGGGCTGGCCGATATTCTCCGGCTGCCGCGCGGGCCGGGCACGCGCTGGTCGCCTCCGACGATCCGATGAGAATGAACTCTCCGAACACTTCACGCCGCCTCGCGCGCGTTTGCGCGGTGTTCGCGCTCGCCGTGTCGGCGTGTGTCGCGGTGGCAGAGCCTGCGACGCGCGATCTCCAAGATCGCGCCGATCCGGCGCTCCAGCGCGGCCTGGAGAGCGTCGTACGCGATCTCGAGCTCAGCGCGGAGGTCGAGGCGGGCCGGCTGTCGCTCGCGCTCGTCGACCTCTCCCAGCGCGACGCGCCGCGGCTCGCGATGCTGAACGGCCACGCAATGGTTTACGCCGCGAGCCTGCCCAAACTTGCGATCCTCCTCGGTGCGTTCGTGGAGGCCGAGCGCGGACGCATTCCGCTCGACGACATGCACCTCGACGAGATCACCAGGATGATCCGCTTCTCAAGCAACGAGGCGGCGACGCGTGTCCTCGATTGGGTGGGCCGGGACCGCCTGCTCGCCATCCTGCAGTCGCCTGGCATCGCGCTCTACGACCCGAAGCGGAACGGCGGGCTCTGGGTCGGCAAGAGCTACGGCCGCGAGGACGCCTACCGGCGCGATCCGATCAACAATCTCTCGCACGGGGCCACGGCCTTCCAGGTCGCGCGCTTCTACTGGCTCCTCGACAACGGTCGCCTCGTCGGCGCACCGTTCGCTTCCCTGATGAAGCAGGCGCTCTCGGAGCCGGCCATCCACCACAAGTTCGTGAAGGGTCTGGAGAGCCGCCCGGGCGTGGCGATCTATCGGAAGTCGGGCACCTGGCAGGACTTTCACGCCGACAGCGCAATGGTGGAGGCGGGTCCGCACAAGTTCGTGATGGTGGGCCTCGCGCATCACCAGGACGGCGGCGAGTGGCTCGTGCGGATTGCCGCGCCGATGCACGATCTCGTCGTATCGCCGTCGATCACTTCGACTTATGGTCGGCCGCAATCAGCTGCTGCAGGCGCGTCGCGAGCGCCTGGTGCTCGGCGGCCGAGTTCTTGCGCAGGATGTTCGTGACCAGGGTGGCCATGTAGTAGAGGCTGGGACCGACCGCAGGCGACTCGATGATCGCCGTCGAGTTCATGTAGTTCTTGACGTTCCCGGCGTAAGGACGGCAGGTGAAACCGGGCTCGTTCGCGCATTCAAAGAGCGACCCCGACTTGAAGTAGACGGCGGCATCGGCGAGCGCGGGCGACGATGCATAGCGGATGCGCCGCTCCGTCACGTAGATGAGCCGCTTGATCTCGCGGCTCGAGAACGCGTCCACCAGCCGCCCCTGTTCCATGCGTAGGAGATAGCGCATCAGCTCGCGGGCGGTGCCGTAGCTGTCGCCCGCGCCCGGGACCTTCTGTTTCCCGCCGGCGGTGAAGAAGCTGCCCTGGCGGAGCTGGTCCAAGTCGAGGCCATTTCGCGTGACCGGCTCGAAGAAGGTCGTCTCGAACAGCGCGGTGAGCTGGGGCTTCGGCGTCGTGTCGAAGAAGCGCTTGATCTCCTCTTCCGGCGGCGGGTACGCGGTGCCGAACTGGCGGACGAGCATCGCCTCGCGCATCACCATGCCGGCCGCGGAGTTCGAGCTTGGCGAGAGCATCCAGTCGAGCCACTCGTACAGGGTGGCGCGGTCGCCGATCTGCACCGGACGCCGGATGAGCGTCCGCGTCTTCGGATCGAAGAAGCGCACGGTGTGGGAGTCGGATTGCGAGAAGGCGTCGGCGGTGACGACGGTGCTCTTCAGGATCCGCCTGCGCGCTTCGATGTCGCCGGGGTACGTGTCCGCGAGGGCCTGGAAGAGCGAGAGAACGACCACGAGCTTGCCGACGCTGCCGACGTTCTGCTTGTAGTCGCCACGATGCTCTGCGTAGCGCGGGCTGGCCGGATCCGAGAGATCCAGCACCGCGAGGCCGTACGCATCCATGCTGCCGGCGAGGATGCCCGTCACCTCGCGCGTGAATTCGGGGTCCGCGGGTGGCAGGTCGAAGGTCTTGCCGGCGAGGCGCAGATCGACGTCCTTCAGCGGCAGCAGCGCGCCCGGCGGCTGTTTCACGTCGTTCACCACGCCCTGGTTGGCGAGACGGCTGCCTTCCAGCCGGCGGATGCCGGTCTCCTCGTAACCGTCGAGGGGATAGGCGGAGGCGGCGCCCGCAGCGAGCCCAGCCGCGGCGATCGCAGCAGCGGCAAAGGATGTCGCGAGACTCATCGGATCGGCTCCCGCAGGTTCACGGTCCGGCCGAGATTGGCCTCGAGCGCCTTGTCCATCTGGATCAGGTAAGCAGCGCCGCGCGCCGCGCGGCTTTCGTTGAACGGCCTGATCTGCAGCAGCCAGAGCTTCCCATCCACGAACGCGAACTCCACGTCGGCTGCAACCGGCTTGCCGTCCTCGCCGAGCTGCGGGAACTGCCTGGGGATCTCGTCGGCGAACGCGATGAGCTGCTGGATCTCGCCGGGCGTGAGCAGGGTGTCGCGGCCCGAGACCGCCAGCTTCGCGATGCCGCCGGCCGCCTGAGGCACCAGGCGGCGCTGCGCCGTGGCCGTTGCCAGGAGGCGCGTCTCCCCCGTCTTCCGGTCGACTCGAACCGACTCGGCCGCCTGCCCGTCGACCGCGCCGCCCACGCCTTCGTTGACGGCGACCGAAAGCACGTTCTGGTCGCCCGTGTCGACATCCTGGGTGAGCAGCACCCCGGAGATGTCCGAAGGCACCGTCTTGAGCAGCAACACCGCGGGATAGACGTGCTCGGGCCCTTTCATGTGGGACTGCCGCCACGCCCAGGCACGCGGCGCATAGGGCGACGCCCAGACCTCCGAGATCGCCTTCACGATGTTGTCGAAGCCCGCGACGTTGAAGAGCGTCAGGTTGAGACCCGCGCCCGTGAAGCCCGGAAGATCCTCGACGTTTGTGTCCGAGCGCACGAAGACGCCGCCGCGGAAGTCGGAACCGAACTCCTTGTCCATCGCCGCACGGAGCGCCGCGCGGAATTTCGGACCCGGATCGGTGCCGACGATGATCGAGTAGATCTCCGCGCGCAGTTTCTCCGCGAACGCCGCTGCTTCGGCAGAGCCTGCAGGCATCGCTTCGAGCTTGCGGAAGCTCTCGACCATCCATTCGTAGACTGTCTTGCCGGAGTTCCTGTAGGGCCGGTCGAGCACGGTCGCACGATAGAGGCCGAAGGGAATGCCGACGCCCGGGGCGACGCGGCCGGGGAAGCGCGACTTCAGCTCGCCGAGCTTCGCCGCCTTCGGGCCGACGATCCGGCCCGAGTCCGTCGCCCGCAGGCTGTCGAGGCTGACAAAATCGCGCTGCGAGAGGTCGAGCTTCTTGAGGTCGGGCTCGAACACGATGTTCTGATCCGGCCTCTGCTCGGTGCCGAATATCGCATCCCAGCGCGGACCGTCCTCGTCGATCTCGACCAGGCCGGCCGGGCTGACCGCCAGTACGATCCGCTTGCCGTCGTTCCTGCGCAGCTCCGGCAGCAGCGACTCGTCCACCGCGACGTTCGGAATGCCCAGGTTGCGGGCAAGAAGCTGGACGTGTGACAGTGGGTTCCCGGCGCCGGCGGTCAGGATCCCGGCGAGCGGCGGCAGATCGGCGACGGTCTCGGGCAGCACGTAGATGCCGTCCGGGCGGAAGGCATCGACGCGCTTCATGTCGGGCGCGGCGCGCAGGAAGCCGCGCGCGAGCCCTGGGTTGAGGGCGTTGAAGCCGGCGCCGATGTCCTTGCCGAACAGCTTGTGCTGGACGCCGGCGAGGCGGTTCGCGTCCCGCGAGAGGCCGTCGAGGACCTGCGAGTAGAGGAGCAGCGGGCTGCCGCGCAGCTGATCCTGGATGAAGAGGTCAGCCAGCGGCTCGATCTCGTCGAGCTTTGCCATCGCCTCGCCGAACTGGAGGCGCAGCTGCTCGGTGGCCCAGCCCGGCACGAGCGCCAGGTAATGCAGCTCGCGCAGGTAGTCGCGGAGCGGGATCTCGTCCGCCGCGAGTCGATCGAAAGACTTGCGCAGCGCGGTGCGCTCGCGGGCGTTGATCATCCCCGTGCCGTACGCGGCCTCGGCGCCCGAGGCGAGCACCGCCACGTCGTCATTTCTCGGCGCTCGCTCGGCATCTTTGCGAAGCGCTGCGGAAACGCGGAAGTTCTCCGCCTCCACGGCAAGCGAAAGGTCGAGCACCCTCAGCCTTGCCGCGGGCGGACTCACCTTTGGCAGCGCATCACGGAGATCCGCGAGAAGATTTGCGGTCACGCGGTAGCGGTACGCAGCGCCGCCGTCCCGCGCAAGGGCGTCGCGGGCATCGCGCAGTAGCTTCTGCAGCCACGGTGCGGTCGAGAAGGCCTTCGCGTTAGCCTCGAGAACCTCGCCGAGCGGCAGGGGCGTGTAAGCGCGATCGATCTCCGCGGCGAGCGCCTCGGCCTGCTGCCTCAGCGTCGGATCCGAGAGCTTCGCGGCGTAGTCACGCACGCTCGCGGCGTCGGATGCGTCGGGGGAGCCGTGGATCTTCACCCGCAGCCGCTGGAATGCCGGATCGCGATCGGCGATCGCAGCGGCCGTGTTCCGGACTTTCTGCGCCGACGCCGTGTCGGCACCATGCGGCAGCAACCGGACGCCGATCCGCAGCGCCGGAAAGCGATAGCCGATCCACTCTTCCCGCGCTGCCATCGCTGTGAGGACGTTGCGCGCCGACTCGCGCTCGTCCTCTTCCTGAATGGCCCCCCGGTAGAACTGGGCTTTGCGCAGGATCCAGCCGTCGTCGGTCGCGACGAGGAACCGCTCGATGAGAAGTTGCGCGAAGGTGTCGGGGAAGTCGGGCGCCGAGACCACCTTCTGCGCGTCGCTGCCTGCGAGCAGCGTGGCGACCTTGTAGCCCTGCGAACGCAACTGCCTGGCCCGATCGCTCAAGTCGCCGTGCTGCCAGCCTTGTCCGTTGGTCGCGCAGGAATAGTCGTCCGGCGGCAGCACGCGGCCGTCCTTGCAGAACCACCTGATCGCCGCGAACGGTCCGCGCGGGTCCTCCTTCATCTCGGCGATCCACCGGCCGTACTGTGCGGTCTTCCCCGCGTCCTGGGCGATCGAGTTCGTGGCGGCGAGGACGGCGACAGAGGCGAAGAGGGCCGCCGCAAGAGAGGCGCCGGTCTGTCGTGAATGCGCAGTGGTCATGGAAGCGATCCCTCCGCTTTTCGATCGGTCCGTGCGCCGCCCGCGGCGCTCGGCGCCACCCGCCGTTGGAACTCCCGTCCGAGCAGCAGCGCGACCCCGAGCCAGACGGCCGCGATCATCACGTTGATCATCGCGAACTGCGAGGCGGACAGCGCCAGCACCGACGAGCCGAGGAACACCGTCGCCGACGCCGCCACGTCGCCCGCGCGGACCACCAATGTATCGGTCACCTGCTTCGCCTTGTACTTCTCCGTGCGCGTCGTCGGCAGATAGAGCATCTGTGCCACCGTGTTCTGCAGCGAGTAGTCCACCGATCTCTCGGCGGTCTTGACCCAGCGGACGATGGCGAGCGACGGAATCAGCGCGGCGACGAAGTAACTTCCGAAGGCGACCAGTGGGAGCACGCAGAGAGCAACGGGCACGCCGACGTACTTGACGAGCCGTGATACCACGAAGAGCTGCAACAGCATGCCGATGAGATTCACCACCTCGAAGTAGTTGGCGAAGAAAGCACCGATGAAAGCGCCTGCCTTCTCGGGGGCGAGGTTTCCGGAGGCGACGTCGGCCTTCGCCGCGTGCTCCACGATCGAGGACAGGACATACTCGCCCGTCGTGTTCACCCAGTTGACGAGAAAGAACAGCGCGGCGATCAGCAACAGGTAACGGCTGCGCAGCACCAGCGCGAAAGCGTTCCCGTGGCCGATGTGCTGCGCGACCCCCTGGCGCGCGGCAGCGGTCTCCGGCGCACGCGTCCGCATGTCGATGACGTTGAACAGCGCCAGGCTGGCGGCGAGGATCACTATCGCGACGAGCAGCATCTGCGCCACGCCCAGCGCTCCGATCAGGTGGCTGGAAATGAACGCGCCGAACACCGCGCCAGACGACGCGCCGAAGGCGATCAGCGCGAACAGCCGCTTTCCCGCCTCGGTCGTGTAGAGGTCGTTCGCGTATGCCCAGAACTGCGCAGTCACCATCAGGCTGAAGACGCCGATCCACAGGAAAAAGGCGACGCCGACGTGCATGCCGGCTTCCGCCGCGAAGTAGAAGAGCGGAAGGCACGCGATGAAGCACGCGGTGACGACGTTGATGAGCTGCCGGCGAGGCAGCCACGCGGCGAGCGCACCGTACGCTGGCACCAGCACTGCGAGCAGGACTGCCTGCAGCGCGGTCGCGTAGGCCTTGATCTCCGCGCCACCGGGCTGCACCAGGATCAGCGCCTCGCGCACCGGCTTCATCACGTAGTAGGCGGTAAGGATCAGAAAGACATTGAGAGCGAGCAGCAGCACCTGTCCGCCCTCGCCGTCACGCACGTCGGCGAAGAGGCGCAAGGCGCGGTCGAGCGGCCCGCGCGGGGGCGGGGCGGTGGGGGCGATGGCGGACACGGGGACGCGGTCGGTCGCGGGCTTGCGATTATCGCAGTCACCTTTCGCCTAGGCCACCACTAAGGTTCGGATCTGAGGACGGACGCTCGGTGACCCGCGTAAGCTGCCTTGGGCTCTCATGGCTCGCGCTTTCAGAGATGCGCCGTGGACGTGCTCTGTGAAAAGCAGAAGGTTGCCGCGTGCTGCGTTGGTCCGGCACATCTAAAGTTCTCCTTCAGTTACCCGGAAATCTCATGCGCCTTTCTTCAGCCCCGGCGTGGTAGTTCACGATGAGCGGTGAGCCCTGCAGGCCGCTGAGGCGCGGGTCCTGGCGCCGCGTGATCGGGCTGCGGCGGGGACCCTTCCCCGCTCTTGGTGCCGGTCGATTGCGGCGGCGCGGGCTGCGGCCCGAAGATGCGCTGGAACATCTCCTCGAAGGAGTCGCTGAACGGAGGGAGGGGTTCGGGATTGGTCATTGCTCGGTTCCTATTGGCGGTCGACGCTATAGCGGCCGGGACCGAAGGCGAACACCATCAGGAAGCCGCCAGCGATCGACACGTTCTTCCAAAAGTTGATGAAGTCGCCCATGCGCGCGGCGGCGTCGGCATCGGCCCAGTAGGCATGGAAGAGGAGCCCCGTGACGATGCTGAACACCGCCAGCACGAGTGCCATGGCGCGCGCTCTCCAGCCGACGAGGACGAGCAGTGCGACGCCGACCTCCACCACGATGGCGATCGCCGCGCCGAGCGCTGGCAAGGGCAAGTCCTTCGATGCGATATACGCCACCGTCCCGGCGAAGTCGGGGATCTTGCTGAAGCCGGACAGGAGGAAGAGCGCAACGAGCAGCACGCGCCCGATGACAGCTGCGAGGTCGCGCGACGTCGCGCCCGCTACGTCGACGGGGTAG
>Ga0126369_10001475_pt1 | contig 16276 bp, 11 predicted proteins | sample PanSoiMetaPlot_1_FD_109646 | JGI IMG/M metagenome (GOLD analysis project Ga0126369, IMG submission 109646) | Tropical forest soil microbial communities from Panama - MetaG Plot_1 | ecosystem: Environmental > Terrestrial > Soil > Tropical forest > Bulk soil | place: Panama | collected 2016-02-17 | reverse complement strand
GCGCGCTGGTGCTTGAAGAAATCAACATGGGCCTGGTACCGCGACAGGTGTCTACGGAATGCTCAATGAGTGCAAAAAAAAGCTAAAAGCAAAAGACGCTTTTGAAATCAAGAAGGGCACTCGGCAAGTGGTGACTCTCAGCGCCCTCCCATGCCCGGTTCCCGGGTGATTCCCGAACACGTTACTTCTACTGCGAACTTCGGCCGTTGGAGGCGGCGGCGCAGATTGTCTTGTCGGCCAGTCGGGAGCGGCAGTCCGCGACTTTTTGCTGCAGTGCGGGTTGGATTCCTCGACATTGGGTGTGATGACACATCGGTTACGCTCCGGTAATTCAAGTCACAGCATCCCGCCATGGGCCTGTCGTATTCCATTAGGATAGAGATAGCCCCACATACTCGGCCGAGAAAGCCGGATCAATCGAGGGTTGACGGGCCTTCGGGAACCACGGAATGGGAGACAAACGGGAGCAAGAATGAAAGGCAAAATCCGCACGACCATTGGAATTATAGCGTTCGCCGGAGCCATCATTTTTTCGGCCGGTGTTGGCGCACAAGAAAGGCACGCAGCCGTTTCCTTGGCCACGAGGCCGACGGCGTATGACGCGACGCGTGAGACCACGCTGCAGGGAACGGTGGTGAGCTACACCGAGGAATCGTTGCGGGCGCCGATTGGGGCGCGCGTCACAGTACAAACTGCCAGAGGCCCCGTGGACGTACATCTTGGTCCCGCCAGCTATCTTCGCAGCAACCACTTTTCTCTCTCAGTAGGCGACTCCGTGAGGTTTGTTGGTGTGAATATTTCGGTAAATGCGAGCAACGTGTTTCTGGCTCGCATCGCGCAAAGGGGCACGCAAGCCCTGGCGGTGCGATCGCCGCGCGGATTCCTGCTGGCGACGACCGCTACCCGCGCGTTGCCGCAAGCTGAGCGTGCGCAGAACGCGCAGCAGGGCGTTCCGCGATGAATACCTGGATGAAGCGGCTGGCCCTACTCGTTTCGCTCGCTTTGGTGTCGTTAACGATCGCATGTGGTGGAGGCGGCGGATCAAATCCTGGGCCACCCCCGCCCCCTCCGCCCGGGGCAAAATTCTCCAATGCCAGTCTGGCCGGACAGTATGCCTTCTCCATGACCGGGACGGAACTGTGCTCAGGGCAGGGTAGTTTCTTTGGGCGCGCCGGGACGTTTACCGCCGACGGTAATGGCAACATTACCGCGGGCCTTGAGGACGTCAATGTATGCACGGGAGTTGAGACGATACCGTTCACAGGCGGCACGTATTCCATCGACGCGGACGGCCGAGGCAGCGTTGGACTGACGAACAGCACGGGCACGACAAACTACAGCATCACACTCTCTAGCGCCACGGCGGGCTCTATCGTGCAGACTGACGTAGACGTGACCGCCAGCGGTTCGTTTGAACGCCAGAACGCCGGAGCGTTTGCTAACGCGGCGATCGCCGGCGGCTATGTGTTTGACTTCAAAGGGGTGGAGGTGGCCGGGACCACAGTTAATCCTGCGTCGATCGTGGGGCGATTCGACGCGGACGGCAGTGGGAATGTCAGCAACGGTCTGTATGATTCCAACATTGCCGGCACACTTTCCGGGCAACAAAGTTTCGCTGCAGGAGCGTTCTGTCAAATTGACGCAGGCGTCGGCGGGACCGGATTTGGGCGTGGCACCGCGCATCTTGCCGGGCAGGATTTTGCGTTCTATATTGTGGACGCGACGCGCTTGAAGTTTGTTGGAACGAGTTTTCCCTCCGCGTATATGGGAGATGCCTTCGCGCAGCAGAATACCGCATTCAATGTCGCCTCTCTCACGGGCAGCTTTGCATTTTTGATTGGCGGATCGAGTGGGAGCGGGCCCATCGCTACCGCTGGGCGCTTCACCGCGGACGGCGGCGGCAACATCACGGGTGTAGTCGTGGACGAAAACAACAACGGGGTTGTTACGTTGCTACCAAACGGGACGGTCACCGGCAGTTACACCGTGGACGCGAATCAGTTTGGCGGCGGAACGCTCACCTGGACGGACTCCAGCTCGGGGACATTTTCGTTCATTTTCTACATGGCCTCGCCGACGCAGGCAGTCATTCAGGAGACCGACAACAATATCGTCAGCGATGGGACTGTTTCATCACAGACTACCAGTCCAATTTCTGCAGCGGCGCTGGCTGGGGACTATGTCTTGGGGTGGAGCGGGGTCAACACCGGCGGCGAAGAGGACTTCGTTGGCCAAGTCACGCTGACGTCAGCGGGCAGCTTCAGCGGCCTGATGGATCTGAACGATTTTGCGACCGCCACGCAAGTGTTCGATGTTCCTGTCAGCGGTAGCCTGGTCCTTAACGGCGACGGGACACAAGCCAACACGCTCACCGTCAACGCGCAAACGAGTCCCACAAGCGCGTTCAATTTCACGGTATATGTTGTGAGTCAAGACACGCTGCTGCTCGTGGGTGTGGATACCGACCGCGTTGTTGCTGGAACGATGACCCGCCAGCCCTGAGGTGTAAGTCGCGGACAGGATGGTCCAACTACAACCCATTGGCAGCGGCCTGGGCGATCAGGTTGCAGTCTCGTGCGGGTGTTGCTGCGAAATGCCGGAGGCTCACTTTCCGCGCATACATCGTGGGAGTTGCGTCCTCGGTGGAGCGAGTCTGATGCGTTCTGTCGTGTTGCTTCATTTCAATCCCTTGAGATTCAAATGGAGTGTCTTGGTTGGGGTTAAAGATTTGTCCGGAGTTTACGCCAGCCGCGGATCTCTTCGACGAAAGTGCAAAAAAAAAATGGCCTGGGGTGAGTGGACCCGGGTCGTGCCGCATTGCTAGAAGGAAGAGGCTAGAGCGTATTTCCATAATCCAGCTAACTTGCTGATTTCTATTGAGGCGAATTGGGGTTGTGCAACAGCTTCTAGTGTTTCTGCTCGAAGGAGAGGGGGAAGTCAAACACAAGGTCGCCGACAGGAACGCGGAAGGAAAGCTCGCGGGCATTCGCATCACGCTCAAACCAGATGAGGCCAGTGGTTTTCTGGCCGGAGGCGAGTTTGGTGTGCTTGAGGGCGAGAGCGCGGAGTTGAGAGGTGGAGGGAACGACCACCGTGTGATTGCTGTCGGAGGTCTGTGCGGCATGTTCGCTGAAGTAATCCGGGGTGTCAAGATGATATGTGGCAGTGCTGGGCACAGGAGGGCTGTTTCTGTGATAAGCGACGGCGCTGGGCGACGGCTGCGCGTTCGCCTGGGTGAGGAGCACCTGATGGTTGACTGCGTGCGAGAGCTTCGCGGGATCTTGCGCGAGCAGAGATTTCAGGTGGGGTTGCAGTTCGTCGAGAGTAATGCCAGCGGGAAGGAGTTCGACAACTTCTTCACCTTTATTTGACACGGCAACAGTGGCGCGCAATTTCCAGCCGGAATCTTCGAGAGAGACCTGGACGGTGACGCCGTTGGCAGTGGCTGACTCCACAGTGTGACCCTTGCTGAAGAACTGGCCGCAGCCCGGCGCGCCGGCTTGCCAGCGGACGACGTTGTTCACGGCAATGGCGGAGAGCGGCTGGTGGTCGGGCACGCTTGGAGCGGCGCCCGTGTTGAGGTACATGCGAGCGACATAGCCGGCAGTGCCGTCGGCGGAGCGAACGTGAGCGGTGTAGCCTTCGCTATCGGAGAGGATGACGACCGATTCGCCGCAGGAAAGGTTTCGCACGAGATGGAGCGGCAGCGACTGGGCGGCGTCGGCAGTCATAGGGACACTGCTGATCCCGGGGCAATTCGTGGTGGCGCGGGGTGCGGGCGCGGCTGCGGGAGCCACGGCCTCGTCAGATGCTGTTGCCGGCAAAGCGGCCAGCAAGAAAGCCGAACTGAGAAGAACCGGTTTTGCAGAAAAGTACATGGTCTTTCCCCCCTCAGAAATCAAACACGCTACAGAACTCTTTGTTGTCGGACCAATTTCGCGTGGCGAGATGAACGCGTCTAGAGTACGCGGGTACCAGAGTACAGGTAATCAGAACGCAACTGTCCTTCGGGGCATTCGTGATAGAAGAAGTACAGGTAGATGGAAAATGGGGAGAGAGAAAAGCGAAAAGGATCTTAGGTCTGGTGCTGTGCATGCAATTGAGCGCGGCCGGAGCGTGGGCACAACAACCGGCGACGAAGACGCCGACGGGGGCGAGGCCGGCAAGCGATTGCGTGCAGGATGCGCGGTGGTTGAGGGACTGGGCGGAACTGGATCACTACCGCGCGGCGAATGCAGCGTTAGCGCCCGCGAAAGACGAAGCACACGTGGTGTTCATGGGAGATTCGATTACGGACACGTGGCAGTTGCCGAAGTCCGGCGGTTTTTTTTCCGGGGAAGCCATACGTGGAACGGGGCATTGCCGGACAGACCACGCCGCAGATGGTACTGAGATTCCGCGCGGATGTGATTGCTCTACAGCCAACGGTGGTGGAGATCTTAGCGGGCACAAATGACATTGCGGGGAAAACCAGGCCGATGACGCTGGAAGAGACAGAAGGGAACCTGGCGACGATGGCGGAATTGGCGCGTTTGCATGGAATCCGCGTGGTGTTGTCGTCGGTGATGCCGGTGAATGATGTTGCGAACGCGGACGGTAACCTGATCGTGCAAACGGAGCGCAGGCCACCGGGAAAGATTCTGGCGTTGAATGAGTGGATCAAGAAATATGCTGCAGACAATGGGTACGTGTACCTCGATTACTTTCTAGCGACCGCGGATGAGAGGGAGAGTGAAAGCACGAACGATGGATTGCATCCCAATGCGCAAGGGTATGCGGTGATGGGGCCGTTGGCGGAAAAGGCGATTCAGGAGGCGTTGAAGAAGAAGCCGTGAGCTGGGGTCACCGTAGTGCTAATGGTTTTCGTTGATGGCATGGGTTGCCGCGATCCCTCCATTGCGATCCGCAAAAGTGCGGATCTCCGGTCGGGATGACACGCGGAAGGGCAAATGCGCCCGTCTCCCTTGCTGCAGCGGGCAGGCAGAAGAGCGCCGAGACAAGCATTCGCGGTGAATGTAAAGCGCAATGTAAAGCGCAAGTAACTTGACCGCCGCACGGGTGTGCGCTACGGTGAAGGTGGTTTCTCCGCGCCGAAGCTGTAAGGCAGCTTGATCATTCGAGGAGGAATTCCATCGGCCACCCAGTTCGAGCAACAGGACAGCCTTCAACTTGGATGAGACGCACGATTCATATCACCGGAAAAATAGAACCCTTCTTCGGAACCCTTGACGAAAATATCCGCTCGTTGGAAGATGCCTTGCGTGTGCGCACGCATTTGCATGACACGCGTCTGACGATCGAAGGCGAACAGGACAGTGTAGACCAGGCGGTGCGCATCGTCGAGGAGTACAACCACCTGACTAGGCACGGGCGTTCGCTGACCAGCGCGGAAGTGAAGTCGCTGATGCGTGTGGCGACCGATGAGCCACACGAATCGCCGCGAGGGATGTTTGAGCACGGGCGAACGCGGTCGTTCGGGAAGAAGGTGGTGACGCCGAAGAACGCGAGCCAGCGGCGTTACATGGAAGAGATCGAATCGCACGATATGACGTTTGGGATTGGGCCGGGCGGAACGGGGAAAACGTATCTGGCGGTGGCGATGGCGGTAAGCGCGCTACTGACCAAGCAAATGAACCGCATTATTCTGGCGCGGCCGGCGGTGGAGGCCGGCGAGCGGCTGGGATTCCTGCCGGGGACGCTGCAGCAGAAGATCGATCCGTACATGCGGCCCTTGTACGACGCGCTGTACGACATGCTGGACGCGGACAAGCTGGAGCGCTTTCTGGAGAAGGGAATCATCGAGGTTGCGCCGCTCGCGTTCATGCGCGGGCGCACGCTGAATGATTCGTTCGTGATTCTGGACGAAGCACAGAACACGACCAGCGAGCAAATGAAAATGTTTCTGACCAGGCTGGGATTTAATTCCAAAGCGGTGATTACCGGCGACATTACGCAGATCGATTTGCCGCAGGGGAAGAAATCCGGACTGGTGGAAGCGCTGGAAATCTGTGGGCGGATTCCTGGGATCAGCAACGTGCAATTCGGGGAGAAGGATGTGGTGCGGCACAACCTGGTGCAGCAGATTATCCGCGCCTATGAAGAGCACGATGCGACGCACCCGCAGCGCGGCGGGAACGGGAAGCCGGCGACGATTCCCAAGGAAACAGGGATACCGGAGCCGCCGCGCAACTGATCTTAGGACCGGGGTGTACGGGGAAGGAATCAGAGAACCCTCAGCGGCTAAAGCCGGGTTGCAAGGCAAGAGCAAACGACACGACTGAAGTCGTGCCCTCACGAATCAAACGAGTTCTCACACAAGTTCTGAAGGCCTGACCCGCTAAAGAATCCATGAAACGTACAAGGCGCCACCCTGCATCAGGTATAGCGGCGAGTGATGTGGAAGGGATAGAAAATCGCCAGAGGGCTGTGCGTGTGGAGATGCGGGCGCTCGTCGCGTTCACAAACCGCGTAAAATCGGATCTGGGCTTAGGACAAGGAAGTGTAGCCATCCGCCTGATCAACGATCGAGAGATGGCGCGGTTGAACGAGACTTACCGCGATAAAAAAGGGGCGACCGATGTGCTTTCGTTCCCGGTGGAGGAGCGGCGGCATCCCAGCGATTTGCGGCGGGCGCTGAAAAAAGTACGTGACGCGCAACTGGGCGATATAGCAATATCGCCGGTGGTGGCCCGACGCAACGCTAAAAGATATCGGCGGAAGTTGACCGAGGAGATTCAGATCCTGATCCTGCATGGAATCCTGCATTTGCTGGGATACGATCATGAGACGGACCGCGGCGAAATGGAGCAAGTAGAATTGCAGCTGCGGCGGCGACTGGGAATCGCTTGACGATGTTGCCATGGGTTTACATTGGGGGCGTGCTGGTTCTGGCGCTGGGCCTGCCTATCTTCTCCTACCTTGCGCTGATCTACCGCGAACTGGGCCGCATGACCACGGGACGGATTCACGAACACCTGGATATTTTTGAGGCGGAGATCGAGCCGAAGCTGCGAATCAACCGGCGGAGCGGCGGGCGCACATTTCGCATATTGGGACACTTCTGGCTGGCGTTTATCGTGTTGGAGACGACGCGAGGCATCGTGTACTTGGTGCCGAATCGGTGGGAAGCGGGGTTGCAGTTTCTGGTATTTCTCACTCTCGAAGTGGTCATCGCTATGCATTTTATTCCGGACATGCTGTTATACCGGACGACGGGGCGGTGGCTGCTGCCGTTGCTGCCGATGATCAAGGCGGCGATGTTTATTGTTTGGCCCATCCGAATTTTCCTGGAAGGCGCGGAATCGCTGGCACGGATTTCCGAACACGAGGTGGAGCGAACGGAAGAGCAGAGGACGGAAGAGGGCATTGAGGCACTGGTGGAAGTGGCGGAAGAAGAAGGCATCATCGAAAAAGATCAGGCGGATCTGATCGAACAAGTGGTGGAGTTCAGTGACAAACGCGTGCGTGAAGTAATGACGCCGAGGCCGGACGTGGTGGCATTGCAGGCCGACGCGACGTTGGAAGAGATGCACACGAGGTTTGTGGAAACGAAATGTTCCAAGATGCCAGTGTATGAGAAGTCGCTGGACGATATTTTCGGGGTGGTGCACGCACAGGACTTGCTGCAGATCGCCGATACGGACTTGCCGAAACGCAAGGTGCGCGAGCTGGTGAGGCCGGCGTTGTTTGTGCCAGAGACGAAGCTGGGCTCGGACTTGTTGAAGGAAATGCGGCAAAGAAATCAGTCGATGGCGATCATTATCGATGAGCACGGTTCTGTTGCCGGGATCGCCACGGCGGAAGATCTGGTGGAAGAGATTGTGGGAGAGCGCGGCGGAGATGATTTTCAGCCGTCACCGGATGTGGTGCGCGAGCCGGATGGCAGTCTAGTGCTGCGTGGGAGCATGACGATCAGAGAGGCGGAGGAATTGTTAGGAGTGCAACTGGAAGAGAATGCCGGCGAAACGGTGACGACGATGGCGGGACTGTTGAGCCATTTGTCGGGGAAAGTGCCAGCCCCGGGGGACAAAGTGGACATCGAGGGCTACCGGTTTGAAGTGTTGGAAGCGAACCAGCGGAAGGTGTTGCGGCTCCGGGCACGGCATTTGGCGTCAGCGGCAAGGAAGTAGGGACTGGCGTTATTTAGGAGACTTGTTTTTTCAATTCCGCGAGAAGATTCAGCGCATCAATTGGCTTCAACTCATCGAGATTTGCGGTCCGCAGTTTGTCGATCACGTCGCGGTCGAGCGCTGTAAACATCACAGCCTGGGAACCATTGCCGTTTTCGCTGGGTCCCGCTCCTGGGGTTAGCGTTTCGCTTAGCTCATGTTCGCTCTGCTCGTGGCGCTTCAAGACTTCGCGCGCTCGCTCGATGACGCTTCTTGGCAAGCCCGCCAGGCGCGCTACTTCAATTCCGTAGCTTTTGTCCGCGCTCCCCGGCTCCACTTTGCGCAGGAAAATAATCTCGCTGGGGGTCTCTTTTACCGAGACGTGCACGTTCTTGACTGTCGGCAGCAAATCCGCCAGTTCCGTTAGTTCGTGGTAGTGCGTTGCGAACAGGGTCCGGGCCCGGGTGTTTCGCTGCAAATGTTCGACCACCGCCCAGGCGATCGACAGGCCGTCAAAGGTCGCGGTGCCTCGTCCCACTTCGTCTAGGAGCACCAGGCTCGACGGGGTTGCGTGATGCAGAATAGCCGCTACCTCGCTCATCTCCACTAAAAATGTGGATCGGCCGCGCGCGAGATTGTCGCTGGCGCCGATGCGCGTAAAAATGCGGTCCGTGAGCGGCAACTTTGCCTGTCGTGCGGGCACGAACGAACCCATCTGCGCCATCAGTACGATCAGCGCGGCCTGTCGAAGGTAGGTGGATTTTCCGCCCATGTTCGGACCGGTGATCAGAAGCAATTGCTGCCGGCCGGGCTCGAAGCACAAATCGTTTGGCACAAACCGTTCGCCCTTCTGTCGCAGCAACTCTTCGATTACCGGATGCCGACCGCCGACGATCAGCAGCTCGCCCGTGCCATTGAATTCCGGGCGCACATAGTTGCGGTCCGCCGCCATCTTTGCGAACGAGGCCAGCACATCCAACTGCGCGATAGCCGCAGCAGTTTTCCTCAGGCGCCCTGCTTTCGCGGCAATCCCGGATCGCACATCGACATACAGTTGCCGTTCGATTTCCAGGATGCGTTCGTCAGCCGCAAGGATTTTCCTCTCGTAACCTTGCAGTTCCGGCGACGTGAATCGTTCGGCGTTCACCAGGGTTTGCTTGCGTTCGTAATCCTGGGGTGCGTTGTGCAGATTGGCCTTGGAGATCTCGATGTAGTAACCGAATACCTGATTGAAGCGAATCTTCAGCGAATTGATTCCGGTGCGCTTTCTCTCGCGCTCCTCCATTGCGGCAATGATCTGCTTGCTGTGCTGGCTGAGGTTGCGCAATTCATCGAGTTCGGCGTTGTATCCCGGGCGGATAATGCCCGGGTCCGTTGCGACCGCCGGAGGCTCATCCGCGATGGCCTTCTCGAGCCGCTCGCGCACGTCGGTCAACTCATCAATCTCCTGGTAGAGGTCGCGGAGTAGCTCGCTGCCGCCGCTTGCGGGTGGCGTCAGGAAATTTTTTAGAATCGGGACTTGCGCTAAGGACTTTCGCAGCGCTACCAGCTCTCGCGGCATGGCCAGGCCCAGGGTGATGCGGCTGGTGAGGCGCTCGAGGTCCTGGATGCCGCGCAGCTCTTTGCGAATTTCCCCTCGGACCACAGTTTGCTGCAACAAATGCGCCACCGCGCCGAAACGTGCCGCGATGGCGTCACGGTCAATCAGCGGGCGCACCACCCACGAGCGCAGGAGGCGCGCTCCCATGCCGGTTACCGTCGAATCCACCGCCGCGATCAACGTCGTGGGTCCGCCGGACTTGCTCTCCTCGGAGAAGATCGGCGTTAGTAATTCCAGGTTTCGCACCGACACGGGATCCAGAACCAGCGCATCGTGCTGTTCGTAGTAGCGGATGCGATCGATGTGCTGCAGGGCTTCCACGCTGGGCGCATCGTCTCCCCGGGCGGCATTTTCCCGCAAGTAGTGAACGATCGCGCCGGCCGCGGTCATTGCATGCCCGTGGCCGTCCAATCCGAATCCCGTCAACTCCGCCACGCCAAACTGCTCGCGCAGAATCCGTTCCGCATAGTCCCGCTGAAAAATCCAATCCTCCAGACGCGACTCTACGCCCCCGGTGCCATCGAGCAGGGAAGTCTTCGCGGTTTCAAACAACTGCTGGGGACGCGGCAGGAGTGTTTCGCGTGGACGCATCAACTGTAATTCATCGCGCAATTCTTCCTCGGCCCGTTCGCCGGCGAATTCGGTGGCCTGGAACTCACCGGTGGACAAATCCACCATGGCCAGCCCAATCCGCTGCGCCGAGGTATTCTGTGCGACCGCCGCCAGGTAGTTGTTTTCCCGCGCGTCCAGGACCGCGACGTCCGTCGCGGTTCCTGGCGTGATGACCCGCGACACTTCGCGCCGCACCAGTTTCCTTCCTGGGCCCGGCTGCTCCATCTGCTCGCAAATCGCCACTTTGTAACCGGCGCGAATCAGTCGCGCGATGTAGCCGTCCGCGGCGTGATACGGCACACCACACATCGGGATTGGCTGGCCCTTTTCCCGGTTTCGCGACGTCAGCGTGATCTGCAACTCTCTGGACGCGCTGATGGCATCCTCATAGAAGAGCTCGTAGAAATCGCCAAGGCGGAACAGCAGCAAAGCGTGCGGGTAGCGCGCCTTTACCGCGTTGTACTGCTGCATGAGTGGTGTCGAGGCTTCGGACATTAAAGTTATCAGTAATCAGTTCAGTTCGACGCGGCTTTTGCTTGTCGTTCCCTGGTGCCTTGCTGCTTTACTTCACTTTACGACCGGACTTCTTGACTTTGTTGCTTCGTGCTCCAGTTCTTTCAAGAGGAACGCGTAGTCAAATGCAATTTCTCGCAAGTAGTCGTATCTGCCGCTGGCGCCTCCGTGGCCTGCGCCCATGTTGGTCTTCAACAGCAACGGGTTGCCATCGGTCTTGAGGGTGCGCAATTTCGCCACGTACTTTGCCGGCTCCCAATACATGACCTGGCTGTCGTTCAATCCCGTTTTCACCAACATCGTGGGATAGGCCTTCCTTTCCAGGTTGGAATAGGGACAATACTTCTTCATGTAAAAATAGTCTTCCTCGACCTGTGGATTCCCCCACTCCTCGTACTCACCCACCGTCAACGGCAGCGAAGCGTCGAGCATGGTGTTCAACACGTCCACGAACGGCACGTGGCTCATGACCATGCGGAACAAATCTGGGCGCAAGTTTGTCACCGCACCCATCAGCAATCCGCCCGCGCTGCCTCCTTCGATGATCAATTTCTCCTTGGAGGTGTAATTGTTCGCGATCAAGTATTCCGCCGATGCGATGAAGTCGGTGAACGTATTCATTTTGCGATGCATGCGGCCGGCGTCGTGCCACGGCTTTCCCAGTTCACCGCCGCCCCGCACGTGGGCAACCACGAAAATCGCGCCACGATTCAGCAGGCTCAAGCGATTCGAACTGAACGCCACAGGCATCGACAGCCCGTAGCTTCCGTAGCCATACAGAAGCAGTGGCGCACTTCCATCTCTCGGCGCGTCATGCCGGTACACCACAGAAAGCGGCACCCTGGTCCCATCAGGTGCCGCCGCGTGCAGACGTTCGCTTCGGTATTCGGTTGGATCGTATCCACCCAGCACCGGCAGTTGTTTTCGCAGGATGCGCTCGCCGGTTTGCAAGTCGTAGTCGTACACGGAGCGTGGCGTGATGAACGACTCGTAATGGAATCGCACCTGATTCGTATCGAATTCAGGGTTGGCGCCGAGTGTGACGTTGTACGCCGGCTCCGCGAATTCGATGCGGTACGAGCCTTCCAGCGCCGAAGTCGCTACGCGCGTGAGATCAATAATGCGCAGACACGGGAGGCCGTCCTCGCGCTCGAGCAGGACAACATGGGTTCGAAATGACTCCATTCCCGCCAGCATCACGCCGGGGCGGTTGCGAATGACTTGTACCCAGTTCTCTCGCGCCGGATCGCTCGTTGGCGCGGTCATCAAGCGGTAGGTCCTCACGCCGCTGTTGGTGCGGATGAAGAAAATGCCGCCTGCCGGGTCCTTCGCGCTTCCAGGGTGGTGGTCGACGTAGTATTCGTGGCCATCTTCGCGCTCCGCGATTCGCTGAAATTCCCCGAAGGGCTGGTCCGCGCGCAAATAGCGAATTTCGCTGGTGGTGTGGCTGTTGCTAACCAACAACAAATATGCCCCGCTCCTGGTGCGCTCAATATCGATGCGGAAGCGCTCGTCCTTCTCCTCGTATATGAGAGTGTCTGCCTCCTCAGCGCCCAAGATGTGGCGCCACAATTGGTACGAACGCTTGGTTACTTCATCCTCCGCGACGTAAAAGAACGTCCTGTGGTCGCTGGACCACGCCACGCTGGTCACGCGTTCCATGCGAAAGGGAAGCAACTTCCTGGTGCGCAGATCTTTCACTTCCAAGGTGTACTGGCGGAACCCGGTTGTGTCGGTTGCATAAGCGAGCAACTGATTGTCGTCGCTAACCTCAAACATCCCGAGTCCCAGAAACGAATGGCCTTCTGCTAGCGCGTTCAAATCCAGCAGCACCTCTTCGCGCGCGTCGGAGGCTCCAAGTCGCCGGCAATGGATCGGATACTGTTTGCCCTCCTCCGTGCGGGAAAAATAGGAATAGCCTCGCAGGAGGTAGGGCACACTTAAATCCGTCTGTAGGATTCGCCCCAGCATCTCCTGGTACAACTCTTCCTGAAACGCGACGGTGGATTTCATATACGCTTCCGCGTAGTCGTTCTCTTCTTGTAGATATTCCCTGACACACGGGTCGTCTTTCTTGCGCAGCCAAGTGTAATGGTCGATTCTCCGGTCCCCGTGAATTACGTGTTCCACCGGCTCGCGCTGGGCGATTGGGGGACGCAGGGCTCCCGTGATCCCTGCTCCGGAATCGTCCGGAGAATACGATGGCATCGCCGATTTGGTCTCGGGTTCCATAATTCTGCTCTTGTTAAGGTCCGCGTCGGGTTCTGCACGCTCTGCTGGCAGGATTCCTCGCCCTCGCTATACTATCGCGCTTGGTCGCCTCCCCGCAAAGCGACCAAGGCGGTGACCTTTCTTTTTGATACCGGCGCTCGAGGCTTGTTTCCGCATGACCCTTGTCTCTGGAAGAAGTCGCCGTATTTTTACCCTAGCCCGGCGCTTGGCCCTGAAGTTCTCTCTCGATTCGCACTGTTGTACAATCATTGAATGACCACGGCTCCCACGCGACGCGTCTCTTCCGGCGAGCGTATCAATCCGGCGGACACGTCCGGCCATCTGCAGCAAGCATTGCGGCAGCGCGGGATTCGGCTGACGCGCCAGCGTCGCGTGATCCTACAGGTGATGGACAGCGCTGAGCAACATCTGGACGTCGACCAAATCCTGCAGCGGGCGCAGCAAATCGATGCGGACGTGCATCTGGTCACGGTGTACCGCACGATTGACCTGCTCAAGCGCCAGGGCCTGATCGACGAACTCGATCTTCTGCACCTGCGCGGCGACCGCCACTACTACGAAACGCACGGCCCGCGTGATCACATCCATGTGGCGTGTCTGCGGTGCGGCAAGGTTCGCGAATTCGAGTCCCGCCTATACGAACAACTGAAGGATCAAATCTCGCGCGATTGCGACATCAAGGTCACCGTATCCCGCACGGAAGTGGGCGGGATCTGCAACGATTGCCTGGCCGTCGATTCCAAATCTTCCACACCGTAAAATCCTCCGGCATCTTTCCATTCTTCCCGGTGTCTATTTAGCTGTGACCCTCCGATTCGAAACCAATCAACGCCACTGGCGCTTACTGTTCCCAAGCTGCCTGAATCATCGCCCCGGTACTGTCTCCGGTGATAGTGCGCCTCGTGGCGCACTCCGTGTCGGGCCTCTGCGACGCACAGCCCCCGGCCGAGCCCAACGCCTCGCAATGGGATATGCGTTCCATGTGGTACGAAGAGGTTTGCGTCGCTATTTGTGTACGGAAGGAAAGACCTGTTCTTCGCCGTTACTCTGCCACGACTTGAGCGCTCTTACTTCGCAGTCTGCGTAAACGCGCGAAAAATGTGTTCGCCGTGGCGATATCCTTGCCAATCTGTTCGCGCAACTCTTCGGCGCCGCTGAATTTCTTCTCATCGCGCAGGCGCTTCCAGAAACGGACTTCGATCCACTTGGGAGAAAAATTTCCCGAATAATCGAGCAGGTGGGTTTCCACCGTTATGCCGCTGCCGTTAAACGTCGGGCGCACGCCGATATTTGTGACGCTCCGGTGACTACTCGGCTCGCCCTCTAGTACCGTCCGCGTGATGTACACGCCCTTGGCCGGCAACAGTTCCTGCTCCGGGCGCAAATTCAGGGTGGGAAACGTGAATTTTCTTCCGGTGCCGCTGCCGGCTACGACCTCTCCCGTGAGCACAAACGGACGCCCCAGCAAGCGCGCAGCGCAGGTCACGTCTCCTTCGGCAATCTGTTTGCGGATAAGGGTGCTGGACACAATTTCGCCGTCAATCACAACCGGCGTGTGTACCACCACGACAAATCCAAAGCGCATGCCCAATTCGCGCAAGAGCTTCACATCTCCTGATTGCCGGTACCCGAAGCGAAAACTATCTCCCACCACCACGGACTTGACGCTTAATTGCCGAACGAGAATCTCGTCGACGAATTCTTCCGGGGAAAGTTGCGCCAATTCCTTCGTGAAGGGCAGGACCACGGCGGCTTCCATGCCCAGTGCGCCGAACCATTCCATGCGTTGTTGATTGGTGGAAATGCGCAGGGGCGCTGTGTCCGGCCGCAGAACCTTAAGTGGTGGCGGCTCGAACGTCAGGGCCGTGGCTACAGCGCCGGTATCCTTTGCCATCGTCAACGTGAAGCCAAGGACGCGCTGGTGGCCCTGGTGGATGCCGTCGAAATTTCCGATGGCCACGATGCTTCCTCGACCACTGGCGCCATGGCGAGCGGCCCAGTCCTCGCCCGAATAGAACGCGGTCAGCCGGCCCGGCGGGACGTACACGTGCACTGCCAGAGCCTTGGCCGCGCGCTCCACAGCCGGCGATTCCGTGGCGACGTCAAACTGCAAACCGTCGTAGGCCAACTGCACGTGCGGGTATCCCAATTTGCGTAGGCGCTCATTGGTCTCCGCGTGCGGCAAGTCATGCGCGATGTGCGTGAACCAGGCGCGCTGTGGCTGCAACTTGTCGATCAACTGCAGGGCTTGCTCCACGGTCTGGTGCATGGGATGCGGAACATCTCGGAGCGCATCCAAAACCAAATCGTCCAGATCTTCCAACAGCGGCACGCTCGATTCCGGCAGCCGGCTAAAGTCGGTCAGGTACGCTGCTCTGCCGAAGCGGTAACCCAGGACATCCATTTCTCCATGACGGAGCGGCACGGGAATAAACGGGATGCCCAATAATTCGAACGGTCCTTTCACTTCATGGAGGGAGACGCTGGGAATGCTGCTCAGTGTCGGCTTGTTGTCGAATACGTAGGCAAACACTCGCCGGATAATGCGAAAGGTTTCCTCGTTGCCATAGACGGACATCGCGGCATGCTGGCGAATGTTGTACGGCCGCAAATCGTCGAATCCCAGAATGTGGTCGGAGTGTCCGTGGGTGAGCACCACCGCGTCCAGCCGGTCAAGGCGGGCCCGCAGCGCCTGAGTGCGGAAATCCGGCGGGGTATCGATCACCACGTTTTGTTCACCACGCGACAACAAGACGCTCGGGCGCAGCCGATTGTCCTTGGGATCGCTGGAATCACACACGGCGCAGTGACATCCGAGGGTTGGCACGCCCATGGATGTGCCGGAGCCCAGGACCGTCAAGCGTAGCGTGTCTGCCATGCCCTTATTCTATCTGGCTTCCATCTCGCATTTGTAGAGGCGCCTTGGTACAGACCGGCGAGGTGGCTGGAAGCTCACATTGGTAGTTGTTCGGTACGCACAAAGGACGGCCTCGCTCCTGAAGGGTGAGCTACAGGAATCATGGCTGGCAGGAAAGCGAGCGCTACATTTAACAGTAAAACCTAGGCCCTCGACCAAGGAAACTTAAGACTGAGGACTACTTCTTTCCGCCTTTAGCCTGGGCCGCGACCTTGGCCATTTCCGCTGCCATAGCCTGATTGATTTCCAAATACGTCATCTTCAATTTTCCGAGCAGATCGAGGAGGAGATTGT
>Ga0126369_10001474_pt1 | contig 16278 bp, 12 predicted proteins | sample PanSoiMetaPlot_1_FD_109646 | JGI IMG/M metagenome (GOLD analysis project Ga0126369, IMG submission 109646) | Tropical forest soil microbial communities from Panama - MetaG Plot_1 | ecosystem: Environmental > Terrestrial > Soil > Tropical forest > Bulk soil | place: Panama | collected 2016-02-17 | reverse complement strand
TGGGTTGCCGGCAACGGCTTGACGTTGACGCTCCTGGCGAATCTCGGCGACTCCGACGTCGATGCAAGTCTCGCTCCGCGAAACCGCCTGATCCACGCAAGCGACGAAGCGACGCCCGGCGGGAGGCTTCGCGGCTGGTCGGTGGGCTGGTATCTGGAGGCGGCGCCGTGAACGACGTGACGTCCAGCTCGGGGGATGCACTCAGCCGCCTCGCGGCGGCCGCCGGGATCCTGCCCGAATATCTCGACGTGGCAGGAGCGCGCCACATTACTTCCGGCGCAACTCAGCGAACGCTGCTCGCCGCGATGGGCATGGAGCTTCAGAGCGACGCAGATGCGGCGGCTGCGCTCGCAGAACGCGAAGCGCGCGAATGGCGGCGCGTGCTGCCGCCCGTCATCGTCTTCAGCGTTGGCGATGTCGCACTGTCGCTCGAGGTCAGACTGCCTCGCGCGCTGGCCGAAGGCGCGATGCGCTGGACGCTGATCGCGGAGCAAGGTGAGCACTGGAGCGGCGACTTTCCGGTCGGGGATCTGCGACCGACCGACGAGCGCGACATCGACGGCGTCGTATGGGTGCGTGCCCGCTTGACGCTCCCCAAGACAGCGGCAGCCGTCGGGCTTGGCTATCACCGTTTCGAGCTCGAGGCGGGCGACCGGACCACCACGACAACCTTGATCGTTGCGCCCGCGCGGTGCTACGAGCCTCCGGCGCTTGGCGACGACGGGCGCGTTTGGGGCTTCGCGGTGCAGCTCTACAGCGTACGTTCGCGGCGCAACTGGGGCATCGGCGACCTGACCGATCTTCGACACCTGACGGAATTCGCGGCCAGCGTCGGCGCCGATATCATCGCTCTCAATCCGCTGCACGCTCCCTCGCCCGTCGCCCTGCAGCATGCGAGCCCGTATTCGCCGTCGAGCCGGCTCTTCGGCAACCCGCTTTATCTCGATATCGAGGCGATTCCCGAATTCGCACACTGCGCACCGGCGCTGCGAGCCGTGGGCAATGCCGACTTTCAGTCCAGGCTGCACTGGCTGCGCAAGGGCGACTTGGTCGGTTACCGCGTGACGGCGGCAGCGAAGCGCCAGGTCCTCGAGCTTCTCTATCGACACTTCATGGACAAGCATCGCGGCCGAAACGACGATCGCGATCGCGCCTTCTCCGAGTATCTCGCGCGCGGTGGCGAGGCGCTGCGCCGGCACGCGCTGTTCGAAGCCCTCGCTCAGATGCTTCACGGTGCAGGAGTCGCCGCGGTTGCCGACTGGCGTCGATGGCCGGCGTCGCTGCGCGATGTGAACGGTAGCGCGGTCGCTGCCTTTGCCGCCGCGAACAACGAGCGAGTCGAGTTCCACGCCTGGGTGCAGTGGCAAGTCGACACCCAGCTCGAAGCCGCTGCAGCCCGCTCTTCGTCGCTGGGGTTGCGCGTGGGCATCCAGGCCGATCTGGCCGTCGGCATCGATCCCGGAGGCTCGGAGAGCTGGTCCGATCCATCGCTTTACGCGACGACGGCAAGCATCGGTGCGCCACCAGACTCATACAATCCTGCCGGCCAGAACTGGGGATTGCCGCCGCTGATTCCCGATCACCTGCGCGAGGCGGCCTATGCGCCATTCATCGCCACGCTGCGCGCGAGCATGCGCGCGGCAGGGGCTTTGCGCATCGATCACGTGATGGGACTCCTGCGTCTTTACTGGGTGCCGGCTGGAGCGGCCGCGGATGCAGGCGCCTACGTGCGTTATCCGTTCGACGACCTGCTTGCCATCCTCGCCCTCGAGAGCGACCGCAACCGCTGCCTGGTTATCGGCGAAGACCTGGGCACGGTGCCTGACGAGGCGCGCACCGGCTTGCACCGAGTGGGAGCGCTTTCATCGCGTCCGCTTTACTTTCAGCACCAGCCGGACGGGGAGTTCACACGCCCCGCGGAGTATCCGCGAAACGCGGTCGTCTCCGTGGGCACGCACGATCTGCCGACCCTGAAGGGCTTCTGGATCGGCGCGGATCTCGACGCCCGCGAGGCCCTGTTGCCGCTGCCGTCGCCGGAAAATCGCTACGCGCAGAACGTGGAGAGGACCGGGCAGCGCAGGCGCCTCATCCACGCACTCCAGCTCGAAGGCCTGCTTCCCCAGGGTGTAGACCCGTATCACGCCGCGCAAGGGCAGTGGTCGTCCGAACTCGGGCTCGCGCTGCAACGCTATCTCGCTCGGACTCCGGCAAAGATCCTGCTGGTGGCCATGGAAGACGCCTTCGAGCAGCGCGAGCAGGTGAACCTTCCGGGAACGGTCGACGAGCGCCCGAACTGGCGGCGGAAGCTCCCCCGCAATCTCGAAGAGTGGGCTGACGATCCCGCCGTGCGCGCGCTCATCGACGCAGTGCGCGCCGAACGCTAGCCACGCCCGAGCCACAGAGCGCCGCCATGGCGATAGACGCGCCACGTGCAACCTACCGGCTGCAGCTCAATCGCGATTTCACATTCGCTCACGCGACCGAGCTGGTGCCGTATCTCGCCGCGCTCGGCGTGAGCCACGTCTATCTCTCGCCGTACTTCAAGGCGCGCACCGGGAGCACGCACGGGTACGACATCGTCGATCACAACGCGCTCAATCCCGAGATCGGCAGCCGCGCTGAGCTCGACCGCCTTTGCGCGACGCTGCGCGAGCACGGCATGGGCCAGGTGCTGGACATCGTGCCCAATCATGTTGGTGTGCTCGGTGGGGATAATGCCTGGTGGCGCGACGTTTTGGAAAACGGGCGAGCCGCGGCGCACGCATCGTTTTTCGACATCGACTGGGACCGCGCGCGAGAAGAGCTCCGCGGAAAGCTTCTGCTGCCGGTGCTCGGAGAGCGTTATGGAAGCGTGCTCGAGCGCGGCGAGATCGAGCTCGCCTTCGACCCTTCGCGGGGCGAGTTCGAAATCCGCTACTTCGACCACCGCTTCCCGGTCGATCCGCACAGCTATCCCGCCATCCTGATGCCCGCGGCGGAGCGATTGCGCGCGCGCCTGCCGACAGGTGACGCCTCGGTTGTCGACGAATTCGAAAGCTTGTCGCTCGCCTTCAGCGTCCTGCCCAAGACGATTGAAACCGCGCCGGCGCGGAAGGCCGAGCGACAACGGGAAAAGGAACGCCACAAGCGCCGACTTGCCGAGCTCTGCGCCCGCTCGGCGGAGCTGACGCAGTGCATCGGGGAAGAGCTGCAGCGGCTCAATGGCCGCAAGGGCGACGCGGCAAGCTTCGATGCACTGCACGAGTTGATCGCGGTGCAGCCATATCGGCTCGCGTCATGGCGCATGGCCGCCGAGGACATCAACTACCGGCGTTTCTGCGACATCAACGAGCTGGCGGCGGTGCGGATGGAGGATCCAGCCGTGTTCGAGGCGACGAACAGACTGCTCTTCGAGCTGGTCGCCGCGCGGCAGGTCGACGGCCTGCGCGTCGACCATCCGGACGGGCTCTACGATCCGACGCAGTACTTCGTTGGCATGCAGAGCACGGTCGCCCAGCGCTTGCGTTCGACGTCGGCTGCCGATGCCAATGCGAGCGCAGCCAAGAACGAAGCCATCTATCTCGTCGTCGAGAAGATCACGATGCCGTTCGAGTCGATGCCTGCCAAATGGCCCATCGCCGGAAGCACCGGCTACGACTTCGCGAATCTCGTCAATGGCCTCTTCGTCGATTCGCGGGCGGAGTCGAAGCTCACGCACGGCTACTTCGGGTTCCTCCGCGAGCGGCCGGAATTCGACGACGTGCTGTATCGGTCGAAGAAGCTGATCATGACGGTGGCAATGGGAAGCGAGCTCAATGCGCTGGCACGCCTTCTCGCCCACATCGCCCAGGCCGACCGCTCGAGCAGCGATTTCACTTCGCCGAGTCTGCGTGCGTCACTGATCGAGGTGGTGGCCTGCCTGCCAGTGTATCGAACGTATGTCACCGGCGGCAGCGTGTCGCCCGAGGACCGCCGCTACATCGAGTGGGCGGTCAAGGCGGCGAAGAAGCGGGCCATGGCGGCTGAGCCGACGGTGTTCGACTTCATCCACGATGCGCTGACCACCGACCTCGTCCGGAGCAGGCCCACGCCGCAGCATGCGTCGATCGTCGACTTCGCGATGAAGCTCCAGCAGTTCTCCGCGCCGGTCATGGCCAAGGGGATGGAGGACACCGCTTTCTACTCCTACAACCGCCTGGTATCGCTCAACGAAGTGGGAGGCGACCCGAGGCGCTTTGGCGTCTCGGTCGCTCAATTCCATCACGCCAACTCGGAGCGCGCGAAGCTCTGGCCGCACGCGATGCTCGCCACGTCGACGCACGACAGCAAGCGGAGCGAGGACGTGCGGGCGCGTATCGACGTGCTGAGCGAGCTGCCCGCCGAATGGCGCCTGCACGTTGCGCGATGGCGGCGGATCAACCGCTCGCATCGGCGCAAGCTCAACGGGCTGGAGGCGCCATCGCGGACCGACGAGTATCTCGTCTACCAGACGCTGATAGGAGCGTGGCCAGGCGGAGAACTCGAGGCGAAGCCGCTCGCCGAGTTCCGCGACCGGATCGAGCGCTACGTGCTCAAGGTCGTGCGCGAGGCGAAGATCTACAGCTCCTGGCTCAACCCCAACGAAGCGTACGAAGCCGCGTGCGTCGCGCTGGTGCGCCGGTTGCTGACGTCGCCGAACAACCGGCGCTTCATGGAGGATTTCTTGCCGTTCCACGGGCGCATCGTATGGTTTGGCATGCTGAACGGTCTGACCCAGACGCTGCTCAAGCTCACGGCGCCGGGCGTGCCCGACATCTATCAGGGCTGCGAGCGCTGGAACCTGAGCCTCGTCGATCCCGACAACCGGCGCGCCGTGGATCATGCCGCCAACCGCGCGTCGCTACAGTCGATGCAGACGGCAGCGAGGACCGGCGAGAGCGCGCTCATCGACGATTTGCTGGCAAACATGCCGGACGGCCGCATCAAGCAGTTCGTGACGTGGCGTGTGCTCAAGGCTCGCGGGGAGCGCGAAGCGCTGTTTCGTGACGGCGCATACATCCCTCTAACGACGACGGGCACGCACGCCGACCACCTGTGCGCCTTCGCACGCTTGCTCGACGGTGATTGCGCGATCGTCGTGGCTCCGCGTCTCACTTGCACCTTGCTCGGCGGAGAGACGGTGCTTCCGATCGGCGCTGACATATGGGGCGACACGCGCATCGTGTTGGCGGATCTGCCACCGCAGCACGCCTGGCGGGATGCAGTAACGGGCGCCGAGATCTCGGTGGCTGCGGCGGATGTGAAAGTCATGCTCGCCTCGCTCGCGTTCAGGGAATTTCCCGGCGTGTTGCTGATTCCACGGCCGTAATTCCTAAATCTGTCAGCCTGGCGCTGGGCTGCCGGCGGGAATTTGTCCTACAACCCTGTTGCCGGTATTTGTCCTACAACTAAATCAGCACGCCGCCGATTTCCAGGGCGGGACGGGTGATCTAGATTTGGGCCATCGTCCCACTACGCGAAAGGCCATGGATCATGAACGATGGCGACAAGCGGTGGCTCCTGCAGTGGCGGCGCTGCAGTGTAAACGTGTTGATCACCGCCGCAACACTGGGCGTCGCGGCAGCGGCGCTCGGCACGACTGCGGACACCCTATATCTCCTGATGATCTTTGGCGCGGTCCTCGGGTTGGCCCTCTTGCTCGAGCCCAACGCTACGCCGCAGATCACAATCGACGCTCAGCCGGCGAGGCTGGTCCTGGCACGTGCGCGAACCGATCCCCAGCCCGTGCGGCGACTCGGCAACGGCCATCTCGACGAGGAGAGCCTGCCATGAGCGAAACCTCTGAACACCCGTTGGAAGTCTATGTCGTCGAAGACTCACCCATCATCCAGAAGCTGCTCGCATCCGCGGTGGAAGCGGCGGGGGCGAAGCTGGACGGCTGCACCGGAGAAGCGAAGACAGCGATCGGAGACGTATTCGTCCTTCAACCCGATCTGATCTTCATCGATATCAGGCTCGCATCAGGCAGCGGACTCGACGTGCTGAAGGCACTGCACGAACACAACCTTGCCCCGGACGCGGTCAAGGTGGTGCTCACCAATTTCGCGGACGACGAGTACCAGAGGATTTGCCGTCGCCTAGGGGCCGATCAATTCTTCGACAAGACCTTCGAGACTTCGAAAGCGATCGAATTGATCGGTACGCTGGCTGAGGAACGGCGTCACCGCGACGCCTCGGCGGGAAGCTCTGTCGCCGGGCTCCCAGCCGCGTAAGGCCGCCGCAACCCGCAAGCCGCGGCCGGCATCGGTCGGCCTCGGCCGCCAGGACGGAACCTACCCTCAGTCGAGCGCCACCGGACGCGCAGCTTTGCCGCTCGCCAGCCACGGCACGCTGCGATAGGTGTCGGCTACGACCCAGGCGCCGGCCGCGATCGCACAGGAGATGGCCAACTCCGCCCAATTCTCCTGGTTCGACGGCACGGCGGCGACGCGCGGTATCCAGACGAGCAGCGTGATGATCCAGAGCATCGCCGCTTCGAGGTTCACCGCGAGACGCGGAACGATGCCCAACAGCATCCCTGCCGCGGCCGCCAAGCTGGCGGTACCAGTCAAGTAAGTCCAGCCGAGAGGAAAGCCCAACCATTTCGGCACCAAGCTCGCGGTCAAGTCCGGATACGCGAAGTGACTCAGGCCGATCATCGGTAATGCCGCAATGAGCAGCAGACGGGCAAACCGGATTCCGCTCTCGCCGACGGCGAACTTGAGATGCATCTGTTCCCATGCGCCCGCGTGCGCGGCGAACAGGCACCAGCCACCGGCCAGCACGGCGGCCGTCTCAGCGAACGATTCCCAGCTCACCATGACTTGGGGCGCCTTCAAGAGCGCCGCAAGCTTGAGTAGCACGAGCCACAGCAGCAGGAACGGGAAAAGGACGCGGCACGCCAGGACCACGGATGGACGCAGCAGCAGGCCGATGCCCGTTCCGAGCGTGATGAGGGCACAGAGATACATGACGACCGGACGTGCCGGCAGGGCCTTGGGTATCGTCTCCCAGATCAACGAGGAATTCCCGTAAATCAAACCGAGGATGCCCAGTCCAATCATCGCCACCGCGAAGATTGCACGGCTCGGTCGCATCGACATCTCCATGGCTCCCCTCGCGACAATGAAAACGCTACGACGGATCCTGCATCGGCTGTAGTTCCAGCTAGCGCAGTCGCTTGCGGGTCAGCCCGTCAACAGCACTCTCGTGCGCAGCAGCCAGATCCGTCTGGCTCGTGACGCTGAGACCGAGATCCCGTAGATGTCCGTCATGCAGGCCGTAGATCCAGCCGTGGATCGTCAGGTCCTGTCCGCGCTGCCAGGCGTCTGCCACCACGGTCGTTTGACACACGTGAACGGCCTGCTCGATCACGTTCAATTCCGCAAGCAGCGCACCACGTTCGGACTCGTCCTCGAGGGTCTCGAAGCATCTCGCGTGCTGATGGTAAACGTCTTGGATGTGCCGCAGCCAGTTGTCCGAGAGCCCGATGCGATGCCTCCCGAGCGCCGCATTGACCCCGCTGCATCCGTAGTGGCCGACCACGATGATGTCCTTTACACGAAGCATGTCAACGCTGAATTGGATGACCGAAAGGCAGTTCAGGTCGGTATGCACGACAACGTTACCGATGTTACGGTGCACGAAGAGTTGGCCGGGAGGAAGATCGACAATCTCGTTGGCCGGAACGCGGCTGTCCGAGCATCCGATCCACAGATACTCCGGCGCTTGTTGCTCGGCCAATCGAGCAAAGAAGCTCCTGTCGGCGGCCGACATGCGCTCAGACCATCTGCGATTTCGCTCCAGTAAGACCGAGAGATCGGCCATGACCATGTCCTCGCGTGTTCTCGTTGAAGAGTTTGCGCCCGAATTGCAGATTGTCGAACCGCACACTATAGTCCCGGTGACACCCAGCCTCAGCTGGATTCCCGAAGCCGCTTGTGCCGACGACGGACAGTCGGCTACATCCGTTCGCGGACTACTGTTGATAGAGGATGACGTGAGCGATTTTCCGGATGATATCTATACTGAGCCGAACTTCGACGTCGATACGCTCAAGAATCTCGGTCCGTTGACCGGCATGGCGGGCATTTGGACGGGAACGCGCGGCTTGGACGTCAAGCCCAAGGCCGAGGGCCCCAAGAAGCAGGCCTATGTGGACCGAATCGAGCTTCAGCCGATCGATCCGCAAACGAATGGCCCGCAGCTATTCTATGGCCTGCGCTATCACCAGCACGTCGTCAAGCCGGATCAGGTCAAGACCTACCACGATCAAGTCGGATATTGGCTATGGGAGCCCGCGACCGGCACCGTGATCCAAACGCTTGCGATTCCGCGAGCGCAGACTGCGATGGCGGTAGGCTCAGCCGCTCCCGATGCGAAATCGTTCGAGGTCGTTGCGAAACGCGGGTCGGAGACCTATGGTATCTGCTCGACCCCTTTTCTCGAATACGCGTTCAGAACCGTGGAATTTCGCATCAAGGTGAGCATCAACCCCGACGGCACCTGGTCCTACGACGAGGACACGATTCTGATGATCAGAGGCAAGAGCGAGCCTTTCCACCATACCGACCGCAACACCTTGACCAAGATAGGCGACCCTACGCCTAATCCGCTTGCGAGGCGGTAAAACGAGCACGCGAGCAGAGGAGCTCCGCTCGCGTGCTCGAACTCGAACGTCAGAAGATGCGCCCGTGAGGCAGGTGTGCCTTGCCTTGAGATGCGGGCTTGCTGCATAGCCCGGCGTTTGGAATCGGAATGATCGAGTTCAGCAGTTGCGGCTGCTGCCGCGGCTGGAGCGCTTGCTCGAGATCGTAGGCCATCGCGAGCAACTGCGGCTCGTGCAGGAAAGTGCTGTACATGAGCATGCCTGCAGGTCTGCCCGACGCTCGAATGCCGACCGGCATCGAAAAGTTCGGATAGCCGGCCACAGCGGGTCCGGTGGAATTCGTCAGGTGTGGCGCAACGATCGCGTCCAGATTGTCGGCCGCCAGCGCGTTGTCGATGCCGGCGCGCGCAGTGCCGGTCGCGTTCGTACGCGCGGCAATGTAGGTCGGATCGGCAAGATCGCCCAGCGGCTCGGCCGCCTCGAAGATTTCCTGACCGTAGTAGACCAGCTCCTGGACGCAATGCGCGTTGTTGAACGCGATCAGGTCCGCCAACGTCCGAAGATCCGTGTGCGACAAGGTATGCAGATATTGCGCGATCTGGGTCTTGAACTCGAACAGCAACGCCGTGAACTCGTCGCCGGTGTAGGCGAACACATCGCCCGTGTCGGTGTCGACAATCGTTGCGCCGAGACTTTCCATCACGTCCAGGGCGTTCTCCGCGAAAGCCACGGTCTCCTCGTCGCCCGGAATGCCGCTGCCGAAGTAGTTGTAATCGAAAAAGCGAACGTCACGCCCGATCCGTTTGCCCTGGAGCGACCCGAGCTGCAGGAACTGCGTGTAGTCGCTTGGCAGCGGCTGCCCGGCAACGGCGCCGAACGGAGTTTGCAGGACGCTCAACAGGATCGCGACGTCGGTCACGCTGCGCGCCATTGGACCGGCGGTGTCCTGTTGGTGGCTGATTGGAACGATTCCGTCCTGCGAGATGAGCCCGAGCGTCGGCTTCAGGCCATAGATGTTTTCGACCGCAGAGGGGCCGGTGATGGAACCGTCAGTCTCGGTGCCGACCGCCGCCGCACACAGACTTGCCGCCGCGGCTGCACCCGAACCGGAGCTCGAACCCCAGGACGTGTAGCTCAAGTCATAAGCATTCTTCGTATCTCCGCCGCGGGCGCTCCATCCGACCGCCAGTGGATAAACATTGTCATTGCCGCGGAAGTTCGCCCACTCGCCCAGGTTCGATTTGCCGAGAATGATGGCTCCCGCAGCGCGAAGCCTTTGGATCAAGGGCGAGTCGGCGGGAACCTTGCTCCCATAGAGCGCAAGCGATCCCGCGGTCGTCTGCAGGTTGTCTAGGGTCGCGATGTTGTCTTTGACCAGAAGAGGGATTCCGTGCAGCGGTCCGCGGACGTAACCCTTCTTTCGTTCGTTGTCGAGAGCGGCGGCAATCGCGACTGCGTTCGGGTTGGTTTCGATCACCGCGTGCAGCGTCGGATTCAGCTGCGCAATGCGATTCAAATAGCCCTGGACCAGATCCTTGGCGCTCAGTAGTCCGGCCGCCATCGCGGCCTGCAGTTGCATGATGCTCGCTTCGACGAACGGGAAACTGGTGGCGGCGCTCGCGCTGTCTTTGAACAGCGAAGCCAAGCTGCCGGTCAGTAGCGCGGCGCCACCCGCCGCGGTCGTTCCGATGAACTTTCTTCGAGTGATCCGATGATCGTGAAGCTTGGCTGGGTGCTTCGGATGCGATGATGTCATGAGGGATTCTCCATTCTTACAGACACATTACAGAATCGAGTCGATATCCCCCCAAGGTAGTTGTTTTGGCCGGCGCGATAACGTTACGCTTGACGCGAGCGCATGTCTAACCCGCGCAAAGCACGATCACGGCAGTGGAGCCGAGACGATTTCCTGCGCAGCGACGCCCTTCAAGGCAAAGCGGCCCAAAGGCTCGACCGAGAGCCGTGCCGCCGAGACAAAGGCCTCCGACAGCAAGATCGAGCGTCCGAGCTCGTCGCAGAGGCCTTCGATGCGCGTAGCCAGGTTGACGGCGGGCCCGATCACCGTGAAGTCGAGCCGGTTTTCGCCACCAATGTTGCCGTAGATCACGTCGCCGACATGGAGTGCAATGCCGTACACGATCGCCGGCTCATTTCTATCGGCGCGCTCGACATTCAGCGTGTCGATCTTCGTCACTGCCGCACGCGCTGCGGTGAGCGCCTGGTGGCAGGCTCGTGCCGAGTCCGCGCCTTGGATCGGAAAGATCGCCAACAGAGCGTCACCAACGAACTTCAACACTTCTCCCTGCTGTTGCTCGACTGCCTGGCACATCACGCCAAAATAGCCGTTGAGCAAGTCGATGAGCTTTTCGCGCGGCAGTTCCTCGGAAAGTCTGGTAAACCCGCGCAGGTCGCAGACCCACACAACCGCCGGGATCGTTTCGCCCATGCCACGTTTGATGGCTCCGTCGAGTACACGCTTGCCGGCGTGCCGCCCGACGTAGACTTCGAGCAAGGTTTCCGCGGTCCGCCGCAACGCCTGGATCTCCAGGTTCATCGCCAGTGCGGGGATCAGGCTCGTGAACGTGTCGATCTCACCGGATGTAAACCCGCTCGGGCGCCGGGTAGCCAAGGTCAGCGCCTTGTTGCTGCCATCCGAGAACGGAACGCCAATGGCCAGGTAATCCGTGAAGCCTTCCTTCCGCAGGTCCGAATAGATTGCATACTCATCCGCCTCCGAGGGCGCGGTGAGATCGCGACGTACGGGGCCGCCTCCTTCGTAGACAGTCTTGATCGGGCTGTGCTGAAGACGCGAAAGCGTGTCTGCATTCGCGAGATTGCGTCGTTCCGACGCTCCCTTGCCCACCTCCCATATCCCGCTGGATGAAAACACCTGTGGATGGAGCAGCGGCACGCCAGTCGAAACCCGAGCCACTTCGATGCCATTCGCGCGTAGCTGCTCGGCAAACGCCGCGAGAAAGGCCGTGGAGTCGGTGATGCGCGGACCCTCGCGCAACAACCACTCGATGATCCCGTAATCTTGCGCGTTCATGGATTTAACGCACTTCAGTACAGCCGGATCGCCGTGTCGAAGTGCCAGGTTCGGCGGATCTCGATTACATCGTACTCGCGGGCCAGGCCCGGCGGGAACGCCGGATAGGGTCTCTGGGTGTCCACGACGCGCCGTATCGCTTCGTCGAGGGCGCCGACGCCGCTGGATTGATCGAAGGTCACCGACTCCACGGAGCCGTCACTACGAATGGCGACCCACACGAGGGGATCGCTGTGACGCTGCTTCGCCGCTTCGCGCACCATATCGAACGCCTTTGGGTTCAGCTGGATCTTCACGGCCCAGGCTTCCGCGTACTGGATGAGCTCCGCGTTGGGGTCAGCGCGACCGAAGAGCCTGTAGCGACGTGCGCTGCTCCACGGAGGGGGCAGCGAGCGTGACTGACCTGTTGGAGCCGTTGCTGCCTCGCGTTGAGCGGCTTCCGCGTCCAGTTGTCGTCCCATCGCAATACGCGCTGCTTCCCGTCTTTCAGCGTCAGCCCGTTCAGCTTCTACGCGTGCCGCCTCAATCCGAGCGGCCTCAGCTCGCACGGCTTCGACGCGCGCAGCCTCGACTCGCGCGGCCTCAGCTCGCGCCGCTTCAACACGTGCCGTTTCTGCGCGAGCAGCCTCAACGCGCGCTGCCTCGGCTCGCGCGGCTTCTGAGAGTGCAGCCTCGACCCGTGCAGCCTCGGCGCGTGCAGCCTCGACTCGCGCGGTTTCTGCGCGTGCAGCCTCGACTCGCGCGGTTTCCGCGCGTGCAGCCTCGACTCGAGTGGCCTCGGCACGCTCGGCTTCAACACGTGCAGCCTCGACTTGCGCGGCCTGCCGCGCACTCTCGGACTGCGCCTCTTCAAGACGAGCGACCTCCCGCCGCGCCGCCTCCAGCTGCTCCGCCTGCCTGGAGGGCTCGGGTTTGACCAGTTCAACAGGTCGGTCCGACGCGGTCTGCCGATTCTGCGCACTCGGGGTCGGCGCCATGGCGGGCGGCAGCATCGCCGGAGTCGTGGGCACCATCCACGTGGGCTCGTCGATCGGCGCCACGGCGATCACGGCCGGCGTGGGGATCGACGAGGGCGCATTGTCAGCGGGCCGATCGGCGCGCAAAGGCGGTTGCGCAGGGGTCGGAGCGATCGCTGCGTTTGTCTTTGGATTGGCTTCTGCCTTCTGCTCGGCCTTCGGCACGATCGCGGCTGTCGTCCGTCGCCGGGTCGAACGGGACGCGGACGGCGTCGGCGTCGTCGCAGGGACAACAGGCTGCTCGACCCGCCCTGGCTGCTCGGGTTCGGCGGCTGGCGGGACCATCGGCTCGGCTGTGACCGACGGCGAAACCACGACGACGCGCAGATCGGGTGCCTCGATCCGTCGATCCCAGGAGAATCCGAATCCCGGAAGCCAAAATTTCCAGCCACCGAGGACCAAGGTCGACAGCCAGGCATGGATCAGCAGCGAGAACAGCAGCGCATACGCCAGAGGCTTGTCCTCGGGGCTCACGCGTTGCCGATAGGTGAGGTAGTCGAAGGGTGTCATCAGGTGACCGCAGCCTGCGCAATTCCCGCAAGGGCTCTGAAAAGAACCACAAGCAGTAGTGATGCGCGCCAGAGTGCGGAGTCCCTCCGGAAAGGTTCGGCTGCGGTGGCGTGCGCGGCCGCCTTACGTCTTTCCGTGTCGGGGGTATCCATCGGCACGCACAGTGTACCGAAGGCGAACCGATGGTCGCTTGATTGCGGAGTCGCGACACTCGCCCTATAGTCATCGGCACCCAGCGTCGGTCCGAGGGGACAGTGGACGCCGGATCAGGGAGACGAAAAGTGACAGTCTATTTCCTTAACGCTGCGATAAGGTCTGCCGCAGTCGTCATACTCGGCATCGCCTTACAGACTGACTCATGGGCTAAGGAACCTTCCTCTGCCAACGCCTGGGATGCCTACACCAGCCAGTTCATCGAGGCGACGTTCAAGGCGCGCCCATACTTTGCGGTATGGGCAGGCAGGCACGAGTTCGACGGCAAGCTTCCGGATTGGAGCGCAGCGGGTCTCAAAAAGGAGGTCGAACGCCTTCACGAGGCGCGCAAGCGAGCGGTGGCTTTCAGCGATGGTGCGCTGAGCGATAAGCAGCGATTCGAGCGCGATTACGTCCTCGCCGTGATCGACCGCGATCTGTTCTGGCTGGAGACAGCAGAGTGGCCATATCGCAGCCCCACCTTTTACGGCTGGGGATTCGACCCGCAGGTGTACATCGCGCGCGAATATGCACCGCTGCCGCGGCGCATGCAGGCCTACATTGCCTACGCGAGGGCGATCCCTCGAGCCGTCGAGCAGATGCGCGGCAACCTGCGCACGCCACTCCCGCGGAGCTACGTTGGCTTCGGTCACATCAACGCGGGTGGCCTCGCCTCGCTGTACGAGAAAGACGTTCCAGCCCTATTTGCATCGGTGAAGGATCCTCGGTTGCAAGCGCAATTCCGGGCTGCCAACGACGGCGCGATCAAGGCGATGAAGGCGCTCGATGCGTGGTTCACGCAACAGGAGGCGGGTGCGACAGATAATTTTGCCCTTGGACCCGAAAAATTCGCCGCCATGCTGCGGGCCACAGAGCAGATCGACGTGCCGCTTCCGCGGTTGAAGGAAATTGCGGAACGCGATCTGGAGCGCAATCTCGCCGCCATGAGGGAGGCGTGCAACGCACTTCTGCCCGGTCAGCCGATCGGCGCATGCGTGGCGAGCATCCAAGCGGACAAGATGGCCGGCAGCCCAATCGAGGGGGCGAGGAAGCAGCTCGGCGAACTGCGCTCCTTTGTCTTAGAGAAGAAGCTCGTGAGCATTCCGGGACAAGAGCAGGCACGCGTTGCCGAAACCTTGCCCTACGAGCGGTGGAATCAAGCGTCCATCCGGATTCCAGGACCGTTCGAGAAAAACTTGCCATCGATCTATTACATCTCGCCACCCGATCCGACATGGAGCAAGCAGGAGCAGGAAGCATACATTCCAGGCAAGAATGAGCTGCTGTTCATCTCGGCGCACGAAGTGTGGCCCGGGCACTTCCTCCAGTTCCAGCACTCGTATCGATCGGCGTCGACCATAGGGCGATTGTTCGCCACCTACGCTTTCAGCGAAGGGTGGGCGCACTACACCGAAGAGCTCATGTGGGAAGCGGGACTCGGTGCAGGCGATCCGGCTGTGCATGTAGGGCAACTCAGCAATGCCCTGTTGCGCGACGTGCGTCTCGTCTCGGCCATCGGGTTGCACACCGGAGGCATGAGCGTCTCCGAATCGGAGGCGATGTTCCGCGAAAAAGCCTTTCAGGACCCGGCCAACGCGCGCCAGCAGGCTAACCGAGGCACCTTCGATCCAGGCTATGGCGCGTATACGCTAGGCAAGCTGATGATCCGGAAGCTGCGCGAAGACTGGACGACACCCCGTGGCGGCCGGGAAGCATGGCAAGCTTTTCATGACCAGCTCCTCAGCTATGGCTCCCCCCCTGTGCCGTTGATCCGCAAAGCGATGCTGGGACCCGAATCGGGGCCACCGCTTTGATGATGGCGAACCGATCACCGCGCAGGGTTGCAATCGTCACTGGCGCGAGCCGCGGGATCGGGCGTGGAGTCGCGCTCGGATTGGGGGAGGCAGGGTGGATTGTGTACGTCACCGGGCGCACGCTGGACGTCGGCCAGAGTGAGCGCCCGGGAACACTGCTCGCGACCGCCCGCGAGATCGACGAGCTCGGCGGCGCCGGGATGGCCGTGCGATGCGACCACCGCGTCGACGCGGAGTCGGCTGCGCTCTTCGATCGTGTCGTGTCGGAGCAGGATCGGCTGGACCTGCTCGTGAACAACGCGACGGCTTATAGCAGCGATCTGGGACCTCCCGAGGACATTCCGTTCTGGCAGCAGCCCATCGAGGTTTGGGACCTCATGCATCAGGTCGGTCTTCGTTCCTCCTTCGTGGCCAGCGTCCACGCTGCCCGAGTCATGATCCCTGCCGGGCGAGGCCTCATCGTGAACATCTCGTCGATCGGAGCGATCAAGTACACCGGCAACGTTTCGTACAGCGTCGTGAAGGCCGGGGTCGACATGCTTACAGCCGGCACGGCGATCGAGCTCCGCGACGATGGCGTGGCCGTCGTTTCGCTCTGGCCGCGCCTGACGCGTACCGAGGCCGTCCTCGCCCATCCGGAGCAATTCCCGGTGGCGAAGGCGTGGTCCCCGATCTTCAACGGCAGGATCGTCGCTGCACTGGCGCAGGATCGCAACATTCTCGACCTTACGGGGCAGCCGCTCGACCTTGGGGCCATGGCTGCCCGCTACAACGTCCACGACCTCGACGGTCGACAGCCCGAGCCGCGGCCTACCCGCGAGTGATCGGTTGCAGACGTAAACTAGCGCGTAACCTTGTAGCCGAGTTGGCTTTGCACGTATTCGTCCTGCCCCCAGTCCTGCATCACCTTGACCTTGCCGGCATTGTCGAATTCGAAGCGCATGACGAACTCCTGCTCGAATGGCAACTTGGTTGCGGGTTCGATGGCGGTGAATTTTCCGCGCACGAAATACACCGGTCCGTTGCTCACGATTTCATCGATCCGGCTTTTCTGGGATGCGAAATCGGCGGGTGTAGCATCACGCAGATCCT
>Ga0126369_10001473_pt1 | contig 16286 bp, 14 predicted proteins | sample PanSoiMetaPlot_1_FD_109646 | JGI IMG/M metagenome (GOLD analysis project Ga0126369, IMG submission 109646) | Tropical forest soil microbial communities from Panama - MetaG Plot_1 | ecosystem: Environmental > Terrestrial > Soil > Tropical forest > Bulk soil | place: Panama | collected 2016-02-17 | reverse complement strand
CGCTGCCGTCACCGAAGACGTCGTGCTCGCCGTCGACCATCCGGTAGTCGAGCGGATGGTCGAAGTCGATCGGGCTCGGGCTGTAGCTCGGCACGAATCCCGGGCGGCGCGCCGCCTCGAGCTCGGCCCGCTGCACCAGGAAGGTCGACCGAGGGAAGAACTCGTTGCCGCCGCAGTGATCGAAGTGCAGGTGCGAGTTCGCCACGAAGCGCACGTCGTCGGGCTTGAGGCCGAGCCGCGCGAGCTGCGGCAGGACGTCGTCACCTTCGCGCGACTTCACGGTCAAGCGCTTGATGCGCTCGGGGCCGAGCCGGGCCAGCGGATCCAGGCGCGCCTGGCAGTGCACCCCGGTGTCGAACAGGAGCTTACCGCGCGGATGGCTCACCAGGAAGCTCGTCACCGGCACGGTCCAGGGCTGGCCGGGGGAGAGATCGGACACCATGCTGGCGCGGTCGAGCTCGATGTAGCCGGTACAGAGCGCGTAGACGTTGATCACGGTCACCTCGGCTTGGACAGCCCTCGCAGCACTTCGAAGAACTCCGGGAATGTCTTCGACACGCACTCCGGACCGGCGATGGCGATCCCCGGCGCGCGCAGGCCGGTCACCGCGAAGCTCATCGCGATCCGGTGGTCGTCGTACGTCTGCACCTCGCACGGCCGCAGCACACCCGGGTGGATCGTCACGGAGTCCCAGGTGCTCTCGACGGAGAGGCCCATGCGCCGAAGCTCCGTGGCGGCGGCCACGGGCCGGTCGCTCTCCTCGTAGTGAGTCTGCGCGATTCCGCGCACGGTGACCGGCCCGTCGGCGAACGGTGCGATCGCCATCAAGGTCGTCGCCACGTCGCCCATGCGCGTGAAGTCCGCGTCGACCGCGCGCAGACGCCGGGGTCCCTGCACCGAGATCGCATCGGCCTCGATCGTGACCGCACAGCCCATCCGCTCGAGCACGTCGAGCAGCCCGAGATCGCCCTGGGCCGAGCGTGCGCCGAGCCGCGGCACCACGACGTGACTGCCGGTGACGGCCGCCGCCGCGAAGAAGTAGGACGCGCCCGAGGCGTCCGGCTCGACCGCGTAGCGGCGCCCGGCGTAGTGCTGGCCCGCCGCGACCCGGAAACGGCGATCGCCGTCGCGCTCGGCGCGTACGCCGAACTCCGCCATGGTCGCGAGGGTCATCGTGACGTACGGGGCCGAGACCAGCTCGCCCTCGATCTCGAGCTCGACGTCGCGGGCGGCATACGGCGCGGCCATCAAGAGGGCGCTCAGGTACTGACTCGAGATGTCGCCGCGCACGCGCGCGCACCCGCCAGCGAGGCCCCGCGCGCGCACGACCACCGGCGGGCAGCCGGTGCCCTCGCGGCTCTCGGCATCGACGCCGAGCGCCTTGAGCCCGTCGAGGAGGGGCTGGATCGGCCGCTTGCGCATCGCCGGCGAGCCGTCGATCACGAACGTGCCGCGGCCGAGCGCCACCGCCGCCGTCAAAAAGCGCGCCGCGGTCCCCGCATTGCCGATCTCCAGCGTGGCCTCCGCCGCCGGGAATCGCCCGTCGACGCCGTCCACGTTGAACGACTGCGCCGCTTCGTCGGCGCGGACGCGGACGCCCAGCGTCTCGAGCGCCCGGTGCATGTAGCGCGTGTCGTCGGAGAAGAGCGCGCGGGTGATCTCGGAGCGGCCACGCGCGAGCGCCGCGACGAGCAGCGCCCGATTCGAGTAGCTCTTCGATCCCGGCAGCTCGACCACGGCGTCGAACGGCTGCGTGATCGGCTCGATGGCCAGCGCCACGTGGGCCCTCCGTCCGGCCAGTGTACACGAGCGCGGCGGGCGCCTCGGGCCGTCGCGGGCCGGCAAGCCGCCGGCCGAGGCGCGCCTGCGACGCCTGCGAATGGAGATGCTATGATCGCGCGTTGTGACCGACGATCAGCGGCTCGACGAGGGCATGGCCGGCCGCCTCGTGCTCGTGACCGACGTCGACCTTCCCGCGGCGGTGCGGAAGGCGTGCGCCGACCTCGCTTCCGCGCTGGCCACGCAGGCCGGGATGCCGGTCACCGTTGCCGCGGTCCCCATCCGGTATCTCGACGCGCTCGAGGATTCACTGCGGCGCGACGTCGAGGCGCAGCGGCGCGAGTACGCGCCGTCGGCTCGTGTCGATCCCGCGTCGCCGATGAGCTCCGCCCCCTTCCTGTGGCGTCCCGACGGCCGCCCGGACTGGGGTGGCATGTGGACGACGTTCTGTGAGCTGGCGCTCTACGGCGGTCCGCCGCAGCGCGGGCCCGAGAGCCCGCTGCGGGCCGCGCCACGCGACGCCGCCGAATCCGACAACGAGATGCTCGCCGAGATGCGGCGCGGCATCTGGGAGACGACGGGACTCTACGCGGAGGCGGCCGCGTCCGGGTGGCTCGCGATCACGTGCGACTCGCCGACGATGGCCGCGTGGATGTGCGCGGCCATCATTCTGGAGAATGTCGGCGCGCGCGTCGACGACGACCGGCTCCTGGTGCCGGCCGGGCCCGACTACCAGCTGAAGGACGAGGTGAAGAGCATCATCACGGTGGTGGCAAAGACCCATCACTACTGGCAGGCCCACGTGGCCGACACCGGTCGGGTCGCGCGCGATGGCGATCGGAGCTGACGCGGCGTGCACTATCCCTTCCGCTGCACCGCCTGCGGCCTCGAGTTCGAGGTGTCGCGGCCGGCGCGCGAGTCCGCGGCGGACGCGTCGTGCCCGACCGACGGCGCCGCGGCCGAACGCATCTTCACGGTGCCGTCGATGAACTTCAATCGCCCGGCGTCCGCGACTCCGGCGCCGCCGTCGAGCGGCTTCTCGCATCGCGGCCACTCGCACGGTCCGGGCACCGGCCACCACACGCACTAGCATGGGCCAGGCCGGATCGCCGACGCGTTACGGACGGATCCGGCCGCCGGACGACGCGTGGCTCGCGAAGGCGCCGCGCGAGGCGATCCTCGAGCCCGAGCTCCCGATCGTCGACACCCACCATCATCTCTGGGACCGGCCCGACCATCGCTACCTGCTGCACGAGCTGCTCGCCGATCTCGACACCGGCCACAAAGTCGTCGCGACGGTGTTCCTCGAGTGCCACGCGATGTATCGCGCGGGCGGCCCGGCCGAGATGCGGCCGATCGGCGAGACCGAGTTCGTCGCGGGCATCGCGGCGATGAGCGAGAGCGGCCAGTACGGCTCGACGCGCGTCGCGGCGGGCATCGTCGGCTTCGCCGATTTGACCCTGGGTGACCGGGTCGAGCAAGTGCTCGAGGCGCTGATCCGCGCCGGCGGCGGGCGGTTCCGCGGCGTGCGGCACTCCGCGGCCTGGGACGCGAGCGAGATCATCGGCAACAGCGCGGTGGCGAAGGGACCGCACCTCATGAAGCAGGCCGACTTCCGCGCGGGACTGGCGCGGCTGACTGCGCTCGGCCTCTCGCTCGACGCGTGGGTGTTCCATCCTCAGCTCGCCGACGCGATCGATCTGGCGCGCGCCTTCCCGAACGCCAACATCATCATGGGCCACTGCGGCGGCCCGCTCGGCTACGGCCCCTACACCGGCAAGCGCGACGAGGTGCTCGCCGCGTGGAAGGCCGGCATCACCGAGCTCGCGCGCTGCCCCAACGTGGTCATGAAGCTCGGCGGCATGATGATGCGGCTGGCGGCGTACGACTACGGCGCGCGGCCGGCGCCGCCCACCTCGAGCGAGCTCGCCGACTACTGGCGGCCGTACATCGAGTTCTGCGTCGAGCGCTTCGGTCCGACGCGCTGCATGTTCGAGAGCAACTTCCCCGTCGACAAGATGGGCATCGGGTACGCTGCGCTTTGGAACGCGTTCAAATTGCTCGCAGCCGGCGCCTCGGCCGATGAGAAGCTGGCACTCTTCAGCGGCACGGCGAGACGGGCCTATCGGCTAGCCTGACCCGCGCTCGGCGCGAAGCGGCTGGACAATGACGTCCCCGGTACCAGAAGCGCCTCCGATCTCCGCCACCCGGAAGTGGGCCATCACCCTCACCGTCATGGTGGTGGCCTTCATGCAGATCCTCGACACCAGCGTAACCAACGTCATCCTGCCGCACCTGCAAGGATCGATGTCGGCCGGGCTCGACGAGGTGTCGTGGGTGATCACGTCGTACCTCGCGGCCAACGCCGTGATCATCCCGGCCACCGGCTGGCTCACCGGCGTCTTCGGGCGCCGGCGGTTCTTCCTGATCTGCGCGACGCTCTTCGTCGTCAGCTCGTTCATCTCGGGCGCCGCGCCCGACCTGACGACCCTGGTCGCCGCGCGGATCTTTCAGGGCCTCGGCGGCGGGCCGATCATTCCGCTCTCGCAGGCCATCCTCTGGGAGATCTTCCCGTTTCACCAGCGCGGCCTCGCGATGGCGGTCTGGGGGCTCGGCTTCATCCTGGGACCGATTCTGGGGCCGACCGTGGGCGGCTATCTCGCCGACGAGTGGTCGTGGCGATGGATCTTCTACATCAACCTGCCGGTCGGCATCGTGGGCTTCTTCATGGCGAGCGTCTTTCTGTTCGATCCGCCGTACCTGCGGCGCGCGGCGCGCATCGACTGGTGGGGGCTGGGCCTGATGGTCGCCGGGTTCGGGTGCCTGCAGCTCGTGCTCGATCGCGGGGAGCGCGAGGACTGGTTCGCCTCGCGCACGATCGTCGCGATGACCATCGTCGCGGTCTGCGCCCTCATTGCCTTCCTGATCCGCGAGCTGATGACCAGCGAGCCGATCCTCGACCTCACCGTGTTCGCCGATCGCAACTTCGCGACCGGCGCCACCCTGAGCATGATCATCGGCTTCGGCACCTTCTCGGGCATGCTGCTGGTGGCGGTCTTCACCCAGAAGCTGCTCGGCTACGATGCGTGGACGTCGGGCCTCGTGCTGGCACCCGGAGGGCTCGGCAACATCTTCTCGCTGTTCGCCTCGGGGATCGTGACGCGCGTCGACCAGCGCCTGATGCTCGGATTCGGCTGCCTGCTCAACGCGGTCAGTCTCTACATGATGACGTCGCTGACGCTCGGCATGGACTACTGGGCGCTGGCGCTGCCGCGGTTCATTCAGGGCTTTGCGCTCGGGTTCGTCTTCGTGCCGCTTTCGACGCTCACCCTGGCGACGATACGGCGCGACAAGCTCGTCAACGCCACGGCGGTGTACGGCATGTCGCGCAACGTCGGCGGCAGCGTGGGCATCGCGGTGGTCACGACCTTGCTGGCCCAGCGGAGCCAGATCCACCAGACGACACTCGTGAGCCACATCACCGCGTGGGACCCGGCGACCCGCGAGCGGCTGGCGCAATGGGCGAGTCATTTCGTGGCCCGCGGCAGCGACGCCTTCACGGCCGAGCGCCAGGCGGTCGTGATGCTCTACCGCGAGACGGTCACGCAGGCCCAGCTCCTGGCCTACGCAGACGACTTCTGGCTGCTCGCGATGATGTTCGCGTCGGTCCCTTTGTTCCTTCCCCTGATGCGGCGCATTCGGATGGAGCCGTCGACGGCGGCGACCGCGGCGGCCACCGAGCGCGCTGCCGCGCGTGTGGCGGAGGAAGGCGTCGCCTGACGGAGCCGGCCGCGTCAGCGGCTGGCGAGCACCTCGGGGCGCCACTCGACGGCGCCGAACCGCGTGTGGCCGAGGAAATTGTAGGTCAGGCTGATGGTCTCGACCCGCTGATGGCGATCGCCCAGGCCCTGGACGCTCGTGTCGCGGGTCGAGAGCAGATACTGCACGCCGATGCCGTGCGGGCCCCAGACCCGCACCGTGAATCCGACATTGACGCGGTTGATGATCTCGCCGCCGATGTCGCTGGTGCTGATCCCGCCGCCGGCGCCCTTGCCGGCCACGAAGTAGGTCCGCCCGGTCGCGTCGAGCATGAGGCGCTCGCCGAAGATGGCGCGCAGCCCGAGGAGCCCTTCGGGAGTGATCCCGTAGTGGTAATCGCGCTCGTCCTTGTCGCCGACGGTGCCCGCCGCACCGAACCCGACGCTGCCGATGAGCGTCCCCTGGAGCGCGATCCGTCGCGTGAGCCACCACTGGCCGACGGTGCCCAGCCCGAGCGCCGTCGTCGAGATGCGGAAGACCTGGGGCGAGAGATAGTCGAAGATGCCGAAGAGCCCGACGATCCCGCGATAGTCGGCGCCGAGCTCGTAGTTGGTGCCCACGAGCATGCCGCGGACCGCAGCGTTCTCGATCAGGTTCGAGATCGGATCGGCGTCCGGGACGATGTTGATGTCGAACGTGAAGTAGTCGAAGGGGCGCGTGTACTTGTACCCGGGCTTGCCGGGCAATCCATAGATGATCGAGTAGTCGAGGCTGCCCTCGTACGTCTTGGTGTCCTCGACGAGCCCCCCAGTGTCGATGTCGGTCGTGAGGGTGGCGCCGAGCCGGAGCCGGATGAACACTTCGGGGTTGCGGCTCGGAAAAATCGCGTCGAACCGGTCGCCGAAGATGAGGCGGTTCAGGCCCAGCGGCGGTGAGATCGCGGCGGCGCCGAGCTCGCGCCAGAAGCCGGGCTTCTCGCCGCCGCCCTCGAGCAGCAGGCTCGCCATCCGGAACAGCGCCTCGCCGACGAACGAGCCGGCGATGCCGCTGGCGATGTTGTCGTTCAACGAGGGCGGCGTGGTCTCGCCGACCGTCTCCCACAGGAGGCTTCCGGCGAGGCTGTAGGCGAGGGACTGCCAGTAGTTGAGGCCGGACGAGCGGGCGAGGCCGTAGTAGACGCTGCCTTGATAGGGATGCCCGATCTGGTTGACGCTGAATGGATCGTTGTCGATCACCTCGTGCGTCGTGAAGTTCTTCTTGATCGAATTCCAGTCGGTGTCGTAGGTGTTCGTGTCGGAGATCGCCCGGTTGATACCGTTCAGCGCGCCGATGAACGTGCCGATCTCGAACGCGGGAATGAAGTAGCTGTGCCCCTCGCCGGTCTCCCAGTCGAGCTTCTTGGAGCGCGCGGGCTCGGGCGCGGGCGGTGTCGACTGCTGCGTGACGGGCGCGGGCTCCTGCGCGAAAAGGGTTGGCGCCTGCGCGAACGCGCCCGGCGGCGCGGTGGCAACCAGCACGACCGCGCCGGTGAGGACGACCGCCCACCGCAGCGAGCCGGCGCGTGTCGACCCCATGTTTCACGCTACCACGGGGCCGGAGAAGATTCCTGCGTCAGGCCTGCTTGGCTTCCAGCTCGGCCCAGCGCGCGTACAGCCGATCGACGTCGGCGCGCGCGGCCTCGAGCGCCGCGTAGCGCTGCTGCAGGGCTCCGGGATCCGACGCGATCGCCGGATCGCCGACCTCGCGCTGGCAGGCCTCGACCGCCCGCTCGGCGTCGAGAATCGCCTGCTCCATGCCGTCCCACTCGCGCTGCTCTCGATAGCCCAGCCGCTTGGGACGCGAGCGCGGCGTTTCCGCCGAGCGCGGCTCGGACGGCTTGCGAGCCGTCGGGGCGGCCGCGCTGCGCGCCGCTTCCCACTGCGCGTAGTCGGCGAACGTTGCCGTCCCACCCTGCCCGTCGAGGGCGACGACGACGGTCGAGACGCGCTCGAGCATGAACCGGTCGTGCGTGACCAGGACGAGTGCTCCGTCGAATTCGGCGAGGCTGTCCTCGAGGACCTCGAGCGTAGGGATGTCCAGGTCGTTGGTGGGCTCGTCGAGGATCAGCAGGTCGGCCGGCTCGCGCATGAGCCGCGCGATCAGGATGCGCGCTTGCTCGCCGCCCGAGAGATGGCCGACCGGCACCTCGAGCTGCTCGGGACGGAACAGAAACCGCTTCGCCCACGCGGCGACGTGCACGGCGCGGCCCCGCCACGTCACGGCGTCGCCCTCGGGCGCGAGCGCCCGGCGAAGGCTCTGCGCCGGATCGAGCCCGCCGCGCTCCTGCTCGAATCGCACGATCCGCAGACCGTCCGCCCGCTCGATGACACCCGCGTCGGGCGACTCGATCCCGGCGAGCACCTCGAGCAGGGTCGTCTTGCCGCTCCCGTTGGGGCCGATCAGCCCGACGCGCGTCCCCGGCGTGACGGCGAGATCGAAATCACTGACGAGCCGCCGGCCGCCGCGCGAAATGGTGAGCCCGTGCGCGACCAGGAGCCGACGGCTACGGCGCTGTGACGACGCGAAGTCGATGCCCGCCGTGGGCGCGAGCGAGCGCGCACGGGCATCCTCCAGCTCGTCCATCAGACGCCCGGCCTGCTTGATGCGGCCCTTCGCCTTCGTGGAGCGCGCCTTGGCGCCGCGGCGCAGCCACTCGATCTCGCGTCGCACCGTGTTCGCGAGCGCGTCGTGATAGGCCGCCTGGCCGCGCAGGAACTCATCGCGGCGCGCCAGGAACTCGCTGTAGCGCCCCTCGGCCTCGAACAGGCCGTCGGGATACAGGCGATTGAGCTCGAGCATGCGGCTCGCGACGTGCTCGAGAAAGTAGCGGTCGTGGCTCACGACCAGGAACGCGCGCGCTCGCTAGGTCAGGAGCTCCTCGAGCCAGAGGATGCCTTCGACGTCGAGATGGTTGGTGGGCTCGTCCATCAGGAGAACGTCGGGCTCGGCGGCGAGCTCGCGCGCGATCGCCAACCGCTTCTTCCACCCGCCCGATAGTGCGTCGACGCTCGCTCGTCCGTCCGCGAAGCCACCGCGGCTGAGCGCGTGGGCGAGGCGCCCGGGCCGGTCCTCCTCATCCACGCCGGTCAGCGCCGCCATCACGACGTCGTCGACCGTGCGTCCGGTGGAGAACACGGGGTCCTGAGGCACGTAGCCGACACGGACCCCGTTGCGCAGCGAGCGCGACCCGCGGTCGGGCGCGGTGTCGCCGGCGAGAATTTTCAGGAGCGTGGACTTGCCGGAGCCATTGGGCCCGACGAGGCCGGCCTGGTCCCCTTCGAACAGTCCCAGGGTCAGACCGTCGAAGAGCGACCGGGCCCCGTAGGCCTTGCCGACCTCCTCACAGCTGAGCAGGAGCGACCGGGCCATCCGACCTCACTTCTTCTTCTTCGGCTTCTTCTTTTCCTTCCGCATGCCCGTACCTTTCGCCATGGGCTCACCCCCTCTCGTCGAACCTCCCCCGCGATCGGCTTTGCGACGATTATAGACGCCCGGCCGGCGTTTGACGCCGGATCGGGCGACGGATAGGATTGTGCGCTGTTCATCGCCGCCGCTGAGCACGAACTAGGCACTCCGAGGCCTCTCGATGTGAGGAGGAGTTCATGACGCGTGCCGCTACGCTGGGATCGCTGCTGCTGCTGAGCCTGACGCTGCTCGCGCCCGCGAGCCCCGAGGCGCAGACGAAGGACGACACGATCGTTTACGGTCTGCAGAGCGACGTCCAGAACTGGGATCCGCCCAACTCGGTGCTCCGCGAGAGCATCATTCTCGGTTACAACGTCTTCGATCATCTGGCCGCGCGCGACCTCAAGACCGGCAAGGTCGGCCCGAGCCTCGCGGTGTCGTGGAAGAGCCTCGACGACACCACCTGGGAGGTCAAGCTCCGGAGCGGTGTGAAGTTCCACGACGGCACGCCGTTCACCGCGAAGGACGTCAAGGCGACCTTCGACCGCGTGCTGAATCCCGACAACAAGCTCACGGCGCGTGGCAACCACTCCAAGATCAAGAGCGTCGAGGTGGTCGACGACCATACCGCCCGCTTCAAGACGGACGGCCCCTACCCGCTGTTCGTCGAGCGGCTCACGGCGCTCGTGATGCAGTCCGAGAAGGTGATTCGCGAGAAGGGCCACGAGTGGATGCAGGAGAACCCGGTCGGCACCGGCCCCTACAAGCTCGTGAAGTGGGCCAAGAAGCAAGAGCATCTCCTGGTGCGCAACGACGACTATTGGGGGCCGAAGCCCGCCTTCAAGTACGTCCGCATCCGGATCATCCCCGAGCAGGCGACGCAAATCGCCGAGCTGATCTCCGGCGGCGTCGACATCATCAAGGCGGTCCCGCCCGACCAGATGGACGTGATCAACAAATCCGGCCAGGCGCGGACGTCGACCTCGCCGATTCTGAGGACGGCGTATATCCAGCTCGATCAGGCCGGTCGCTCCGGCAAGAACCCGTTCCAGGACCGCCGCGTACGGCTCGCCGCCAACCTGGCGGTCGACATGGACTCGATCATCAAGCACGTGATCAATGGCCTCGGCGACCGCACGGCAACCGTCGTGAATCCGATGGCGTTCGGCTACGATCCGAGCGTCAAGGCCTACAAGCAGGACCTGGCCCAGGCCAAGAAGCTCTTGGCCGACGCCGGCTTCCCCAACGGCCTCGACGTTGGTCTCTTGAGCACGGGACCGACGGTCGAGCCGGGCCTGATCCAGACCACGGAGGCGATCGTCGCGGACCTCGCCAAGGCCGGCTTCCGCGTCAAGAACCGGTTCGTCGGCGAGGTCGGCCCGTTCACGAACCTCGTCCGCGACAACAAGGCCGACCCGATGTTCACCTGGTCGTGGGGCTACTACTCCATCTTCGACGCCGACGCCGTCTTGTTCGACACCATGACGTGCGACCAGCCGTACAGCTACTACTGCAACAAGGCGCTCGACGATCTCGTCATCCAGGGCCGCTCGACGCTCGATCCCAAGAAGCGGGCGGAGATCTACGCCAAGGCCCAGAAGCTGATCCACGACGACGCGGGCTATCTCTACAAGTGGGGGCTGCGCGGCGTGTGGGGCATCAGCAACCGGATCGACTACGAGGCGCCCAAGGACGAAGTCGACCGCATGTTCATCGTGACCCCGCGAAAGAAGTAGCAGCGCTGCCGGCGCTCCTCTCCATCTGGGCGAGGAGCGCCCGGCCGCGCGCACCCGATGCGAAATTACCTCGCCCGCCAGCTCGTCCAGCTCGTCGTGGTGGTCTTTGGGATCTCGCTCCTCGCCTTCGGCATTCTTCATGTGCTCGGCGACCCCGTCCTCCTCCTCTTGCCGCAGAACGCCGGCAAGGCGGAGTTCGAGCGTTATCGTCATCTCCTGGGCCTCGACCGGCCGCTCTACGTCCAGTACGGGAAGTTCTTGGCGGGCGCGGTCCGCGGCGACTTCGGCAAGTCGTGGTATGCGGACACGCCCGCGTTCACGCTCGTACTGGAGCGCATGCCGCCGACGATCTATCTCACGCTCTCCGGTCTCGTGGTCGCGCTCTTGATCTCGCTGCCGCTGGGTATCCTGGCCGCGCTCAAGCGCCACTCATGGGTCGACACGCTCTGTACGGGTCTGGCGGTCGCCGGCCAGGCGACGCCGCTCTTCTGGCTCGGCATCATGCTGATCATCGTCTTTGCGGTCCGGTTCAAGCTCCTGCCCGCGTCGGGCTACGGCACCTGGCAGAATTTCCTTCTGCCCTCCTTCTGCCTGGGTGCGACCCTGGCTCCGATCACGATGCGGCTGGTGCGCTCGGGCGTGATCGAAGTGATGAACATGGAGTTCATCAAGACGGCGCGCGCCAAGGGGCTCGCCGAGCCCGCCGTCGTCATCAAGCACGCGTTCCGCAACGCGTGCATTCCGGTGATCACGGTGCTCGGTCTGCAGTTCGGGCAGCTCCTGGGCGGCGCCATCATCACGGAGACCGTGTTCGCCTGGCCCGGCGTCGCCACGCTCACCGTCGATTCGATCCGCAACCAGGATTTCCCGGTCGTCCAGTGCGCCGTGATCTTGCTGGCGCTGCTCATCGTCGGCGTGAACCTGATCGTCGACCTCATCGTCGGGGTGATCGATCCCCGAATCCGGACATGACGGCAATGAGCGCTCCGACCAAGGTCGAGGTGGCCGAGCTCGACGACAAGCGCGCCGAGACGATCGAGACGAGCCGCGGGATGCGATCGCGCCTGCGGCGGCTGCGCTGGGGCCTGGCCGCGTCCGGGGTCTTCCTGCTCATCGTCGCGAGTGCCGTCTTCGCGCCCCAGATCTCGCCCCACGACCCGCTGGCCGTGAACATCCGCCATCGGCTGGCGCCGCCGGCCTGGATGGAAGGGGGCGCCCCGCAGCATCTCCTGGGGACCGATCAGGTGGGGCGCGATCTCCTGGCGCGCATCATCTATGGCGGCCGCGTCTCGCTGGTCGTGGGCGCGGGCTCCGTGCTGATCGCGGCGACCATCGGCGTGTTGTTCGGGCTCGGCGCCGGCTACTTCGGGGGACGCACCGACTGGATCATCATGACTGGGATCAACGTGATGCTCACGTTTCCGTTCGTGCTGCTGGCGCTGGCCGTCATCGCGGTGCTTGGGCCGAGCCTCACGAACATGATTCTCGTGCTTGGCGTGGCCGGCTGGCCGATCTACGCGCGGGTCATCCGCGCCGAGACCATGGCGATCCGCGAGCGGGAGTTCGTGCTGGCCGGGCGCGCGCTCGGGATGAGCCACGCGCGGATCGTCTTCCGCCAGATCGCGCCGAACCTCGTCTCAGTGATCGTGGTGATCGCGACCCTGCAGGTGGCCCAGGTGATCATCTTCGAATCGTTCCTCTCGTTCCTGGGCCTGGGCATCCAGCCGCCGACGCCGGCCTGGGGCAACATGCTCGGCGAAGGCCGCGTCTACATGCTCAACTCGTGGTGGATCGCTACGTTCCCGGGGCTGGCGATCTTCCTCACCACGCTCGTGATCAACCTGATGGGCAACGCGCTCCGCGACTGGCTCGACCCGCACCTGAAGCTCTGACGGGAACCTACGCGGTCAACAACGATCGGGTTGTGCGCGGGTGATGCGTTGGTCGGGTTGTGCGCGGACCCAGATAATGCTGAAGAGCGAGAGCGGCAAGAGCGACGCCGCACCGCAAGCCTTGCGGCGGCATTCGCAGCCCGCGAAGTACAGCCCAGCCGCCGTCGAGTCAGAGTGGAGCGAGGTCCTAGCGCCCGGCCGGGACTGCACCGGGGCGCGGCCAGCACGCGCTATTCGATCACCTGGTCCGCCCGCACCAGCACAGACTGCGGGATCGCCAGGCCGAGAGCCTTGGCGGTCTTGAGGTTGATGACCAGCTCGAACTTGGTGGGCTGCTCGACGGGCAGGTCGGCGGGCTTGGCGCCTTTGAGAATCTTGTCGACGAAGTACGCGGCGCGGCGACCGACTTCCCGAAAGTTCGCGCCGTAAGACATGAGCCCGCCGGCTTCGACAAAGTCGCGGACCCAGTAGATCCCCGGCACGCGATACTTGAGGGCGAGTTGCACCAATTGTATCCGGTGAGCGTACGTGAAGGCGCCAACCGGAGCAATGAAACCTCCAATACGATCCTTCTTCACTCGCGCGATGGCCGCATCCAGATCCTCACTCCTCTCGATCGCGATGAACGACAACGTAACGCCAACCTGTTGCGCAGCGGCCCGCAACTCGCGGCGGGTTTCGGCAGGCGGGGACTTGGCGCCGGCGAGCACGGCAAATCGGGACGCTCGTGGCAAGATCTCCCGCAGCAGTTCGACGAACTTCTGGCTGGTGCCTGGCGCCATATTCGTCAGGCCAGTCACATTGCCTCCCGGGCGCGCCAGGCTTGCCACTAGTCCCTGCTCGACCGGATCCGGCGCGACGGTCATGACGATGGGGATCGTGGAGGTTGCACGCTTGGACGCCACCGTCTCCGCTGTCGAGGTCGTGACAATGACGTCCACCTTCGCCTGGACGAGATCGGCGGCGAGGCCCGGTAGCCGGTCAGACTCGCCATCCGCGAAGGCGCGTCTGACGACGAGGTTTCGGCCTTCCGCGTAGTTCAGCTCGCGCATCGCGTCCAGGAACTCCCGCCAGAATCCCGATCGGCTAGGATCAGCCCCTAGTGTGAGAAGGCCAACCTTGTACGTTCTTTCTTCCTGCGCGGCGATGAAGGAGGGCACAAGCAGCAGGCTCAGAGTCAGTAGGAGCCCGATTCTGGTGATCCGCATGGGCATCTCAGTGGGATGGCTGGCGGGAGTCTAGCTGATCGTTGCGAGACGCACCAGCGCCCCGGCCAAGGGCACCGGGGCGCCGTGAACTACCTGGACGTGCTAGAACCTACCCGTGAACGGCACTACCAGGAGCCCGTACACTCAAGAGCCTCTGAGACCATTTCGGGGCCCCCCATCTTCTTTGATCAGGGTGAATCTACGTGTCCTGCGCGGCGGTCGGGCCTTCGCTCATCAGCGTGGTCCGGCGCATGTCGCGCGGCTCGTGGGCCGGGAACGGGCGGGCGCGGTGCATGGTCTGGCGGTTGTCCCACATGACGAGGTCGCCGACCCGCCACTTGTGCGAGTAGACGAACTCGCGCTGGGTGGCGTGCTCAGTCAGGTCGCGCAGGAGCAGCCGCGCCTCCGGCAGCGGCCAGCCCAGGATCGTGCCCGCGTGCGAGGACAGGTAGAGCGACTTGCGGCCCGTGGTCGGGTGCCGCCGCACCAGCGACTGGCGCACCGGCTTGAACCGCGCGCGCTCCTCGTCCGAGAAGTCGGTGAAGCCGATCTGCTGCCGAGAGAAGAGCTGCGAGTGCTCGCAGATCAGACCCTCGATCTCACGCTTGGTGTCCTCTTCCAGCGCGTCGTAGGCCGCCGGCATGTACGCGAACTCGGTGTTGCCGCCCTTCGACGGGATCGCACGGGCGTGCAGCAGCGAGTACTTCGCCGGAATCACCTTGAACGAGCTGTCGGAGTGCCAGAGGCGGTTGCCGATGGCGAACAGTCGACGGCGATCCTCGCGGGCGAACACCTGGTTGTTCTTGTCCAGGTTCGACACGTCGGCGAACGTCGGCGGGAGTCGATATTCGTCGGGCGCACGCAGGCTCGAGTTTGCCGTTTGCTCGAGATTGCCCAAGCCCCGCGTGAAGGCGAGCTGCTGGTCGTCGGTGAGGGGCTGGTCGTGGAAGACCAGCACCGCGTACTTCTCCATGCCCGCGTGGACCGCTGCCACCTCGTCCGGGGACAGCGGCTTGGTGAGGTCCAAGCCCTCCATGTCTGCGGCGAAGCACGGACCGATCTGGCGCGTAGTCACCGACATCGTGGCGGGCATTCGCAGGCCTCCCTCTCGCGTTTGCCTGGATTCTAGACCCGAGCGGGCCGCGCGGCCACCTCGTTCAGGAAGGCGCGGAGCGGCACCAGCAGCCCGGCGGGATTGTCGCCCTGCACGGTGTGGCCGGCCTTCTCGACCTTCACCCAGCGGCCGTTGGGCAGCGCGCGCGACAGCTGGTCGGCGTCCTCATCGTGGAACACGTCGCTCTCGGCCCCGCGCACCACGAGGGTGGGACACTTCACCGTGGCCACCGCCGACCACAGGAGCTCGCGGCGCCGGTCGTTGGCCGCCGGATCCATCCGGCCGCGATGCCGCTGATCGTACTTCCACATCCACCTGCCGTCGGGCATCCGTCGCAGGTTGTGCAGGAGGCTCCGCCGCAGCAGCGTGGCGTCGCGGCGCGGATTGAAAGCCAGCGCGCGGTTCACGAAATCCTCGACCGAGTCGAGCGGCGTCGCCTCCGAGGTGAATGCCTGGATCTTCGCGCGGCCGGCCGCGCGCGTCTCCGGACCGACGTCGACGAGCACGAGCCCGGCCAGACGCCGGCTGTGCGTGCCCGCCCACGCCAGCGCGTTGGCGCCGCCCAGCGACATCCCGACCAGGACAAAGCGATCGAGCCCGAGGTGATCGACGAAGGCGTCGAGGTCGGCGGCGTGGCTCTCGGTCGCGTAGTCCATCACCGGCGACCACTCGCTGTCGCCGTGGCCCCGCTGATCGAGGGCCAGACACTGGCGCTCGGTCTTCAGCGAGGCGCACACGAGATCCCACGTGTGGACGTTGAGCCCGCCGCCGTGCAGGAACAGCACCGGAGGCAGCCCCGGCGTGCCCCAGTCGAGATAGTGAAAGCGCATCCCGCGCAGGATGACGTGGTGCGCGGCCGGCAGGTTCAGGTCCGGCAGTGTGAGCCCGGCGGTGGCCGATGAGAGCTTCAGGTGCTCGCGGAACTCCTCGGGGCTCAGGCTCACGCGCGCGCCTCCCGGACCACGCGCGCGCTATGCATAGACGTCCTCGTCGACCTGGCTCACGTCGGGGTACGGCGCCGCGAGCGCGTACTGGACGCCGTTGTCGACCTCCGCCTTCACGTCGGTCTGGATGCGCTCGAACACGCTCGCGTCGGCCAGTCCCTGCTTCTCGAGCCGCCCCGAGAGCGTCTGCAGCGGATCGTGCTTGCTCATCCACTCGCGCTCTTCGTCTCGCGTGCGGTACTCCCGGTTCACGTCGCCCACGTGATGACCGTAGTAGCGATAGGTCTTGCACTCGAGAAACGCCGGGCCCTCGCCCTGGCGCGCGCGCTCGACGAGCCGCCGCATCGTCGCGTTGACGGCCTGAACGTCCTGGCCATCGACGCTCTCGGCGTGGACGCCCAGCGCTTTCG
>Ga0126369_10001468_pt1 | contig 16303 bp, 15 predicted proteins | sample PanSoiMetaPlot_1_FD_109646 | JGI IMG/M metagenome (GOLD analysis project Ga0126369, IMG submission 109646) | Tropical forest soil microbial communities from Panama - MetaG Plot_1 | ecosystem: Environmental > Terrestrial > Soil > Tropical forest > Bulk soil | place: Panama | collected 2016-02-17 | reverse complement strand
GAGACCTTGGGTTGGTTCACGCGTGACGGGATGGCCTATGCCTTCTTTGAGGCGAGGTCGAGCCGTGCATCAACGGACAGATCGGGGCGGCCGGTGCCTACTTCGGCCAGGATGTCCGCGGCATCGTCCACCGGCTGCTCGGCGAGCAGCTGTCCGACGGCGGCTGGAACTGCGACGCGCCGAACCGCTCGACGCGGTCGTCGTTCAACACCACGATCTGCGTGCTGGAGGCGCTGCTCGAGCACGAGCGGGCGGGTGGAGGGACTCCGGAGGTGACCGCGGCCCGTCTCCGCGGGCAGGAGTACCTCCTCGAGCGCCGGCTCTTCCGGCGGCGGTCGACCGGCGAGGTGATCGGGCGAGATCGCAAGGGCGACGCCGCTTGGACGCGCTTCGCCTTCCCGACCTGGTGGCATTACGACGTGCTGCGAGGGCTCGAGTACCTGCGCAACGCAAGCGTCACGCCCGACGAACGAGTGGCCGAGGCAATCGAGCTGGTCGCATCGAAACGCGATGGCGACGGGCGGTGGCCGCTAGAGACCCGGTACCCCGGCGTGATGCCGGTCGAAATAGACGACGGCGAGGGCCGACCGAGCCGGTGGAACACCTTACGCGCCCTGCGCGTGCTCCGCTGGTACGAGCGGGCTGATTCGTAGGGAGGTTTACTCGGTAATCGTCACGACGGCGATGCCGCTTTTTGTAGGGTCCACCACGCTGGTTGCGGCGACATGGAAGATTCCTGGGGAACCCGGCGCGGTGTAGAGGCCGGCATCGGTGACCGTGCCGCCCGCGTCCCCTTCCTGCACGCTCCAGATGACTGCCAGGTTGCAATCCCCGGTCGTGGTTTCGGTAAACTGCTGGGTCCCTAGAGGAGGCACGGTCGCGCTCGTCGGGCTGATGTCGACGGCCACCGGCCCCGTAGAAATCGCTTGCAGCGTCAAACTCGTGCTGTCCAAAATCGGTTGCAGCGAGCAGCCGGAACCAAGGTCCAGTCCGGTGATGGATGCGAAAACTCCACTGCCGGAACCGAAATTCATCACGGTGAAGGTGTCCCCGGTGGCCGGCCGGAAGCCGTCCAGAACGGTGACGGCGAGGGTTCCAGTCAGACTGATCGCGCCGAAAATATTCAATTGGTCAAACTGCGTGCCAACCATGCGCCCGGCAATCCGGATATTTACGGCGCTTGTGTCCCCCTGTGTATCGTCACCGATAATATTGAAGACCCCTGTACTCGCGCCATCGCCCGGCACGGTCGTGCCGCCATTGTTCACGTTGCCCGTAACGGTTCCAATTCCACCGATTACACCGCCCTGGATGTTCAATGTCGAATTCGAGCTCAGCGTACCGTTGACCAGCGTCGTGCCGGCAGTCTGCGTGTAGCCAGCGGCATTTGCAGTCGAGCCGGCGTCGATTTGCAGCGTGCCTTGGTTATTGAAGGTCTGGTTTAAGATGTTGAGTGTAGCGCTGTTGGTGGCCTTGACGAGCCCGAGGTTTGTGGAGGCAGCATCGATGGCAAACGCGAGTGGATGTGCGGCGACGTTAGCGTTGATCGTTCCTTCGTTGACCACGGTGAGGAGAGCATTGCCAATCGTGCCTGTACCTTCGATCGTTGACCTGTTTGTGAGTTGTGAACCTGCGGCGGATCCAATCACGTGGTTATTCGGATTCGGCGAGTCAACGAGCATCACTTTGCCGGAGCCCACAAGGACAACGCTCCCGTTAATGTAGAGGTCCGTGCCCCCTCCCTGCGAAAGTAGTTGGATTGTGCCGGTGTTGTTGATGGTACCTTCAAGCGTGGCGCTGCCTGCTGACAGAATCTGATACATGCCTGCATTCGTAACGTCATTGAGGAAAGGATTGGAGCCGCCGGCCTCCACCTGGAATGCCCCCGTGCCCTCCGTCGTCAAGGTGCCGCCCAGGTACGTTCCTGCCCCCATGATCACGATCGATTCATTCAGGGCTTCGATCGTGCCATCCCTGTTGTCCATGACCGTACCTTGATTCGAGAGTTGCAGAATCCCCCCATTGCTGGCCCTGAGAGTTCCCGTGTTGGTCAGATTCCCACTAAAGACGGGTTGCACAGTGAGGGTACCGCCTCTGGCGTTGGCGTTTATGGTGCCCTGATTGATTAGGGTCATTTCTCCTAGCCCGATGCCTCCCTGCCCTTGGAGTGTCTCTTGATTAATTAGCGTGGCGGAGCCTCCAGCAATCGCGTTGTTTTCCGTCTCGAGAGTTATCGTGCCTCCGCCGCTGATCGTAAGAGTGAGCGGGAAAGGCGTGCCAAAGACGCTGATATACGAACGGTCTGGGAGATTAATGTTGCCGTCATTGTTGAGAGTGGCCGAACCGCTACCGTCGAACTCCAAGTACGAAGTGCCAATCGCGGATAAAGAATTGTCGGAAGCGAGCGTAAGGTTGGCGATTCTCGCGCCGCCGTTGAGCGTGACTGCGGAACCAGGAGCGTTGATGAAGACGTTGTCGGTGAAGCCACTCTCACCTGGATTGGTTCCGGGGCCGGAGCACGTGTCCCAAGAGATGCACGTATCATCTGGACCAAACCAATTGTCGGAGCCTCCCGCCCAACTCGAATTTCTCGGCTCTTGGTCGTCGATCACTCCCGAGGCAGCCGGATTGGCTATGGAGAAGTTGGCCGCACCGGCGGGAGGGCCTCCACCACCGCCACATCCAACCGTCAAGACAGAAAAACAGAGGAATGCAGCGAGCTGATACGATCGAAAAGCCCGAATCCGAAGTGTCCGGTTGAGATTGATCTGGCGGATCTTCATGATGTTCCCCCCAAGGTCTTTTACCCCGAAACAGTGTTCACGCGGGGGTAAGCGCCAAAGGGAAGAAAAAGGTCTCATTCCGACCAACGAAACATGCGACGGCGCACGCCTTTTGCTGTTTCGCTTTACCGAACGGGGACTTGGGTCGAAAGAGCTCGTCTACACGGAGCGTCGCGAATGCCTCTCGGTAGAACAAGCGAAGGCCACTTGCAAGAACGTCCTCGGCTTTGCCCGAGCAATCGCAGCGAGGCAGCGAAGCGCGCAGCGCGAACCAAACTCCCTCCAGATGAGTCGCAGGTTTCGTAGTACGTCCGCGCTGGTGATAACGCCTCTCATGGTCAGCTCCGACAAGCTTTCTGGTCTCCCCGTTGCTTCTTCGTAGAGTGTCGGTCTCAATCCGTTCTGTTACGCTGCGGGTCCTTCGAGGACGCAGTCGAGCCTGGATTCAACTCTTGATTTGTTCGAGGAGCGTGTGGGCCAGTCTCAGGCGGCGAGGTGCCGCTCCAAGTCGGCGCGGATCTGCGAGCGGGCGCGGTGCAATAACAGACGCTGTCGGCGCTCAGTGATACCAAGCAGCGCGCTAACCTCGCCTGCGCTCCACCCTTCAACGTCTCGCAGGAACACCACCTGCCGCCGCAACCCGGGCAAGCCGTTGATGCTCTTGCGAACAAGCTCGAGCGTCTCCGGGCGCTGCGCGTAGTCTCTCATCCAGCGTTCCGGCGGCTTCCTCCACTCACCGGCATTCGGCGAGCCTGGTGGGAAGAAGCGATCAGCTTCCACCGCGGCCTTCTCGGCACCTTCGGCCACCGCTGCTGCTGGGGCTGAGCATAAATCCCGTGTGCCGTGGGACTTCGCGCATCTGGCGACGACGCCGAACATCCACGAGCGAAGAGAGCTGCAGCTCTCGTAGCGCGTGAGGTCGTTGAGAATTTGGCGCCACGCTTCTCGGACAACCTCCGCCGCCACCCCCGGAGCAGAGACCAAGAATCCCGCGTATCGAATCATCGACGCATGCTCGCGACGCACCAGGTGCAGGAAGGCGCCTTCGTCGCCGCCGAGCAGTTTTCCGATCAAGCGCGCATCATCCTTTTTTTGCCGCGGCTCGCTCGACGTCGTTGAGAGGGTTGAGGTCCTCGCTCGACGCCCCCGCCGAGCCGCTCGCGGAGCAGGCGCGAATCGCCGCCCCGCTGCGGCTCCGACCCGTTCGCTGCATGCGGCCTCAATGCTCTTGCCTTCCGCGAGCAGCTCCGCCAGGAAAGGGGAGCAGCCGCGCAGCTCCGCCCGCCCGGTGAGATCGCGCAACAGCCGTTCGCCGTCGCGGTCTGCGTAGGCCAGCGCGGCGAGGTCAATCGCCAGCGCACCGGGTGGCAATTCACGCAGAACGCGGAGAAGCTCGTTGACCCACGGGCCGACGAGGGATCCTTCGAGGCGAACCAGCATTCCGCCGTTGCGGTCTGTTTCGGTGTGGACTCGCAGCATTTGCGATGGATGTTGGCAAAAGCAGTGCCACAGCGAGTTTGGCGGAATTACTGGACCTACGACGTACGTTGCCCACGACCCCTCGTGGCAGCCACCACCCGCCGTGGCTGTCAGCCCGGCAGATAAGCGTGGGCGAGGCCCTGCGACTACGTACGCCGGCGCGCGGCGCGCTGAATCCCGAGCTTAGCCATGCGGCTGCGAAGCGTGTTGGGGTGGAGCTTGAGCACCTGAGCCGCCCCTTTGGGCCCCTCGATGACCCAATCCGTGTCGTCGAGGGTGGCCAGGATGTGGGTCCGCTCGACGTCCTCGAGAGAAGTCGGTTTTCCAGCGGGCGAAGTGGATTGAAAATTCCCGGGCTCGAGCGCCTCGTGCAGCTCGAGCTCTGGTCCTTTCGAGAGCACCACGGCCCGCTCGATGACGTTTTGAAGCTCGCGGACGTTTCCCGGCCAGGGATAATGGACCAGCCGCTCCATCGTTTCTTCCGAAACGGCGTTTAGCTTTTTTCCGAACCGCTGCGAGAATCGCGAGAGGAAGAAGTTGACCAGCTGCCGGATGTCCGAGCTTCGTTCTCGAAGCGGAGGCAGTTGCAGGGGGAAGACATTCAACCGGTAGAAAAGATCAGCGCGGAAGCGACCCGCCGCGACCGCCTCCTGAAGATCTCGGTTGCTCGCGGCGATCACTCGCACGTCGACCCGGATGCTCCTGTTACTGCCCGCTGGCTCGAATTCCTGCTCCTGCAGCACGCGCAGCAGCTTCACCTGACTCTCAAGCGGCAGCTCACCCACCTCGTCCAAGAAGATGGTGCCCCCATCAGCCACCTTGAAGCGTCCGTCGCGATTGGCCAGTGCGCCGGTGAAAGCGCCCTTGACGTGGCCGAAGAGCTCGCTCTCCACCAAGCCGGGACTGATCGCGGCGCAGTTCACTTTCACCAGGGGCCGCCCCTTGCGGGCACTGCTCTCGTGGATAGCACGGGCGAAAAGCTCCTTGCCGGTGCCCGTCTCGCCGGTAAGCAGCACGGTTGAATCCGCCGGTGCGACCTGATCGACCTGCCGCAAGACCTCGAGCAGCGCCGGGCTGTTGCCGATGATCTCGCCGAAGTGTCGCTCTGTACGGATTTCCTCCTGCAGGTAGGCGTTTTGAGCCTGGAGGCGGCGTTGCTCCTGTTCCATCACGACGCGATCGGTGATGTCGAGGAACATGGTGCGGGTATACCCGCCACTGGGGTCCGGCTTGGACCACCACTGGATCCAGATCGGTTTGCCATTGTCTTTGCGGCGAAGCTCGAGGACCACGCCGCTCGTATCCGTCCCTCGGCCGATCGCGGCGAGCGCTTCGCGCACGCGTCGCTGGGCGTCGGGCGTGTTGGGCACCAGGTCCCTTCCATAGGTGCCGTCCACCTCCTCCGGCTTGACCCCCAGCGTTCTCATCGCCGCGCGATTGACGCGAATGAAGCGGGAATCCAGGCCTTCGTGTACGTAGGAAATCGGCGCATCGTCGAACAGATCGCGAAAGCGCTGCTCGCTTTCAGCCAGGGCGTGATTCGCTTGCCCCAGCTCCTCGGTTCTTCGCCGGTGCCACTCCTCCAGCTCGGCGACCTTCGTCGACGCCCGGTGCAGTTCCAGCGCGTCCATGACGACAGATGCCATCTTCGTTAGCATCGTCCGCTCGGAGCGGGCCAGATCGCGAGGCTCCCTGTCGATGATGCACAGGGTGCCAAGCCCGAAGCCGTCGCGCGTGCGCAGGGGTGCCGCGGCGTAGAAGCGCACGTGCACCTCGTTGGCAACCAGCGAGTTTTGCATAGTGCGAGGGTCGTTTGCCGCGTCGCGGACCAGATACACGTCTGAAGAGAGAATGGCCGATGCGCAGAGGCCGGCTTCGCGTGCAATCTGCCGGGCCTCGAGCCCGTGGCGCGACTTGAACCAGATCCGGTCGCGGTCCACCAGGCTGATCAGCGCGATCGGTACCCGGAACAGCTCGGCGGCGAGCTCGGTGACATGGTCGAAGGACTCGCTCGGGTCCGTGTCAAGGATGGCGTAGCCGCGCAGCGCGTTCAGTCGCCCCGCCTCGTTTTCAGGTGCCGAAGCCTCCATCGGGTCGCTTCCCTACAACAACCCGGTGCGATCACTCAATGATCAACGTGCCGGGGCGCCAGCGTGGTTACGTGCTCCGATGAAGTACCGTTCGCCAAAATGAAAGGCCCGCGACGTGGTGCCGCAGGCCCGGGCGCCTCGCCCTTGACACCGCTGAGAGGCTACTTCTTGGCGACGACGGTGCCGCCTTTGTCCGTGCATTCCTTGGCGCTTTCCACCTTCACCCAGCCCTGTTCCTTGCAGCCGTTTTCGCCGGAGCAGCTGTTATTGGCGCCAGCGCACGATCCGTGGCACCTCGTGGTAGTGCCGAGGCCGAAGCCCCACGCCGACGCCCTCAGCTCTTGTTACCACTGCCACCTGCAAAGGCCATGTTCGCCGGCAGCTTTGACGCGCCGGTGTCCGCCAAACGCGCGAGGGACGGAGATCACCTTGCCGCTCCGAGGGATCTGCTCGGGGCGCGGCGCGCCGAAACCAACTCCCGCCGGCTTTGATGCGGCGCGAGGTCGACGCGCAGCACCTGCAGCAGTTCGGCGATGCTCCAGGCCTGGGCGGGCGCACCCACGGGACGATGCGGAGATTCCGGCTCGAAGATCTCGGAGACTGTTCCCAGGCAGGCTTCCTCGAGATGCTTCTCGAGACCGCGCAACAGTCCGCGGCAGTAGCCCACGTTGGTGGCGCTGTTTCCAAAAACGCGAAGGTACGCTCGAATGAACGGTCCGAGGAGCCAGGGCCAGACCACACCCTGATGGTACGCGCCGTCTCGCTCTGCTACGCCACCGCGGTAATGCGGCAGATACGCTGGATCCCCGCGGGCGAGCGTTCGCAAGCCCACTGGCGTTAGCAAGGCCGCCTCGACCGCGCGTACCACCGCTACCCTGCGAGCCGGAGCGAGCAGCTGGAATGGCAAGCTCACCGCAAACAATTGATTCGGTCGCAGCCGCGGGTCCGGGCCTGTCGGAGTGAGCACGTCGTACAGACACTGACGCTCCTCGTTCCAGAACTTGGCCTCGAACGAGTCTTTCACCGTTGCCGCTTCTAACTCGTATTTGACGGCGTCCTGAGGAGCCTCGAGAGAACGGGCCCACTGCCCCATCAAGCGCAAAGCATTGTAGTAAAGCGCGTTCACCTCCACCGGCTTGCCATGGCGAGGCGTCACCACTCGGCCTTCCACTTGGGCGTCCATCCAGGTGAGCTGGGTTCCCTCGCCACCGGCAATCAGCAGCCCATCGCGCTCATCGATTGCGATTCCGTGGTGTGTGCCTTTCCAGTGCCAACGCACGATCGCCCGGGCGGTGGGATAGAATTCCTCCGCCAAGAAGCGGCGATCCCCCCCAGCCTGGAGATAGGAATGCACCGCCTGAAACATCCAAAGCGTTGCATCGACGGTATCGTATTCGGGTTGCTCACCTTGATCCGGGAATCGGTTTGGAATCAGCCCTTGATTGATGTGCTGCAAGAAGCCCCGCAGTACCTCTCGCGCTTCGGAAAGCAAGCCCCGCGTCAGCATCAAGCCTGGTAGAGCGATCATCGTGTCTCTTCCCCAGTCCGTGAACCAGGGGTACCCAGCGATGACCGTCGCCTGTCCATCGGTACGTTTGACGATGAATTGATCGGCGGCGGTGAGAAGACGGCTTTCGATCGAGGTTTTCGCGGAGGCAACGGTGCGCCGAGTCAGCTCCGAGTGCTCCAACCGTTTCACCGCAGCGCCGTCGATGCGTCGCTCAGGTTCCAGGGAAGCGACGATCCAGACCGGCGAGTCAGGCACCAGCTCCAGATGCAGCGTGCCGACCCGATACAGGTCCTCACGGAAGTCGAGGCCTCGGTCGAGCTCCTCGAGATACTCGGTGTTGTAGTGCCACGCCCCATTGGGTTCGAAAAGCCTACTGCCTTCGGTGTAGCTCAGGTACAACTCGGGCAGGCTTGGATAGGGCTGGATGCTCAGCACCCGAGCCCCCGGCACTTGCGACTCCCGAACGTTGGTGTTGAAGGACGCGTTTGCCTTGAGGAGCGAGTGATGGTCGCGGAACGCGAGAAACGGCTGAACCCGAAGTCCGCAACTTCGAGTTGACCGGTACTGAACGACCACGGTTTGCTCTCCCTGGACGAGAAAGACTGTCTTTTCCAGGCGCACCCCACCGACCTCGAAGGTCCAGGTGGGGAACGGATCGAGGCGGAATCCGACCAAATGGCGAAAACCGGTCGGGTGAATCGTGCCCGGATATTGGTTCGTGCCGAGGGCCAGGTCCGCTCCGTCGATGGAAACTGTCTCATCCAGCTTGGCGAGGAGAACGAATCTTTCGGCAGGTGGACGAAGCGAGGCGACCAACAGGCCGTGATAGCGCCGCGTGTTGGCGCCGGACACGGTTCCCATGGCAAAACCGCCGGTGCCGTTCGTCTCCAGCCACTCGAGATGAGACGACTTCTCGAAGTCAATGCACTGTTCGCGCTCCAGTCGGATGGGTGTGAGCATCGGGTTATGAGGAGAGACGCCGCATGGCAAACGGCAGCGCGGCTGGGTGCGAGGAAGGACGAGAAACGTTACACGATGGCGCGCGCGTCTGGCTGCGGCAGCTTGAGCCGCTCGGCAATCCAGCGGCCCTGCCACGCCCGCTCCGAGGCTGCCGCGGTCGCACCGGCGGAAGCCCGCGCGAATTCGGCGACGATATAGGTGACCGTTGCGACTTCGCCGACGTTGGCGAAGGTCGCGGCATCGGCCACGTAGCCGGCGAGGTTGGCGAGAGAATCCGTTTTGCAGGGCCCGCTGATTTCCCGTGCCACGCCCTTCAGCTCGACGAGGTTGGAACAACTCAGCAGTCGGTCTGCATCCGTGGCCCGGCCGTTGCCCTGCAGTACCCGCGCGGCCGCATCTCTCGCCTTGAAGGTACAGGCCTTCCCGAGCTCAATCGCCACGTCGCGGGCCCAGGCGGTTCGCTGCAGCAGGCGCCCGCGCGAGGAAATCAGTTGATCCGAAGAACGCTGCACCGGACCCGCCAGCTCGGCGATCCACAGCTCGTCGTCGAGCCAAAACGAGAGATCGTCGGTCAGGCAGGCGTGGATTCCCCGGTTGGGGACCGACTCCGGTGGCACCTCCACCCAGGCGCCTGGCCCGGATCTGGTCGGGGTGGGCCAGGCGAAGCCGGTGAAGGGCCCCACCGCCCCCAGCGCGAGGAACTTGAATGCAATCATCCCCTCACCGTCACCCTGCTTTCCATTTCCGAAAGAGGTTCAGAAGGTCATCGCGCACGTTCCCTGCCAAAGTACCGCGAGAGAGTTTTCGCGAGAGGTCGATCGCGCTACGGATTTCTCGAAGGTATTCCTTGCAACCGCCGCACAACGCCAGGTGCTGCTCGAAGCGGGTCCGCTCGTCATGGGAAAGCGCCTGCTCCAGGTAGTCGGTAACCAGCTCGACCACCTCTTTGCAGGCGAGATCTTGCGTCGATCCGGTACTCATCGCGTTCCTCCGGACACATAGGGTTCGATCGCTTGGCGCACCTTGGATCGCGCTCGATGGAGCAGCACCCGCTGGTTGACTTCGCTGATCTCCAGCGCCTCGCATACCTCGGCTGAGGTCCATCCTTCCACATCGCGCAGCCGCATCACCTCGCGCTGGGCGCGGGGCAGCCCATCCATCGCTTTCGCCACCATCGCCAACGTCTCCTCCGAGAGCAAGCGCTCCTCACTCCAAGGCTGCGGGTAGCTCACCCAATGGCCAGGCCACCGCGAGTGATCGGCTTCGAGGAATCTCTCTTTCCCGACCGCCGGTTCTTGTGACTCTTCCTCGAGAGCAGAGAACGGCACCGCGCGCGCTTCCCGCGCGCCGCGAAATTGGGCGCAGTTGATCAGGATCCGGAAGATCCAGGCCTTGAGCGTGGAGCGACCCTCGAACTTATGCAGGCCCTTGAGGACACCGATCCAGGCTTCCTGGGTGACCTCTTCGGCAACGCCGGGCGGCACGTAGGCACCCGCCAAACGAACCATCGCCTTGTGGTGGCGCTCCACCAACGAGAGGAAGGCCTTCTCGTCGCCGGCCTGGATCGCGGCCGCGAGGCGCAGATCCTCGGTTCGCCCGCTGCGTGGCGTCCCGAGGTTTTCGGACGAGTGGCGCTCGCCTGGAGCCATCGATTCGACCGGCGCGGAATCCATAGCCATTAGAGGTCTCCTACTGGATTTCCACCGATGTCGGAAGAGCGTTTCCGGCGGAAAGGACATTTGGGCCGAGGGTAGTCGTGCGATCGCTGCGTACACCCGCCTAGAGTTCATTCATCGCGCGGAAACGTTACGTCCGCTGTGATGGCGATACGTTGTAACGGTCCGGGCGGTCCCTGGAACTAAGAGAAAGTTGTGATCGCCAGCGGCGGAGGGAGCCGGACATGAGATCAAACCATCACAACCGCAGTCGAAGAGCAGACCGAGTGCGGCTGATCCTCGAGGTGCGCAAGGCCTACCGGCGATTTGCGGACCTGTTGCAGCAGTACCGCAGCGACTCGCCACCAATGCACGCCGCGTTCGTGCAGGCGACGCACCGGCTATCAGCGATGAACAAGGCGCTCGCCCTGGTCGCCCTGGACTCCGCGCGGCGCTCGCCCTTCGCGGGCGACCGTTGACGATCATCGCCAACTCGCTGCGAATAGCGGATCACCTGGAAGAACGTCTCAATCGGTAGCGGAGCGTCAGGAGCCCGACCGGTGCGCGGTGCGCGTGTAACACAGTTGCCGGCGCCGACGTACTGAGGGGCAGCAATTCGACCTTCCTTGGAGAAAAAAATGTTTTTAAAGAAATCGATGATCTTTGCTCTGATGTTGGTCACAGCTTCATTGAGTCTGATCGGTTGGACCAGAGCAGACGTGGGGCGCGTCGAAGCACCACAGTTGGAAGCCTCCTTTGACCTTCCGAGAGAAGAAGGCGTGGCGCGTGCCGAAGCGCCCCAGTTGGAAGCCTTCTTCGACCTTCCGAGAGAAGAAGGCGTGGCGCGCGCCCAAGCACCAGAGTTGGAAGCCTCCTTCGACCTTCCGACGGAAGATGGCGTGGCGCGCAACGCCCTGGATATGCAGTTGGATCCCTCCTTCGACCTTACGCAAGTGCGATGAGCCGTCGCGCGCCCCGTTGACCAGGGCGCCAAGTGAACGCGGCCGATCTTGGCGTGTAACGGAATTGCCGTCGCGGACACACTGAGGGCGGCAACCCAACCTTCCTTGGAGAAAAAATGTTTTCAAGCAAATCGATGATGTTTGTTCTCATGTTGTTTGCAGCTCCTGCCGTTCATGCTTCGCCACTGGTGGTTCTGGAGAGGGAAAAGGCGAGCGACACGTCGCTGATAAACGCCAAGTTCGAGGTAAACCGCGAGCTGGGGCGCGCCTGGGTTGAGATCCAGATCACCGATTCCGGATTGATCGGAGAGGACTCAGTAGTTGAAGTCATTCGAAAGCCCGTGGAAGGGCTCTCGTACGATCAGAGCAACAATCAGGTCGTGTTCAGCCATGAGGGTCGCTCGGTGGTGTGCGCCAACGACAAGGACTTGCTCTTTCAACACTATCTAAAGGCCACCGGAGAGTGCCCGATCGCGGTCTCGTTTGAAAACCGTACCTTTGACGATGGATTCAACCAGACAAGCCGAGTCGTGTCGACGGTAGTGTTCGATCCACAAGCCTGAGACCAGAGAGCGGATGGGCCTGTCCCACCGAAGGCATGAAAGGCCGCATGCGGATTTGGTTTCTCTGTTCCATTCTCGTCGTCACGGCGATCGGCTGTGGCGGAACGGCAGCTTCCGACGACGGTTCGCAAGGTAGCGATCTGGGTGATTCCCAGACGCCGCCGCGAGGCCGGGCGCTCATCGAGCCGTGGATCGCGCAGAGATTTTACACGAGCTGGAAGTGTGAGCCAGAGCCGCATGCAGCAAGTCCCTTTGGAGCACACGGGCGTAACCGGGTTTGCTCCAATGATCTGGCGAGTGGGGCCGGGCCCGGAGAATTTCCGGTTGGTTCCGCTAGCGTGAAGGAAGTCTATTCAGGAGCGGACGTGGTTGGATACTCAGTGAGTCGCCACACCTCCGCGGGACGATCCGGCAACACGTGGTATTGGTACGAGCGGCTCGGTGCGGGGGGAGCAATCACCGACGGACAGGGATCCTCGGCCTGCGTAGGTTGCCACCAACTGGCCGGCAACCAGCGTCAGGGGCACGATTACGTCTACACCCAAGTCAGATAGCCGCTGCGCGGAGCAGGCCCCATCTGCCTGCGCCCATTAGCGCAGTCTGATCGTTCAGAATAACGCGGACCGGCGAGGCCTCTAAGAAAGGTGCCAAACGGCCCTTCGCCCCGTAGGCGGCGAGGAACATCGGGCGTTTGAGCAGAGGAAGGATCTTGGGTGCGATGCCGCCGCCGAGAAACACTCCGCCGGAGGCCGAAAATCGGAGAGCGTGATTGCCCGCCTCTGCTCCGTAAATACTCACGAACAACTCCAGCGCCTGCTCGCATAAGGACGAATCTCCGGCGAGTGCATGCCGAGTGATTGCAGCCGCAGGATCGGAATGGGCGAGCTCGTCGGCGAGGGAGGAGGGTTCCGCGGCGCGTCCGGTGTCGCGCAGAAATTCGTAAACGTTGCGCAATCCGGGTCCGGAGAGAACTCGCTCATAGCTGACATGCCCGTAGCGGACGCGAAGGTACTTGAGCAAGTCCACCTCGGTGTCATTCCGCGGCGCAAAGTCGGCGTGCCCCCCTTCGCTGGCAACCGGAATGTGCCCTTCTCCGGTCCACAGCAAGCCCGCTTCGCCGAGGCCAGTGCCCGCGGAGATGAGTGCCGCATTGCCGGTGGAATTGGGCGCTCCTGGCTGGAGGGACTCGCAGTCGCTGGGTCCCAGAGCTCCAATGCCCCATGCATTGGCTTCGAGGTCGTTGATCAGCCCAACACCCGGAAGCCCCAGTTGGCGACTGAGGCTTTTCGCTTCCACCACCCACGGCAAGTTGGTGGTTTCACTGCGCCCATTCTTCACCGGGCCGGCAACGCCGAAGCACGCTCCGGTCAGCTCCGCTGGGTGGCTCGACACGAAGGAGGCGACTATCGCTTCGAGGCTCGCGTGGCTCCGACTTGGGTACGTTTGCCTCGCGAGCGGCCTCAACTCCGCGTCAAAGAGGGCAAGCCGCGCATTCGTGCCGCCCACATCGCCCGCCAGAATCATCGATCCTCCCGGTTACGCGACGCGGATGTCATTCGCGAGAACCTAGTACGCGACCGGTTCCTTGTCGTTACACCCTGGATGTTCCTGCATGCCGGTGTGCCGAAATGGCGCAGGACCCCTCGCCCGTAACAAACCGCGCCGGTCCTGATACGAACAGCCGATGCCCAACGTGCGTGTCGCCGCGGCCCCAGATGCCCTCTTCCGAATGGCTGCGGACGAGCTTGCTCGAATCGCCACCGATGCCGCCTCCGCGCGGGGCGTTTGTCATATCGCCTTGTCCGGTGGCTCTACCCCAAAGGCGCTGTACGCGTTGCTCGCCACGCCACTCTACCGGGGTTCAATCCCCTGGACCCGTACCCACCTCTTCTGGAGCGATGAGCGCCACGTGCCCCCTGACAGCAGCCAGAGCAACTACGGCGTGGCACGCGAGGCGCTTCTTCGGCATGTTCCGGTTCCCGCGTCGAATGTGCACCGGATCCGCGGTGAATTATCGGTCGCCGGTTCTGCAGCCTCCCAATATGAAGACGCCCTTTGGCAGACTCTGAAGCCGGCTTCAGGCCGGCCCCCGAAATTTGACGCCATCCTCCTGGGAATGGGCGAGGATGGTCACACCGCGTCGCTCTTCCCGGGCAGCGCAGCGATCGGCGAGGTCTCCCGATGGGTGGTTGCGCCCTTCGTGGAAAAGTTCCGTGCTCATCGAGTGACCTTCACCTTGCCGCTCATCAATGAGGCCGCGAATGTTCTCTTCTTGGTAACCGGAGAGGCGAAAGCCCCAATTCTCGAGCGCGCGCTTACCGGGAATGAATCGGCGCAGGAGCTTCCCTGCCGGGGCGTTCATCTCCGCGATGGTCGTTTGATCTGGTATGCCGACCGAGCTGCCGCATCTCATTTACCAAAGGAGTTACAGGAGGGCTGCTCATGAGTCGCGAATCCGATCGTCCGCTGTATCTGCTCGCGTTTGACCACCGCGCCTCCTTTTCGAAGGGCCTGTTCGGCATCAGCGGCCGGCCGCAGGAGGAGCAGAAGCGGCGGATCTCGCTCGCCAAACGGATCATCTTCGAGGGAGCACTTCGCGCTGTCGCGGAGGGCACCATTCCGGAGGGCGCAGCGGGAATCCTGGTCGATGAAGAATTCGGCGGGCGGATTGCCCGCGATGCGCGCCGGCAGGGTCTCGCTCTCGCAATGCCGGTCGAGAAGAGCGGCCAAGCTGAATTCGAGCTGGAGTTTGGAGATGCGTTTGGCGCGCATATCGAAGACTTCGACCCGGACTATGTCAAGGTGCTGGTGCGCTACAATCCAGAGGGCAACCACGCGATGAATCTCCGGCAAGCGTCTCGCCTCGCGCACTTGAGCCAGTGGCTGAAGGAGCGCCGGCGTAAGTTCCTCTTTGAGCTGTTGATTCCAGCCGAGCCCTCGCAGCTGGCTTTCGTGGGTGGAAAGACGGATCGCTACGATCGAGAGGTGCGGCCTCGGCTCCTGCTCCAGACAATCCGGGAGTTGAACGCGTCTGGCGTGGAGCCGGAAGTCTGGAAGATCGAAGGACTTGATGCTCGGGCAGACTGCGAAGCCGCGGTCGCTGCGGCGCGCGAAGCAGGCCGCAGTGATGTCTCGTGCATCGTGCTCGGGCGAGGGGCCGATGACAAGCGAGTCGAGGCGTGGCTGCAAGCCGCGGCCGGGGTGCCTGGGTATCGGGGCTTCGCCATCGGGCGCACTCTTTGGTGGGATGCGTTGGTGGCGTGGCGCGACGGCGTGGTCGACGAAAAGGAAGCGGCCAAACGCATTGCTGCAAAGTACTGTCACATGGCTCGCGTTTATGAACGAGCTTCCGAGTCTGCGATGGCGCCTTTAAAACAGCTGTAACGTATCGGACGCTTCGTCGTACACGAGGTAACCAGTGGGTTCGGTTCATGGAGAACCGGCCACGGATTCACCTGAGGAGTCTCGCGATGAAGAGGAATGCCTGCGAGGGCAAGGGCATCACCTTGTCGAATAGCGAAAGGGCGGTGTTCCGTGTCTGAAACACCCGCTCGAACTTCCACGCAACCGCGGGACCCGAAGCTCGACAGGCTGTGCGTGGACACCATCCGGACGCTTTCCATGGACGCGGTCCAGAAAGCCAATTCCGGGCACCCAGGAACGCCGATGGCGCTGGCTCCGGTGGTTTACGCGCTTTGGCAACGTTGCCTCCGCTTCGACCCGAACGATCCGATCTGGCCCAACCGCGACCGCTTTGTTCTCTCGGCGGGGCACGCGTCGATGCTGCTCTACTCAACGCTCCACCTCGCGCAGGTGAAGGCCGTCAATCCAGCGTACGAGCGGCTGGGAGAGTTGGCGGTGAAGCTCGAGGACATCCAACGCTTTCGGCAGCTGGAGAGCAAGTGTCCCGGGCATCCGGAATACCGCTGGACGTCGGGGGTAGAGACCACCACCGGCCCGCTTGGGCAGGGGGTGGCGACAAGCGTTGGCATCGCGCTAGCGGGTCGTTGGATGGCGGCGCATTTCAACCGCCCCGGCTTTGAGCTGTTCGACTACGACACCTATGCACTCTGCGGCGACGGGTGCTTGATGGAGGGCATCTCCAGCGAGGCAGCTTCTTTCGCCGGTCATCTCAAATTGGGAAACCTTTGCTGGAGCTACGACAACAACAAGAGCACCATCGAGGGTTCGACTGAGGGGGCGTTCTCGGAAGACGTCGCGACTCGGTTCATCGGGTACGGATGGAACGTTACCCGCGTCGGCGACGCCAACGACTTAGAAATGCTGGAGCGAGCGTTCCG
>Ga0126369_10001466_pt1 | contig 16311 bp, 15 predicted proteins | sample PanSoiMetaPlot_1_FD_109646 | JGI IMG/M metagenome (GOLD analysis project Ga0126369, IMG submission 109646) | Tropical forest soil microbial communities from Panama - MetaG Plot_1 | ecosystem: Environmental > Terrestrial > Soil > Tropical forest > Bulk soil | place: Panama | collected 2016-02-17 | reverse complement strand
CTCGTCGAGCGCGTTCAACAGCTCGAGCACGCCGACGTTGGCCCCGGTCAAATCGTGCATGGGGACCGCCAGGACCGAGCGCGTCGTGTACTCGGTGGCGGCGTCGAAACGCCGGTTGAGCGCCCGGGTCTCGTGGACGCCGATGGCGTATGCATCGGCCACGTTCACTGTCTCGCCGCTCTGGGCGACGTGTCCGGCGAGGCTCGGCTCGGTCAGGCGCAGTGGCTCGGCCGAAAGGCGCTCCAGCATCGCGGCCGTGCCGAGCTTGCGCTGGAGGAAGTCATTCTGCACCACGGCGAACCGGAGATGATCGCCTTCCCGCAGGAACAGCGTGCCGGCCTCGGCCCCGGTGAATCGCCGGGCCGTGTCCAGTACGCGGTCCAGCAGCGAGGATAGATCGCGCTCAGTGGTGAGCGCGGTGCCGATCTCGAGGAGCTCCTCCAGGAGCTGTTCGCGACCGGTCATCGTCAGCGGGCTCACTGAACGGCGACTCGATTCCGGCCGAGCCGCTTGGCGTCGTAGAGCGCCTGGTCCGCTGCGACGATGAGGTCGTCGACCGTCGTCGCGTCCTCGGGCAGGCTGGCGACCCCGAGGCTGATGGTGACCGGCCCGTGGCCGAAGGGATGCTGCTCGACGACGGCGCGGATGCGCTCGGCATACGTGAGACCGCCGGCCTTCGCCGTGTTCACGAGGATGATCGCGAACTCGTCGCCGCCGTAGCGCGTCACGATGCTGAAGCTCCGCGAATGCTTCACCAGGAGCTGCGCGACGTCCCGCAGGGCCTGGTCGCCGGCGCGGTGGCCGAAGCGGTCGTTGACGTCCTTGAAGTGGTCGAGGTCCATGAGCGCGAGCGAGAGCGGCTCGCCGAAGCGGCAGTGGCGCTTGAACTCCTCCTCCATCCGGATCGTGAAGTAGCGACGGTTGTAGACGTCGGTCAGCGCGTCCTTAAAGGACAGATCTTCCAGCCTCGCGTTGCGGAGCGCGACGGCGGCCTGCGACGCGAGCGACCGAACGAGGCTCTCGTACTGCGAGTCGAACGGCACCACGCGGCCCCGGTCGAGCGCGTTGATGAGCTCCAGGACGCCGAGGATATTGTTGGCCGGATCTTGCAACGGAACGACCAGGATCGACTGCGTGCGATAGTTCAGACGAGTGTCGACGCGCGGATCGAAGGAGTACGGCCGATCCGGCGGGATCATGTACGTATCGTGCAGGTTGAGGATGTCGCCGGTCAGGGCGACGTGTCCGGCGAGGCTCAGCTCGCGAAGGCTCAGCGGCTCGGCCTGCAGCCGCCGCCGCATCTCTTCCTGACCGAGCTCGCGCGCGAGCTTGTCGTTCTGGACCACGGAGAACCGAAGCTGGTCGCCCTCGCGCAGGAACAGGGTGCCGGCCTCGGCGCGCGTGAATCGGCGAGCTTCGGTGAGGATGCGCTCGAGGAGGGTTCCGAGGTCTTGCTCGCTGGTCAGGGTGATCCCGATCTGCACGAGCTCTCTGAACGCCTGGGTCATGTTCAACGTCGGTCGCTCCGGCTATTGCAGGGCGCTGCGCCCGCTACCGTGTCCGCCGTCCACATCGGCCGCCTCCAGAACCACCCGCGCCGACCGGTCACACCTATACGATGCACAACCAAGCAATACAGGTGCCACGGGATGTCATGCATCCGATTTGTGGAAATAGCTGTGAAATTCCTGACATCGACCCGCCCCGACATCCGACCTCGCAGAGGAATGGTCACTAGCTGACCAAGTAAATTCTCAACGGTGACAAATTATTTGTCGGCCGGTACGACGCGAGTGACAGGGCGTCGGTACTCTGTGCCACGCTGGCTCCATCCGCGGCCCAAGCCCGTCGCAATGGCCTGTTTTCGTTGAAGAGATTCGAAGTTACGCGCTGGCACAGCGGTTGCTCGATGGGTCGAGGATGCCTAGATGAAGCTCACATTCAAGCGGCGCGAAGTTTCAGACCTGCAGCACCTCCGAACTCTGGTCTCGGACAACATCGACGCGATGGAGCCGGGCGTGAAGATCCTCGCGTCGAACCTGAATCTCGGCCGCACGAATATCGAGCTCGCTGCCCTTGACACGCGGAACTTCCCGATCCTGTTCGTGCTCGGTCTCACCGCCGACGACGCCATGCTCGTGCGAGCGCTGGAAGCGTACGCGTGGTGTCTCGAGTACCCCGAGTCGGTGCAGCGGCTCGTGCCCGCGAACGTGCAGCTCGGATGGCCGCCGCGCATCGTGTTCGTCGCCGAGAGGCTCCTCGAGGCCTTCACGCGCAAGATGCAGCTCCTGAACTTTTCCGCGGTCGATTGCTTCGAGTTTCGCTACGTCGAAGCCAACGGCACCACCGGCTTCTATCTCGATCGCGTCGACTGGGCTGGCGGGTCAGGCCGTGAGAAGGCGGCGCCTCGGGCGGAGCGGCCCGCGCGGCCCAATCCGCCGGCTGTCCAGCAGCCGGTTGCGCCGCCAGAGGAGCCGAGGGTGGCGCCGCGCGAAGAGCCGAGGCTCGTCTTGCTGCGCGACGATGCCCGCGCCGAGGAGCCCGAGCCGAGCGATGAGCCAAGCGCGGAGCCGGCCGAGGAGGAAGTGTACGAAGAGCTCCGCGCCGAGCTGCACGACGAGCCTCTCGACGAGCCTCGCGAAGAGCCGAGAGTGGCCCCGCGGGAAGCGCCGAGGGTCATCCCGCTCGTTCCGGCCGATGAGCCGCGCATGGTCATGCTGCACGAGACCAAGCCGAGTCCGCGACCCGAGCCGAAGCCGATGCCGCGCACCGTTGAACCGGCGGCGACGAACGGGGCAGCCAAGGCCGACTCGACCTCGCGACCAGAGCGGCCTCCCGCCCTGCTGACGGGGCTACGCCCTCCCGCCGAGGCTCCGCCGCGGCGCCGATCGCGAGAAGTGCCCGACGTGTTGCGTCCGTCCGCAGAGCAGCGACCGCCGAGCCTGCGCGAGAGCGCGAAGCCTTCGTCGCCGACAGCGCCCGCCGGGTCCCGCGCGCCGAACGTCGAGCCCAGGCCGGCGCCGGCGTCTGCAGCTCGGGCCGCGCAGCCCGGTGTCGAGCCGCGGCCCAGGAGCGACGCCGCGCGGGTCGAAGCCCCGAAGAACGGTGCGAAGAGCGAACCCCGCAGCGATGCGCCCAAGGGCGAGCTGGCGCCAACGTGGCGGAAATTCCTCGATCGGCTCACCAGCACGTTCGACACACGCCCAGGAGCCGCCGCAGCGCCTGAGACGCCGCGCGCCACGGCTCCGACACCGTCGGCGGCCGAGTCCACGCCAAACCTGGTGCTCCAGCCGTTCGCCGCGGACATCGAGGTCAGCGCCCACGAGGTCGCTCCCGACGAGGAGATCGACGAGTCGCGCGAATCGATCGGCGAGCTGAGCGACAGGCAGCGCAAGGCGCTCCAGGGGCTCACGCCCCCGGAGAACGGCCAGGTCGCCCCACAGCGGAAGAAGTTCCTCGACCGTCCCTCGGTCGACGAGAACAAGATCGCGGTCGTGCGGGGGTATCTACAGCGCGAGTTCCCGCTGTGCACGGTCTACGACTTCTACGACTTCCAGCGCAACGCGCAGGTCTTCCAGCTCCAGGACAACCACGGCAAGGTGACGCAGCTGATCGCGATGACCGCGGAATTCTTCGATGCGCACCGCGACCTCGAGGTCAGGGCGTGGATCGAGAAGCATCGGCTGGCACAGGCGATGCGCCAGGCGGGTCAGGCCGGCGTGCTGGTCTCGCAGGCGGGCCTTCAGATCGAGAAGCGTTAGTCGCGTCCGCTCCGGTTAGCTCTCCCACCTCCAGTGCAGGGTACGCTCGGGTGAGATCCGAATCACCGTCGCGGTGTCTCGATCGAGCCCCATCGCGCGATACTGCGCGTACTTCGCGAGAAGGAGATCGACGGCGCTCGCCCGTTCGGATCCTTCCGTGAGGATGTCGGCGCGTCCCTGGACGATCACCCAAGAGAGCCGCGACCACTCCTCGTCGTAGTGATCGACGGTGAGAGAGACTCGCGGGTTCTCGGCGATGTTGCGCACGCGGCGCAGCTGACGGGCCGCGACCCGCTTCGGCTTGGCGTCGAGCGCGGAGAAGCACACTCGCCCGTCGAACACGTAACATACCGGCACGACCAGCGGCTGCCCCGTCCGATCCGCCGTCCCCAGCCTCGCGACCCGGCTCTCATAGAGGAGCTGGGCGGCGAATGCGGGGAGCTGGTTCACCGAGTCAGCGTGTGGCAGGCGCTGGGCCGCGACTCACGCGAAGATGGTCTCCGGCAGGAACGCCGAGACGATCCAGTTCGGCGCGTCGACGATCTCGCTGATCTTCAGATCGACGGCGACGCTGCAGAGGATGTAGGCCTCTTCGCGGCTCAGACCGCGCTCCTCGACGAGGTGCTCGATCATGTAGCGGATCGCCTGCTGGGCGTTGGCGAACAGGTCGGGGCCGTTGGCCGTCGTGACGTAGCACGACCCGCGCTCGAGGGCCGATGGCACCGGCCCACGCGTGCGGAAGCGCGGCTCACGGAAGCCGCGTCCCGATTCGATGCCGAAGCGGAGCGTCACCTGCGCCATCATCTCGATCGCGGTCACGCACACCTCGCCGTCGCCCTGGGCCGCATGGGCATCGCCGACGCTGAACAGCGCGCCGTCGACCCACACCGGCAGCAGCACGGTTGTGCCCGCGACCAGCTGCTTGATGTCCATGTTGCCGCCGTTCTTGCGCGGCGGCATCGTGCTGTGACCGCCGGGTTCGTCCAGCGCCACGCCCATCACGCCGGGGAACGGCGCGATCGGCACGTGGACGCGCGTGTCGCGGCCCATGCGCGCGTGGCTCCCCTCGGTCAGGTCCCAGATGTTCAGGAACGGCTTCGGGAATTCGTCCTCCGGCATCAGGCCACGTCCGGGACGGATCGCCGTCCAGCCGAACTCCGCCGCGGGCTACACGTCGATGATCTCGACCGCGAGGACGTCGCCGGGCCGCGCGCCCCGGACCGCGACGGGTCCGGTGAGGGGGTGGCCGCGGAACGGCCCACGCCCGAGGACGTCGGCGTGCGTCGACTTCAGTGAGTAGTAACCGTCGGCGGCATCGCGTGTCTCGAAGACGACCGTGTCGCCCGGATCGATCGTGAGCCGCGGCGGCAGCGCATTGTTCCATTCCCGGTGAACCGTCCCGCGATCGAGATGATGGGTCGTCATCGCGCTATCTCGTTCCAGACGACCATGCCCGTGCCCGATCGCCACGCGACCGCGGGCATGTAGGCGAGGACGTCCGCCGGCCCCCGCGTGAACGCGAGGACCAGCACCCAGGCGAGCAGCTCCGCGGTCCCGCCCGAGCCGGCTTCCTCCATCCGCTCCAGCGTGCACTCGCGCAGCAGCGCCGCGTGGTCGCCACGCTTGAGGAGCTCGAGGAACCAGCGATCGAATTCTTCGTCGACCCAGAAGTAGCGGGGTCCACCCGGCTCGTGCGAGAGACCGCCGGTCGCGACGACCGCGACGCGCTCGTTGCCGGGATAGGCGCGGAGCGTCTCGCGTATGAGCGTGCCGACGTTGTACGCCCGCTCGGGCGTCGGGATCGGCGGCACCGTGCAGTTCATCGTGACGGGGACCAGCTTGAACTGCGCGTCGGGATTCAGGTAATGCGTCGGCACGGAGATGCCATCGTCGTACTGCATCTCGCGCAGGTAGGCGAGCGCCAGCCCGCGCCGCGCGCCCTCGTTGACCAGCCACCGGGCGATCGCGGAGTGACCGGGCACGCGATACTGCTCCATGGCCAGCCACTCATCGAACCAGTCGGCGGGGCCGACGTGCTCGTCGGCGATGCCGACGGTGTACTCGGGCACGTTGTTGATCGGCCAGTTGAGCAGGTGATCGTTGCTGAACATCACGACGACGTCCGGGCGCGCGGCCACCAGCCGACGCCGCATCTCGGCGGTCGCCTGCAGGGCCTGCTGTTGATAGTCCTGCGACGCCCGCGTGAACCAGCCGGTGAGACCGGGCGAATGCGTCATGGCCATCGCGGCGACGATCTCGGCCATCAGCGGCCCCCGCCGAGCCGTGCCTCGAGCGCCATCGCCTTCGCCGTCTCGTCCGGGAACGCGCGCTGATAGCACTCGAGCGCGGCGCTGGCGTTGCTGTTGTGAGCGGCGCCGAAGAACAGGCGCAGGATCTGCGGGACGTAATACTGGTGGATACCGAGGTCCATCATCCGCCGCGGGTCCTTGTCACGGATGGCTTCGTACTCGGCGCGGCTCAGGCCGAACTCGCGGGCCAGCCCCTCGAGGTCGGTGAGAAATCGGGCCCGCAGCGCGGGGTCCCGGCGGACGCGATAGATCATCTCGTTCGACGGCAAGGTCTTGTCACAGCGCTCGACGTTTCCCATGCCTACCTCCCGCTACGCCCCGGCCGCGTTCGCGCTCGCTCTGAGCACCTTGGGATTGATCTTGAGAAACATGATCACGCATCGCTCCGCGCCCAGGTTGCGCACGTCGTGCGGCACCTTAGCGGGGAACTTCACGATCGCGCCAGCGGGCACCACGACCTCGTCGCCGTTAATGCTCATGTTCGCGGTGCCTTCGAGCACGTAGATCGCTTCCTCCTCGCGCGGGTGGCTGTGCATGACGGTCGACTGACCCGGCTCGTAGCAGGCGATCTCCGACCAGAGCTGGTCGGTCTTGAAGAGCATCTTGCGCACGCGCTTGTCGGGGGCGAATGCTTTCAGCGCGTTGAGATCGAATACCTGGGCGACGCCGGTCGTCGCCGCCACCGCGGTCTCGTCCATGGGTGACCTCTCCTGGAAGTGACTCGTGGGCGACAGTGTACCCGATCCGGCGCCCGGCCGAAGACCTTGACTTGATGCGAGTTTGGTCAGACAGTGCCTCGCGGCGCGTCGAGACACGAGACATGGAGATCAGGCCCCTTCGAGGCTACCGCTACGCCGGCGCGGCCCGCGACATCTCGGCGGTCGTGGCGCCGCCCTACGACCAGATCAGCCCCGAGGCGCAGGAGCGCCTCTACGCGATGAGCTCGCACAACATCGTGCGCGCGAGCTATCCGAAGGACTCGGCCGATAAATACCAGGGAGCGCGGGCCGCGCTGGACGGATGGCTGGCCGAAGGCGTGTGGCGCCGCGAGGAGCGCCCCGCGATCTACCCCTACCACCAGACGTACGCCGTCGGCGGCCAGACGGTCGCGCGGATGGGCTTCATCGCGCTCGGCCAGGTGAGCGAGTACGCGCGCGGCGTGGTGCTGCCGCACGAGCGCACGCACGCCGGACCCAAGCGTGACCGGATGGAGCTCCTCGAGACGACCGGCGCCGACATCGGCCTGCTCTTCATGCTGACATCGGATCTGGACGGCGAGCTCGGCCGCGCGACGGCGCCGGAGGGCGAGCCGATCGCCGAGGCGCGCGATCTCAGGGGTGAGCGGCACCGTCTGTGGCGCGTCACCGGCGCGCGGACGATCGGTCGCGTGCGCGAGCTGATGGCAACACGCCCGGTCATCATCGCTGATGGTCACCACCGGTACGAGACGGCGGTCGCGTACGCCGAGCGTCATCGCGACGCCACCCACAAGCTGATGGCGTTCTTCGCGCTCGAAGCGCCCGGCCTGACCATCCTGCCGAATCACCGGCTCGTTCACGGCGTGCAGCCCTTCGACTTCGACGACTTCGTCCAGATGGCCGCACGCTGGTTCGACGTCTCGCCGCTCCCCGATGCGCTGGGCGCTCGGCTCGAGAACCGCACGATCGGCGTGGTCAGCGGTCCCGACGCGGCGCTCCTGAGCCTGAAGCCGGGCGCGCACGAGCACATTCGATGGCCCGAGCGGACGTCGGCGGCCTGGCGGGGGCTCGCGGTGTCGATCCTCCACGAAGGCCTGCTGCGTCCGCTGCTCGGGATCACCGACGCCAAGCTCGATGCGAAGACTCACGTGGACTACACCGCCGATCGGGCCGAGGCGATCCAGCTCGCCCGCGACGGCAAGTATCAGGCGGCGTTCCTGATCGCGGCGACGACACCAGAGGAGCTCCAGGCGGTCGTCCACGGCGGTGAGCTCTTGCCGCAGAAGTCCACGCACTTCTATCCGAAGCTGCTGGACGGCCTCGTGTTCCACCGGCTGGGCGAATGAGCGCGGGCGAGTCGACGCCGCTGCGCTACACCGGCATGCGCATCAAGCGGCTGGAGGACCCGCGGCTCCTGGCGGGTCGCGGACGCTACCTCGACGACCTCGGCCTGCCGCGCATGCTGGTGGCGAGCTTCGTGCGAAGCCCGCACGCGCACGCGCGGATCGTTCGGATCGACGCCTCGGCCGCCCGTGCGCTGCCCGGAGTCGTCGCCGTCGTCACGGGCGACGATCTGCGCGGCGTGACGAAGCCCCTCTCTCCGCGCCTCGACGGCCCGGGCTACACGCCGACGGTGTGGCCGGCGCTGGCCGACGGCGTCGTCCGCTTCTGCGGCGAAGCGGTCGCGGTCGTCGTCGCCGCGAATCCCTACGTCGCAGCCGACGCGCGCGAGCTGGTCGACGTCGAGTGGCACGCAAGGCCGGCGGTCTCCACAATCGATCAGGCCCTCGAATCGAAGCAGATCCTGTTCCAGCGCCGCCACCGGCAGGGGGACGTCGACGGCGCCTTCGCGCGCGCGCCGCTCGTCGTGCGCGAAACGTTCGAGCACGGGCGCTGCGCGCCGTCGCCGCTGGAGCTCCGCGGCATCCTGGCCGACTGGGACGGCGAGGCCTTGACCGTCTGGTCGTCCAACCAGGCTCCGTCCGTGCTCCGCACCGCGCTGGCTGACGCCCTCGGGATTCCGCAGGCGCGGATCAGGATCATCAGCCCCGACGTCGGCGGCGGCTTCGGGCTCAAGATGCAAGTCTTTCCCGAGGACGTCGCGGTGGCCGCGCTCTCGCGGCGGCTCGGGCGACCCGTGAAGTGGCTCGAGGAGCGGCGCGAGAACCTCGCGGCGGCGTCGCAGGCGCGTGGCCAGCGCACGACAGTCGAAGTCGCCGCTGCCGCGGACGGCACCGTGCTCGCGCTGCGGTCTCGCGTCATGTCGGACAATGGCGCCTACCATGCGTACCCGACCACCGGTGCCCTCGAGCCGCTCGGCACCGCGAGCATCATGCCCGGCCCGTACCGGATCTCGGCCTACGAGTTCGAGGCGCTGGCCTTGATGACCCACAAGCCACCCCTCGGCGCCTATCGCGGCGTCGGCATGACGATGGGTGCGTTTGTGACCGAGCGCATGCTCGATCGCGTCGCCGAGCGGCTCGACCTCGATCCCGTCGAGGTCCGCCGCCGCAACCTCATCCCCCGAGAGGCCTATCCGTTCACGTCGGCCACCGGCTACGTCTATGACAGCGGCGACTATCCGAAGGCGCTCGAGGAGGCCCTGGCAGCAGTCGGCTACGACACGCTGCGCCGTGAGCAGGCGGCCGCGCGCGACTCCGGCCGGCTCATCGGGATCGGGATCGCGTGCTACACCGAGTACACGGGGATGGGATCTGCGGGCTTTCGCCGTCGCGGCGCGGTCGAGGTGCCCGGCATCGAGGCCGCGACCGTCACGCTGGACGCGGATGCCACGGCCCGGTGCGCCGTGAGTTTTCCGACGCAGGGACAGGGCCACGCGACCACGATCGCCCAGATCGTGGCCGATCGGCTGGGGCTGACGCTCGAGGACGTCCGCCTGCAGCGGGTCGATACGGCCGAGTCGCCGCGGGGCAGCGGCACGTTCGCGAGCCGCGGCACGGTCGCTATGCTCGGGAGCGCCGCCGTCGCCGCCGACCGGGTCGGCGAGAAGCTCAGGGCTCTGGCTGCGAGCCGTCTCGAAGCGGCTGCCGCCGATGTCGAGCTCGCCGGCGGCCGCGCATTCGTCCGCGGCTTCCCCGATCGCTCGATCGCGCTGGCCGAGATCACGCGGGCCGCATACTCGCCGCCCCACGGCGGCCTTCCCGACGGCCTGGCGCCGGGTCTCCAGGCGACTGTCTACTGTGACCTTCCCGGTCCGACCTTTTCGGGCGCCGTTCACGTCGCGGTCGTCGAGGTCGATCCGGCCACGGGTCGCATCGTGCTGCAGCGCTACGCGCTGGTCGAGGACTGCGGGCGCGTGATCAATCCGGTCATCGTCGAGGGGCAGATTCACGGCGCCGTCGCGCAGGGCGTCGGTGAAGCGCTGCTCGAGTCGGTCGTGCACGACGACGGCGGCCAGCTGCTCACCGCGACGCTCATGGACTACGCGCTTCCGAGGGCCGACGACCTGCCCTTGTTCGAGATCGGTCACCTCGAGACACCCTCGCCATTGACACCCCTCGGCGTCAAGGGGATGGGCGAAGGCGGTACGATCGGCGCGCCGGCGACGATCGCCAACGCGGTCGCCGACGCCGTGCGCCACTTCGGCGTGCAGATCACCACGCTCCCGATTCGTCCGGAGTCTCTCGTTCGGGGCTCCACGAGCCGGCCGGAGCGGCCGACATGAGGACCTCGTAATGGGAAAACAGGACATCGACATCGCCCGCGCCGTGAAGCTGCAGCCGATCCAGGCGATCGGCGAGACGCTTGGATTGAACGGCGCCGACCTCGAGCCGTACGGGAGTCACAAGGCGAAGATCCGCTGGGACGCGATCGAGCGCGTGAGCGGCAGGCCGGACGGCGCCCTCGTGCTCGTGACCGCGATGACGCCGACGCCGGCGGGCGAGGGGAAGTCGACCACGACGATCGGCCTCGCCGACGGCCTCCGGCGCCTGGGCAAGCGGTCCATCGTCGCGATCCGCGAGCCGTCGCTCGGGCCGGTGTTCGGCGTGAAGGGCGGCGGCACCGGCGGCGGCCATACGCAGATCGCGCCGATGGAGGACATCAACCTTCACTTCACCGGCGACATGCACGCGATCACCGCCGCGCACAACCTGCTCGCGGCCATGCTCGACAACCATCTGACGCAGGGCAACGCGCTCGAGCTTGATGTCAGGCGAATTCTCTGGAAGCGCGTGCTCGACATGAACGATCGCGCCCTGCGCCGACTCGTCATCGGTCTGGGAGGCGCCGCACACGGCGTGCCGCGGGAGAGCGGCTTCGACATCACCGTGGCCTCCGAGATCATGGCGATTCTGTGCCTGGCGCGCGACCTCCAGGACTTCAAGGTGCGAGTCGAGCGGGTCATCGTCGCCGAGAAGGGCGACGGGACCCTGGTCACCGCGCGTGAGCTCCGCGCGGCCGGCGCGATGGCCGTGCTCATGAAGGACGCGATCAAGCCGAACCTCGTGCAGACACTCGAGGGCACTCCCGCTCTGGTCCACGGTGGGCCGTTCGCCAACATCGCTCACGGGTGCAACAGCCTCATCGCGACGCGGCTCGGGCTCAAGCTCGGCGAGGTGCTGGTCACCGAGGCCGGGTTCGCGAGTGATCTCGGCGCCGAGAAGTTCATGGACATCAAGTGCCGCACCGGGGGCCTGGTGCCCTCGACGGCGGTCATCGTGGTCACGACGCGGGCCCTGGCGATGCACGGCGAGGAGAACCTGGCCAAGCACGTCGAGAACGTGCGCCTCTTCGGGCTCTCGCCGGTCGTCGCGCTCAATCGCTTCACGGACGACAGCGACGCGGCGGTGAGCGCGGTCAAGGCCGGCTGCAAGACGCTGGGCGTGCCGTGCGGCGAGTCGCGCGGCTGGGAGCTCGGCGGCGCGGGGGTGACCGAGCTGGCGGGCATGGTGCTCGACGTCGTCCGTGGGACCGACCGCGCGAAGTTCCAGTACCTGTATCCGGACGAGCTGCCGCTCGTCGGCAAGCTCGAGACGCTCGCCAAGAAGGTTTACGGCGCCGATGGCGTGACCTTGGCGCCGGCGGCCGCGGCGAAGCTCAGGCGCTACGAGTCGCTGGGCTACGGGCGCCTGCCGGTGTGCGTGGCGAAGACGCAGAACTCGCTCAGCGACGACCCCAAGCGGCCAGGCCGGCCTCGCGGGTTCTCGATCACGATCCGCGACGCCGCGCTGTCGGCTGGCGCGGGCTTCGTCGTGGCGTACGCGGGGGACATCCTGACGATGCCGGGACTGCCAAAGGTGCCCGGCGCCGAAGGCATTGATATCGATGCGAATGGCAACGTCGTCGGCCTGTTCTGAACAGGCCGGGACCGTCGCACCTCCATGCTAGTATCCGAAGCTAGATGCGCGCGGTTCTGCTCGGTACGGGATGTCCTCCGCCCAACCCGAAGCGACGGGGCCCCGCGACGCTCCTCGCGCTCGGCGACGCGCGATTTCTCGTCGACGCCGGCTCCGGCGTCGGCGCCCAGCTGGTCCAGGCCGGGGTGCGTCCCATGGAGTGGCCGCCCGTCTTCATCACGCATCATCACTCCGATCACACGATCGACCTCGGCCATCTGCTGATCTCGCGCTGGATTGCCGGCCAGAACGCCCCCTTCGAGATCTGGGGTCCGGCCGGGACACAGCGTCAGGTCGACAAGCTCCTCGATTACCTGAGCTGGGACATCGAGGTGCGCCGCTCGCACATGCACGAGCGGCGACCGCCGGCCGTCCGCGTCACCGAGATCGAGGAGGGAAAGATCCTCGACACCGGCGCTGTGCGGGTCAGCGCCTTCCTGGTCGAGCACGACCCGGTCAAGCCGGCCTTCGGCTTTAGGTTCGAGGGCGGCGGCCGGTCCGTCGTCATCTCGGGCGACACGCGCCCCTGCGAGAATCTCGCGCGCTGGAGCCACGGCGTCGATTGCCTGATCCATGAGTGCTGCGAGATGTCCAAGACGCCGTGGTATCCCGGATGCGGCTGGCCTTCGCTCGAGGCCAAGATCAAAGACCTGTCGTCGTACCACACGCAGCCCGCCGACATCGGCCGCGTCGCGCGCGCGGCCGGCGCCAAGAAGCTCGTGATCTCACACTTGATGCCGGGCTCGGTGCCCGCCGAGCTCGAGTCTGTGGCCCGGCGCGACTTCGCCGGCGCGATCACCGTGGGCGAGGATCTGGCGGAGGTGTGAGGTCGTGGACGGCGCCCCTGAGTGTCCGGTCGATCTCGCGGTGGCCATGCGCTGGCTGGGTGGCGATCGCGCTCTGCTGTGCGAGCTGGTCGGGATCTTCGTCGACGATGGTCCCAAGCGGGTGCAGGCGATCCGCTCGGCGTTGACCGCGGACGACGTCCGACAGGTCGAGCACGTCGCGCACAGTCTCAAGGGCTCTTCGGCGATCCTCGGCGCCACGCGGCTTTCGACCGCGGCCCTGGCGCTGGAGGACGCGGCGCACGACGGCCACACCGAGAACACCCCCGAGCTGGTCGCCGCGATCGCGCGCGAGCTCGACCGCGTGATGGAGTTCTTCGCCGACCCGGGATGGACGGACCGACTCGATCGTGAGGTCGCGTCGTGAGAGTGCTGATCGTCGACGACGAGCCGATCGTGAGGCGCTTGCACGAGGCGTCGCTGACCGGCTGGGGCTACCAGGTCGCGTCGGCCGCCGGAGGCGAGCAGGCGTGGGAGATCTTTCAGAGCGACGATCCGCCGGAGCTCGCGATCCTCGACTGGACGATGCCGGGCATGGACGGGCTCGAGCTCTGCACGCGGATCCGCGCGCTGGGGCGCGAGCCGAAGCCCTATCTGATCTTCGTGACCGCGAAGGCACGAACCCAGGACATCGTGACCGGGCTCCGAGCCGGCGCCGACGACTACATCGTGAAGCCCTTCGAGCGGGAGGAGCTGCACGCGCGTGTGCAGGTGGGCTTCCGGATGCTCGCCCTGCAGGCCGCACTCGCCGATCGGGTGCGCGAGCTCGAGGAGGCGCTGGCGCGGGTCAAGCAGCTCCAGGGACTCCTGCCGATCTGCTCCTACTGCAAGAAGGTCAGGGACGACCGCAACTACTGGCAGCAGGTCGAGACCTACATCGAGGGACATTCCGACGCTCAGTTCACCCACGGGATCTGCCCGGACTGCCGCGAGAAGTACGTCGCGCCGGAGTTGGAGCGCCTGCGCCGGATCCGCGAAGCCGGCCAGTCGGGCACGCAGCTGTGATCACTCGACGCGCCGCCGCCGACCGCGGCCATTTCGACTTCGGTTGGCTCGACACCTCGCATACGTTCTCGTTCGGCGAATACTACGATCCACGACACATGGGGTTCCGCGCGCTCCGCGTGATCAACGAGGACCGCGTGCAGCCCGGCCGCGGCTTTCCCACGCACGGCCACCGGGACATGGAGATCATCAGCTACGTTCTCGGCGGATCGCTGCAGCATCGTGACAGCCTCGGCACCGGCTCGGTGATCCGGCCGGGCGAGGTCCAGCGGATGAGCGCGGGCACCGGCGTCACCCACAGCGAGTTCAATCCGTCGCCGAGCGAGCCCGTCCACTTCCTGCAGATCTGGATCGTCCCCGACCGCCGCGGCTACGAGCCAAGCTACGAGCAGAAGACGATCGCGGACCCGGACAAGCGCGGTGTCTTGCGGCTGATCGCCGGGCCGCGGGGCGGCGGCTCCGCCGTCACGATCCATCAGGACGTCCGCGTGTACTCGGGCCTGCTCGAGCGCGACCACGAGGTGGTCTACGAGCTCTCCGAGGAGCGCCACGCGTGGGTGCAGATGGGGCGCGGTGCCGTCACGCTCAACGGCCAGCCGCTCTGGCAGGGCGACGGGGCGGCCGTCAGTGCCGAGCCGGCGCTTCGCTTGATCGGGCTCGAGTCGGCCGAAGTGCTGGTGTTCGACCTGGGCTAGGCGAGGGTCAGCGCGGCGTCAGGATCGTCTGCGGCGCGGGCGGATTCGGCGAGAGCCAGCTTCGCACCCGATCGCGGCCGATGCCCAGGGCGTGCTGGGCGAGGATACTCGCGCAGCGCGTGAGACTCAGCGGCCGGCTGACGACGCTCACGTGCCCCGCCTTGATGGACGAGACGACCGCCTCGACCGACGAATCCGAGTCGACCAACGAGAACGTCGTTCCGAACTGCGCGTCGATGTGGCTGTCGGAAGTCCCGATCATCGGCAGTCCCAGGGCGCGCGCCAGCCTGACCGCCGCCCGGTTGAAGTCGACGCGGGGCGTGTAGAAGTGGCTGAACTCGATCGCGTCGAACAGCTCGACCTCATGCCAGAGCTTCTCGCGCAGGCAGTAGGAGGCCGGGAAGAACGGGTGCGGAGCGACCACCAGCCACTCGGGCGTCCGGTAGCGCTTGAGCTCGGCGAAGGTCGTGAGCTTGTCGACCGAGACGTCGGCGTTGTAGACGAGCACGTGACGGCCCTCGACCGTGACCTCGACACCCGGGATCAGCACGATGCCGTGGTCGCGTGCGAAGGCGGCCAGCTCGGCGTCGTAGGTGACCATGTCGTGGTTGCTGATGCTGAGGACCTTGTAGCCTTCGCGGGCGGCGCGTGCGATCACCTGGCGGGCGCTGTACGGGATGAAGGGCTCCGCCTCCTGCGTGTGGATGTGGAGGTCGGCCTTGAGCCCGACGTTCATGGCGCCGTTTTTTGGAGCAATGCGGATACCAACTGCCCGAGCGCGCGTAAGTGAGCGGTATCCCTGGAGTCGGGTCTCGCCCTGATTCGCACCTAGGTGAGTAAGGCGAGAACTTTTTTCCACAGAGGTGGTCTGGCTTTCACCGTGCGCTGTTAACCGCCCGACGAGGTGTCAAAAAACTTGCCGCTTTGTCTGGATATCGTGAACAGATCCACCGGATGGATCGTCAGTAAAATTAGCGGTTTCCGGATGCCGAGGCCGTGGCAACTCGATTGCTGACAAGGTTGCTACAATTGAGGCGTACATGAACATTCTGAGGCGCGTGGTCGGGCGATGGCGGCCGCGCCGGCCGCGCTATGCACTGGCCTTGGCCGGCGGCGGCGTGATCGGCGGCATGTACGAGGTAGGTGTCATCGCCGCGTTCGAGGAACAGCTCAACAGCGCGGGCGATTTCGACATCTACGTGGGCTGCAGCGCGGGGTCGGTCGTCGCAAGCCTGCTGGCGAATGGCGTCCGAGCCTCGGAAATCTACAGGGTTATCGATCAAGACCTCGAGCATCCCTTCAACTTCAGGCGCGGCGCCGTCTACGCCTCGAACTCCTTTCGCCACGCCGCCGGGCGATTCGGCCGGCTGCTCTGGGCGGTCAGCAAGAACGCGATGACGGCAGTGCGCGGCTCCGTTCCCGACATGCTCGCGGCCGCAGAGCGAGACCTTCCGGCCGGATTCTTCTCCTTGGCGGCGCTCGAGCGCTACATGCGGGAAACCTTCGCCGCCGGCGGGCTGCAGAACTCCTTCACGGCGCTCGAGCGCGTGCTGCTGATCCCGGCGATCGATCTCGACCGGGCGCAGCGCGTGGTGTTCGGGCGCGACGGACTGCGCGACGTTCCGATCAGCGAGGCGGTGG
>Ga0126369_10001465_pt1 | contig 16329 bp, 9 predicted proteins | sample PanSoiMetaPlot_1_FD_109646 | JGI IMG/M metagenome (GOLD analysis project Ga0126369, IMG submission 109646) | Tropical forest soil microbial communities from Panama - MetaG Plot_1 | ecosystem: Environmental > Terrestrial > Soil > Tropical forest > Bulk soil | place: Panama | collected 2016-02-17 | reverse complement strand
TCAGGTGGCACAGCGTGTCAAAACCGTGTGCGCCAAGCCTCAAGAATAATCGGGTAGACAAGCCAGGGGGCCGCCCGGCGTAGGATTGGGGCTCGTCTCGGTAGGTAAGGATCGTGTTGAAAACATGCGCACCAAAGCTCGTTTCTGCAGCGTGTCCGCTGTACCGATGGCGATAGCGAAACAGCGCGTGAAGCCAGCCATCGCCTTCGCCGCCAGCGGAAAAATCATACACTAGCTCGACATGACCATAGCCATTGCCGAGCCTTTTTGTTGCCTCGACCTCGTCGAGATCGAGCGCCCTCGAGTGCGCTCGAGGCAAGCGACCAAACGGATGGCACCCGATCTCGTTTCCGTCAGGGTCGTAGACCCGAGCCGCGAGCGGCAGCTCGGCTTGGCGCTCAGCCATCGGAGTCGGAAGTACGATCGTCTGCCATGATGCTCGCGACATAATCGGGGCAGGTAGCAGATAGCCCTTGCCGAGGACGCCCTCGAGTGATCGAAGCTCGGGATTGGGGTCCAAATCGGTGCGCTCGACGTTGACATGCGCTATCCGGCGACCGCGCCCCCCTAGCACTTCGTAACGCGGGCGAACCATGTGTTTGCCCGCGCGGAGCTCGATCTGCTTCGGCCACGTAACGCTGGGAAACAAGGTCGAGATTTCGGCCGCGTATGTGGCAAAGGGCGCGATCTCTTGGACGATCGGCGCAATGATCTCCTCACCCATCAGGTTAAGCCCTACGGCGGAAGAGGGTATCGGGACCGGATGGCTGTTCTGGATCCAAAGAACCGTCTCTTCGCCGACCGCCGGGGCCGGAAGACCCGCATACCTCTCAGCCGGCCAAGCGTTCGCGTCATGCGTGCAGGACAATGTCGTTTCGCTCTCGACACCCGTCGATCTGTCGTCAGCGAACGTGTCGAGTGCATATTTGACGACGTCATGGCCTGCTGCACCTATGACATGTATGAAGAGCTGTCCGCAAAACTCTGTTAGTCGAAACCGCTCGCGTATCTCCCGACTGTCGACGATGATGACACTGCCGGGCGCTATACATTTTTCGGCCCATTCTGCGAGGATCTGACCATCCTCACTGAACAATGTCAGCCACAGCGTGACCGCATCGGCGCCGTAACCTGCCCAATAATTCATCGTGGTGAGGCGCGTGTGGGAACGCGCGGTATCACGAAAGAAGGCGAAGTTCGTCGCAAAATTGAGCGGATCGAGATAGAGGCGCGGGTTCGTCAAGCGATCCGGTGGGATCCGCATCGCATCAAGGCTGACCACCTCCACCTCCTGCGGTAGGTAGGCCCGCAAGTGTGCGGTGGTGCGCTCGGCGTCGAAAGCCGTGACGAACAGCCGGCGTACGCAGCACCGGGCGAGGTCGGTTATCGGCCGCGCCCGGCGACCGAGAATTGTGGCTCCGATTTGTGACACTTGCTGGACGAACACCTCGGCGATTTCGATCTGCGCGAGGTTAAAGAGCGCATCGAACGCCTCGGCGGCGCCGTTCGGGTCATAGACGGCGATCGGCGCGTGTTGGACCAGTGTATTTAGGAGATCCTGTGCGGGTCGCGCAGCAGCGGGATGCGTCAGGGCCTTGTAGAGGGTGTTCCCGCCGCGAGTATTGTCGAAGGTTTCGATGCGTAGAGGCATGGTGATGAGCCGGTTCCGGAGCCGCGATCCGCCTTCGGCGCGATATTACATTCCGCAGCCTCGATGCAAGCAACTACCCCAGATTGCGGCAACTCCGTTTGATGCGTGCCGAGCGTCGCTCGGCCGAATCGGCGGCAGGGCCAGGGTCGGACATCGCCGTTCCTGCGGCTACCCAGGCGGGCCGCTTTCAGATCTATTCCGCTCTTTACGAAGGCTAACGCCACAGCCCGAGTGGCGAATACTGCGACCAATGCTCCGGCGGCGACGTCACTAAGATAGTGTGCCCCAACTGCAACCCGGCTCAGCGACACAATCATCGCGAAGAGAATGTAAAACAAAATGTGTTGCGGCCACAAAAACCAGAGTGCCGTCATCAACGCCACGATTGTGGCGCAGTGGCCCGATGGAAATGACCAGTGGTCAGGGTGTAGCTCGATCCATGCGAAATCATAAACACCACTGTGGAACAAGAGCTTCGGGCGGGGGCGACCCAAAATCGGTTTCAGTATATCGACGGCGATGCCGGAGGCCGCGATCGACAGCAAGAGAAAAGCCGGTATCGCCGAGAGCGCGCGCATCGAATGTGCGAACGGCCGCAGGCGTGGTAACGAGCCGCCCCAGTGGAGCACGAAAAAAGCGAGGCCAAAAGCCATTAAGTAGCCGTGCGAGAAACCAAGGCGGCCTATGAGCTCGAAGAGCTCGCGGAAATCGGGATCGCGAGATTGCAAGAACAAAGCGACGGGACGATCGATTTGACTGATCGAAATAACAATCAGCGCGACCGTCGCAGCCACGACCAGCGTAGACCGAGCCACCGAGCTGTGGAAGGCTTTACCTCCAAGCGCCCAACTTATTGCGGCACCACGCCAGACGACCCTCACGGCAATGCGAAGAAAGGGGGAGCCGAGCGCATTATGTTCGACAATCCACCAGTGAAGGAGGGCTGTCGTGCCATAGATGACGAAGCCGGCGAAGACCACATCGGACAAAAAATGGGCTCCTTGGGCGATGCGGCCCAACCCGACAATAGCGCCGAAGCAGAGAGCGGTAACGGTGGCGGCGCGGCGCGGAGGCCCGGAAGGTAACAGGAAAGCAAAGGCGACGAGCGAGAAACCCAGCGCCGCGTGGCCGGAAACAAAAGCGCAATTCCTGGAGCACTCAGCAGCAGGCAGAGACGCGGGGGTGAAGATCCGAGGTCCACCGAACTGTTCGATCTGTGACGGCCGCGCTCGGCCCCAGTGATCCTTCAGCACGGTATTCGTGAGAAAACCTGGACCCAGGATGGTCGCCGCAACGACAAAGACCAGCGCCCTGCGGTCAAGCCGCCAAACGGGCTTCTCCATTAGGAAAATCCATATCGCCGTTGCTGTAACGACGAAGAGAATTCCCCAAGCGAGCCACGGGACACCTCGGTACAGGAGCACGAGCGGAGGCCAGTCGCGCAGCACGAACCCGCGCCCTGGAACATAAAAAATGTCGCTTGCCGCGAGGTCGATTTGCGGCACGAAGAGAAAGAGCAAGAGAGCGGTCGCCAGCGCCGTGGCATAGATAATGAGCCGCTTCATCCACGCTCCTGACGATCGATCCGCTCCATAACGAGCGCGCGCAGAGCTGCCCCCGCACGCGCCGTGTCGTCAGGTATCGCATAGGACCATGATTCGATACGCCCAGCGAATGGGCGGGTAATGCCAGCGGCTTGCATGGCGGAATGAAACCGCACGAATTTGGCGTTGCCGCCATCAAGATCGAGAATATGGATGGGTTTCCCCGTTGCTGCCGCCTCGCTGATCATGGAAACGGAATCAGCAGTCACCAGGAAAGCATCGGCGCGCGCGAGAAATGCAAAATACGGATTTTCTCCAGATCCATCCCAGACCACTGCAGACACGTCGGTTAGTGTATCGCGAAGCCGCGCAATGCCCGGCGCCTCGGTGCGGCGCGACGGTGTCACCAACGCCGATCCGCCCCGGCTCCGAAGCATCGAACGAAGTCCATCGGCGATCTCGCCGAGGCGTCGAACGGTCAGCCGGTAGGTCTTATTCGCGCCACCAATTAGTACCGTCAGGATCGGTCCGGGCATAGCGGCGAGTGCCGGGAACCGCGCGCGCTCGGCGATCAGCCGGGCCTGGGTCACGCGATGAACAGCACCCTGAGTCACGAAAACGCCGGGGCCCCGAAGACGATCATGTTGCGGCACGACAAAGAAATCGAACTCGTCATGACCGACACCAGGATCCTGCACCTGTGCCGCGAGGGTGCGTCCGCCGCTCGCCCGCCGAATCGCCAAGGCGGGCATCGCCGCGTTGCGGCCGCACCCGATAACGAGATCGGGCCACGGAGGAGAAAATACAGGCTCGGTCGTCGAAGTCAGGGGCGATAGCCATAATCTAAGCGGCAGACGCGTCCACGGAAAACGGACGGTTAGGCGCTTCTCGACAAACGGAAATCCCGTTGCTTCCGCAAGCCCGACGGCTTGGCTCGCCATGCCCGGCTTTCCATCATGTAGTACCCAGATCAGCGGCGATTGGCTCGCCATATATGCTGTTTACGAAACCCGGCAGAGAACGGCAAGCCGGAGGCTCGCGGCGCAAGAAAATTGCGCACGAAGGCGTTGGTTTCTATTATTCGGCCGTTGTGGGGAGGGACCGCGGATGCGGCGAACCAGTCTCGACCGTATCGATCGCCGGATATTGCGGAACTTATTAGCTAATGGGCGAATTACCAACGTCGAGCTCGCCCGGCGCGTCGGCATTTCTGCGCCGCCTTGTCTACGCAGAGTCCGCGCTCTCGAGCAAGCAGGAGTTATTCGCGGCTATCACGCCGACCTGGCGCCCGAGGCGCTAGGCTACGCCGTGACCGTCTTCGCACATGTCGGCCTCTCGAGTCAGGCCGAGGCCGACCTTAAGGCTTTCGAGCAACTCGTTGCGACCTGGCCTGAGGTACGCGAAGCCCACATGCTGGCCGGGGAGACAGATTTTCTGCTCAAAGTCGTCGCGCGAGATTGGGACAGCTACCAGCAGTTCCTGAGCGAAAAGCTCACCTCCGCGCCAAAGGTCAACCATGTCAAATCCGCACTGATGCTGCGCCTTTCGAAGCATGCGCCTGGCATCCCCGTGGCCGAACAACCAAGTCTACAAGAAGATCGAGGAGATAATGCTCAGCCCTAGCCTCGGGTTGGGCAGTCCTCATCCGTTGCGAACACCGGATACGTCAGCCAAAGGCGACGGTAACGACCTCGTAAGATTTTGCGCCGCGCGGGGTCACAACCTCAACGCTATCGCCCTTGCCTTTACCGATCAATGCGCGGGCGAGTGGCGACGTCACTGACAGGCGGCCCGCCTTGATATCGGCTTCGTCCTCGCCCACGATCTGGAAGGTTTGCTCTTCGTCAGTCTCCTCGTCGGCGAGAGTGACCTTGGCGCCGAATTTGACCACCGAACCCGAGAGCTTCGAGACGTCGATGACTTCGGCGCGAGCAACTTTGTCCTCAAGCTCGATAACCCGGCCTTCGATAAAACTCTGTCGATCGCGAGCAGCGTGGTACTCTGCGTTCTCCGCCAGATCTCCGTGATCGCGCGCCTCTGCGATGGCGCGAATAATTGCCGGCCGGTCGACGGTCTTCAGCCGCTTCAGCTCCTCCCGGAGCCGATTAAACCCTTCGGCCGTCATCGGGATCTTATTCATCGTGAAAGGATCGGACCTTGCTAAGAATGTCAAATACGGCGGCAAGCGCCGCCGTCGAGCAATCAAAGGTATGATTGCAGCGGCGCGACTTCAAGGTTCCCGGCGCGAAGGGTGGCGATTGCCTGGACCGCGGCGCGCGCGCCCGCGACGGTTGTATAATAAGGGATGCTGTTAGTCAGAGCAGTACGTCGCAAGCTGAAGCTGTCGGCGATCGCTTGACTGCCCTCGGTCGTGTTGAACACCAGCTGGACTCCGCCGTTCAGCATCCGATCGACGATGTGCGGCCGGCCCTCGCGGACTTTGTTAATCGGCTGTACGGGCAGTCCGGCAGCGGCCAAGCTGTCGGCCGTGCCTCTGGTGGCGACAAGCGAGAAGCCCATCTCTAACAGTCGGCGGCAGGGATCGATGAGATCTACCTTGTCCTGGTCGCGCACCGAAACGAACACACAACCTTGGAGCGGGAGATTGGTCCCGCTGCCGAGTTGCGATTTCGCGAAGGCGCGGCCAAAATCTGTGTCGATCCCCATCACCTCGCCGGTAGACTTCATCTCTGGGCTGAGAATTGGATCAACCCCGGGAAACCGCGAAAACGGAAAAACCGCTTCCTTTACCGCTACGTGGCTGGTGCCGCGCGGCTTCCTGCCGCCAATTTGCTCCGCCCATCTATCAAGTCGTTCTCCCGCCATCACGCGCGCCGCGATCTTTGCGATTGGCACACCGGTCGCTTTGGCAACGAACGGAACCGTGCGAGAGGCGCGGGGATTGACCTCCAGGACGAAAATGACCCCATCCCGCACGGCAAATTGAACATTCATTAAACCGACAACGCCGAGCGCGAGGGCAAGCTCGATGGTCTGCCGATTGATCTCAGCGATCATCGCGGAGCTCAAGCTGTAAGGCGGCAACGAGCAGGCGCTGTCGCCCGAATGAATCCCCGCCTCCTCAATGTGTTCCATGATTCCGGCGACCTCAACTCGTCTCCCGTCAGACACGGCGTCGACATCGACCTCGATCGCGTTCTGCAGATAGCGATCGATCAGCACCGGACTGGTCCCCGAAACGCTCACAGCGTCTTTCATATACCGGTAGAGCCCGGCGGCATCGTGCACGATCTCCATCGCGCGACCGCCAAGGACGTAAGAAGGGCGAATAACAACAGGATACCCGATGCTTAGGGCGATTTCTTCGGCCTCGCTAGCCGAATGGGCGGTCCCGTTGTCCGGCTGGCGCAAGCCGAGACGTGTCAACAATTCTTGGAAACGGCGTCTGTCCTCCGCTAGGTCGATCGCATCCGGGGAGGTGCCGAGTATTGGGATTTGGGCCTGTTCGAGCCCAGCGGCGAGCTTTAACGGCGTCTGCCCGCCGAATTGCACGATTACCCCGAGCAGGGTGCCGCGGCGTTGCTCGGCGCGCACGATCTCAACGACGTCCTCAGTGGTCAATGGCTCAAAATAGAGCCGGTCGGAAGTATCGTAGTCGGTCGAAACGGTTTCCGGGTTGCAATTGACCATGATCGTTTCGATCCCGGCTTCGCGCAGGCTGTAGGCGGCATGTACACAGCAATAGTCGAATTCGATGCCCTGGCCGATTCGGTTAGGGCCCCCACCAAGGATGATGACCTTGCTGCGATCGCTTGGATCGGCTTCACATTCCGGCGCTTCGAACCCGCCACCTTCATAGCAGGAATACATGTAGGAGGTGAGCGACGGGAACTCGGCCGCGCATGTGTCGATACGTTTATAAACGGGATGCAGCTCGAGACGCCGCCGCCGCGCCGAAACGGTCGCCTCGTCGACCCCGGCGAGCTTGCCGAGGCGGAGGTCGGAAAAACCCATCTGCTTGAGGCGCAAAAAGGCAATGCGATCCTGCGGCAGCCCTTCCCGTCTCACACCTTCCTCGGCTTCGACGATCTCGCGTATGCGTTCAAGGAACCACGGTTCGAATCGGCAGGCGGCGTGAATTTCGGCGGTCGTAAGCCCGTGCCGATAAGCCTGCGCAACAAGCAGCAGTCGATCCGGAGCTGATCTGGCCAATGCTGCCTTTACCGCCTCCTTGCCGGCGCTCTCGATGCCCTCGATCGCAACCTCGTCAAAGCCACTCAGCCCCGTCTCCATCGAGCGGAGCGCCTTCTGGATTGATTCGGCAAAACTCCGCCCGATAGACATCGCTTCGCCGACGGATTTCATAGATGTCGTCAAAAGCGGTTCGGTTCCCGGGAATTTCTCGAACGTAAACCGCGGCATTTTGGTGACGATGTAATCGATCGTCGGCTCGAACGAGGCTGGGGTAACGCGGGTGATCTCGTTTGTCAGTTCATCAAGCGTATAGCCGACCGCGAGCTTGGCAGCGACCTTCGCTATCGGAAACCCGGTGGCCTTCGAGGCGAGAGCAGAGGAGCGTGATACCCGGGGGTTCATTTCGATCACGACGAGCCGGCCGTCAATTGAATTGACCGCAAACTGTACGTTCGACCCGCCGGTATCGACGCCGATTTCTCGCAACACCGCGATCGCCGCATTCCGCATCAACTGGAATTCTTTATCTGTCAAAGTCAAAGCTGGCGCGACGCAGACCGAATCTCCGGTGTGAATGCCCATCGGATCGATATTCTCGATCGAGCAAACTATGATGCAATTGTCCGCGCGATCGCGGACTACTTCCATCTCGTACTCCTTCCAGCCGAGAACTGACTCCTCGATCAATACTTCGTGCTCGGGTGAAGCTTTAAGGCCACCGCGAACGATCTCCTCGAATTCTTGGATGTTGTAGGCGACGCCGCCGCCGGTACCACCCAATGTAAAAGATGGTCTGATGATTGCCGGCAGATTAACGATCTCTAGCGCCTGCAGCGCCTCGGCGAGCGAACGAGCGAGTTGGCTGCGGGGCGAGGCGAGGCCGATCTTGTCCATCGATTGGCGGAACAGCTGGCGATCCTCGGCCTTGGCGATCGCCGCCTCGCTAGCACCGATCAGTTCGACAGAGTAAAGCTCAAGCACCCCGGACCGCGCAAGCGCCATCGCGGTATTGAGGGCCGTTTGACCGCCCATTGTCGGCAATAATGCTTGGGGCCGCTCACGAGCAATTATCTTCGTGACCAGTTCAGGCGTGATCGGCTCGATATAGGTCGCATCGGCGAGTTCAGGATCGGTCATGATCGTGGCTGGGTTGGAATTGACCAGCACGATCCGATACCCTTCGCCTTTTAATGCCTTGCAGGCCTGAGCTCCGGAATAATCGAATTCGCAGGCTTGCCCGATGACAATCGGACCGGCGCCGATGATGAGAATGCTATCGATGTCGATTCGTCTTGGCATTCTCGTCCATCAGCGCAACAAACCGCTCGAAAAGATAGTGGCTATCCTGTGGGCCGGGGCTCGCTTCAGGGTGGTGTTGCACCGAGAATATCGGTTTGCCAACAACCCGTAAGCCTTCATTGGTGTTGTCGAACAACGAGAGATGGGTCGGCTCGACGCCAGGCGGCAAGCTCTCAGGGTCAATTACGAAGCCATGGTTCTGGCTGGTGATCGCTACTTTCCCCGTTGCCAGGTCTTTGACTGGATGATTGGCACCGCGATGGCCGCGCGGCATCTTGCGGGTCGTTCCACCAAGCGCCAGCGCTAGCAATTGATGACCAAGGCAAATGCCGAAAATCGGTGTGTCGGAAGCGATGAGTTCGCGGAGCACCGGCACAGCATAGACGCCGGTTGCCGCCGGGTCGCCGGGACCATTCGACAGGAAAATACCGTCCGGCTCGTGACGAAGAACGTCCTCGCTCGAAGCAGTCGCAGGGACCACGGTGACCCGACAGCCATGCGAAGCAAGCATCCGCAAAATGTTGCGCTTGGCGCCGTAATCGACCGCGACGACGTGGTAGCGCGGGTTTTGTAACACTCCGTATCCACGTTCGCGACCCCACACCGTCTCGTTCCAATCATAGGTTTGGCGGCAGCTGACTTCCTTGGCGAGATCCATTCCCTCGAGGCCAGGCCAGTCGAGCGCCATTGTTCGTAATGTCTTAATATCGAGCCTTTCTTGTGGATCGTAGGCTATGGCGCCATTTGGCGGCCCGCGATCGCGGATGTACCGCGTCAAGCGGCGGGTATCCACCCCTGAAATGCCGATCAAACCATTCGATGCGAGCCAATTGTCGAGCGATCCGGTAGCGCGATAATTTGCCGGCGCCGTAATAGGGGTGCGCAGAATGACGCCGCGGGCGGCGGGAGTCGTCGTCTCGACGTCCTCCAGGTTGGCTCCGACATTACCGATATGCGGGAAAGTGAAGGTAATAATCTGACCGGCATAGGAAGGATCCGTAAGGATCTCCTGATATCCGGTGACCGCGGTGTTGAAGCAAATCTCCCCTACCGCCGTCCCGGCCGCCCCGACACCACGGCCCCAGAATATCGTCCCATCCGCAAGTACGAGCGCGGCGTTGTGGTCCAGCGGTCGCGAGATCGGGTCGCGCATCGGTAGATTTCAGCGGGCAACCACACTTGCCCGGCGCGTGCGGGCTCGGCCAAGCGCAAAAAAGCAGCGTCGATAAGAATTAGCTGCTCAGGCTCTCATCGTCAACCCTTCTTCCTGGCTGAACTGCAGTGTTTTCAAGAGGTTAGATCGGGACGTGCGCAATTGCCGCGCGCCCGGAAAGGAGCTAGGTTTAGGGGACCGACGAAGCGGGGGGTCAATGCTGCGTCAGACGTTCGCTAACCGGCTCAGGGAAACGACCGGGGCAGGGTTGCCTGTGTCGTTTCCGTACGTCGCCCCTCATTGATGGCATTACCGCCGGGTTTCCTCGAGGAGCTGCGCAGCCGGATCCCGCTCTCGGGGTTGGTAGGGCGTAAGGTGAAGCTAGCTCGGCGCGGGCGCGAATTCGTCGGTCTGTGCCCGTTTCATCACGAGAAGACGCCTTCTTTCTACGTTGTAGAGGACAAGTCCTTCTTTCATTGCTTTGGCTGCGGCGCCCACGGCGATGCGATTGGGTTTCTTATGCGCGCCGACAATCTCGACTTCATTGAAGCCGTCGAACAGCTAGCGGGAGAGGCCGGGCTCACGGTCCCGCAGGCGAGCGCTCAAGAGCGAGAACTGGCGCTGCGGCAAAAGACGTTGCTCGAAGTGACGGAAGCGGCTGCCCGCTTCTACGAGAGTTGCCTTTGGGCGGCATCCGGCGATCGCGCACGCGAATATCTGCAACGCCGCGGCCTCGACGAAGAGACGATCCGACGTTTTCGTCTCGGCTGGGCGCCCGACGAGCGGCACGCACTGCGACGGGCGCTGAGAGGCGATTTTCCCGACGCGCTGCTGATTGAAGCAGGGCTGCAGCGCCCGCGGCATGATGGAAGCGAGACGTCAGACTATTTTCGCAATCGCGTAATGTTTCCGATCGGCGACAGAGCCGGTCGCGTGATTGCATTTGGCGGTCGGATACTCGGCGACGGGCAGCCGAAATATCTGAATTCCCCGGACACCCCGCTGTTCGAGAAAGGGCGGGTCCTGTACGGCTGGTCTGCGGCCCGAGCGGGTGCTACACGCGACACGGAAGATCACGAGCCGACTATCATAGTCACCGAAGGCTATATGGACGTGATCGCCTTGCACCGAGCGGGTCTTGCGACAGCGGTGGCCCCACTCGGTACAGCGCTGACCGAAATCCAGCTGCAACAGCTCTGGCGGCTAGCGTCGGAGCCGATCCTTTGCTTCGATGGCGATACGGCCGGCCAACGGGCCGCGGAGCGTGCGGCGCGACGTGCCCTACCGCTGCTGCGCCCAGGACGGAGCCTACGCTTTGCGAGCTTGCCCTCCGGAGAGGATCCGGACTCGATCATCCGCACATCGGGGCGCGGCGCCTTCGACGGCCTCCTCACGGCAGCGCGCCCGCTCTCGATGACGCTTTGGGACTTCGAGCTCCGTGGTAAGCGTGTCGATACTCCCGAACGGCGGGCCGATCTCGAACGGCGTCTGATGGAACATGTGGCGCACATCTCCGATCGGACCGTTCAGGCGGAATACCGGCGGTTTTTTCGTGAGCGGCTATTCGAGTTCGCGCGGCCTGTCCGCCTTCCTCTGAAGGCCACGGCTCGTCCCCAGCCGGGTTTTGTTCGTGACGCACCGGAAACGCCGCGCGCGTCAGGACGAAAACAACGAGAAAATCTATTTCGTATTGTTCTGCATTTTCCCTGGCTCATTGACGAAGTCTCGGAGGAGCTAGCAGCACTCGAAATTCCCGAGCCGGAGCTTGACAGCTTGAGAAGACGAATTTTAGACCTTTTCGTCGGAGAACCGGGGCTTGACGCCCGCGCGCTCCAACAACACTTTGTGCAGAACGGGCTCGCGGCGACCGTGGAGAAACTGCTTTTGCCCTCGGTCGATACGACTTTCCTGGCTCAATGCTCCGACGCAACTGCGACGCGCAGGAAATGGGCGGACGTGATCAGTACGCTGAGAGGAGACCACCGCTGCGCTTTGGCCGAGGCCACAAACGATCTGATCAGCGATGTCAGCTCGGAGAGTTGGGAAAGATTTCTGGCTGCGAGAGAAATGTTGCTGCGGGACGATCCCGGCAGTGAGGACTAGCCGTGCCTCGCACCCCTCCTCATCCCAGATCGCCAGCGGTCAGATATCCTCTTATGTCTTTACCCGTGCCCCGGCTTAGTTGGGCGATTGTGGAACCTCTTTAAGGACGGTGTAATGGCGAGCAAGGCGGCAAATACTGCGGAAGTTACAGAGACTCGCGAGGAGGCGGCGGAAGCGCCGTTGCTCGACAGCGTCGGCGCCGCGATCAAGAGGATGTTGGCGCGCGGCAAGGAGCGTGGCTATCTCACCTATGACGAACTGAACGCCGCACTACCGCCCGACCAGGTGTCTTCGGAACAGATTGAGGACACAATGGCGATGCTCTCTGAGCAAGGGATCAACGTTATCGATAACGAAGAGAGCGAGGAACCGGCGGCAACCGAGTCCGACGACGGCGACGGCGAGATCCGAGGGAACCTGGACGACGACGACATCGGCCGCACCGACGACCCCGTCCGTATGTATTTGCGCGAGATGGGATCGGTCGAGCTGCTGTCGCGCGAAGGTGAAATCGCGATCGCCAAGCGAATCGAGGCCGGCCGCGAAATGATGATCGGGGGGATTTGCGAGAGCCCGATGACGATCCGGGCAATCATCGGGTGGCGTGATGCCCTCAATGAAGAAAAGATGTTACTTCGCGACATTATCGACCTGGACGCCACCTATGGCAGCGGGGGATTTGGGCCGGTCCCACCCGAAATCGTTGTCGCCGCGAATGCAGGGTTGGGTGCCGAGAGCGAGACAGGGGCCCAAGCCCGAAACGCTATCCAGGCTCCAGAAGGCGCCGACCCAGGCGAGCCCGAAAATGGTGATGAAGTCGCGAATGAGTTGGCCGAGATAGAAAGCGAACTCGCCGCGGAGGAGGGCGACGGTGAGGAGAGTTCGATTTCGCTCGCCGTGATGGAAACACAGCTCAAGCCGAGCGCCCTCGCGACCTTCGACGCGATTGCTGAAACCTCTAAGAAGTTGCACCGGCTTCAGGATCAGCGGATTAACGCATTACAAAAAAGCGAGCCGCTGCCGAAAGTGACCGAGCGCCGATACGAGAAGCTCAAGGCAGATATAATCGAGAACGTCAAGCGTGTACGCCTCAACAACATGCGAATCGAATACCTCGTCGAGCAGCTCTACGACGTCAATCGCAGGCTCGTCGCCGATGACGGCAGACTGCTGCGGTTGGCGGAGAGTGCCGGCATCAGGCGATCGGAATTTCTGCAGCACTACCTCGGGAATGAGCTCGCTGGCGACTGGTCGGGGAGAGTCGAAATCTTGCCTGGCCGCGGCTGGGGGAGATTGATCGAAAAGCATTCGGGAGAAGTGGCAAGGTTACGAGCGAACATCGCCCGGATCGCTGCCGAGGCGAAGCTGCCGATCAGCGAGTTCCGCCGAATCGTCCAGACTGTTCAGCGCGGTGAGCGTGAGGCTAGTCGCGCCAAGAAAGAAATGGTTGAGGCCAACCTGCGTCTCGTCATTTCAATTGCCAAGAAATACACAAACCGCGGGCTGCAATTCTTGGATCTGATCCAAGAAGGCAACATCGGATTGATGAAGGCGGTCGACAAATTCGAATATCGCCGCGGCTATAAATTCTCTACGTATGCAACATGGTGGATTCGCCAGGCGATCACTCGCTCGATTGCCGACCAGGCGCGTACGATCCGTATTCCGGTGCACATGATTGAGACGATCAACAAACTGGTGCGCACCTCGCGTCAGATGCTGCATGAGATCGGCCGTGAGCCGACTCCTGAGGAACTCGCTGAAAAGCTGATGATGCCACTCGAAAAAGTGCGCAAGGTGCTAAAGATCGCCAAGGAGCCAATCAGTCTCGAGACCCCGATCGGCGACGAGGAGGATTCGCATCTCGGCGATTTCATCGAAGACAAGAACGCCGTGCTGCCGCTGGATGCAGCGATTCAGGCTAATCTGCGCGAGACGACGACACGCGTTTTGGCTTCGCTAACCGCGCGCGAAGAGCGGGTGCTTCGAATGCGGTTCGGCATCGGCATGAATACCGACCACACCCTCGAGGAGGTCGGCCAGCAGTTTTCGGTAACGCGAGAGCGCATTCGTCAGATCGAAGCGAAAGCGCTGAGAAAGTTGAAGCACCCGAGCCGCTCGCGCAAATTGCGCAGCTTTTTGGACACCTAAACGGAATACGGGCCCGTAGTTCAGTTGGTTAGAACACGCCGCTCATAACGGTGGAGTCGCAGGTTCGAATCCTGCCGGGCCTACCTTTGCGGCTTGCTGAAGCGTCCTCTGGCGTATTCCAAAGGCGATCTCTCGTCGGGTTGCGACAGCGACCCCGCTGGCGCTGTCAAACCCGCATAGGACGCGGCATGGGCGGGCGCTTGATCCGTCCCGACTTCCCCGGCCGATGCACCGTTAAGCTTGCGCGGAGTCGCCACTCCGGAACTGCGCCCTCGTACCATGAAGAGCCATCCGAGACCGCCTGCGATCAAGGTTAACGGGATCGCATAAGACCAGATCTGTGGCCGCGTAGATCGGCGAGCCGCTTCTAATGCGCCGCGTAATCCCGCGGTGCCTTTCAATACGATACGATCGGGAGAGAGTTCGCGCCCGAGAGCCTCGATGGTCGCGCTCAACCGGACGCGCGTGCGGGCAATGTCCTTTTCGATCTGTTGCAAGGGCTCGGTCCCGCTGTATGGGAGGTGGCGGTGTTCAGCATTCGGGCACCCCGCATTCGGCCGTGTTGCGGTTACCCGATCCGTCGATTGATCCATGCGGCATTCCTCGGGATTCAACGCAAACGGCGGTCCCGCTAACGGAGTTCCGTGTGGTACCCCATTATCGGCGTGAGCTTCATGTCGCTAAATCGATCGGCTGGCGACTCGGACCCTCTAGTCGCAAGACCTTTTAGGCTCTTTTGGAGCGGACTAGGGTAGCGTTTGTCTCTATCTACGTGTGTTAATATCTTTGCACAACCATTACTGGTTCGCGATCACGCCGCCGGCCGAGGAACCTGCGCAAGCTCGCGTACCCGCGTGGAGCGCGCCGCCGCGACGTGATCCTTGGCGAGAACCGTATAGACCGCCGGCAGCACAAAGAGCGTGAAGAGGGTGCCGACCGACATGCCGGCGACGACGACTATGCCTATTGAGAAGCGGCTCGCCGCACCGGCGCCGGTGGCGATCAGCAACGGTACAAGCCCGACGACCATTGCAGCGGTGGTCATCAGGATTGGCCGCAGCCGCACGCGCGCGGCCCTCTCGATCGCCTGCCGGCGATCGAGGTTTTCGCGCACCTGCAACGTATTGGCGAATTCGACCATGAGGATACCGTGCTTGCTGATCAGGCCAATCAATGTGACAAGCCCGACCTGCGTGTAGATGTTCATCGTCGCCGCACCGAAAAACAGCGGCATCAACGCACCGCAGATCGACATCGGCACGCTAACGAGGATCACCAGCGGGTCGCGCAGGCTCTCGAATTGCGCCGCCAGCACGAGAAAGATGACTATCAGAGCAAAGACAAACGTAACCGTCAGCTGATTGCCCTCCCGCACATATTGGCGCGTATCGGACAGATAGTCGTGGCTGAAACCCGCGGGCAGGTCCTTTGTCGCCTGCTCGAGAAAGTCGACCGCCTGCCCCATCGTCACGCCCGGCATCGGCACGGCCTGGAACGTGGCGGAGTTCAGTTGATTGTACTGCGTCAGCGCATTGGGCTGCGTGTCCATCTCGAGCGAGATGAGATTGGACAACGGCACCGGTTGACCCGACGGTGTGGTCACGTAATAGCGGGTCAATGTCTCCGGCGTCAGCCGGTCGGCCCGGGGCACTTGCGGGATCACCTCATAGGACCGGCCGTCGAGATTGAAACGGTTGATGTAGTTTTCGCCGACCAGGACAGCGAGCGTATCGCCGATTGATTGCATCGTCAGCCCGAGCTCGTTGACCTTCGAGCGATCCACTCTGACCTGGATCGTCGGCTGATTGAAGTCGAGGTCACTGTCGATAACCATGAACAACCCGCTCTTGCGTGCCGCGGCTTTGATCTTATCCATCGCCAGATAGATGTCTTTGAACTGACCAGTCGAATAGATCGCCATCTGAACCGGCAGACCGCCGATCGACCCAGGCAGCGGTGGCAACGAAAACACGAAAGCATTCATCCCTTCGACGGCAGACGCTTTCCGCTGCATCAGCGGCTTCAGCTGTTGCGCCGACCGTGACCGCTCACCCCAGGGTTTGAGGATTGCTCCGGCGATTCCCTGGTTCGGGCCAAATCTGCCATTGACGATAAAACGCAGATCGGTCTCGGGGAACGAGCCGAAGGCTTCGTCGAGCTTATCAGTGTACGCCTCCTGATAGTCGAGATTGGAGTACTGCGGCGCCTTTGTCAGCGCAAACAAAACCCCCTGGTCCTCTTCCGGCGCGAGTTCCGATTTCGTGTTCATGTAC
>Ga0126369_10001464_pt1 | contig 16330 bp, 15 predicted proteins | sample PanSoiMetaPlot_1_FD_109646 | JGI IMG/M metagenome (GOLD analysis project Ga0126369, IMG submission 109646) | Tropical forest soil microbial communities from Panama - MetaG Plot_1 | ecosystem: Environmental > Terrestrial > Soil > Tropical forest > Bulk soil | place: Panama | collected 2016-02-17 | reverse complement strand
GGCTCTGGGACTTCATCGTCCGCGCTTGAACCACTCGTAGATCTCCTCGCCGGTCGTCATCCAGACGCCCTTCTTTCGCCGGATGTAGTCGTAGATCGCCTCGAAGTACTTGATCCGGTGCGGCACGCCGTGGATGTAGGGGTGCACGGCGATCGCCATCACCCGCGGCTGCCGCGCGCCCTCGAGGTAGAGCCGGTCGAACTGATCGCGCACGCGGTCGAGCCAAGCGCTCGACTCGTGGTGCTGGATCAGCATCATCGGGATGTCGTTGAGCTCGAGCGAATACGGCACGGAGACCAGCGGCCCCGCCGTCGTCTTGATCTCGTAGGGCTGATCGTCGTTGACCCAGTCCGAGACGTACTCGATCCCCTCCTCGGCCAGGAGGTCGAGCGTCTCCCACGTCTCGGTGAGCCCGGGGCCGAGCCAGCCCTTGGGCTTCTTGCCGGTGTAGTCCGAGATCAGCTTGATCGCGGTGCGGATCGCGTCGCGCTGGTCGGTGATCAGGTGCATCGCGCCTTGCTTGACGCCGTGGCCCATGAATTCCCAGCCGGCGTCCTTCATCGCGCGAGCGACCGGCTCGTAGGAGCGGCACACGTTGGCGTTGATCGCAGTCGTCGCGCGGATCTTGCGCTTCGCGAGCGCGTCGAGCATCCGCCAGAAGCCGACGCGCATCCCGTAGTCGTGCCACGCCCAGTTGGGCACGTCGGGCACGGTCGTGACTCCCTGGGGCGCCGAGAGAACACCGCGGGGCATCGGCTTCTCGATGTCCCATTCCTCGATATTGACGATGGTCCACACCGCGATGCGCGCGCCTCGCGGCAGCTTCCAGGGACGTCGGCTCGCGATCGGCGAGTAATCGAAGCGCTCGTGCGGCAGTCTCACGGTCACCTCCGTGCGCCTATAGTACAATCACCAGCCGTGACTCGCGCCCCCGCGGTCGAAACGCCTGCTCGCGACGTGTGCAGCGAGCGCTCCCGGGGCGCCTGAGCGTTGGAATTCTGGATCAGCCAGCTCTTCAACGGCGTCTCGTATGGCGCGCTCCTCTTCCTCTTGGCGGGCGGACTCTCGCTCATCTTCGGCATGATGCGGATCGTCAACATGACCCACGGCTCGTACTATCTGCTTGGCGGCTACGTCGCGCTCACGATCATGTGGCGCACGGGCAGCTTCGTGCTCGCGGTCGTGGTGGGCGCCCTGGCGATCGCGCTGGTCGGCATCGCGCAATGGAATGCGTTCCTCAAGCGTCTGAGCGGCCAGGAGCTCGGCCAGGTGCTGACCACGATGGGCTTCGCGCTGATCTTCCAGGACCTGGCGCTGGTCCTCTGGGGCGGCGATCCGTACACGATCTCGGTGCCGGCCGCCCTCTCGGGCTCGCTCGTCGTCGGCTCGCTCTACTTTCCCGTCTACCGCATCTTCATCATCGTCGTCGCAGTGCTCGTGGCCCTCGTCCTCTGGCTCACGCTCGAGTGGACGCGCATCGGTGCGATGATCCGGGCGACCGTCGATGACCCGGAGATGGCCCGGGGCGTTGGGATCAACGTCTACCGGATCTCGATGGTGGTCTTCGCGCTCGGCGCCGCCTTGGCCGCGCTGGCGGGCGTCGTGGGCGGCGGCTTCGTCGGCGTCTATCCGGGCGCCGACTTCGAGATCCTCCCCTACGCATTCGTGGTCGTGATCATCGGCGGCATGGGTAGTCTCAAGGGCGCCCTGATCGGCAGCCTCCTGGTCGGACTGCTCGACAACTTCGGCAAGGCGCTCTTCCCCGAGCTCTCCTACTTCACCCTCTTCGCGCCGATGGCGGCGATCCTGGCCGTGCGCCCGACCGGTCTCTTCGGTCGCGCCTGATGCGGATCGCGCTGCCGCCCGGGTCGTTGCGGATCGCGCTGGGCCTGGCCCTGGCGGCGCTCCTGGTGGCGCCGCCGCTGGTCTCGTCGTTCCTCCTGGCGCTGCTGACGCAGGCGGTCATCTACGCCGTGCTCGCGATGAGCCTCGACATCATCCTCGGCTACATCGGTCTTGCCTCGCTCGGCCACGCCGCCTACCTGGGCCTGGGCGCATACAGCGTCGGGATCCTCGCTACTCGATACGGCGCGCCGTTCTGGGTGACGCTCGCGGTCGGCGTGCTCCTGGCGACGGCGGTCGCCGCGGTCTTCGGCCTGCTCGCCCTGCGGGCGGCCGGCGTCTACTTCCTGATGATCACCTTGGCGCTCGGCATGGTGGTGTGGGGACTCGCCCACCGCTGGGTGACGATGACCCAGGGCGACAACGGGATCGCCGGCGTGCCGCGGCCCGAGCTCGGGCTGCCGTGGTCGTTCTCGCGCGGCATCCCGTTCTACTATCTGGCGCTCGTCGGATTCCTCCTGGCCCTCGCGTTGCTGCGGACCATCGTGCGCTCGCCGTTCGGACAGACGCTCGTCGGGATCCGCGAGAGCGAGTCGCGCATGCGCACGCTCGGCTATCACGTGTGGCTGCACAAATACCTCGGCTTCGTGATCGCCGGCGCGGTCGGCGGCTTCGCCGGCGTGCTGTGGGCGTACTACAACGGCTTCGTGAGCCCGGCCGACCTCGATCTCGCGACGTCGACCGAGATCTTGCTCATGGTCGCGCTGGGCGGGCGCGGGACGCTGTTCGGTCCAGCGCTGGGCGCGATGGTGATCGTCGGGCTGAAAAATCTCGTATCGGTCTACACGCATCGCTGGCTCCTGATCCTGGGCGCCGTCTACATCGGCACGATCGTGTACGCGCCCGAAGGCATCGTGGGCGCGCTGAAGCAGTGGACGAAAGGAGAACGTGCGATGAGGAAGAAGGCAGTCGTCGCTCTCGCAGCGCTGGCGGTCCTGGTCGGGCTTGCCGCGCCGGGGCCGGTCTGGGCGCAGAAGGGGCCGATCAAGATCGGCGTGATCACCGCGATGACCGGCGGCGCCGCGCAGATCGGCAAGGACATGACCAACGGCATCTCGATGTGGCTCGACGAGAACGGCGGCATGATCGCCGGCCGCAAGGTCGAGGTGATCGTCGAGGACAGTCAGGGCCAGCCCAACGTCGCGCTGACCAAGCTGCAGAAGCTCGTCGAGAGCGATCACGTGCACGTGCTGGTCGGCGAGATCTTCGCCCACATCGGTTACGCGATGGCGCCCAAGGTGGACGAGTACCGGATCCCCATGCTCTATCCGGTCATCGCCGCCGACGACCTCACGCAGCGCAAGCCGGCGAAGTGGGTGGTGCGCACGGGCTGGGCCTCGAGCCAGCCGTCGCATCCGTTCGGCGAGTACGCCGCCAAGAATCTCGGCTACAAGCGCATCGTCACGATCGGCATCGATTACGCCTTCGGCTGGGAGGTCGTCGGCGGCTTCCAGAAGACCTTCGAGGAGAACGGCGGCCAAATCGTGCAGAAGCTCTGGGCCCCGCTCAACACGACCGACTTCGCGCCGTACCTCTCGCAGATCCGGCGCGACGCCGACGCGGTGTTCGCGCTCATGGTGTCGATCTCGGCCTCGCGCTTTCCCAAGCAATATCAGGACGCCGGGCTCAAGGCGAAGCTCCCGCTGATCGGCGGCGGCACCACGTTCGACGAGTTCGTGCTGCCCTCGCTGGGTGACGAGGCGATCGGCGGCATGAGCCCCTTGATCTACAGCGCCGCGCTCGACACGCCGGTCAACAAGAAGTTCGTCGCCGAGTATCGCAAGAAGTACGGCAAGGTCCCCTCGTACTTCTCGGAGACCTGCTACACGAGCACGCGCTGGATCAACGAGGCCGCCAAGGCGATCGGTGGCGACGTGGAGAACCGCGACAAGTTCCTGGAGGCGCTGCGAAAGGTCGAGATCCCCGACTCGCCGCGCGGTCCCATCAAGCTCGACGCGTACGGCAACCCGATCCAGAACATCTACATCCGCAAGGTCGAGAAGAAGGACGGCGAGCTCTGGAACACGGTCGTCCACACGTACCCCGCGGTGTCCCAGTTCTGGAAGTACAAGCCCGAAGAGTTCCTGAAGCAGCCCGTGTACGACCGCAACTTCCCGCCCTGCAAGCACTGCTGATGGCCGCTGACGCCGCCGCCGCGCTGAGCCTCACCGGACTCTCGAAGGAGTTTGGTGGGCTCCGCGCGGTCGACGGTGTCAGCCTCACGGTCGGCGCGGGGGAGCGCCGCGCGATCATCGGCCCCAACGGCGCGGGCAAGACCACGCTCTTCAGCCTGATCAGCGGCGAGACGCGGCCGACCGGCGGCCACATCGCGCTCTTCGGCCAGGACGTCACACGCGCAGCCCCGCACCGGCGTGCGAGCCTCGGCCTGGCCCGCACGTATCAGATCACCAACCTCTTCCCCCGGCTCACGGCGCTCGAGAACTGTCTCCTGGCGGTGCAGGCCCTCACGCCCGCCAAGTTTCATCTGCACCGCGGGATGCATCGCTACCCGGCGTTTCACGAGCGCGCGCGCCGGGTCCTCGAGGCGGTCGGGCTCGCCGACAAAGAGACCGAGCCCGTCCGCAATCTCTCGCACGGCGAGCAGCGCCAGCTCGAGATCGCCCTGGCGCTGGCCGGCGCGCCGAAGCTTCTCTTGCTCGACGAGCCGACCGCCGGGCTCTCGCCCGCGGAGTCGCACGCGATGACGGCACTCCTGAAGGAGCTCGATCCGGCGATGACCCTGCTGGTCATCGAGCACGACATGGACGTGGCGTTCGCGCTGACGGAGCGCATCACGGTGCTGCACTACGGCAAGGTCGTCGCCGACGGCCTGGCCCGCGACGTCAAGGCCAACTCGCTCGTGCAAGAGATCTACCTGGGAGCGTCCTGAGATGCTCGAGGTCCGCGACATCCACACCTACTACGGCGACAGCCACGTGCTACAGGGGGTCTCCCTGAGCATGTCGCGCGGTCAGGTCGTGGGCGTCCTGGGCCGCAACGGCATGGGCAAGACCACCCTGATCCGCTCGATCATCGGCTTCACGGCCCCCCGGCGCGGGCGCGTCATGTTCAAGGACCGGGACATCACGGCCTGGCCCTCGAACCACGCGGTCGCCCTCGGGCTCGGCCTGGTGCCGCAGGGGCGGCGTGTCTTCCCCTCGCTGACGGTCATGGAGAACCTCGAAGTTGCCGTGAAAGGCGGGAGCGGGCCGTGGACGGTGCCCCGGGTGCTCGAGCTCTTCCCGCGCTTGAGCGAGCGGGGCGCCCACCGTGCGGGCAAGCTGTCGGGGGGCGAGCAGCAGATGCTGGCCATCGCCCGCGCGCTCATGACCAATCCCGAACTGCTCCTGATGGACGAGCCCACCGAGGGGCTGGCGCCGCTGCTGGTGCGCGAGGTCGGGCGAGTCATCGAAAGTCTCAAGGCCGAGGGGCTATCGATCTTGCTCGTCGAGCAAAACCTGCCGCTGGCGCTCCGTGTCGTCGACCACGTCCACGTCCTGTCGCGAGGGCGCGTCGTGCACTCGAGCTCGCCGGACGCGCTCTGGCGCGACGAGGAGATCAAGGCACGCTATCTCGGATTGTGAGGGTTTCATGATGGAGCGCATCGCGATCGTCGGTGTGGGGCTCCTCGGATCGGCCGTGGCGTCGCGCCTGCTCGCCGGCGGCTTTGCCGTGACCGGCTACGACAGCCGGCCCGATCAGCTCGCGGCCCTCGCGCGGCGCGGCCTCCGGCCGGCTTCCAGCCTGAAAGAGGCGGTGACCGGCGCCGAGGCCGTGTTCACGATCCTGCCGTCGCTCGACGCGGTCGAAGCCACGGTCCTCGGCTCCGGAGGTCTGCTCGGGAGCCTGACGCGCTCGGCCACCATCATCCAGATGAGCACGATCTCCCCGACCTTGACGCGCCGGCTCGGCGAGGCGGCCGCCACGGCCGGCATCGGGTTCCTCGACACGCCGATGAGCGGCACCAGCTCGATGGTCGAGCGCGGTGACTGCACGATCTTCGCGGGAGGCGACGCGGCGCTGATCGAGCGGTGCGAGCCCGTATTCGCGGCCATCGCGAAGCGGACGGTCCACGTCGGCCCGATCGGTAGCGCATCGCTCGCGAAGCTCGCGACGAACCTCCTGGTCGCCCTGAACACGGCGGCGGTCGCCGAAGCGCTCGTGCTGGGCGTCAAGGGCGGGCTCGCGCCTCAGGCCCTCCTGGACATCCTGAAGGACAGCGCCGCCGCGTCGAAGATGGTCGACGTGCGAGGCCCCCTCATGGTCGAGCACCGCTTCGAGCCTCAGATGAAGCTCGAGCTGTTCCTCAAGGACTTCAAGCTGATGCTCGAGGAGGGCCAGCGCCTGGGCGTTGCCCTACCCCTGACGAGTCTGACCCAGCAGATCTGCACGGCCGCCGTGGCCGGCGGACACGGCGGCGAGGACCTCGCCGTCCTGATCACGACCCTTGAGCGAATGGCGGGGCTCGGGCCGGCGTAGCCCGGCCTGCCGACTCAGCTCGCCAACTCGCCTCCGAGGGCGCGAGACGCCCCGGTCGCCGTTTCTCGGACCAGGGCCGACAGCCGCGGCAGCCGGTCGTTCGACATTCGCACGGCAGGGCCGGCGATACCGATCGAGGCGACGACCCGGCGCGAATGATCGAACAACGGCGCGGCGACGCACTTGAGGCCGAGCGCAAATTCCTCCCCGTCCAGCGCGTAGCGGTTGGCCCGGATCTTCGTCAGCTCGCGGCGCAGGTCCCCGGGCTCGGTCAGGGTGGCGGGCGTGTAGGCGCGCATGCGGCGTCGCAGGAAGCGCTCGATCCAGTCCTCGGGCTCCCAGGCGGCGAGCGATTTCCCGAGGGCCGTACAATGAAGAGGAGCGCGGCGTCCGACGCGCGAATACATCTGCAAGGGCTGGTCGCTCTCGATCTTGTCGATGTAGACGACCTCCCACTCGTCGAGGACGCCCAGGTGCACGGTCTCTTTGGTGGCGAGCATCAGAGACCTCAAGAACGGCGCGGCGATCTCGCGGATGGCCCCACGGCCCGCCGCCAGCGAGCCGACCTCGAAGGCCTTGAACCCGAGGCAGTATCGCTCGGTGTCGGGATTCTTGCGCACGTAGCCGCGCGACGCGAGCGACGTGAGCAGCCTGTGGACGGTGCTCTTGCCAAGTCCGAGTGAGTGGGAGAGCTCGGTGACGCCGATTTCCGGACGCTCAACGCTGAACGACTCGAGAACAGCGAGGGCGTTGTTGACCGATCGAAGCACACGGGCCATGTCATCTACCTCTCTGTTCCGCATTGCAGAACACCATTCCGCAAAGCGAATGCTTCATAGCAGCCGCGCCGCTCGCCTGTCAAACCGAAATTCCGGACTCACTGGCCACTGCGCTCGCGGAGGATCGCCATCATGACTCGCACGACGTGCTGCGCACTGATGCTGGCGCTGCTCGCGGTGTCCCCTGCCGCGGCGGCGCCCGGCGACGATTCGTACATCGCCGGCTACGCCGCGGCCGTGCTCGAGCGCGAGTTTTCGCTGAGCGCGCCGTCGCTGCGCGTGCAGAACGGCGTCCTGAGCGTGGCCGCCGCCGACCTCGCGACCGCCGACCGCGCGCGAGTCGTCGCCCAGCTCGAGAAGATCCCGGGCGTGGCCCGGGTCGTGGTGCTCGAGCCGGGCGCCGCGGCGCCGGTGCCGCCGCCGACGCCGGTGGCCGAGCCGCCGCAGATCTTGTCGGAGTGGCAGGTCGGCGTGATGCCGGGCGGAGTCCTCTTCAAGCCGCTGATCGCCGACCCGCGCTGGCCGCATTTCTCGGCCGCCTACCAGCACTATTTCAACGACAAGCAGATCACGGACGCCGCCGCGGTGAGCTTCGGCGAGAGCTTCGCGTTCTACCGCGACCGGATCGGGAGCGCGTGGTGGGAAGTGGGGCTGCACGCCGGGGTCTTCTCGGTGTTCGACATAGACGCCCAGTCGTTCGACCTGGTCAACGCCGATTACATGGTCGGCCTCCCGCTCACCGTGCGCTACGACGACTTCTCGGCGATGTTCCGCTTCTTCCACCAGAGCAGCCACCTCGGCGACGAGTTCCTTCTGCGCACGAGGACCAACCGGATCAACCTCAGCTACGAGGCGATCGACCTCAGGCTCTCGTACGAGTTCGCCGACATGGTCCGACTCTACGCGGGCGGCGGCTACCTGTTCGATCAGACACCGACGAACCTCGATCGCCTGTGGGTACAGTACGGGCTCGAGCTCAAGAGCCCGTGGCCGTCGCGCGCCTCGCGGTGGCGGCCGATCGCGGCGGTCGACGTGCAGCAGCGCGAGGAGAACAACTGGACGGCGGACATCTCGGCGCGAGCCGGGATCGAGATCGACGGCGTGCTGCTGACTCGCAAGCTCCAGATCCTGCTCGAGTACTTCGGCGGGCATTCGCCCAACGGGCAATTCTTCAAGGACAAGGTCGAGTACATCGGCATCGGCACGCATTTCCATTTCTGAGTCGGTCTCGGGTAGGATCGACTGCCATGGCCGCCGGCCAGGACCTCCGGAGCTTCGTCGCCGCCTACGAGCGGGCCTACCCCGGCGAGGTGATCCGCGTGACGGATCCGGTCTCGCTCGACGAGGACGTGATGGCGCTGGTGCTCGAGTACGAGCGTCGTCGCCGCTATCCGATCCTCCTCTTCGAGAAGGTGGCGGACCAGGACATCCCGATCGTGTGCAACGTCGTGGCGAGCCGCGGCGCTCTCGCCTTCGCTCTCGGCGTCGGCGAGCGCGACCTGGCCGCCGAGTACGCGCGCCGGATCAAGGACCACGTGAAGCCGGTCGTCGTCCCCGATCCGCCGTTCCGGCATCGGATGCTCACCGGGCCGGCGCTCGACCTGACGCGGCTGCCGATCCCGCGCTATTTCCCGGGCGACGCCGGACGCTACCTCACAGCCGGGATGCTCGTCGCTCGCGATCCGGACACCGGCGTCGAGACCGAGGGCTATCACCGCTTCCAGCTGAAGGGGCCCGATCGCATGGGCGTGAGCCTCCACTCCCGGCGACGGATGTTCGAGTATCAGCGCAGGGCCGAGGCCAAGGGCCAGGCGCTGCCGTGCGCCATCGTGCTCGGCCTGCATCCGCTCGTCTCGATGGGCTCGCTCGCCTATCCGCCCGCGGATGTCGGCAAGTTCGAGGTCGTGGGTGGGCTCCTGGGCGAGCCGCTCCAGGTCGCGCCCTGCCGCGCGATCGATCTGCACGTGCCGGCCTCGGCCGAGATCGTGATCGAGGGCGAGATCTTGCCTCGTGTGCGCGAGCCGGAGGGACCGTTCGGCGAGTTCACCGGCTACGTCTCGCGGCGCTCGACGGAGCACGTCTTCGTGGCCCAGGCCCTGGCGATGCGCGAGCGGCCGTGGTTTCAGTCGATCGGCTCGGGCCGCGCCGGCGATCACATCACGACGCTCGGCCTGATCCGCGAGGCCGAGATCGCCAACGCGCTCGGGCGCGTCATTCCCAACGTGCGCGGCGTCCACGTGCCGCTCTCCGGCACCTCGTCGTTCACGGCGTACGTGTCCATCGCGCAGAGCCGTCCGGGCGAGGCCAAGCACGTGATCCCCATCGTGCTCGGCGTCGACCACTATCTGAAGCTGGTCGTCGTCGTCGACGACGACATCGACGTCTTCGACGAGTCCGAGGTGCTCTGGGCGATCGCGACCCGCATGCAGGCCGACCGTGACCTGGTCGTCATCTCGGGCAGCCTCGGCGCGATGCTCGACCCGAGCGCCGACGAGCGCGGCGTCACCGCCAAGCTCGGCATCGACGCGACCCGGCCCTTCGGTCAGCCGTTCGCGGAAAAGCTCGTGATGTCGCCCGAGAAGATGGCCTGGGCGCGGGCCCTCGTGGACCGCCTGCGCCCCGGGGAGGAGACGCGCTCGTGAAGCGCTACATCGACCTGTCGGTCACCGTCGACAACGCGACGCTCTCACCGCCCTCGACGAACATGCGGCTGGAAATCACGCCGCACCGCCGGGGCCCGGGCTTCTGGCAGGTGTCGAGCGTGCACCAGAGCCTCCACACCGGCGCCCACATCGACTCGCCGCTCCACGTGTTCCAGGACGGCATCACCACCGCCGAGATCTCGCTCGACCAGGTAATGGGTGAGGCCGTGGTGGTCGATCTCTCGTTCGCCGGGCCCAACCATGCGGTCACGATCGACGATCTCAAGCGCGGCGGGGCCGACGACGTGCGGCAGGGCGACATCGTGCTCCTGCGCACGGACTGGACCGACAAGATGTACGGCCGCTGGCCCGACTACTTCACGCAGTCGCCGTACTTCCCGCCCGAGTCGGCGGAATGGCTGGTGGCCCGCGGGGCCAAGAACATCGGCTTCGACTTCTTCGAGGAGTACTGCGCGCGCCTGCCGGACTTCTCGTCGGAGGACTTCCCGATGCACCGCGTGATCCTGGGCGCCGGCGTGGTGATCATGGAAGGGTTGACGAATCTTGGCGCGCTGCCCCGCCGCCGAGTCGACTTCGCGGCGCCCTTCTACAAGATCGCCGGCACCGAAGGAGCGCCCGCCCGGTTCTTCGCCGTCGTCTGAGCTCGGCCGCTCCGGTCTTCCGGAGCTTGGCATTCAGGTCATCCCCTGATTGTTCCCTCGGTCCACCCGCCCAATTCTCTATGGGTGCGTGGGCGCCGGGCCCGCGCCGCGTGTCGGGAAGGTTCGCGGCGGTTCACGAGGGGAGACGCGATGGCCAAGACGGGCGCGGTTGCGATCGAGTCCTTACCGGACCTGAAGCCGAGCAATCGCCGTGCGGCCCGTCCCGAGGCCGCGCCGAGGATGTGGGCGGTGGTCCTCGCCGGCGGAGAGGGCTGCCGGCTCAAGCCGCTCGTGCGGCGGCTGTTCGGCGACGAGCGCCCCAAGCAGTACGTGCCCTTGCTCGGCCCCACGTCCCTCCTGCGGGCGACCCTGGACCGTGTCGGACGCCTCGTCCCAGTCGAGCGGACCCTCGTGGTCAGCCAGTACGATCACTCCCGGTACCTCGACCGTGAGCTCGTCGATTTCGCGGCGCCGCACGTGCTCCTGCAGCCCGAGAATCGCGGGACCGGCACGGCGGTGCTGTACGCGGCCCACACGATTCGCCGGCTCGATCCCGACGCGATCGTCGCCGTCTTCCCGTCCGATCACTACATCCGCGAGGAAGACGCGTTCCTTGCCCACGTCGCCGAGGTCAGCGGCTTCGTCGAGCGCCACGCGGAGCGCCTCGTCCTTCTCGGGGCGCGCCCGACGTCGCCGGAGACCGAATACGGCTGGGTCAGGCCCGGCGCCGCGATCGGCGAGACGAACGCCGGGCCGATCTGCCGTGTGCAGGGCTTCCTCGAGAAGCCGGAGCCGGAAAGTGCGCAGCGGTGCATGAGCTCCGGCTGGCTATGGAACACGTTTGCGTTCGTCACCAGCCTGCCGACTCTGCTCGGCGCCGGCCACGAGCTCCTTCCCGAGGTCGACGATCGCCTGAGCCTCATCGCCGCCTTCTCGGGGAGCCGCCACGAGGGGTGGGCGGTGCGTCAGGCGTTTTCCATGATGCCCACGACCGATTTCTCGCGCGGGATCCTCGAGCGCTGTCCGCCCTGGCTCGGCGTGTCGAAACTCCCCGGCCTCGTGTGGTCGGATCTCGGAACGCCGCGCCGCGTGGTCGGGATCGCGAGCACGCTGCCGATGCAGCCGCTCTGGATGGCGCCGGGGCGCCGCACCGCGAGCGCGCTGGCCTCGGTTCTCGAAGGCCCCGTCGCGCACGGTGGGAGACGGCGGTGAGCCGCGCGGCCGCTCAGAGCATGACTGGGGTCAGGCTCAGCTCGGCGGCCTTGTGTCTGGAGCTCGACTGCAACACGGTGTTCGACGGCTCGATGGGAGCGCCGTGCCCGCGCTGCGGCAGCCTGATGTCCTATCCGTTGGCGGCGTGGCTCGATCGGCGCGGTCACGCCGGCGCCCGGCCGGGCCCGACTCGGCCGACCCGGGCGCTGGTCGTGACGCCCGCCGCCTGAGACCGGAGCTAGGCCCGCAGGTTCTTCGCGAAAAATTCCGTACAGCGCTTCCAGGCGTCCTGAGCCGCGGCCGCGTTGTACGACGGCCGGTAGTCGGCGTGGAAGCCGTGGCCCGCGCCCGGATAGACGACGACCTCGACGTTCTTGTTGTGCTGCTTCAGGAGCTCTTCCATCCGCTTGACGTCCTCGGGCTTCGGGTTCTGATCGGTCTCGCCGTAGAGCCCGAGGAACGGGCAGTGGATGTCCTTGGCCAGGTCGAACCCGGTGACCGGCCCCGAAGCGCCCTGGTACGGGCGTGCCGGGGGGCCGTACCAGGCGGCCGCCGCCTTGATGTCGTGATTCGTCGCCGCCTCCTGGTAGACCGTCGACCCGCCCCAGCACCAGCCGGTGACACCCACGCTGGCCGCCTTCACGTTCGGGCGAGTCTTGGCCCAGTCGACCGCCGCCTTGAGGTCGCCCAGGGTCTGCTCCCGCTTCTGGGCCAGGACGATTTTCAAGATGTCCTGGACGTTCGGGATTTGCGCCACCCCGCCCTCTCGCTTGAACAGCTCGGGTGCCACGGCGTAGTAGCCGGCCTTGGCGAACCGCCGGGTGCAGTCGCGGATGTACTCGTGGACCCCCCAGATCTCCGAGATCACCAGCACGATGGGGGTATCCTTCCCGGTCGCCGGCCGCGCCTCATAGACGGGCATCTCGTAGGTGCCGATCTTGACGACCTGGTCGCCCGCGACGATCCCGTCCGTGTCGGTCTTGATCGCCTGGGCCAGCACCTTGTCGACGGCCACGGCGTATCCGGCGAACGTGGAGGTGGTGGCGATCATCTGGCGGCGAGTGAGCATTTAGGACCTCCTGTTTAGTGGGGGCGATAAGGGCTTCGGGGCCTGACCCCGGCGGATGATACTATGTAACCGCGCCACATCGGCGCGGGTTTCAGCGCTCTTCCCGGTCCGGGGGAATCATGGATCTGCTCGAGGTCAAGAGCCGTATAGCTGAAGCCCTGGTGGAGTCCATCTTCCGACGCGCGCGCTACCAAATCCGCCCGTTTCGCAATAATACGTCCCCGCTCCGGTTCGGACGCGAGGACTTCTCACCCGACTTCCGGGTGTCCGCGGAGGCCGACGGCGCCAACGGCGGCGGCGAGTTCCTGGTCGAGGTGAAGTACCGGCCGTCCGCCTATCAGTTCGTTTCGGTCGAGAACCAGCGTGGGGAGCGGTCCATCTTCTACATGGCCCGCCGGCAGTGGCCGAACCTCTACTTCATCCTCGTGACGGACCGGCCCGAGGCAGGGCGCTCCTGCTTCCAGGCGATCGCGTTCGGCTCGATGCGCCCGGGCGAGGCCTTCCGCACGGTCGATCTGGTCGAGCTGAAGGAGCTCCGGATCTTCCAGCACAACATCGAGGACCACGAGGAGCTGATTCGCCGGATCTTCTCGCTGCTGACCGGCGCGCCGGCCTGACGGCGCTCAGAGCGCCCGCACCACCAGCCACACTCCGAGCGCGGCCAGGAACAGGAGCACCGCCCGGTTGAACGAGCGCTGGCCCAGTCGGTCCTGCAGCTTCAGGCCGAGCCCGAACCCTGCCAGGGCGGCTACCGCCAGGCCGAGCGAGCCCAGCACGAGATACCAGCCGAGCAGCCCGTACCAGCCGAGCGAGAGCAGCTGGACCCCCTTCACCACCAGGAATGTGAAGGCGATCGATCGGACGAACTCCTTCTTCTCCAGGCCGAGCGCCACGAGGTAGAGGGCGATCGGCGTGCCCGGCGCGTTGGTGATCCCGCCCATGATCCCCGCCGCGAGCCCGACCGGCGCCGCGAGCCACCGCTCCCAGCCCGCGGGGACGCGCGGCGAGAACTGCGCGAGATCGAGCAGCACGTAGCCGAGGATGAAGCCGCCGAGCACCAGCGTGGCGGTGCGGGCCGAAAGCGCGACCAGGAGCTTGGTGCCGATCACGGTGCCGATCATCAGGAAGACCAGGAGCGGCGCCAGCCGGCGTGGCACGTCGCCGAGCGGGCCGCTCCGGCGTAGCTGCAGACCGTCCATCATGAGATTTGGGATGACCAGGAGCGCGACGGCGGTCTTGACGTCGACCGCGAGCGCCAGGAGCGGCGTGCCGAGGGTTGGGAACCCGAAGCCGATCGCGCCCTTGACCAGGCCCGCCAGCAGGACCGCGACGATCGAGACGAGGACTAGCGCGAGAGCGACTCGTGCAGGACTTCGGCCGGATGCTTGGCGCGCCGGCCAGCCAGGTGCTGGATCTGCTGGCGGCAGGAGATGCCAGGCGCGACGATCTCGGTCTCGGCGGCCGCGGCCTTCACCGCGGGGGCCAGCCTGCGATTGCCCAGGGCGACCGAGATATCGTAGTGCTCGCGCTCGAAGCCGAACGAGCCCGCCATGCCGCAGCAGCCCGAGTCGACCTCCTGGACCTCGAACCCCGCCCAGCGAAGCGCGGCGACCGTCGGGCCCGTCCCGACGAGCGCCTTCTGGTGGCAATGGCCGTGCAGGAGCGCCTTCTTGCCCTGCCCGCGGAACGAGAGGGCCAGGCCACGGCCGCGCTCGCGGACCAGGAGCTCCTCGAAGAGGAGCGATTGCTTGGCGACCGCGCGCGCATCGTCGGTGCGCAGGAGGTCGACCGTCTCGTCGCGCAGGGTCAACAGACACGACGGCTCGAGACCGACGACCGGGACACCGCGCCGCGCGTACGGCGCCAGGCGCTCGACGTTCCAGGCCGCGTGCTCGCGGGCCTCGGCGAGCATGCCCTTGGAGATCAGCGGACGGCCGCAGCACTTGCGGTCGACGAGCACCACTCGGTACCCGGCGGCCTCCAGCACGCCCACCGCCGCCTGCGCGATCTCCGGCACGTTGTAGGTCGAGAACGTGTCGTTGAACAGCACCACCTCGCCGCGCGGCGCGGCCGTCGGCGGCGTGCGACGCGCGAACCAGTCGGTGAACGTCTGCGCGGCCAGGGCCGGCAGCGGACGGCGGCGGTCGATGCCGGCGACCGTCTCGAGCGCCCAGCGGCTCACGCTGAGATGCGAGAGCCAGTTGAAAAGCCTCGGAAACCGAGAACCCAGATGATTCGTACGTGCAATACGACCGAACAGGCGGTTGCGGAGAGGCAACCCGTTCGCGTCGTAATAATGGTGCAGGAACTCGTACTTGAGCTTCGCCATGTCCACGTTCGACGGGCACTCGGCCTTGCACCCCTTGCACTCCAGGCAGAGATCCATCACCTCGTAGAGCCGCTTGCCAGTGAACTCCTTCGCCGGCAGCCGCCCCGAGAGGACCGCGCGCAGCGCGTTGGCGCGCCCGCGCGTCGAGTGCTCCTCGTCCTTCGTGGCCATGTACGAGGGGCACATCGTGCCCTCGAGCGTCTTACGGCAGGCGCCGACGCCGTTGCACATCTCGATCGACGCCGCGAACCCACCTTGCTCGGAGAAGTCCAGCAAGGTCTTCGGCTCCCACGTCGTGTACTGGGTGCCGTAGCGCAGGTGATCGGTGACGCCGGCCGGCGCCACGATGTTGCCCGGGTTCATCCGGTTGTCCGGGTCGAACGCGTGCTTGAGCTCGCGGAATGCCTGCATGATCCGCGGTCCGTACATGCGCTCCAGGAACGGGCTGCGCGCCCGGCCGTCGCCGTGCTCGCTCGAGATCGTGCCGTTGAACCGCACGACGAGGTCGGTGATCTCGTCCGCGATCGCTTTCACCTGCTCGAGGCCGCGCGGGGTCTTGAGATCGATGACCGGGCGGATGTGCAGACACCCGACCGAACAGTGTCCGTAATAGGCGCCATCGGTGTCGTGCTTGGCGAAGATCTCCCGGAAGCGGCTCACGAACTCGGCCAGGTGCTGGGGGGCGACCGCGGTGTCCTCGACGAACGCGATCGGCTTCTTGTCGCCCTTCATCCCGAGCAGGAGCCCGAGCCCCGCCTTGCGGAGCTTCCAGATCGACTGCTGCTCGGCAGTGTCGTAGGCGACGTGCGCGGTGTAGCCGAACCGCTCGCGCTGGCGGCGCGCATCGAGGGCCTCGATCTTCGCGCGCACCTCGGCGTCGGTCTCGCCCGCGTACTCGACGATCATGATCGCGCCCGGGTCGCCGTGCACGAAGCCCATCCGCTGCGACTGCTCGATGTTGTTGCGGGCGAGATCGAGAATCATCTTGTCGGTCAGCTCGACCGCGTAGGGGCCGGTCTCGAGCAGCGACGACGAGGACTCGAGCGCGTCCTGGATCTCGCGGTAGTGGATCACCTCGACCGCCGTCTTCATCGGCCGGCGGATCAGGCGCATCTTGGCCTCGACCACGCTGACGAAGGTGCCCTCGGAGCCGACGATCAGCCGCGCCACGTTGAGCTTGCCGTTCGTCGAATGCCGCCGGCCGATCTCGGGGACGAGCTCGTTGAGGTTGTAGCCCATCACTCGCCGCCAGTGGG
>Ga0126369_10001463_pt1 | contig 16333 bp, 21 predicted proteins | sample PanSoiMetaPlot_1_FD_109646 | JGI IMG/M metagenome (GOLD analysis project Ga0126369, IMG submission 109646) | Tropical forest soil microbial communities from Panama - MetaG Plot_1 | ecosystem: Environmental > Terrestrial > Soil > Tropical forest > Bulk soil | place: Panama | collected 2016-02-17 | reverse complement strand
GAACTCATCTCCCGCCGTGGCGAGATTGTCGACATGAATCGGACGACCATCCACGACGGCGCGACCTGTGACCCACCCCCGGCCGACAGGAAGTGCCTGAGGCGGAGCCGGGATCGGCCCATGATGCGCTCTCAACACGACGGTCTCGTCATCCCTCAGCCAGACGCTGGCATCATCAGCCTCGCATAAGCGCGCGGCGCTCCTGGTGATCGCATCGAGAACGGGCTGGACGTCGGTTGGCGAGCTTGAAATCACGCGTAGGATGTCGGCAGTCGCGGTCTGCTGCTCCAGGGCTTCGGTCAGCCCGCGTTGCAGCTCGCCATAGGGCGCCCCTGGTGGGCCGCTGTCACTAGTCCTTCTGAGGGGGACACCGCACGCCAGGCAGAACTTGGCGTGCGAAGGGTTGTCCTGCTGGCACCCAGGACACGTCATGCCGAAGGCCTCCCAGCGGCCGGGGCGGCGGAGGGTCGGAACGGTGGGCCGAGACTAACCGCCCGAGACTCGCATGGTCAAGAACGCCGCGGCGAGTTGCGGCGCTCCTCCCGGTCGCCGGTCCGTCCAAGTTCCTGCTACACAAAGTCATCCCTCCCGTGGGACAACGCTTCCGTCCCAGACACCGTAGATGAGAACATCGAGGTAAGCGACTCGCTCGGGATCGGGAGCGCACTCGAAGGCCGGACATTCGGCCGGATTTCCCTGGCGCAAGCGACCTTCTCGCGGGCTGCAGGACAAGCAGAATGGCAACGAAGCCTCGCCGGATCAAATGGGCGGACTGGGAAGCCTACGCCCCAGTGCGCGAGCAGGAGACTGAGTGGGGCAGGCCGACTCAAGAGACCGCCGAGAAGGTCTGGGTCCTTGTCGGCTCCGACGAGGCACTCGCCGAAATCGTCGCGCCCTATACGTTCGCGGATCCGAAGTATCTGGAGAACGTGGCGAAGCGGGCGGTCGCCGTCGTTCTCGACACCTTCGTTCGCGCTGGTCGTCAGCACACGAGGGTCTCGCGGGCACAGGTGCTTGACGCGCTCGCCTTGCGCTGGAGTCGTACCTTTTGGGCTGTCAGGAACCAAAGCGGGGCGCGGGGCGTCCGATTCATGCGCCGGGAGACACCGGGACTCGTCCACCGAGATCTCCTCTGGGCGGGAATCCAGTTCCAGAAGCTCTGGAGCTTCGCCACCCAGTGCACAGCACTCTATGAGGCGCGGAAGCTAACATTCAGTAGCTACGAGCCTCGTATCCAGTCAGCGGACGCCAAGACGTTGGCTTTCGAGCGAGTGATCCTTGCGGATACCGCATATCGCGGTTACGAGGGCGCCGCCCGAGTCCTTACTGCCGACGATCCCGACCCGCCCATGACGGTTCGGCAGAAGGTCATCGCCGAAGTACCGTACAACGTAGCGGAGACGGGCCACGGATCGGCACGAATCTTTGCCTTGATGAACGCCGTCCGTCTTCAGGTGGATGTCAGTGAAATCCGTCGAGATTACGAGATCGCGAATCGAGAAGCGGAGAGTATCAAAGAGAAGCTCTGGATAGAGCATCGCGTAGACCCAACCCAAAAGAGTCAGATTACACAATGGGTAGAGGGCCGTGGCCTGCGTCGATGGACGTCGGGCCGAGACCGCCAGATCGACTCGAAAAGGACTGAGGAACAGGATGCGATTTGGGCAGACGTGCAGAACTACGACCGGGCCTCGGCGCTGCACGCGCTCCTGCATCCCATCATCCTTCAACTCCAAGGCCAGCAACAGAATGCAGCGATTCTGATCAAAACGGGCACTCAGCGGGCCGTAAACCGACGTTGGCACCCGACCACGTTCTGGCCCGTCGGCGTCAGTGGGAAACGAACCATCTGGGATGAACCCGAGGCTCCGTCGATGCGAGCACGTTGGTTCCGGGACCGCTACGGCGTCGACTTTGTCGGAATGGACATCTCTTCGAGCGTAACGCAGATCGTGGCGATCTTGACCGGAGCGCGACGACTCGAAAGACTCACCAGTGAGCCCGGCTTCAACCGCCGGCTAACTAACCTGGCGTGGAACCTTCACAAGCGGCAGCCGATCTTCCAGCCGGGTTACGACCCTGACGGCCCACAGCTGCGCGAGTCGGTAAAGAATCTTTGGATGACCACGAACTATGGCTCGACGGCATGGAAGGTGGTGCGAACGCAGCGTGAGAAGCCGCTCACGTACGGCCCGGGGTTCATTGGGCCAGCCGAAGCCGCACGACTCCTCAAGCGGTTACCGGGAAGCCGCGACATGGCGAAGTTCAAGAAGATGTGCCGGACCGTCGCGAATGTGGCCCTCTCTCGTAACGCAGCAGCAGGTGTGCTCTTCATCGATCCGCTCGACGGCTTTCTCTTTCGGTGGAACACGACGGCTCACCGGGACGAGGCGATTCATTGCGCGGGTGGTCGGATCATGATTCAGACGCCAGGCCAGTGGGTAAAGTGGGTTGCGGGTCATTTGTGGAAACGCGGACAGGTATTTAACAAGACCAAGGTCTGGGTCAGTGCTAGCACGACGGACGACGCAGGACGCTATCCGCTCGATGAGAGCAAGCTCAAGAGGCAAATCGCACCGATGCTCGTTCACTCGCTTGATGCCCTGTTCAGTGGGCTCGTGATCGAGCAGCTTGGCAAGAGCGGCGTCCGTGACTTCTTCGCAGCTCACGATGCGTGGTATGTCCCGCGCACCGTCGAAGGGCGATTGGGTCTAGGCGTTCTGCGCGAGGCCATCGAGAATGCGTCAAAGGCGTGGTATCGAAGCCTCTGGTCCGTTTACGATCGCCTGGACGTTTATCTCGCCGGAGACGCGACATTCGGTCCCTACGTCCGTAGGATGCGAGAGATTTGGGAGGCACGGGTCGCGGCCCAGGATTGGCCGACCTTCGCGGCGAGCCCCGTCGCCGGTCTTATTGTGCACGATGTAGAAGAGGAGTCGTCGAGCCATACACCCTTCAACGCCCCTAGGATTGAAGGTGATTCCTAAGTACTCATCGCCACGGACGAATTTCTCAGCCTGCACGAGCGTGAGGCGATCCCGCGTCAGCGAGCCCGTCTGAGGAGTCTCGTCAGCAAGAGCCCCTTCCCGTGCCTACGAATTGACGGTCGCCTCTTCGTGTTGGAGCGCGACCCCTACTAACGCCTCGGCAAGGAATACCAGCCCGCCGCAAAGTAGCGAGTAATCCTCCCCCACAGCCCGCCACCGACAACGGCGCTCGCGCGCCCGTAGCGAACCTAAAAGCCGAATGAACCGGAAGTGCCTGAAGTTGGGTCATCTGGGTCCACGACCGTCCGAAACCCAAAAGCATGAGTAGCGACCACATTTCTCACCAAAAGAGGAGACCCACACCCGATGAGCACCTATGAGATGGATCGCGAAGATCTAATTGGCGAAATCAACGTGGGGCATCGCCTGATATTCGAGGCAATTGAGTTCCTAGAACAGGGCGACATCAAGGCGGCGCAGATGGTCTTGAAAACTTGGGAGCAATGCGATGTCGGACACCCGGAGGTAGAGGAAGATCGACCGATCTACGAGTGCCGTGTGTGCCAAGCACCAGAGAGGAAGCGGATGATGGCGAAGTGGGCGGAGCAGGATCGGAAACTCGGCGATGGTCTAGAGCTCGTAGAATCTGAACGCGTTTCGACGAAGGAACAGGATGGTAGAGCCTGTCAATGACTCTATCGTTGTCGCAAGAAACATCAGCACGTTGCCTTGGTTGATTTGGCGCAACCAGCCGCTTGGTGGCTGCTTCCGGTGGACCGAGCTGAATGCGCCCCCTTGCAAACGTGCTCTGTCCGTTCCCACGGTTACGCACGTGAAAGACGTGCGGTCCGAGCCGTGGTCAGCACTCCAGTCTGAGCTGCGGTCAGACGCGCCGTACCGCGTCGTCCCTAGCTAGCGATCAGGTAGTCCGTCCACACTTCCCAGGGGGAGCAGCCCCCCTCCCGGCTTGAACGCAGCGGGCCGCTCACACACGTAGTCACTTTGCAGAAAGAGACAGGGACATGAGTCAAAACAGAGACCTTATCGTTGGGACTTTCACCGGCGCTGTCTGGTTGGTGGCGAAGGGCTTCATACCGCACGCTGCAACCCTCAACCCGGAGCGGCGACGCATCGAATACCGTTTCCCCCCTGAAGCGAGAGAATCCTGGGTGCATTTCCCCGCCGCGAAGTTTCACCTGGAGAAGATTTCACGCCAGGCGAGGGGCCAGGCATGAGCGCGCTCACGGACTTCCTGAGCACGCTGTTTCCCGATCCGAAGGATGGAGACATCGAAATCCGTACCCTACCCGAAAGGGCACAGGCATTTGGCTCACGTGACGACCTGACGGAATTGAGCGCGTTTGTCGCGCAGCACGCGCACGAGAACGTCTACTTCGGCGTCGCCACGCGCGTTGAGAAGGGTGGCCGCATAGGGGGCGGTGCCGATCATTGCAATGTGGCCCACGCGTTGTGGGCTGACTTCGATTTCAAGCATGTGCCGGAAGCCGAGGTACACGCGTGGCTCGAATTGTCCCCTACCCCGCCAAGCATCATCATTCGCAGCGGTGGTGGCCTGCACGTTTATTGGCTGCTCAAGGAAGCCGTGCCGGCGGATGACATGCTTCGCTCCGTGCTGCGCCGGCTGGCGCTGCTGCTCAAGGCGGATATGGCGTCGGCCGAGCCCGCCAGGGTGTTGCGGTTGCCGGATACGCTGAATCACAAGTACACACCCCCGCGCCCGGTGGTGCTGGAGGCGCTGCACGCAGACCGCCGCTACACGCTGGCTGACTTCGAGTGGCTCCCAGACGAAGCCGACACCCACGGACACAGGGCGGCCCATGCGAACGGAAGCGCCTACACGCCGGGCTGGGCTGACACCCTCCTCGACGGGGTGCTCGAGGGCAACCGCGACGACACCTGCTGGCGGCTCATAGGGCGATACGCGCAAAAGGGGCTCTCGAAGATCGAAGTAACCCGACTGATGGTCGCGTGGGCGGAGAGCTGCACGCCACCCTTCCCCATCGAGGCGGTGCTGGAGAAGATCGAACGCCGTTTCTCCGAGGAAGTCGAGTCTGGCCTCGTCACCCTTCCGCTCACGGAAGCCGGGGACGCGGAGCGCATGGCACTACTCTTCGGGAATCAATTTCGCTGGGTGCCCAGCAGCCGCGACCGTGGTGAATGGCTCGCCTGGGATGGTCTCCGATGGGCACCTGGTCGAACGGACGTTGTGCGGAGTCTCGCGCTCGAAACAGCCCGCGCTGCCCAAGGCGCGGCGCTGCGGCTGCCCAAGGATGCTCGCCCGGGCGGCAATACCCGGAAGAAAATTCTTCGGCATAGCCTCAACGGCGAGGACGCCCGGCGGATCAACGCAGCCGTCCAACTCGCTCGGATTGTGCCGGGTGTGACCACCGAACCCGAGAAGCTGAACACCCACCCTTTCCTGCTGAACGTGGCAAATGGCACGCTCGACCTTCGCACCGGCCAGCTCCGCAAGCCTGATCCCGCGGACATGCTGACGCAAGCCATTCCCATCGCGTATGACCCAATCGCGCGAGCACCGCGATGGGAGCGGTTCCTGGCCGAAGTGTTCCAGGACAACGCCGACGTGACCCAGTACGTGCAACGTGCGGTTGGCAGTACCCTCACTGGCTCCATTCAAGAGCAGTGCTTCTTCATGCTCCACGGCGGGGGGGAGAACGGCAAGTCTACCTTCATCGGCATCCTGAACGCCCTGCTGGGCGAGTACGCGGTGAAGCTAGACCAGGAGGCGCTGCTCTTCGCCGAGAAGAACCGTGGGCGGGGCGCAAGCCCGGAGCTGATGCGCCTGGAAGGCAAGCGGCTGGCCTTCGTGGACGAGATAGAGCGCGGGCGGAAGATGGATGAAGCCCGCATCAAGGCGCTGACTGGCAGCGAAGAGTCCAGTGGACGGAACCTGCACGAAAACACCTGCGAGTTTCGCAACACCGCCAAGCTGTGGTTTGACCTGAACGACCTACCAGAGTTTTCAGGGACCGACCGGGGCATCGCGCGACGGCCGCGCGTCATTCCCTTTGACCGGCGGTTCGCGCCCCATGAGCAAGACAAGACGCTGCTCGACACGTTGAAGGCCGAGCTGCCGGGCATCCTGGCCTGGGCTGTACGGGGGTGCCTGGACTGGCAACAGAACGGGCTCAACCCGCCGGAGAGCGTCGCGCTGGCGACCAGGCAGTACGTCGAAGAGCAGAACAACCTCCCGGTGTTCCTGCGGGAGTGCTATGAGCCCGATCCGCGAGGGGAGGTATCGGGCGGGGACCTTCAGTCAGCGTACGACACCTGGTGCAGGGACTATGGGGAGACCGCGCTGGACTGGCAGCGGCAGGTGACACCGTTCCTGAAGAGCGTGGCGAAGCTGCGGCACAGGAAGGGAATGCGCGGGAAGATCTGGACGGGGCTTCGTCGCGTTGATGAGGCTCGGCCAGCGAATGGGTTGAGTTGGCCTTTTTAGGGCGGGGGCATGACCCCTCATGACCCCTGATCCAATCTCTCTCTCTTACGCGCGCGTAGAAGAAGAAATAGGTTTAGGGATCATCAGGGGTCATCGGCTCGTCACGGGACGACCCCCCTTAGCTGCCATGAAAGACTGCGATCGGGGTCTCGGCTGGCCTGGCTCTGTTCCATGTCTAGGAACCTGCTGATTCGGCTGCATTTCAGGCTCAGGTGGCTCGATTTTCTCTTTTCCCTACTGGCGGGTCCTGCTTATGGACTCAAAAGGGGTCCCAAACGCCTGAATTATAGGATTTTTCATCACACGCACACGGGGAGGGGCGGCGCTGGGTCCCCGCAGGCCCCCTAGGGGGTGCCCTCCCGAGCCGTAGAAGTGAATTTCGACCGGTATTTGCCGAGCAGAGTCCTCAACCGTCGAGCCCATGCGCCCGGCGAGGCCCTCCGGGCCAGTCCAGTGACTGAGTCGGGGAGCTAATGGCTGGTAGCCCCGCTCGATCCCCGCCGGCACCGCGAGGCAGAATTTGTCACTTCGTAAAGTAAGAGGGCCAGTTAGATCGTTCTACGGGCGTTCCGCGACGCCGGCACGTACCGCAGCGCAGTGGGGCAGGAGGGCCTAGGTCAGTACCCGACTCCTGAATTATTGAGCAGATCGGCTTGTACGAGCGGAGGAGCAGGCCCGTCCCTGGGCCTTGAGTCTGGTGCTGTCTCATAAATCAGACACCATCTCGCTGGGTTGGCCTGAACCGCCGAGATGGCCCTGGCAGGGCACCTATCAGGCTCTGTTGAAGCGCGTTGAAGAGCCCGGCGTGAGCGGCCCGAGGCGGCTCTGGGAGCGTTCCTGGTGCGGCGGTGGAGAGCTGGGGCCGCTGGGCGGCCCTTCTTCGCTCCTGGGGGCTGCGCGTGAGCCTATGCGTAGCCGCTACGCATGATGGTAGGGTAGACCTGTAAGACAAGAGACCGAGAAACCACCCCGCTAGTCCTTCAGCGAGAAACGAGACGCCAAAATGAAGCTAGCCGAAAGAGCACCCCGAAGAGCCACAACGTTTACCACCCTTACGGTGGCCACAAGCCTGCTCACTGCCTGTGCCACCGCGCCGGCGTGCACCCGCGCTGGCGAAACGATGGTCACGACCCCGGCTGGGGTCTACGCGTGCGCCCTGGCGAGCGACCCGACTATCGTCTCCGCACCGTCATCTACCAGCCCCGCCTGGTGGGAGTGGCCGCTGATCCTCTTCATCGGTGCAGCCGCCGTCACCGACCTGACCGGCCCCGGTGCTGTGGGGCCGCATCCATGAGGCCCGCCATGAAGCCCTCGATGAAGCGCCTGGTGGTACTCCTGGCGTTGGCCCTGCTCAGCTCTGCCGGCTGCGCCGGCGTGAGTAGTCCCGCCAGCAGTCCCAGCAGCACCGCCAACAGTGCACCAGGTGCAGCGCCGGCTGTGCAGTGGCAGGCTCTGGCGAACCAGGCGACCAAGGCGATGGGCGTTGGTCCGGTCTACGTGGACGAGCGGCCAGGGTCCAGGGCCGTCTATCGCTGCTGGGAAATGCGCATCGAGCTGGGGACCCAGCGCCAGGTCGCCTCCGCGCGTGCCACGCTGGCGCATGAGCTGGGGCACCACGTCCTTCGCCACTGTGGCGAGAGCCCGGCCCAGGAGATGGAAGCCAACGCCCTGGCTGTCAAGATTCTAGAAATCTGGGGCGACTCACCGGCCCAGGCGCGGGATATGATGGCGCGCTTGCTCTACGCCAATCGGGTCTTCACGTCGAACAGCGTGCATGACTTCTGCGCCGAGCTGCGGGACCTGCTGAAGCGGTATCCGACCGCCACCGATCCGCGCCAGCCTGGCGAGTGCGGAGCGTAGCGCCATGATTATCGACGCTCTACTCACCATCGCCGCATTCGTGCTTGTGGTAGGGCTGCTCTATGCCGCCCTGGCGGCTGTGTTCTTTGCCTGGCTGTACTTCATTGCGGGGCTGATATGGTGCGGGACGGGTCTGGCTTGGTGCTGGCGAGCTGCGAAGGCTCGGTGGACAGCGGCGCGGGCCGAAGCCGAAGTGAACGCCACCGCAGGGCAATCGTGAGAGCATCGCGTTTCTTCTCGGGCCTCGTCACGGAACACGCTGTGCGCGTGTGGATCGTCGTGGCGAGTCTCGTCACCATTCTGGCGTTGCCCCTGGCTCTCTTGCAGCTCCGTGATCTTCGCGTTCAACAGACCGCCCGCGCGCTCCAAGGGCTCTCGATGGTTGACCAGCAACTCAGCGGGGAGACAAACCGGGCAATCCGGCATCGAATTATTCGCGGGGAGGCACTGCTCAACCCCAACGGTCCCTTCACCGAAGAAGAGCTGGGCGACTACCTGGACGCGCTGGAGTCCCTGGCTGATTGGTGGGGCCAGAAGCAAATCGACCTGGAGAGCATCGACATTTGGTTCGGTGACACGATCCAGCGCACCGCGCGGCACCCCGAAGTGAGCACATACATCCGCCAACAGCAACGGGAAGACCCGGATTTCTACTCCGGGTTCAACGGATTGGTGGAGGCCCTGCCGAAGCGGCCCACGCCACCAACGCTCAGGAAGGACCCGCGCGAGCTGAAGGGGAAATGAGGAGGGGTAAGACGATGGCCACGGCAACAGGTAAAGCGACGGGTAAGCGCGACGCAGAGCCCACGATCATGGTCACCGTGCGGCTCCCCGCAAGCCAGGTCAAGCTGCTCAAGTTGGTGTCCGCCGTGGACGGGACGCCGATTCAGACCATCGTGAGCGATGCGCTCGCGGAACACCTACCCCGCCGCGTGACCGGCGACAAGGAAGCGAGGGCGCTCCTCAAGGGCCTCCTCGGCCGCCGGGCGTCAAAAGAGGGCGAGTGATGACCAGCGCGCCAGCTTGGCGTGGAGGAATCGGATGAGTGACGAGAAGAAGATCGTGAGATTCCCAATCTCCCGTAAAACGCGGGTTCAGAACCGCATGGGAGCAGGTTACGTTCCGTGCGAGCTAACAATGCGGTTTTTGCAGTTTGATCTGAAGTCGTCGCTCCAGGCGGACGGCGAGTTTATCTCGCTGTCCGTGATGACGAGTAGTGAATGGGACGATGGTCCGGTCAACCCACGGCTACTTTGTTCCCTGGTGGTGACGCGAGCGGACCTGGTGCGAGCGCTAGCCGCCGTGAAGCCGCGCGACTGATGAGCCGGCTAGTAGAAGCCCTGGTCGCCTTCTTCGAGGAGCACCGCCGCTGCGGGAAGCTGGACACCGGCACCGCAGATGGCCACGTGTGGGCCGAGTGCCCGTGCGGAGCAACCATCGTGCAGCCTATCGAGGAGCAGCGGGTGGCCAGCGATGAGTAGGCGCAAAAAAGCCAGCCCCGAGGCCAGCGATGGGCAGCCGGAGCTGCCCCTTGCAGCGGGGCTCAAGCGGCGCACCGCGAGAGTGCTCGCGCCTGAAGTGGCTGCCAGGCTGGCGGTAGCCCGCAGAGCGAAGCCGTCGCCCATTTCTGGCTACGTGAGGCTTCTCCTCACGCTGGAAGTGCGACGCGAGCTGGCAGAGAAGTTGAGCCTTCGGGCCATCAAGACGGAAGAGAACATCGAGGCCATCATAATTGGTCTGATTGAGGCGGCGGCCAAGCGGTGGGCATGAACCCACCAGGGGTGGGATGAACACACCACAGGCACAGAAGAAGGCGCGCGAGGCGCGTTTCTTCCTCGGCTACATGACTGAGGCCGAGCGGGAACGGTCGAACGCGGAACACTTCGGCTTCTACCTGAGCGCCTTCTTGTCTGCGGCCAAGAGTGTCGCCGATGTCGCCGAGCGTGAACTCAGGCATGGGCGGCATCTGAAGAAGTGGCAGGACACTTTATCAGAGGATGATCGAGTGTTCTTCGTCACGATGACGAAGTTTCGTGACGTGGAAGTGCATCAAGACGGAGTCCCCGTGGACGTACAGCGTCGTGCCGTTCCCATTGAGGATATGAGTAACATCTCGCAGGATCGGTGGACGCGCGCGCTTTACTCCCGCATATTCGCTCCACCGACACCACGGACTCCAGAGGAGGTTGAGGAGTACAAAAGACTCGGCATTCAGCCAGGGACGCGCACTTGGGTCTATGCCGATGACTACTCCCTCATAGTCGGCAGACACCCCATGAAGGCAACCGCAGCTTGCGAGCGACTCTTGGCGCTGCTGGAGGACTTTTTGTCCTACGCCGCGAGCCTGCCGGTCACCAAGACGCCTCGCGCATAATCATCCCGTAGGCCGAATCCCCTCGCCGCTTCTCCGCCGGTTCACCACCGCGTCAACGACAGGCACCAGCGCCCAGAGCCCATCAGCCTCTGGCCACCGGATCGCCTGTTGGCTATGCCGAGGGGGAGTCGTCAGGGAGATGAGCTGTCGTCAGGGCCGCCCGACTGATGTTACGGCCGCACAAAACTCGATGGCTTTCTTGTGCGTCCAAAAGCCGATGGCTTTGCTGAATGAGGGCATGGGCTCGCGCCAGCAGACGGCGATTCTCGTCCAAGAGCTGTTGCGTGGTGACCCAGAGCTGTTCATAGGTGGGTCCGGCCGCAACCGTGGGGTCGTCGGGCTGTTGGAGCAGCCCACGAAAACGGGTGCCACTAGACAAGGTGGCCGTCGGTCGAAGAAGGATGCTGTTGCACGTATAGCTCAGATGCGCGCCGCCAGGCGGCGAGGCACCCGATGTGCGCCCACTGCTTCACCGCGATGCCGCCACCGTTGATGGCTACTTCGTTCTCGACTTCATCGGCCTGGATAGTCCGCGTGCAGACTACGCAGGTTTGGCCTGTCCCCATCCCGGCCCACACCCGCCCTGATGCGGGCAGTAAAGCCCCACGGCGAAGGCGATCACCCACACGCGCAGGCAGAGCGTATGCACGGATTCCTTCGCGCCCTCGTCGGTGCGGAATTCGTTCTGGAGCTGGCCAGGTCGGATGGCGCGTTTGCAGACGATACAAGTTTGCACGTTGGTCGCCTTCCCGATCCGCACTAGCTTGGATGGTGGGGCAAGTGCCCCTCGCTCAAGCCGCTTGCGGACTTCGAGGTAAAGGGACGGCTCGCCGCCCTTCGCTGCGCTGGCGTTGCGGGGTGCTTCCATGCTGGACTGTCTCACTTGCCCAAGCGGTAGAGCTGGCTCCGAGTGAGGGTAACGTCGGGAATCTCGTACCGCTCTTGGGCGGCTAGACCCTGGGCGGCCGCCTCCGCTGAGTCCTCCGAAACACCAAACGTCTTGAGTTGGTTGACCAGGTCTTCGACCCCACATGCCTTGCCGAGCTGGACAGCGCCGACCGGGTCCGTGCTACCGCCGAAGCTGAGGAGGTAGTTGAACGGCCGTATCCGGTCACCTGGGCGGACCAGCCGAAGAACCCGAATGACCCCCGTGACCTGTGCTTGTCGAGGCGTGCCGGCCATCGGCGCGGATGCTACGCGACGGTCAGAGCGGGTGCAAGGGGCTCACGCCCCGCTGGTTCCTCCGGGCGGAGGCTGCTTGGCCCCCAGGCAGGAGGCCGTCCTCCCGCAGCGGTCGCAGACGACAGAACGCTGATAAGAAAGAGAGGGGCCAGGAGACCGCGCGATCAGCGCGAGCGCCCGGTCGATCTGGCCTCGGGTGTAGGCGGTCCCCAGGGCGTCCTGAACAAGCCTTACCAGGCAGAGAGCACAGAGGAATTGTCCCGGCGTCCCCGCGCGGAGGAGCCTGGTTGCCTCCCGGCGGACTGCGTCATCTACTGATTCGTTCACTTCGAGTTGCTGGGGCGCTTCGCCCAGCGAGCCTGAGCGGCCTTCTGCGCGCCTGATCGGCGCTCTTCTGGCGTCAGGTTCTTGGCCCGAGCGGTCCCACCACGACGGCCTAGCTTGGCCAGGTAGGTGGCGAGGGCCTGAGCCGGCCCCGGCTTCTTAGTGCGACGCTTGCGGCGGCCCTTGCGTCTCGTCTTCCGAGTCACGGCTCCTCCTGGACAGGGGCTGAGAGGAAATCTCCGTCCTATTCTGTCGCTGATCGCGCAATTCTAGCACGTTCGGGCCTGGTATGCGTAGCGGCCACGCATTTGTCCTTGACCGGGGTTTCGACCGCATGAGACGTTCACTGGAAGGAACCAGCACGCGGCCATCGAGGCCGCAGAGGGAGAGGGACACGCGATGAACACACATCAGGGACCTGCACGCACCTACGCTCCACCGCTAGAACGCCGCATCAGGAAAATGGCCGAAGAAACGGGGCGCACGGTGGACGAAGCGAAGAGCTGGCTGGAGATGATAGCCGACAAGATCGTGGCGGAGGAGCACTTCGAGGCGCTGGACGATGCGCCCTACGTGCTCTGCCTGAATGGCCGGCTGGTCTGCGCCGGGCTTGAGGCATGGGACCAGGGCGCGCTCCGCTTCTACTTCACGGATAACCCGACCGATCCCTTCCCCGCTGGGGCGCTGGAACCGCGCGAGGGCGGATGGATGCCAGAGCCGGCCTGGGTGCCGGCCCGGCGTGTCCTGCGCGAAATCGCTTGCCCCTCCGTTAGTGCATCCGTTGGCCAGCTCGATAAGACTGCGACACCATGCGATCAGTACAACCCTGCGACGACCCAAACCCTCTGGTGAAAGCGAGCGCCATGAAAATGAGAGCAGCAATTTACGCACGCAAGAGCACGGAGCAGAACGTCTCCGATGACGCGAAGAGTGTGACCCGCCAGATTGAGCGCGCGCGAGCCTTCGCGGCCGCGCGTGGCTGGACCACGGCGGACGAACACGTCTACTCCGACGATGCGGTCTCGGGCGCGGAATGGAAGCACCGGCCAGAATTCAACCGACTCATGGCCGCCTTGGAGCCCCGCCCGCCCTTTGACGTGCTCATCGTCAGCGAGCTGTCTCGCATCGGCCGCGATCCCGTGCGCGCGCCCTTCTACATCCAGAAGATCGAAGAGGCTGGCGTGAGCATCTGGGGCTATCTCCGCGACCGGCAAATCGGGGTCGAGGACGAGGACCACGAAACGGAGACCATGCTGGAGTCGCTGATGGCCGGCCGCGAGCGCCGCCGAGCCCAAGCGCGGACCACGGACGCCATGCGCCGCCTCGTGGAGCGCGGTCATTCGGCCGGCGGTCGAGTGCTCGGCTACACGACCATCTCGGATGGCAGCAACTTCCGCCAGGTGGTCGATCCCGCCCAGGCGGAGATTGTGCGCCGCATCTTCATGCTGTGTGCCGAGGGCCTGGGCATCAAGCGGATCGCCAACGCTCTGAACGACGCTGGAATCGTCAACCCCACTGGCCTGGACCGCACAGACTCGCTGAAGTTGGGCAAGTATTGGTCCGCCACTGGCGTACGTGAAGTGCTGCACCGCGAGCGGTACATCGGCCAGCTCGTCTATGGAAAGACCAAGTGGGACTACAAAGGCGGGACCAAGAAAAAGGTGGATGTATTGGACAAGTCCAAGTGGTTCATCGAGAGCCGGCCCGACCTGCGCATCATCAGCGACGAGCTGTGGGAGGCCGCCCAAGCCCGGATCGCCAGCACACGCGAGGCGTATGAGCATCAGAATGGCGGGCGGCTAAACGGCCGTCCAGAGTCGGGCCTGGAATCCCGCTACCTGCTGACCGGCTTCCTGCGCTGTGCTCGGTGTGGCGGCCGGTTCGTGGTGAACAAGCAGGTGAACCGCCGCGGCCGGCCGATGGTCGTCTACGTCTGCTCGACGCACCGGACGCGCGGAGCGTCGGCCTGCCCCGAACGCCACAGCCTGCCGGCTGCCGTGATCCACGAGGCCATCATCGTCTCGCTCAGGAAGATTCTCACTCCCGAAAGCCTGGATGCCTGCCTGCGCGGGCTAGCGGAGAAGCAGGCTGACCATGAGGCGAAGCGGCAGCCGGTCCTTGCGTCGCTGGCCAAGCTGGACGGGGAGCTGAAGAAGCTGAGTGATGCCATCGCGGGGGGCGAGGCCCCCCACGCCATCCTACAGGCTATCAACGCGCGCGAGGCGCAGCGGCGGGAGCTGCTGGCCCGGCTTGAGCACCTGGATGGCCTACTGAAGGCCGCCTCCAGCTACGACCCCGAAGCCCACCTGGCGGGGTGGAAGATCCTCCTCCCCGACTGGCACGCGGCGCTAACGGCTATGGGACCCGAGGGCCGCCGGTACATCCGGCGTCTCCTCCGTGGCCCTGTGTCGGTCGCCAGGCTGCCCGGGGGAGGCTGGAGCTATGAGGGCCGAGGGACGCTCGGGAACGTGTTCAAGGGCTGGCTGGGCATTAACATCCCTGATGCTGAGCTGGAGTCGATGAACGCGCTGGCCGAGGAGCGCAACTTGGCCGCCGAGCTAGACCAGATGCTCGAAGATTCAGCAAGTGAGAGCGAAGACGCGCAGCAACTCGTTGAATCAGCGGGAGTGGGGTCCCCGCCGGACTGTTTGCATAACCGATGGTGCCGGGAGACCGGCACGCCCCATCCTACGCTTTTGTTCTCTCAGGCGTGCTCGCGAATTCCAGATTGCCTCGGGCTCGGGCGGGCACAACCCTGCTCGGCCGTCCTCCCGACGCGGCTCTGGAACTAGATCGTGTCGAAGTTGAGGGTTCGCCTAGCGAGCAACGTTGAATGCTACGCGGCGCCCAATACCTGCGGGATTGATCTTGTGCTCTAGCAATCTAAGCTTCCGGTCCACAAGGGTTCGAGTCCCCAACGGGACACGATACCTTTTGTACTCTGGAATTCCGCGGGGTAGAGGCGCCGCCTAGATCATTTGGGGCCCTTCACCGATTCCAAGTCCTCCCCTGCGGATGATTTGTCGTAGGTTCAGTTCGAGGGCCCGCGATCACCGATATGAAACATGCTCAGATTCGAGGTCGATTTGATCTGAAGACATTGCGTGGGGTCACAATCGCCGAACACGCCGGATCGACTCGGGCGACCATCACTTCCTGTATTTCCTCGGCTTCAACGGCCGAGTCATCATCCGATTCCGCACGTCGAGGCAATCGCCCAGCAGGAGCTGGTCGGCCTGCGGCGGCTGGGACTGCCGCGGCGTAGGGTCGATATTCCAATCCCGTTGGGTGGGGGTCCTCACATTCGCATTCTAGGCTCGGGCCGCTGGCGCTCCGAGTTTGCCGAGAGCCCGCGGAGCTGTGCGAGAGTCTCCTCTGGATCAGGTCGGACCGTGTAGTCCACATTCACGTCGGCGGCGCGAATCTTCCCCTGCCGGTCGACGACATACCTGGCAGGCAACGGAAGGCGATACGCCGGTTCCCCGTGAAATTCATCAAGCGTCTTGCCGAATGACCGGTACAGCTCCTTAAGATAGGATGGCAGCGTGAACACCAGGCCAAAAGCCCTCGCGACTTTGAGCCCCTCATCGGACAGCACGTCGAACTCGAGCGCCGCCCGCCGACGAACAGCCCGGCCATAGGAGGGGTGCTCCGGCGAAATGGCGACGAGCGACGCACCGAGCTCTCGGATCTGGGGAAGAACCGCTTGCAGAGCCTCCAGCTCCATCATGCAGTACGGTCACCAGTGGCCACGGAAGAAGCTAATTACCAGGGGACCACCGGCAAGCAGGTCCGCGGAGCTGACGATTTGCCCGTCCTGGTTCGGCAAGACGAAGGCCGGCGCGCGCGCCCCCACCCCGAGCGCCCGCTCGGCTTGCCCCGACCGGCGCAGCTCCTCAGTCGCCCGATGCATGATCTCGATTGCCGACCGGGGCACGTTAAAGGGCGGCGCCCCTGACTCGAAGCTCGCCTTGAAGGCATCGAGCCGCTCTTGCAACGTCATTAGCCCATCTCGCGTGACGCCCGAGCCATGAGTGTCAAATTAGCCTCCGCTGGCCTTTGTCGCGATGAGCCCGGCCAAGCGCTGCGAGATGATCTGGCGCGCCTCCGCGACCAACTCGG
>Ga0126369_10001462_pt1 | contig 16336 bp, 16 predicted proteins | sample PanSoiMetaPlot_1_FD_109646 | JGI IMG/M metagenome (GOLD analysis project Ga0126369, IMG submission 109646) | Tropical forest soil microbial communities from Panama - MetaG Plot_1 | ecosystem: Environmental > Terrestrial > Soil > Tropical forest > Bulk soil | place: Panama | collected 2016-02-17 | reverse complement strand
TGCCTCCACGATTGAACCGGACGCGACAGATCCCGTCGAGCCCATCGAAAATCACGCAGCGATGTCCGCAAGCGAAGCATCGCAGCTTGCCGTTTTCGAGGCGTTCGTATAGCTGGCCTTCGGTTGTGAAGGTTTCAAGAACATTCTTGAGAGTCGACGTTCCGGCAGTCATAAAATCTGTTTCCCGAACGCAGAGAGGATCAGTTCCATTCCGAAATGTGCAGTTTTGTTTTGCACGTCGAGAATCGGGTTGATTTCCGTGATTTCGAACGAAACCATCTTCTTGGTATCTGCAATCATCTCCATGGCAAGGTGCGCTTCACGATAGTCGGCACCGCCGCGAACGGGAGTTGCCACTCCAGGAGATTCATATGGGTCGAGGAAGTCGGCGTCAAGCGTTACAGCGAAGCCGTCGGTATTCCTGCTGACGATCGATACGGCTTCGTCCATGACTGCCCCGATCCCGCGACGATCGATCTCCTTCATCGTGAACACGCGGATGCCGGATTTCTTCACGAGCTCGCGCTCTTGCGGGTCCACCTCCCGTATTCCGATCTGGACTGCGTGTTCCGGCAGGATTTTCGGCGAGAAGCCAAAGATCTGGGTGAGCTCAACAGGACCATATCCCATGATCGCTGCCATAGGCATTCCGTGCACGTTTCCGCTCGGCGAAATGTCTGGAGTATTAAAATCGGCGTGTGCATCGAACCATATGAGTCCGATCTTTTTTCCGGACCTGCGAAAACACTCCGAGACTCCCGAAACAGTACCTACCGCGATGGAATGATCACCCCCGAGCACGAGAGGTGTCCGCCCTTCCAGACGAATTTGTAAGACGAGATTCGCAAGCTGTGTGCAGGCATCGGCGATTTCCTTGAGGTATTTGGCCTTGGGATCACCGAAATGGCGCGTTTCCGGAATGATGACATCGAGATCACCCATATCGTGGACATCATGACCAAGCGCCTGAAGTCGTTCGTTCAAGTCGGCATAGCGGAGCGCGGAGGGCCCCATATCCACACCACGGCGGTCTGCACCGAGGTCCATCGGCACGCCAACAATTGAGATTTTTTGCATATAACCCTATTGTAGCCGGGTGGGGTCATCCATGGACTATAGCGAGCGTACAAAGATCTCTCGAATCCTGATTGACGATGCCGTTGCTGCCGGCACGAACGTCATTATCTTGGGCTGGGTCAGGACTGTTCGCAGCTCGAAAGACGTTGCCTTTATCGAGGTCAACGATGGTTCGTCTCTGAAGAATATTCAGGGCGTAATACAGCATCCAGAATCGTTTCCAGTCCTGGAGCAAATAGCCACCGGCGCCTCGGTCAGGCTCGAAGGAACTCTTGTTGCGTCGGCAGGGAAGGGCCAGAAATATGAGGTGGCAGTTTCACGAATCGACCTGCGAGGTCCTGCGGATGAAAGCTACCTGCTGCAGAAGAAGCGCCACTCGATGGAATTCCTGCGCGAGATCGCCCATCTGCGACCCCGCACCAACACATTCGGGGCTGTGAATCGCATCCGATCCAAAGTGGCGTATGCCATACATTCCTATTTCCAGGAACGCGGCTTCTATTACATTCACACGCCCATCATTTCTACATCCGACGCCGAAGGCGCCGGAAACTTGTTCCACGTCTCGAGTTTTGATTTCGAACAGATTCCAAAGAAAGAAGGACACGTTGACTGGGATTCCGACTTCTTTGCAACCGAATCCTATTTAACTGTTTCCGGCCAGCTTAAGGCGGAGTTGCTCGCGATGGCTCTGGGTGATGTGTACACGTTCGGTCCGACCTTCAGGGCGGAAAACTCGAACACTAGCCGCCATGCAGCGGAATTCTGGATGATCGAGCCTGAGATGGCTTGGGCAGAATTAGAAGACAACATGGACTTGGCCGAAGAGTTTCTCAAGTTCCTCTTTAAGTATGCGCTCGAAAGATGTACAGATGAAATGGATTTTTTCGGGCAATGGATTGACAAGGAGGTCCGTGGAACGCTAGAAGGCGTCGCAGGTTCGAAGTTCGAAAGAATACCTTATACCGAAGCGATATCCATCTTGGAGAAGTCTGAGGAGAGCTTTCAATATCCCGTAAGCTGGGGCCTTGATCTGCAATCGGAACACGAACGGTTCCTGACCGAAAAGGTGTTCAAAAAACCCGTCATCCTTTATGACTATCCCGCATAGATCAAAGCGTTCTACATGCGAATGAATGACGACGGCAAAACCGTTCGCGCAATGGATGTCCTGGTTCCGAAAGTCGGAGAAATTATCGGAGGCAGCCAGCGCGAGGAACGGCAGGATGTTTTGTTACGACGAATGCAGGAGATGGGGATTCGCAATATTGAAAAGTATCAGTGGTATTTCGACATTCGCAAGTATGGAACTGTGCCACATTCAGGCTTCGGACTGGGTTTTGAACGCGCATTGATGTACATCACGGGAATGTCGAATATCCGCGACGTGATTCCATTCCCCAGGGTTCCAAGGTGGGCGAAGTTTTAAAAGAATTGAGCCGCGGATGACGCGGATGGAAATTTTTAGGTGCCTCCATCCGTCTCATCCGCGGCTTGAATATTTTAGACGGTATTCTTCAATCGAATTCTCCGCTTCGTCCCATAGATCCTGGAGCTTGCTTTTCACCTCAGCTCCTTTGGACAGCTCCTCGCCCCGCGCCTCAAACGTCAAACCACCTTTGTAATTTGCGACGACTAATTTTTCGACAAGAGCAGGCCAGTCCAGAGTGCCCTCGAAGGGCCAGAGGTGTTCGTCTTTTTCGCCACTATTATCGTGAACGTGTGTGGCGCGGACGTGATCGAACTCAGGAGCGGCGCCCTGCAGATGCGCGTGACCCGTGTCGTAGCAAATGCCGACATTGGGAAGCTCGGAAACAGTCCTAAATTCCTTGATACGGTCTAGGGTCGAGATCTCGTTTGGAATGTTTTCGATCATTACTTCAACCCCGGCAAAAGCCCGAATCTCGGCCACCGCCGCATACGCGTAGTCGAACGCGACAGGGCTGAATTTATCTCGCGGATTGCCAAGGTGCAGTACGACATACGAAAGGTGGACGTGGTCCGCCAACTCGAGCGAACGCTTGATCTCATCCAGCGCAGCTTCACGGTGACGCCGCTCGGGTTCTACAACGGAGATCCAGATCCGCTGCGCAGGGCCGACATTCTCGATGAAAGGCAAGTGAAGTGATGGGGAGGGAAGGGCATTATCGCGGAACCAGCGGCCTATACCGCGCAGCAGACTGCGGTTGTGAAAATCCAGATGAGGGCGGTTACAGAACAGTTCGAAATCTTCATATCCCGCTCGACGAATCGATTCCAGCAGGTCCACGGTTACCGGTTGTCCGCGATAAATCTGAGTCGAAATCCCAAACCGCATGGAAGCATTCTAAGCGACCACCCCTTCGTCCAGCGACCGGTGCTATCATTGTCAACCATGTTTTTCCGATTTTTGACGGCTGTTCTTCTTACGGCGCTGCTTGCGGCTTCGGTTTCCGCGCAGGCCACCAATGTTCAAATCCAGCCGGATCTGCGACTGTTCACCATGATGGCGGCTCTGAATGCTGCCGGCTTCGACGTGGAGTTTGCATCTCAGTATCATCCAGTTCGCGACACGGTGAGAAAGTACGCCAAGGAAGTTGACCCGGACCTCGTTGCCCGCTTGAAGGCTTTCTACAATTCCCGCAAAGGTTCTCAGACTGACGAGGCTCAACTTCCGAAGTACGTTTCATTGGCGGTCAATGTAACGGACGCGCCGTCATTTAAACCTGTTACCCGCGAAGAAGCACTTCCGCCGGATGCGCGGTCGGTTATCGGATTCCTGGATTTGATGCGCGAATTCTATGACAAGGCGCATCTTTCCCAGCACTGGACTGAGGTGCGTCCAGAGTATGAGCGCGCCATCACGCGAGTTGCGCCCGTGGTACGGGACGCGATCGTTCGCGCGGATGCCTATATGCGCGTCCCCCTTGGCGGATTTGCAGCGCGGAGCATGGCCATCTACTTGGAATTGGCGGCGCCGATCAACACGGTCAATGTGCGCAGCAATCAGGACAGCTATTTTGTCGTCATGGGGGATTCTTCAAACCCTCGGGTTGACGATATCCGCCACGCGTATCTGCATTTCCAACTCGATAACTTGGTCACAAGGAACGTCAGCCGAATCCAGAATTCGGCGCAGCTGTTAAACCTCATTAAGAAAGCGGAAGGAGTCGATCCGGCGTATACGTCGGAATTCCACGTCATGACAACGGAGTCGTTGATCCGCGCACTTGAACTGCGGATGGATCGCGTGCCTTCGGGTCGAGCGAAAGAAGCAGTCGACGGTTTCTATCGATCAGGCTTGCTGCTTGCCCCTTACTTTTACACCGCCCTTGAAGAGTACGAAAACGAGGATGTTGGACTACGCGACACTTTTCCAACCATGGCGCGCAACGTCCAGCTGAAGACCGAACAAGCCCGATTTCAGGACACGTTTTCTAAAATTGTGTTGCCCCAGAAAACTGTCGCACGGCCTGAGGTGCCGCAGCTTCCTCCCGAGCCACCTCCGGATCCGGTCCTAGATTTGTTGAAAGAAGCTGAAACCGCGTTTAACTCGGGGGATATGTCGAAGGCGCAAACAACATTCGCAAAGGTTCTTTCCGATTTTGATCAAAACAACGGAGCTGCGATGTATGGGCTCGGTCTGATTGCCAGCAAGAAGGGCGACAGCGAAGAAGCCCAGCAGTATTTCGAGCGTGCCGTCCGTACTGATACTGCCGAACCAGGCATGAAGGTTTGGGCTTACATCTATCTGGCGCGCATCTTTGATCTGGAATGCAACCGGGCCCGTGCGGTTGAGTATTATCAGCAAGCCATCAAAATGGGCGACGACACGCGAAACGCTCAGGCCTCAGCTCATGACGGGATTCAGAAACCCTACGGCGACGGCTGCAAATAATTCGGGAACGGTTGCGTAAATTCCGTAATTACCAAGGAAGTCTGTGGTCGTAATTACGGAATTTACGCAACCGTTCCCGAATTATTTGCCTACCGCAGGGACTTCTCTAAACGATCGAGCACACTCATTGCAGGTAGGACCTGGGCGACACTGGAATTGGGTTCCCGCTTTTGCTGGATCGCGGATATGAATTCGCGGTCCTGTAGTTCGATTCCGTCCATCGATACGTCAACTTTCGATACATCTACCGGTTTCTCGTATCCATCGACCAATTCATCATATCGCGCAAGGTACGTTCCGTTATCACAGATGTAGCGGAACCAGGTGCCGAGCGGACCGTTATTATTGAACGAGAGGGCGAGCGTGCAGACAGGTCCGGATGGGACCTGCATTTGGACGCTCATATCCATCGCGATCTTCAGTTCGGGATGGATTGGACCCTGCAGGGCACTGACCTCGGAGGGTACTTCTCCTGTTTGGTAGATGAACAGGTCTACGGTGTGGCAGGCGTGGTGCCATAGCAAATGATCAGTCCAGCTGCGAGGCTTGCCCTCGGCATTCATATTCGTCCGGCGGAAAAAGAAGGTTTGCACGACGAGATGCTGTAGGTTGAGTTCACCTGCCTTGATTTTCTTGTGAATCCACTGATGGCTCGGGTTGAATCGACGCGTATGTCCGCCCATTGCAACGACACCGGTTTCTTTTTGCATTGCGAGAATTTTTTCAGCGTCGGCAAGCGAATCAGCGATGGGAATCTCAATCTCCACGTGTTTGCCCGCACGCATGCACTTCACAGCCTGCTCGGCGTGAACTTGTGTCGGGGATGTCAGAATGACGGCTTCAAGGCCGGGGCGAGCAAGCGCCTCATCGAAATTCGTTGTCCAGTGCGGGATCTTGTATTTTTCAGCAGCAGCCTTTGTGGTCTCCGCCGTTCTGCCGTAAATTGTCACGACTTCCGCGTCTTTAATGCGGACCAGGCCATCCAAATGTTTTTTTGCAAATGCGCCCTGCCCAACCATGCAAATCTTCATTTGCGTTCCCTCCTATGAAATGACGAATGTATGAAGGTCTTTATGGTAGCGCGAAATTCGCACGAAGGCGTCTGCAAGTTGTTATAGAATCCGGTACTTCACCATCAATCTAAGGAGACTTTTGAAATGATTAGAAAGGGACATGCATGTTTGGCGCTCCTTTCCGTCCTGACGGTGAGCCTTTCGATGTTTGGTCAAGGGCGTAGGAATCAACAGCAACAACAACAGGATGTACCCCAAACTCAACAAGGGGTCGGGCCCGCACCACAAAGTAAAGACGAAGCCGATGCTTTCACTGCCTTGCAGCGAGAGCAGGCACCGGACAAAAAAGTCGAACTCGCCGAGGCATTCGTTGCCAAATATCCAAACTCCGACTTCGTTCAATATGCGCACATGTTTCGACTGACCGGCTATAGCCAGCTGAACAAGCCCAAGGAAACTATTGCAGCGGCGCAGCAGGCAATCGATACGACCGTCAAGTTCGGCGAGAAGCTGGTGGCTAAGGCGGATGCGGACGCGAAACTCTCGGACAAGGACAAAGAGGCCGCCAAAAAGAAAGATAAAAACGCTGTCTTTCTCGACAAGAATTCTCCTCAGTTTCAGACGTTCATGCAGCAGGCTGAACAGCGCATCCTTGCCTTCTATCAAAGTATTATCCAGTCGTATCAGCAGTTGAATGATGCGCCGAAAATGCTGGAATGGGGCGAGAAAGCCCTCGGGTTTAAGCCCGACGACATCAATACGCTCGTTATGCTCTCCAATGTCATGGCCGAGCGCCCGCCGGCTAACGAAGCAGAAAAAGCGACTCAGATGAAGCGGGCCGAAGAGCTGGCAAACCAAGCCATAGAGGCACTGCCCGGATTCCTTTCCAGTCAGGAGGCCACGAATCTTCCCGCTTCTGCGAAAGCCGATCTCACCTCGCAGACGCACTACACGTTAGGTCTGATCTACTTGCATCAGAAAAAGCTTGGTCCAGCCCAGCAGGAGTTGCTCACTGCTCTTAAATCAAAGCCCAACGACCCTATCGCTTACTATCGTTTAGGAATTGCTTACGTGCAGGACATGAAGAACGATCAAGCCATGGAAGCGCTGGGAAAGTCGGTTTTCCTCAAGGGCGTATCTGAACAAGGCGCCCGCGATGTCCTGAAGCAACTCTGGGTGAACAAGAACAAGTCCGAACAGGGCTTGGAGGACTACATCAAGACCGCCGGGGCGAAGATCGGCCAGTAGCCGGCTGAAGACTGCGTAGTAGAATAAAGGTTGGTAAGCGAGGTAATTCCAGGACGGTTGCCTAAATACCTAAATTCAAAGTTCTGGAATGAATTTAGGTATTTAGGCAACCGTCCCGGAATTACCCCCTTACCAACTTTGCATTTATGAGTTCTATTCACGATCTTGAAGCCGATCTCGGATATACCTTCACGGACATCCAACTGCTGAAGCAGGCGGTAACGCATAGCTCACACGCGAACGAGAGGAACACGGGAGAGCGAGACAACGAACAGCTCGAGTTCCTCGGTGACTCGGTCCTGGGATTTCTGGTCAGCGACTATCTCTTCCGAGCTCATCCAAGTCTGACAGAGGGACAGCTTTCAAAATTGAAGGGCTTCTTTGTAAGTTCTGCGAATCTTGTGAAGTACGCCGAAAAGGTCCGTTTGGGCATCTACTTGCAACTGGGAAGGGGCGAGGAAAAGACCGGCGGGCGCATGAAGCAGGCTTTGCTGGTGGATGCTCTGGAAGCGATTCTCGGCGCGATCTATATTGATGGCGGAGTTGATCAAGCCCGTCGGGTAATGTTGAGGTTCTTGGAGCCTCAGATGGAAGATGTCGGAGAATCGGAACGCCAATTGACGGATTTCAAAACGGAGCTTCAAGAACAATTGCAGGCCGGCCATCTGGGACACGCTGAATATGTCGTTGCCAGCGAAGAGGGGCCGGATCACCAGAAGCTCTTTACGGTAGACGTTATGATTGACGGCCAATGTATGGCTCGTGGAGCGGGCCTGACAAAGAAAGCGGCAGAGCAGGCTGCCGCACGGCATGCTCTAGAACGGTTTTGGGCGAGCCAGGAAAACCCATCTGAGGTGCTGACAAAAAATGGTTGAGGTCGCTTTTAAAAAATCGACGGCGCGTGAATATTTCGAGTCGCTGGTTATCACCGTCATTCTTGCGTTGTTCGGAACGACGTTCATCGTTCAAGCATTCAAAATCCCCACTCCTTCGATGGAAGACAATCTTCTCGTCGGCGACCATCTGCTCGTGAACAAATTTGCCTTCGGCGCTCGCGGATCTGTCTTCGACAAGATTCTGCCTCTGAAAGACATCAAACGCGGGGATGTGATCGTCTTCAAGTACCCGAAAGATCTCACGAAGCATTACGTGAAGCGGGCAATCGGGCTGCCTGGGGATCGGATCAGGATTGTCGACAGACAAGTGTTCGTGAATGGCGTTGCATTGAACGAGCCCTACAAAATCCATAAGGCTCCGCCAGGTTCATATGATCGTTTTGGCGACTTCTTTCCTCCCAAGCCGCATTATGGTCGAGTCGCTTCTCATGGTGCTGACGAGGATCCCTTTTGGTACGAAGAGTACACCAAAGATGATGAAATCGTTGTCCCGCCAAACCACTACTTTGCGATGGGCGATAACCGTGATAACAGCGCGGACAGCCGTTATTGGGGATTCGTTCCACGCGAATTCATTGTGGGGAAGGCGTTAATCATCTATTGGTCTTATGAGACGGATTCTGATGAATACCGTCGAACCGACGTTGTGGATCGCGTCCAACAAATCACCGACCTCTTCACGAATTTCTTCACGAAGACTCGTTGGTCCCGATCGTTCAAAATCATTAGGTAAACATGAAGAAAATTGCTTCAGTCGGCGTCGCTGGTCTGTTAGTGATCGCCATTGCAGGTGTCATTGTCTTCGGCACTATTGCAGCGAAAGAGGAGCCGCGGAAAAAGACACAGGCATCTGAGAAGGCTGCAAAATCTCTACAGCAAAAGATCGATGCGATCCAGAACGCCGAGGAGGATCCGAAACACAAGCCTGGATCCACCCGCGTTGAGGTCTCTGACGTAGAACTGGAATCCTATCTCCTGTACTCCTTGAAGGAAGACATTCCTGCACAAATCGATTCGGCTGACGTTCAACTTGCGCAGGACACCGTGGCCCTGGACACTCAAATTACGTTCTCTTCAAACGCGACGGGTAATCCTGTCGTCGATGCCCTGGTCGGCGGTACGCACAATCTATTTGTTAAAGGAAAACTGGTTGCGCGAGAACACCGAGGGAAGTTTGACCTTCTCGAAGTTCGAGTCGATGGCATTCCCGTGCCTAATCTGCTGATTCAAAGCTTGATGAAGAGATACGTTCAGCCGAAATATCCTGACGTGGATCTGAATGAGCCCTTCGATATGCCTTGGGGAATTCAAGAGTTGAAGCTGGAACAAGACAAAGCCATTGTCATTTATTAGACTCTTCACCCGCTCGAGGGATGTCACCACAAAGACACAGATCACTCTGATTTGGCGGCTCGGAAAATGTAATTGATGTTGGACCTTTCCTCCGCCTTCAGGTCGAAGTTGAACCGGTAAAGCCGCTCCTTCAAATCGTCCAAATAAAAATAACCGAATTTGAGTAACCGGTCAGCCATACGAATCCAAAGCGGTGGTTTACGCGGACCCAACGTGGTTTGACAGACGAAGTCGCCGTGCGTTTTCAGAACCCGGGCGATCTCGCCGACGGCTTGGTCCTGGTCTCGGAATAATTGCAATGCGCCACAGCATGTGACTGCATCGAAAGAGTCCGCTTTAAAAGGCAAGGACAGAGCGCTCCCGCGCATGTAATAGACATTTTGCAGCCGTTCCTTCTCAGTCAGCTTCACAGCCCGCTCGAGCATTTGAGGAGAAAGATCGAAACCAACCACGACGGACTCCGGCGCGAGCCGGGCGATGCGGCGCGTAAAGTTCCCTGGGCCGCAGGCTAAATCCAGAATCATTCCATGTCGGCGTTGGATTAGCGACGAAATGCGGTCTACATCTTTGGGGAAGGAATGTTTGCTCGCGATGAAGTATCCCAGTGGCCTCCACAAACCCTCATACACTGCGACGATCGGGGGAAATTGCATCAGGTGCTGAATCGGCGGGACGGGTTCCGGATCGCCAGGATGAAGGTCCAGGTAACCGTTACGTACTGGAAAAACCGTCGTGCAGTTTCGACACGTCAATCGTCCCGGACTACCAAAGAGATGACTAAAATGATTTGAAGAAATCCAAATCGGATCGCTTGCTCCGCAGATGGCACACTGGAACGCAGCAAAAACCTCGGGTAATTGCTCTGACATTATCCGCTTCCCCGGCCTTTCTCACGAATTTGAACAACCTGATTTGCTATGGACGTTCGGCTTAAGAAGCCAAATAGTTGAATCTTAATGGATGCCGAAGACTAATTCAAAGCAGATGGATCGACGAGCTGTTGTTTCTGACGTTTTTCACTGCGGTAGTAAGTTCGGCCGAATGCCTTGCGGATTCGGAAATACGGCTTCAGCCGCGCCATCGTATTCTCCATTCCACGATTGACGTGCTGCCGCATCGCTTCGGCCGCCTCTTGGGGATTGCCGGCGATCAAGACTTCGACGAGATCCTGATGCCGTCGCACGGGAGTTTGGGTTGAACTCGGCCGCGCAACGCAAAACCAGGTCGAAGCGAGCGCGTGAGTCTTCTCAATCGCCATACTGAGAGCAGGGCAGCGTGCCCCTTCGGCGATTCGCCTATGCAGCTTTTCATGTGCCGGTAAATAGAGCGGCTGTTCTGACACGGATAGTGCGTCAACCCGCGCTGCAAGTCGTTGCACCTCGTTCCGATCCTCGTCGGTTGCAACCGTAGCGAACAACATGGCTGCCTGAACCTCCAGGGCTTCGCGAACGACATAGTGCCCACGAACGTCTTCCCGAGATGGTATGCGAACGCGCGTTCCCGCCCGAGGGCGGCTCTCCAATAGTCCTTCAAATTCCAGGCGCAAGAGTGCCTCGGATACGGGCAAGAAACTCATACCGAGTTCAGCCGCGACTTTGCGACGGGAGATAACCTGGCCCATCGGGAGCTGGCCACGAAGGATACGCTGCTTTACGAATTCGTAAGCTTCGGACGCAAGACTGGCGGGTGCTACAGGCGCTTTCATCAATAACTCCTCTCATATCGCGCAGTCCGTCTTCTTATCTGATTTTTCTTATGCGAACCCGCGTTCCGTGTGGCATATTCATACGTCGTTAACAGCCTGAACTGCCACCACGGCAGTGATTATGATATGACAGATTTTGTACCTGCCGTGAACGTTTCCTCACCACATTGCGCCCGCATCTGTAATATCAATGTCCGGAAGGAGCGGTGACTTATGAAGCCAACAGTCGTTCGAAAAGTGGTTCGTGCTGAATCGGAGGTTGTCAAAACGTTAGGTGATATTGGTGTGGCCACCGTGCACGAAGCACAGACGCGGACGGGCCTGATGCGTCCGTATATGCGTCCGATATATCCGGCTGCAAAGGCCGCCGGGACCGCTATCACGATTTCCTGCCATCCAGGCGACAACCTGATGATCCATGCTTCGATCGAGTTTTGTCAGAAGGGCGACATCCTCGTTGTATCGACGACTTCAGAGTCCACAGACGGAATGTTCGGTGAACTCCTCGCGGAATCAGCGCGCGCGCACGGCGTCGTTGGTTTGGTTATCGATGCGGGAGTTCGAGACGTGAAAGATCTCACAGAAATGAACTTTCCTGTCTGGTCGAAAGCCGTTTCGGCGCAGGGGACGGTGAAAGCAACTGCAGGCTCAGTCAACGTGCCGATCATTTGTGCCGGCGCGTGGGTGCGTCCGGGTGACGTGATTGTTGCAGATGGCGATGGGGTGGTCGTAGTGAAACGTGAAACCGCCGCAGAGGTTGCCAGGCTTGCCAGCGAACGATTTGCTAAAGAGCAGAAGTCCCGCGAGCGTCTGAAGGCCGGCGAATTGGGCCTGGATTTCTACGGTCTTCGTGCCAAGCTCGCCGAACTCGGCGTGCGGTATGTCGACGAACTGGAGTAGAAATCTCGTCTGACGCGGTTGCACGGACGAGAATTAATTCGTGACATCCGCTAAACCCGCGCGTTCCATTACATATGAAAAACGAGATTGCAGTCGGTTTTGTTGGGTTTGGCGAGGCCGGTTCAAACATTGCTAAAGGGCTGAAATCCGCGGGGCTCATGCGGATTTTTGCTTTTGATATCGATCCGGATAGGGTTCACCACAATGCGCAGGAGATTGCGGTCCCGCTGGTCGAATCGAATCGGGAGCTCGCCGGCTCGGCTCAAATCATCTTTTCCACGGTCACCTGTGCTCGCGCCAAAGAAGCTGCGGAACAGACGGCGCCTTTTCTTAAAGCGGAACATCTTTACGCCGATTTGAATTCCGTGTCGCCCGCCCTCAAACAACAAATAGAGCAAGTCATCGCCCCAACTGGGGCAGGATTTGTGGAGGCTGCCGTAATGTCGCCCGTGCCGCCACACGGGCACCGCTCCCCAATGTTGCTCGGTGGCAAGGGGGCGCCGGCATTCGCAGAGTTGATGACGCGTTTCGGTATGCGGTTGGAGGTCGTCTCGGAAAGTGTTGGAACGGCGGCAGCGACGAAGATGTTTCGGAGCATCATCGTCAAGGGACTGGAGGCGCTGATGCTGGAGTGCATCCTTGCTGCCGGTCCTTATGGTGCCGATGAGCGCGTTTTCTCCTCGCTCAACGAAAGCTTCCCTGGAATCGACTGGCAGCGCCTCGCGAATTATATGCTCAGCCGTGTCGTCGTTCACGGTGAGCGCCGCGCACGGGAGATGGAAGAAGTCGCAGGAACGCTCGATGCGCTCGGTATCGAACCCATAATGGCCGTTGCCGCTGCACGGCGGCAGGACTGGTGCGCGAGGTTGGGTATTGCAGGACAATTCGGTCCTGAAGGACCGGCGACCTACCGCGATCTTCTTGAAGCAATCGCGTCTTGTACTCCATCGCACGAGTAGTGTATTTAACGTCGGGGGAATAAATGTCCAAATTCATCATCGGTCCTCATATGCGGCTGCAAGAATGGGTCGCCGAAGAGAAGGGTTACTTCAAAGAAGAAGGACTGGATTACGAGTTCATCGATTCCACGGGTTTTTCTCAACTGAGCGTCAAATCGGCCACTGAACTGCCAAAGGATCAAATCAAAGGCGCATATCAAACCATTCAGCAGGGCCGGACCTGCGACATCAGTTCGGCTTGTCACTGGACCATTAACATGGCCGCTGCCGCTGGACATGGCCGATTGTGGGCGGGTGCATATTCTGTGCTTCCATGCGGCATCATGGTGCCACCAGAATCCAAGATCAAGAGGGCGGAAGATCTCGCAAACGTTCCCATTACCGTCGGGTTTCAGTCGGGCAGTCATTACTCGACGATTCAGGCGCTCGAACCCATTCTGAAACGGGAAGAAATCAAGGTCCATTTCGGCGGTTTGATCTTCCAGCGTCTGGAATTGTTGATCGACCGCGAAATCCCTGTTGCGACGCTGTTCGGCGCATGTATGTACTTTGCCGAACAACTGGGATTCAGAAAGATTCTCGATTGCACTTTTATGGTCGCCGCAATTGTGAAGGAAGCTGTCGATGAAAACGATGTCGAGAAGTTCTATCGCGCACTAAAACGCGCACAGGTCGACATTGACATGAACCATCAGAGATACACGCATTACTACAAACGCGAATTTCCCGAACGGTTTCACGACAGCATGGATACCCGCGTTTTCGGGCCGGGCGAGCGAATCGTCTTTGCCCCATATACGAAAGAGATGTACGACGAGACACAGGAATGGATCGAGTCGTGGAACATTTTTGAGGAAGGATTGAAAGGCAGAAAGAGCTACGAAGATTCCGTGGTTCAAGTGACGGGGTAATTCCGGAACGGTTGCGTAATTAACTAAATTCAGTTCCGGAGTCTTTGATTGAATTTAGGTAATTACGCAACCGTTCCGGAATTACCCAGAATTTACCCCACCGAATTTTCAGGAGGACCAATGGTAATTGACTCGCATGCACACGTGACCGCACCTGACGCATTGTATGTCTTCAAGGCCGGCATTTTGGCCCATCGTGGCGCACATGGCCGCGGCGGAGTAAACGTCACGGACGATGACATTATTAAAGCACATACCTCCCCGGTATTTGGCGGCTCTTCCCATTTGGAGCAGCTCAAAGAAGCCGGCACCGACATGCAAATCATTTCGCCTCGGCCGTATCAGATGATGACGAGTGAAAACGCCAAGCTCGTCCAATGGTTCACCGAAGAGACAAATAACATCATCGCGCAAACCGTTAGAATCTATCCTAAGGTCTTTCGTGGAGTGTGCGGGCTGCCGTTGACTCCGGGCGTCAGTCCGAAGGCGGTTTTGCCGTACCTGGAGCGGTGTGTCAAAGAGCAGGGCTTTGTCGGACTTCTTTTGAATCCCGATCCGGGTGAATGCTCGGGAGTCGAAACGCCGGCGTTAGGCGATCGGTTCTGGTATCCACTTTACGAGAAGATGTGTGAACTGGACATTACCGGCCACATTCATTCCACGGGCTGCCGATCCGAGCGACTGAGTTATTCGCTGCATTTCATCAATGAAGAAAGCATTGCTGTTGTTTCGTTGTTGAATTCGAACGTGTTTAACGACTTTCCGAGTTTGAAAATCATGGTCTCTCATGGCGGCGGCGCGATTCCATATCAGTACGCGCGCTTCGAAGCAGGTTCACTACGCCGCGGCGGTCCGAGGTTTTCGGATAAGATGCGGAACCTCTACTACGACACGGTTCTGTACTCGGCAGACGCGCTGACGCTGCTGTTCAAAACCGTCGGAGCCGACCGCTGCTTGTTCGGCACGGAGCGGCCGGGTGTCGGCACGGTAAAAGATCCGAAAACAGGGAAGTGGCTTGACGAGACGCGCCACATCATCGAAGGCTTCGAATTCCTGAGCGCTGCTGAAAAGAAGATGATCTTCGAAGACAACGCGAAAAAGCTCTTCAAGATCCAACTGTAGCGGCGGTCTATGACCGCCGAGGGCGCTCATAGAGCGCCCCTACAGATTGAAAGGATGAAATATGTCAAAACGAACTCTCTTCACGGTGTTGATCGCAGCGATTCTCACTGTTCCGTCACTCATGCCGTCACTCACATTGGGGCAAGAACAACTGCAGAAAACTGCAATCAACTTCCCGACTCGAAGCGGAGCTTCGTGGCCGATGTTCATTGCTAAAGAGGGCGGTTACTACCAAAAGTACGGTCTCGATGTGAACCTCGTGTTTGGCGCCGGCACGGTAGGTGTCGCAATGATCTCGAGCGGTGAGGCGGCGATGACGAACTCGTCCATGGAACAGGCTCTCCAGGCATCTTCGCGCGACCCGAATTCGCTTGTGATGCTGGGAAGCACGCTGAATCGAGGCATGTTTGCGTTGATGGCTCCAAACAAGATCAATAACCCCAAGGAGCTAAAGGGCAAGCGCGTGGCTGTGAGCCAGATCGGCGATGCTCCTTATAACTACTCCGTAGCGCTGCTTGGAAAGTTCGGTCTCAAACCGCGAGATGTGCAGTGGGTGCCCGTCGGCACCGATGCCAATGCTCGAGCCGTCGCGTTGACGACCGGAAGGGCGGAGGCCACGTTGCTGACCGCGCCTGCGTATTTCGCAATCGAGAAACAAGGTTACAAGACGATCGCGAATATGGCGGACTACAGCGACATCTACGCGTCTACGGTCTATCTCTTCGCACGAAAAACTGTCGCGGCTAATCCGAAGTTGCCGGAGGCAATTATCAAAGCCCACACGGAGGCGATAAAGCGCTTCTACGAGGACAAGGCTTTCGCGGTGAAGGCGTACATGGCCTACGACAAACAGAATTCGGCCGATGTCGAGCGCATCTATGACATGATCGCTAAATCCAACCAAGTCGAGCGCATTCCGTACGTCATGGGAGCAGCAATCAAATCGATAACGGATCAGGCGAATGCTGAAGCTGCGACGCAGTTGAAGGACTTCGATGCGCATAAGGTCGTCGATAACAGCGTGATCGACCGTCTGGTCAAGGAAGGATTTTTCGAAAAGATTTTCGGATCGGGCATTAAGAGCGAGCAGGAAAAGAAATCCAAGGCCGCCTTCAGGTAGAAGCCGGAGATTACACGGATTCGGCGGAATCTTTGTAATCCGCGGCTTGAACTCATGATTAAGTTACAGATCGATCACCTCACGAAACATTACTGGGTTGAACGCGAAGACCGGAACGTCCTCGCATTGTCCGATGTGTCCTTCTCAGTCGACGA
>Ga0126369_10001460_pt1 | contig 16347 bp, 14 predicted proteins | sample PanSoiMetaPlot_1_FD_109646 | JGI IMG/M metagenome (GOLD analysis project Ga0126369, IMG submission 109646) | Tropical forest soil microbial communities from Panama - MetaG Plot_1 | ecosystem: Environmental > Terrestrial > Soil > Tropical forest > Bulk soil | place: Panama | collected 2016-02-17 | reverse complement strand
GTGACGTACGCGACGTGCGCGTTCTCGTCGAGCTCGAAGTCATCCCACTGGTGGCCGATGGCGAGGCGCTCTGGATCGCCCACCGGTTCGAGCGTCCTGGGATCGACCCGCACGCGCATGAAGAGGCGCTGCGCCGTCGAGGTGTAGTAGAGGAAGTGGGTCTTCGCGGAGTATTCGACGCCGTTGATGCCTGGCTGCAGCTTGCCGCTGAAGGGGTCGGGAAGCATGCTGGCGTGCCGCAGCCACACGCGCGCGGTCGTCTTCGCGCCGTCGTCGGACAGGTCGATCCGCCAGATCAGGCCGATCAGGGAGTCCGCAACCAGGATGACGTTTGGCGCCGGCGCACAGGCGCCGTTGGCCGAGCTGATCGGGAACGGGAACTCGAGAAGCGACCGGACCGGAACGGGCATGCCCGGCTTCCACCGCCGCAGATCGACGCGGTACAGGTGGGAGTGGTGCGTCGTCGAGTAGGTCGCGGCATCGACGTAGAAGACGTCTCGCTCGGTCTCGGTGATGTCGAACGGGGGCTGATCGAACGTGTGCAGTAGCAATGGCTGTACCGTTCCGTCGCCGGTCGGCGCGGGCAGGTACCACAGCTGCTTCTCGCGGAGATCGGTGACGAGCATCGAGCCGTCAGCGCGCACCGCGATGTTTTCGAGGAAGGTGCCGACCGGGAACTCCGCGACCGTTCGTAGCGTGGCGGCGGGCACCGGGTGCCCAGCGCGGGAGACTGACGACGCCGGCATCGAGGACTGGAGCATTGCCAGCTGCAGCCCGAGCGCCCCGCCGGCAACCAGCAGCACAGCGAGCGCGGCCGCGCCCACTGCCGCAAGCGCGAGCCGCCAGGAGCGGTGGCGGCGCCTGCTGGGGCGGGCGCTGCCGTCCGCTTGCTTGGGTGGCAGTCCATTCGTCATTGGATTCCTCCTTAATGCAATCTAACTTGCGTTAGGATAGCGCCGAGCGCTCCGTAACGCAAGTGCTGTTGCGATAAGATCGGAGGAGTGAACGCTGCAGCTCCCGACCTCAAGCGCCGGCGCCCCGGTGGCCGAAGCGCCCGCGTCCGGGCGGCAGTCCTCGAGGCGGCCGCGCAGCTCATCCTGGAGAAGGGGTTCGGCGATACCTCCGTGGCGGAGATCGCGGAGCGAGCCGGGGTGAACGAGACCTCGATCTACCGCCGCTGGGGGAGCAAGGAGAACCTCGGCCTGGAGGTCGCGCTCAGCCGTGCCGAGCTCGCGATCCCCATCCCCGATACAGGGTCACTTCGAGGCGACCTGCTCGCGCTTGCGCGCGGTATCACGGCGTACCAGCACACTCCGATTGGCCAGGCGATGCTGCGCAGTGCGCTGGGGAATGCTCCTGAGGCCAATCGCAGGGCGTTCTGGGATGCGCGCCAATCTGTGACCAGCGCAGCCCTGAAACGTGCCGAGGATCGTGGCGAGCTGCGCAGCGATTTCGATCAGCGGCTTGTGCTCGAGACACTCGTGGGCCTGCTGTTCATGCGCAACTTCTTGACGAGCGAAGGGACCGATGACCAGGTGCTTGACGGCGTGGTCGACTTGATGATCAGAGGAATTGGAACTGGCTGAGGCGCTGCTCGCCAGCCGCAGCTGCTTCGTCGTCGAACTCTGGATCTAAGCGCGCGGACGCCCCCGGTGAAATCCTGGTTCCTGTTGGCGATTCGGCGTCCGGCTCACTCGAGCCACTCCTGGCTCACGCGGTCGCTGGGGTGGATGGCCGTCATGCGCAGCCGGCCGGCGCCTGTATTGCGGAACCTGTGCGGCACCTGCCGCGGCGCGATCACCATCTGGCCGGCGCGAGCCACCAGCTCCACCCCGCCGACGGTGAAGGTCGCCTCACCCTCGTGGAGGACGAAGACCTCGTCGTAGGGATGGCGGTGCAGCCTGGCGCCGGCGCCGGGCGCTCCGTCGACCAGGAAGGCCGACACCGGGACCCCGCCGTGGCCGGCGCCTTCGAAGCGGGGAGCCCCTCCGCCTGGCGGCCGGAGGCTCTCGATCTCGATCAACCGGGGGTCGAGCAGCATCGCTCCGTTCCTCCTCGAAGCTCAGGGAGCACGATGCGTGGCAGGTCTGCCGGCGTCGATCAGCGCCCACGCCAGCGCCGCCCCGAGGACCAGGACGCCGGCGGCCGCCGCCGTCGCCACCGAGTAGCCGTGGACCAGGGCCTCCGCGGCACTGGCGGCCGACTGCCCGTGTGCGGCCAGGTAGGCGGCCGTGACGCTCGCCGCGATCGTGTTGAGCAGTGCGGTCCCGAGGGAGCCCCCGACCTGCGAGGCGGTGTTGACCGTCGCGGCGGCAACGCCCGCCTGCCGCGGATCGACGCCCAGGGTCCCGGTGCTGAACGCGGGCGCCATGACGCAGGCAATGCCCACGCCCAGCAGGATCTCGGCCGGGAGCACGTGCGTGAAGTAGCCGCCGCTGAGCGAGAGCTGCGTGAGGATGGCCATCCCCGCCGCGGCGACGAGCGCGCCCGGCGCCATCAGCGCCCGGGGCGGGACGTGGGGCATGAGCCGGCTCGCGATCGCCCATGATCCGAGCTGCGACCCGGCGGCCAGGGGGAGGAAGGCCAGGCCTGCCTGCAGAGGCGTATACCGGAGCACGACCTGGAGGTAGTAGGTGAGAAAGAGGAACGCGCCGAACATGCCTGCGATGGCGATCAGCACCGTCAGACAGGCCCCTCCCCGGCTGCGGTCGAGCACGATGTCCAGCGGCAGCAGGGGTGTCCTGGCCCGCATCTCGCGGACGACGAACAGGACCAGCAGCAGCACGCTCGCGGCGAGCAACGAGACCACGGTCGCGGAGCCCCAGCCGTCCACGACGGCTCTGGTGCATGCGAAGACCAGCGCGACCAGGCCGCCGGTGGCCAGGACGACGCCGGGCAGGTCGAGGCTCTGCCTGTGGACGCCGCCGTTGCCAGGCAGCACGCGCGATCCGGCGCTGGCCGCGGCGACGGCGATCGGGACGTTGACGTAGAGGCACCAGCGCCAGTCGAGGTACTGGGTCAGCGCCCCTCCGAGCAGCAGTCCGACTGCCGCACCGCTGCCCGCGACCGCGCCGTAAACGGCGAAGGCCGTGGCGCGCTCGCGCGGCTCGCCGAACGTCACGGCGAGCAGCGACAGTGCCGTGGGGGCGAGCAGGGCCGCGAAGGCGCCCTGCATCGCGCGAGCCGCAACGAGGACAGCGAAGGTCGGCGCCGATCCCCCGAGGGCCGAAGCCAGCGCGAAGCCGGCGAGGCCGACCAGAAAGGCTCGCCTCCGGCCGACCATGTCGGCGACGCGTCCGCCCAGCAGGAGCAGCCCGCCGAAGGCGAGTGTATATGCGGTGATGACCCACTGCCGCTCGGCATCCGAGACGTTGAGGGCGCGCTGCGCCGACGGCAGGGCGATGCTGACGATGGTCGCGTCGAGCGCCACCATCAGCTGAGCGACGGCGATCACGACCAGGGAGAGCCAGCGGCGCTGGCCCGGTCGCGCGGTGGCCAGCGGCGGGTGGCCGGCCGCGCGGTCAGCCTGCGCGCTCACGCCGCGTCCTCCAGGCGCCGCGGCCTGGCGCCGCGCCACGCGGGCAGGCTCGCGACGATCCCGATCGCGGCCGCGGCCATGACGACCAGCAGGGCCCCGCCGACGCCGGGCTTGGTCGTCATCAGGAAGACGACGCTCACGACGACGGCGCTCCTCGCCAACCAGGCCGTCACCAGCACGGGATGACCGACCTGGACACGCTGCTCGGGCGACAGACGGCCGGACTTCGCGACCGCGCGCGACACGGCCGCGAGGCGGATGCCGTTGACGGCGCCGGAGACCGCGATGAGCAGCCATGACGCGAGCCCGACGAGGATCCAGGGCTGCCATCCCCAGGTCGTGGCGGTCATGTACAGGCCGGGCACGACGATCCCGAGGGCCGAGGCCGGCCCGACGAACCGTCCCAGACCGATGATGCCGGCCGCGTCGCGGACCTCCCCGGCGGTGGTCGCCCGCCGGAGCTGCCGGAGCCCGATCCCCTCCAGCGTCAGCGCCGTGAACAGCAGCAGGGCGCCGACGATGTGGAGGAAGAGAGCGAGGGAGTAAAGGTTCATGGGAGCCTCCTTTCTCGGGTTGCGTTCACGTCCTCGACGCTAGGGAGCGCCCGGGCGCGCCACATCACGCCAAGGTGGAAGGCCGGTGGAATTTCTGGCGGAAGGGGTGGAAGGACGCCCGTGCGTCGCCGGTGCCTACTCGATCAGTCCCAGGTCTCGGGCGAGCGCGACCGCCTGCGTGCGGTTGTCGGCGCCCAGCTTCCAGAAGATGTGTGTCACGTGTTTCTTGACGGTGTCAACGGTGACGACCAGCTCGTCCGCGATCCTGCGGTTCGACCGGCCGCTGGCCAGCATCCGCAGGACCTCGAGCTCTCGACCGGTGAGCGGCTCCACCAGCGCCGGCGCGCCGGCGGCGACGGCTGGTGCGTGCCGGAAGGCCGGCAGCAGCCGGCGCACGTATTCGTTCGGGACTTCGGTGTCCGCCCTCCTGCCGCTCTCCAGCACCGTCCTGAGCAGGCCCGCCATGGTGCTCCCCTCGTCGGCGAAGACCCGGACGTAGCCCTCAGGGCGGCCGAGAGCGAGCGCGTCGGACAGGCGGGCCAGGGCCCCGGCTCGATCCCCCGCGGCCGCGGCCGCGGTCGCCTGCACGGCGAGAACCTGGATGACGCTCCCCGTTCGGCCCGCCGCCTCGGCCGCCGCGCGCAGCCGGGCGAGGAGGCGCGTCGCCCGGTCGGGCTCGCCCCGGGCGACCAGGAGGCGAGCGAGCACGAGATACTCCAGTTCTCGCGCGTAGGTCGGCTCGTCCGTGTCCCCGAGCCCGCGCTGCGCCGCCCAGTCCGCGACCGCCGGCACCGCGCCCTGGGCCAGCAGGAGCCGGGCGCGCTCGGCCGGCACCGGATTGTGGAGCGAGACCACGTCAGGCGCGGGGACCGTCCGGTAGGCGTCCTCCATCGCGTCGCGAGCACCCTCGTCGTCTCCAATCGCCTGGCGGATCCACGCCAGGGTGGCCAGTCCGGTCGCCAGGGGCTGCGTGGAGGTGAGCCAGCGGCAGAGCTCGATCCCGTCCATCGCGTGCGCCAGCGCCTCCTCCAGTTCGTCGCGCTCGTAGAGCGCCTCGGCCACGCCGATGTGGGCCATGCCCAACGAAGGCATCGGAGAGCGGCCCTGCGTCGATGCCGCCTCCAGGCCCTCCCGGCAGGTTCGCAGCGCCGCTCCGAGCCGGCCCTGGGCCCGCTGGATCCGGGCTCGGAACGATCCGGCGCTCAATGCGAGATGCTGGATGCTGCGGACCCTGCCCTCCGAGACCATGCCGTCGAAGGCGCGCTCCGCCTCTGCGGTCCGGCCCAGCATCCAGTCGGCGAGCGCCAGGTTCCAGCGCGCGGAAAGGTTGCTGCCGTGGTCTCCGGGCTGGAGAGCGTACGAGCGCTCCGCGAGCGTCCTGGCTTCCTCCGGCTGACCCCGGGCGAAGGCGAGGGAGGCGCGGACGCTGGCGATCGTGGCCGGGATCGACCGCAGTGGACCGTCGGGCCACGGGCCGCCCTGCTCGACCGGCCCGGCGGCCGGCGCCTGGGCCAGGCCGCGTTCGGCGTCGTCCAGCAGCGATTCCGCCGACCACAGCTGGCCGGCGTTCAGGGCTGCGATGGCCTGGATGAGCGACAGGCCGGGTCGGGTTCGGACCAGCTCCACCGGCAGAGCCTCGAGCCACCTGCGCAGCATCGCTCCCTCGCCCCGGCCCAGCACGTCATCGACGTGCCGCTCCACCACCGCGACGGCCAGCCCATCGTCGCCGCCCTCGAGCGCGTGGCGGACCGCGTCCTCGACCAGCCCGCGCTCCGTGTACCAGCCGGCCGCCCTGCGGTGGAGCTCGATGGCCAGCGCCGGGTCCCGCTCCCGCAGGCGCGACCTGAGCAGGTCGGCGAAGAGCCTGTGGTAGCGGTACCAGGCCCGCTCGTCGTCGAGCGCCACCAGGAACAGGTTCGCTCGCTCGAGCCGGTCGAGCATCGACTGCCCGCCACCACGGCCGGTCACCGTCTCACAGAGGGGCGCGGTCAGTCGATCGAGGATCGACGTCTCGAGCAGGAAGCGGCGGACGTCCTCCGGCTGCCGCTCCAGCACCTCCTCCGCCAGGTAGTCGAGGACGTAGCGGTTGCTGCCGGTGAAGCCCTCGACGAACCCGTCCGGGTCGGGTGCGCCCCGAAGGGACAGGACGGCGAGCTGGAGGCCCGTCACCCATCCTTCGGTCCGCTCCGCCAGCGCGGTCGCGCGGGTCGTCGAGAGGGTCACGCCGGACCTGCTGAACAGCTCGAGCGCCTCCTCCCGCGTGAAGCGAAGGTCCTGCGCGCGCAGCTCGATCAGCGTTCCTCGCGCGCGCATCGAGGCCAGCCCGAGCGGCGGATCGCTGCGACTCGCGACGACCAGGCGCAGCCCGGGCGGCATGTGCTCCAGCAGGAAGCCCAGACTGCGGTGGATCGCGGCCGACTCGATCGCGTGGTAGTCGTCGAGGACGAGCGTGACCGCCTCTCGATCCGCCGCCAGCTCGTTCACCAGGACCGTGACGACCGCGCCCGGCGCCACGTCCGAGACCCGAAGCAGCGGGTCAGTCTGTTCGTGGACGTCCGGACGAACCCGCCCGACGCCGGCGACCACGTAGCGCCAGAAGCTGGATGAGTCGTTGTCGCCGGGATCGAGTGAGAGCCACGCGACCGGCCGCCGCGTGCTCCGGGCCCAGGCCGCGAGCACGGTCGATTTCCCGAATCCGGCCGGCGCGCTGACGAGCAGGAGCTCGCGCGTCGATGCCTCCTCGACGCGTTCGATCAGTCGCGGGCGCGGCAGTGTGTCCCCTCGCACCTGGGGGACCTGCAGCTTGGTTGCGAGCAGAGGATCGAGCTCGTCGCTCATGCGGACATGATGCAGAGGAAATCGCCATCTCCTGGCGTCATACGTCACATCTTCCCGTCGCGACTGGTCATCTCTCCATGACCGACCCACTGGGTCGGCGTGAAAGAGCCAGTAGTGGGCCGAACACCAGGAGGATGAAAGTGAGCGTGACGATGGTGCGTCAGAAGGTCAGGGACGAGAGCGCCGACGAAGCCGAGGCGGCGGTGCGCGAGCTGTTCGCGGCGCTCGATCGCGCGCGTCCCGAGGGCATTCGCTACGCGTCGACGCGGTTGGGAGACAGCTCCACCTTCGTGATCCTGACCGAGCTGAGCGACGGCTTCGAGGACCCGCGGCCGGCGATCAACGAGTTCCGGCAGTTCCTCGAGCGGCTCAAGGGCTGGGTGGACGGACCGCCGGTGATCGAGCACCTTGACGTCGTCGGCTCGTACGACCTGTTCGGAACCCAGCGCACGGAATCGGCAGCTCGATAGGAAGCGCGGTCCGACGGCGGAGCCATGGATACGTGGGTCGCCCGATACCGGGCCATCGGGCGGCCCACCGCTCCACCGAAGAATATGCGGAGTTGTCAGAGCGCGCGCAAGCGTGCGGGATCGGTCAACAGGTCGATCTCCACGATCTTCCCGCCGATGATGGTGAAACTCATCAGCGCGACCGGCTGCCCCTGCTCGAGGAGGATTGCGCCGGCGGCTCCGTTGACCAGAGCCAGGCGAATCTGACGCCCGAGCCGGCCGCCCGCGGACGCCCGCCTGGCGATCTCGCGAGCCCCGCGGATCAGCTGAGGCTGACCAACGGACTCGGGCATGCCAGGCACCGCCGTAGGGCCCTGGATTCGCTCCACGGCCTCAGGATCGAGCACCGCGAGCAGGCGCTCGAGGTCGCCGTCTCGCGCGGCGGCGTAGAAGGCGTCGACGACGTCCCAGTGCGCGGTGAGATCAGAGTCGGGGACGGGCCTGCCCTGCACGCGCCGTCGGGCTCGACTTGCGAGCTGGCGGACCGCGATCGTCGACTTCCCCATGATCGATGCGATCTCGTCGAAGTGCAGAGAGAAGAGGTCGTGCAGGACGAAGGCAACCCGTTCCGGGGGCGAGAGTGTCTCCAGCACGACCTGCAGCGCGATTCCCACCGAGTCCGCGAGCACTGCCTCGTGCTCCGGGTCGTAGGAGGCCACCGTCACCGTCGGCTCGGGCACGACCGCCGCCAACGATTCCTCGCGCCGCGACCTCCGCGCCTCCAGCATGTTCAGACAGACGCGGGTCACGACCGTCGTCAGCCATGCGGTCAGGTTGTCGATCTGCGCAACATCGGTGCGGCTGAGTCGCAGCCAGGTCTCCTGGACAGCGTCGTCAGCCTCGTTGAACGAGCCCAGCACGCGGTAGGCGATCGCGCGCAGCCGCGAGCGCTCACGCTCGAATTGCTCGGTCACTCCGTCGATCTCGGCCATCTGTCACATTCCTCCGCCGTCGCCGGTCATATCCAGTAGACCAGCCAGGGCGGGCTGGTGTGACAGGTGGCCCGCCCCGACTTGGAGGAGGTCGAAACATGAGCCTGCCGTTGGACGTTTCACGCTCTCGCTCGGGTCGCCGCCCGGCGGGAGCTGCAGGTCGTAGGCACTACGTTGGCCGTGGGTGAGGTGCGGGTTCGCACAATCCACTCGAGGAGTTCGATCGTGGCGACAAATACAGTCAAGGCGGAAGGCGGTCGAGGAGCCGCGCTGGGTGCGGCCGCGGTGGCGCAGGCCATCCTCGGCCTCGAGTTCCTGCTCGGAGGCCTCAACAAGTACCTCGACGCGAGCTTTGCCGGCGGCTTCAAGAGCTTCGTTTCGTCGAGTGCCGGAGCGCAGGGCGGCGTTCTCTCTCCGATCGTCCGGATCCTGATCCTTCCCAATGCGGCAGTGTTCGGGGAGCTGGCGCGGTTCACCGAGCTGGCATGTGGAGCGATCCTGGTGATGGCGACCGCCGACCTCCTTCGCGGAGGGTTCGATGTCGGCGATCGTGCGCGCGTCACGCAGGAGCGGGTCGTCGCCTGGTTCGGGTTGGTTGCGGGCGCTGCTCTCGGTGGTCTCTCACTGACGATCTACCTCCTGAAGGGTGGCGGCCTTCCTGGTGTGGACCCCCGGCTGGCGCTGGCACCGCCGGTGCCGGTGGAGCTGGTCAACGTAGTCCTGGCGGGCGCCGTCGTCTGGCTGCAAACCGGGCGCCTGCTCAGCCTGCGAACCGATCGCGGGGCAGGACTCGGCCGGCGGCTCTCGAGCGGCGCGCTCGGGCTCTTCGTGATCGTCGCGGTCCTGATCGGCGTCTCGTGCGGCGGGAGCAGTGGGGCGGGTGCAGCAGGACCTCCCTCGGGAGCGATCCAGGTGACCATGTCCGAATACGCTTTCAAGCCGAGCAGCCTCGACGTGAAATCCGGCCGGGCCGATTTCTACCTCGTGAACAACGGCGGGCAGCAGCACGACATGGTGATCGCGGACGCCGGCGGCAAGATAGTCGCCCGAAGCGAGATGGTCTCGCCCGGCAATTCGCAAACCTTCACCGTCACCAACCTCCAGCCCGGCACGTACAGCACCTTCTGCGACGTGCCTGGCCACAAGGAGAGCGGGATGGTCGGCAAGTTGACCGTGGACGCCACGACCGGATAGCGGCCTGCCTGAATGCCTGGCGCGTGACCGCGCACGGCGTCGACCCGGAGGTCGGCGCCGTCTGCGGTCACGTGCCGCGCACCTCACCGGGTCATCCGCCTACTCCCGGACCTGGACCGCCTCGCGGTGGCCAGACTTCATGAAGCCGAGCTACTCATGCCTGTCCGATTGCGAACCATTTGCCGCGACGATGGTGACGTCGTCACCCACGAGCCTGATCTCGTAGCGCGGCAACGGCCTGGCAGCGGGACCGTGTGCGACCGAGCCGTCGGCGATGGCAAAGCGGCTTCCATGGCAGGGGCACTTGATCAGGCCATCACTCACCTCACTCACGGTGCAACCCATGTGTGTGCAGGTTGCGCTGAAGGCGCTGAATCGACCAGCTTTCGGCTGCGTGATCACAACCTTCTTGTCGGCGATAACGAGCCCGCCGCCGACCGGTATCTGCGCGGTTCTGGTGAGCGGTTGGCCGGAGACATCGACGGAGGGTTCTGCCGATCGATCTGTAGACAACCCAGTTTCAGATGGCCGTTCCGCGCCGGGCGGTCCACCCCCCGGAATGAGTCCCAGCTGGATGCCCTGGCCGAGATCGTCGCGCACGGCCCAGTGCTCGAGAACCTTCCCATCGGCAATTCGGTAGACGTGGATCTGGTTGACGGCGAACTCCTTGCCCGTTGCCGGAAAACCCATGAACTCTCCGGTCTGCCGGCCCCGGGAGATCACACGCAGGACGACGCGGTCATCTTCGGCGATCGCATCCTCGACTTCGTAGCTGAGGTCCCCGAATGAGCTGCGCATCCACTGCACGGTCACCTTGAGGCCCTCGCGCCCCGGTGGGGTATCCGGGCCGGCCTCGTGGTTGATGAAGTCCGGGTGAAAGATCTCGTCCAGCGCGGCAAGATTTCCGGCGGCAAAGACTTCGTCGAGCGCGCGCTGTGCCACGCGCTTGTTCTCTTCAAGCATGACTCTTCCCTCTGTTGATCGCCGCCGCGCCTCCTGCCTCGCCGGCAGCGGAATGCTGCCGATCCGGCGCATCGATGGTCTTGGCTTCTGTCTGGCCATGGCGTCCTGCTGGCCCAGAGTTAACGGTGCCGTGCTGCTCCCGGCCAGAGCTAGCACCTCCCTGTGGGTGAGCGCGGAGGCCGCGGAAGACGCCCGATCGAACCGGACCGCGCCCAGCCTCGGGCGGACCTGGGACAGCACATGGGCGGCCAGGCCGATTCGGCCTGACTTTCATCACCTCATTGACCGCACCACGCCCACCGCCGGTCCTGGCTGGCGGTGACCGTCGGCGTTCAAGTGGTCGCCAACGCCTCGGTCGGCGGGAGGCGTGCCGCCCGGAGGGCCGGGTAGAGGCCGGCCAGCGCGCCGATGAGCAGTGCCGCAGCTGCGGCACCGCCCACGAACCAGGCCGGCACCACGGTCGGCCACCCCTGCAGGCTCGCGTACGCCGCGGTCACCGCCGAACCCAGCAGCACCCCGGCGCCGCCACCCAGGCCCGACATCAACAGCGACTCGGCGAGGAACTGGATCCGGATCTGCCCGCGCGTGGCGCCGAGCGCGCGTCGGAGCCCGATCTCGCCCCGGCGCTCGAGCACCGAGATCACCATCGTGTTGGCGATCCCGATGCCCCCGACCAGCAGGGCGACGCCGCCGACCCCGAGCAGCAGGCCGGTGAACGCGACGTTGACGGCGGCCCTGGCCGTCAGCGCATCAGAGGGGCGGGACACCTCGACCTCGTTGGGCTGAGCCGGATTCGCCGTGCGGGCCAGCAGGTCACGCACCGCCGCGACCCGGTTCGGGTCGGTGCGGGTGTAGATCGTGGTTGGCAGGCCGTCGAAGTTCAGGTAGCTGCTCGCGGCAGACCAGCCGATGAGCGCGCCCAGGTCCAGCTCCGGCGCCAGCGGGACCGGATCGAGAATGCCGATGACGGTGAACCAGCGCCCACCGAGCCAGATCTGCTGGTCCGGCCCCGGCTCCCCGATGCCGAGACGGTCGGCCGCCCGGACGCCGAGCACGACGACGGGATAGCGGGCGGTAGCGTCGTTCAGCCAGGTGCCGGCCGCAACCGTCGCGCCCGCGGTCACCGGCAGGTTGGTCAGGGCGGCGTATGTGCCGATGCCACCGGACTCGGCACGCGGGATCAGATCGGTGCGGTACACCTTCGCACCGCGGACGCTCCCGATGGCGGACACGGACTCGACCCCGTCGATCCGCCCCACCATCCCGACCGCGTCCGCCGGCAGCTTCGCCGGGGCTCCGAAGAGCGTACTGCCGGGGCCGGCCGTGAGCAGGTTCGTGCCCAGTGCGTCGAGCTGCCGATCAAGCCTGGCGCGACTGGAGGTAGAGATGCCGACGACGGCAGTCATGGCGGCGATGCCGATCGCGATGCCCAGTGCCGAAAGCAGCGCGCGCAGTGGCCTGGCACGCAGCCCGTGACCGCCCAGCCGCAGCACCTCTCGGCTGCTCAACCTCGTCGCACGCAGCCTCCTGGCCGGCTTCACGACTCGGTCCGGTCGCCGACAACGCGGCCGTCGAGCATGGACACCTGGCGCGGCAGATGGGCGGCGACCTCCCGGTCGTGCGTGATCACCACTATGGTCGTGCCGTCCTGGTGAAGGTCGGCGAGCAGCCGCATGAGGCTCTCTGCGGACCGGCTGTCGAGTGCGCCCGTCGGCTCGTCGGCGAGCAGCAGCGCCGGCTCGCCCACCACCGCCCGCGCGATCGCGGTGCGCTGCTTTTCGCCACCGGACAGCTCGTGCGGCCGGTGGGTCAGCCGGTGCCCGAGTCCGACCCGCTCGAGGGCGCGTACCGCGCGCGCCCGGCGTTCACGCAGCCCGGCGCCGGTATAGAGCAGGCCATCGGCGACGTTTTCGACCGCGGATACTCCGGCCGCGAGGTAGAAGAGCTGGAACACGAACCCGATACGGGTGGCTCGCAGCGCCGACAGCCCGTTGTCCGACAGCTCGGCGACGTCGAATCCGTCGACGGTGACGCTGCCGGCGCTCGGCCGGGCCAGGGTCCCTATGATGTGGAGCAGGGTCGACTTGCCCGATCCAGATGGTCCGACGATTGCCACGAGCTCGCCATGTCCGATGTCCAGGTCGACGTCGCGCAGCGCGATGACGCCGCCCGGGTACTCGCGGCCGACGCCGCGCAGCGTCACGATCGGCTCGGCCGCGGGCCTCACCCGGGCACCCCTACCTTCATGCCGGCCACGACGCTGCCGCCGCTGATTTCGACCCGACCGGCCGCGAACAGACCGGTCTGCACCGCCACGATGCGGGTCGATCGGCCCTCGACGACCTCGACGCCATAGCCGCCTGCGGGCAGCGCGAGGAGCGCCGCGACCGGCACCGACAGCACGCCCTCACGCGTGCGGCTCACCAGGTCGACGTCGACCGGTGCCTCGTCCAGGGTTCCGAGTGCCGGCTGTTCGGCGAGCCCAACCGTGACCGGGATGCGCGCATCAGAGGTCGCCGAACCGCTCTGGGCGGAACTCCCAGCCGCCGGCGACGGTGCGACCGCGACCGTGCCGACCGCGGCGACGGTCCCATCCACCGTCTTCCCGCCGGGGAGGATGACGGTGCACCTGCTGCCGACTGCTGCCAGCGCCTGATCGGCGACCGGGAGGTCGACGGTGACCTGCCTGGTGGTGCCCGTGTACGACAGTACCGTCTCGCCGCGGCCGGCGATCAGGGCGCCGACCCGCGCCAGATGCCGGGCGACTCGCACAGCGTCAGGCGTGAACACGACCTGCGCACGCTCGACCGCGCCCGTTGCGATGAGGCCGAGACTTGCCTGCCACGCCCGCACCGCGACGGCCGTGGCCGCAGTGAAGCTGTCGTCGACGCTGAATCCCGTGTACCCGAGCGCGGCGAGGTTCTCCTCGAGCTGCCTGACGTCGGCGCCCGCCAGGCCCGCGCTCAGTGTCCGGTACATGGGCACCGAGCCATACAGCGCCACCACCGGCAGCTGGTCCAGCATGAATAGCGTCTCGCCCCGCTTCACCGTCGACCCAATGGACGCGATCCAGGTCACCGTGCCCTGGCCGGCGGCGCCGATCGGGACCTCCTCGCCGTAGCCCAGCGTGCCTGGCACAGTTTTCGTCTCGAGCAACGTCGTGCGCGTGATCTCCGCGGTGGCCGGCGGCAGCCTTACCTGCCCTCCCGACTTCCTCCCCGCACCACTCGACGACACGGCGCTGGCGGCCGCGGCGCCGGCAAGCGCCAGCACCGCGGCGATCGCGACCGCCATGACCGCGTGTCTGCGCCGCATCAGCCGCCGTGCTGCGGTAGGTTCTTCCGGCACTTCTCCGATGCCGCCTGGAACCTGGGGTCGTTGTGCGCACCCTGCTCCGCGCTTCGCGGGAAGGAGCCGTCGGCGTTCGGGTCCGGGAAGTCGGCCACGCCGTTGGCGCGCATACACCGCGCGAACGCCACCAGCTGCTGAACCGCGTCAGGATTGGGAGCGGCGTGCTCGCCGCCTCCCGGCAGCAGGTTGCGGCACTTGTCGGTCGCCGCCTTGACCCTGGGGTCGTTCGGGTCATATACGTCGTGCCCGGCGCCGGATCGCCCGCTGGGGTCCGGATCCGGGTAGTCGGTCAGCCCGTTGGCGCGCATGCACTGCGCGAACGCCAGGGCGGCGGCCCTGGTGTCTGCCACGCTGCTGCTTCCGCTGCCATGGCCGCCGATGCCGCAGCCGGCCAGCGCCAGCAGCGGCGTCACCGCGCAGGCCATCAGGAGGCGCCGTCCTGGCGCTCGTCCACCTGTCATGCAGGGAGGCATACGCTGCGAGCTGTTGGATGGCCGTTAGGCCACGGCCTCAGTCGTCGGGAGGCCCTCCGCTCGCGGATCGCAGTAGTCCAACCGATGCGTGGGCTCGAAGTTGGCCACGAGGACCTCGTCTCCACCTGGTAGGAGAAGGCCGCATGTTCGCCTTCCTGAGACTTGCGCACGCAACCTCACGACGTCCCAACATGGCATCAGGTACAGGTGAGGCGATGCGAGTGCTCGTGGTCGAGGACGAACGGCTGCTGGCTGACGCCATCGCGGTCGGCCTGCGTCGGCACGCGATGGCCGTGGACGTGGCCTACGACGGCCAGGCCGCCATGGACCGGCTGGGAATCAACGACTACGACGTCGTGGTCCTCGACCGCGACCTGCCGGTGGTGCCCGGCGACGAGGTCTGCAGCACGCTGGTCGGATCAGGCAGCGCGACGCGGATCCTGATGCTCACCGCGGCCACCGCCGTGCCGCAGCGCGTCGCCGGTCTCGACCTCGGGGCGGACGACTACCTCACCAAGCCGTTCGCGTTCGCCGAGCTCACCGCACGCGTCCAGGCCCTGGCCAGGCGTGCCCGCCCTGCGGCGCCGCCCGTGCTCGAGAGGGCGGGCATCCGCCTCGACCCCCACCGCCACAGCGTGACGCGCGACGGCCGGCCAGTGAGCCTGTCCCGCAAGGAGCTCGCCGTCCTCACCGAGCTGCTGCTGGCGGAAGGAGGGGTGGTCTCTGCCGAGCTGCTGCTCGAGAAGGCATGGGACGAGAACGCCGATCCGTTCACCGGTGTGGTCAGGTACACGGTGATGATGCTGCGCCGGAGGCTGGGCGACCCCCAGGTCATCGAAACGGTGCCCGGCGCGGGGTATCGCATCCCTTGAGGCACCCCGGCCACCGCTGGCGCGTCACGATTCGGCTCCGGCTGACCCTGCTCTACGCGGGCGCGTTCTTCATTGCCGGCACCGTGCTCATCGCACTCATGTACCTCACCCTGAGCCAGGTCATCAACCATCAGGCCGCCTCGACCGGCACTCTGCAGCACCTGTCCCCTGACCTGGGGCACGTGTTCAGGGCGGAGTCCCAGCGGCAGCGCGCCGACATCCTCAGCACGATGCTCGCCGCCTCGCTGGTCCTGCTCGCCGTGGTCGGCCTCGGGGCCGGAGGGGTCGGATGGCTTCTCGCGGGCCGGGTGCTGCGCCCACTCCAGCAGGTCACGGCCACGGCGCGGCGCGTGGCCGACCGCAGTCTGCACGAGCGCATCGCGCTCCAGGGGCCCGACGACGAGATCCGGGATCTCGCCGACACGTTCGACGCCATGCTGGAACGCCTCGACCGCGCGTTCGACAGCCAGCGGCGGTTCGTCGCCAACGCCTCCCACGAGCTCCGCACCCCTCTGGCGATCAACCGCACGTTGATCGAGGTCGCACTCGAGGACGCCAATGCGAGCGCCTCGATGCGCCAGTTGGGAGCGAACCTGCTCGCCGTCAACCAGCGCCACGAACGGCTCATCGACGGCCTGCTCACCCTCGCAGGCAGCTCCGAGCGCATCACCGATCCCACCCAGGTCGACCTGGCCGACGTGGCCCGCCACGTCGTCATGCAATCGCAGGGCGGCGCAGAGGCGGCAGGGGTCAACGTCCGTGGCGATCTGACGCCCGCGCCCGTGACCGGCGACCCGGTGCTCCTGGAGCGCCTCGCGTGGAACCTGATCGACAACGCTCTCCGCTACAACGCCCCCGACCACGGCTGGGTGACGGTCACGACCGGCGTCACCGGGGCCGCTGCCCACCTGACCGTCGAGAACACCGGCCCCCTGATCCCGGCGTACGAGGTGCCGGGCCTGTTCGAGCCGTTCCACCGGCTGCGCACTACCGAAGCGCTCACCGACTCGGACGGGCTCTCGATCGGCCGCGGGGCGGGTCTCGGGCTGTCTATCGTGCAGACGGTCGCCCGCGCACACGGCGGTCAGGTCCATGCCGTGCCGCGCGATGAGGGCGGCCTGGT
>Ga0126369_10001458_pt1 | contig 16361 bp, 15 predicted proteins | sample PanSoiMetaPlot_1_FD_109646 | JGI IMG/M metagenome (GOLD analysis project Ga0126369, IMG submission 109646) | Tropical forest soil microbial communities from Panama - MetaG Plot_1 | ecosystem: Environmental > Terrestrial > Soil > Tropical forest > Bulk soil | place: Panama | collected 2016-02-17 | reverse complement strand
TACGTGTTCTTCGGCAAGACGAGCAACGGCAAGGGCGGCGCGGTGGACGGCGAGACCGTCGGCTACGTAGTCCATGGCGGGAACACGGCCACGCGGCAATGGGAAATTACGTACAGCTACAGCCTGTCGCCGCGCACCTTGCTCTACACCGGTTACACGCGGATCGGCAACCAGAACAACGCTCGTTACCAGTTCAACATCAACCCGTACCCGATCGCTCCGGGCGGCAAGCCGCAGGGCCTGGCCTTCGGCATGGTGCACTTCTTCTAATTTGTTGCAAAAGCAGTTCCCCAGGCTTAGACGACTTAGCTGGGTTTGAAGTGATCATCCGGGCGTCCGATGGACGCCCGATTTTTTTGGCTTTGCGGCAGAATGCGTTCGATGCCGGACTGTCCCGCACATTGGGCTGCGCTGCCCCCCTCATGATCGACGAGCTGATCATTGGGTTCGATCGGGCGCTGCGCACCTTGTCGGGGACGGCTACGAGCGTACGCGCCAACCCGGGCGACAGATGCTCCGATCCGGCTTTGAGCGAGGCTGAGCGTCGGCATGCAGCGGGGCTCATGCGCGTAAACCACACCGGCGAAGTCTGCGCGCAGGCGCTCTACCACGCGCAATCGCTCACCGCCCGGGACCCGAACATCCGTCGCCGCTTGTCGGACGCGGCTCGCGAGGAAGGGGAGCATCTCGCCTGGACTCAGCAACGCCTCGCCGAACTCGGCGATCGGACGAGTTTTCTGAACCCGTTGTGGTACGCAGGTTCGTTCGCGATCGGGCTTGCTGCAGGAATCACGGGGGACCGCACGAACCTCGGCTTTGTCGTCGAAACCGAGCGACAGGTCGAGGAGCACCTGACGAGCCATATCGATCGCTTGCCTGCCGGGGACGCGAAAAGCCGGGCCATCGTGACTGCAATGCGCGACGACGAGGGTCGGCACGGCGCGGGCGCACGTGACGCTGGTGGCAGCGAGTTGCCCTGGCCGGCGCGGACACTGATGCGGGCCGCGGCGCGGGTGATGACGGCCACTGCGTACTACGTGTAGATGAAGCAAAGGCTGGCTGCCCTGGTTCTCGGCTGCGTCGCGTTGTCACCCCTTGCGGGGCAGGCCCAGCTCGCCAAGGTGACAGTTTACGGGAACCTCAATCTCGACTTCGAGCTTATCAAGGGGCAGCAGGCCGACGGCACCAACCCGCTCGTCAACCGGCTGAGCAGCAACTCCTCGCGCTTAGGAGTTCGCGGAGCCGAGTATCTCGGCGCCGGTCAGGTCGCGATTTTCCAGATCGAGTCTTCGATCAACGCCGACACCAACACCGGCGACCTCGGCGGTCGCGAAACCTTTGTCGGCCTGCAGGGAGACTGGGGTACGTTCAAGATGGGCCAGTTCCTCACGCCCTACGACGACATCCTGCCGATCTTTGGCAATGCGCCGACCTTGACCACCTCTATCCTGTCCACGGCCGCTCTGTGGGCGCAGGGCCCCCTTCCGAAGGGACAAGGCGGCTTCGACGCACGGCTCGGCAACTCGATCCGTTACGAAACGCTGCCAATGGGCGGATTCACGGGTGAGCTGCAATATTCGACACGCGACTCCTCGGGCACTACCGGCAGCAACAGCGGCGATCACACGTCCGAGTTGCGCCATGCCTTCGTCGCGAGCGCAGGCGCTTTCTACAGCAACGGTCCACTCGATCTCGGCGTCGCATACGAATACAACTATCAGGTTCGCACCGTGGACCAGAACGACTACGCGCTCTCGCTAGCCGCCGGCTACGATGTTGGCAGTCTCTTCCAATCGCCCGGGATACGCCTGGGCGGGGTCTACGAGCGGTTGCACTACGGCACTCTTGCCGGCTCGCTCACGCGCGATTTCTGGGGACTGTCGGCAACCGTGCCGCTGGGCGGTGGCAGCCTGTATGCGCTTTGGAGCCGCGCCAGCAATGGTGGTGGCAGTGCTCCGGACGGTACCGGGGTCGGCTTTCTGACCAAGGGACCGGATACGGGTTCCTCTCAGTGGGAGATCTCGTATACCTACCCGCTGTCGCTGCGCACCCTGGTGTATGCCGGATATGCAAGGATCAACAATCAAGCCAACGCCAGCTACACCTTCAACATCAACGAATACACGATCGCGCCCGGCGCCAAGCCGAGCGGGCTCGCTTTCGGCCTCGTGCACTTCTTCTGAAGGTGAAACGCGCCGCAGCGTCAGGTCGTCTGCGTCCACCATGCCCGCAGGGCTGCAAGGCGGGTCGCTCGCAAGCGTTTCGGCAGCTCCGCGCGCCGCGTCCGCGCCGCTATGGCGCCGGCATTCACCTTGCGAACGACGTCGAGCGCGGCGCGGAGATGAGCGGTCGGCGGGTATTCGGTAGTCACGCGGCCTGTCAAAGCCGACCAGTGCGCGGCACAGGCAGCCAGAACCTGCTCGAGTCGCGACGGTCGCCGGAGCGCATCGAGCGCGAGCAGCAGGTCCAATAGGCCAGCGGCTGGCAGCTCGCGCGCGCGATCTACATGTGCTCGCTGTCTCGCGGTCGAGAGCGCTAGAGCAGCGCACTCGGAGGGTGGCTTCAGCCTGCCGTTCAGAGCAGTCGCGAGGCGGACGTTCCGCGCGGTGCTCCCCCCATGCGCGACGCCAGGCGACGCCAGGTCGCTCGCCAATACTGCATAGCGGATCGCCAGTGCGTCTCCCGCAGCAGAGGCACAGTCAAGCGCGCGAAGCGTCGCAGGCACGGCCCGGTCAGTGCGTTGCACCCGGTCCTGCGAACTCCCTACGAAGAGCGCGTCGGCTTCGGGCAGCAGCTGCGCCAATGCCCCGGCGCGCTTCAGCACGATGAAGAAGCGCGAGGGCTGCACCTCCATCAGCGCCTTCGCGAGCTCCTGCCAGACGCGCTCCCGACTCAAGGTTGCAAGCTCGCCGCTCGCCGCAATCGCCTCGAGCAGTGCCTCGGTCTCGTCCGCCACGCTGAAGCCGAACCGCGCCGCGAATCGGGCCACGCGCAACACGCGCAACGGATCCTCGACAAAGGCGGGCCCCACATGACGCAGCACGCCCCGGCGCAGATCGGATGCGCCGCCATAGGGATCGATCAGCGTGCCATCGGCATCGCGTGCAATCGCATTGATCGTGAGATCGCGCCGGGCGAGGTCCTCCTCCAGCGTCACCTCCGGCGCAGCGTGGAATGAGAATCCGCGATGGCCGCGCCCGCGCTTTCTCTCGGTTCGCGCCAGCGCGTACTCCTCGCGGGTCTGCGGGTGAAGAAACACGGGAAACTCTCGGCCGACCGGCTTGAACCCCTGCTCGATCATCAGTTGCGGCGTGGCCCCGACAACGACGTAATCGCGATCGGCAATCGGTCTCCCCAGCAACTCGTCGCGAACGGAGCCCCCTACGCGGTAGACCTTCATGGCTGATACCGCGCCGGATGTCTCACTAGACGCTCAGACGCTCGTCGACGTCGGCGCCGCGGATGCTTCAATGGCGCCCATGCGCGCGCAGGCCGGCATAGCGATCGCGCATCCCCGCGGCGAGGTATTCCGGGGCGACCGCCTCGAGCGGCGTGGGCTCGAACCCGAACACAGTCGGAAAAGAGCCCGTGCAAACGTTCGGCAACTGCATCGATGCCAGGTTGTCGCGACTCATCAGCGTCCCGGGCAGATGCTCGAGCAGCGTGGCTTGTACTTTCGAAAGAGCGGGGCCGAGAGGCAGCAGGGGACGGTTGTATCCGGTGAGCTCACCGACGTAGGCGACCAATTCACGCAAGCTGTAATCCTTGGGCCCGCAGAGGTTGTAGCGCTTGCCGTGCGTGCGATCGTCCTCGAGCGAATGCGTGAAAGCCCTCGCTACGTCGCCGATGAACACGGGCTGAAATCGGGCGTGCGGACAGGCGAGCGGCATGACGATGGGGAGGCGCTCGAGGCGGGCAAACATGTTGAGGAACGAGTCCTCGCGTCCGAAGATGACCGAGGGCCTGAAGATCGTCCAGCCGAGGCCCGACGCTTCCACCAAGCGTTCGCCCTCGCCTTTGCTTCGCAAGTAACGGCTGGGTCCATCGGGACCTGCGTTGAGCGCGCTCATGTGCAGAAGCCTGCTCACACCCGTTGCGCGACAAGCCGCGACGAGCTTGCGAGGAAGCTCGACGTGAGCCAGCTCGAAGCCGCCGCGGCGCGACTCGTTCAGGATACCGACCAGATTCACGACGGCGGCCACGCCGCTCACCAGTTGCTGCAGCGTCGAGGGATCGTGAACATCTGCTTCGATCACATCGACCGTCGGCAGAAGCAGCAAATGCTTGGCGCGCTCGCGCCGGCGCGTCGGCACGACAACCCTCCAGCCGCTCGCGACCAGGCGCCCAACGACGTACCGGCCGACGAAGCCGCTGCCGCCGAGAACGAGCACGGTCGGCGGACTCATGGCGCTGGATTCGACTGGTTGGAGGCTTCGGCCCCTGCCACGCCGGGAAGCGAGGCAACTCTGTCGGTCACGCCGCGGGGGGCGACAATCCCCAGCCGGGCTCGTAGCGGGATGTAGGGCAGTCCGAGCTCGGCCTGGTAGAACATTGCGTTGGCGAGCACCTTCTTCGTGTAGTCCCGGGTTTCGCTGAAAGGGATCGTCTCGACGAAAATCGCACCCTCGAGCGGTGCGTCTCCGCGCCATGACTGCGCCCGACCCGGGCCGGCATTATACGCCGCGGCCGCGAGCGTCGGCTGTCCGCCGAGCCGATCCATTACGTAGCGCAAGTAGTAGGCTCCAAGCTCGGTGTTCAGCGCTGGTTCATCGAGTCTCATCGAGCGCGTGTCGGAATGACCCGTCTGTCGCGCGACCCAACGTGCGGTCGGCGCCATGAGCTGCATCAGTCCGACCGCGCCCGCCGAAGAGACGATGTCCGGGACGAACCGGCTCTCCTGCCGTATCAAACCGTAGACAAACGCAAGATCGAGCCCGTTGGTCCGAGCGGCTTCGTCGATTTCTGCTCTGTACGGCGTTGGATAGCGAAGCGCGAAGTCGTGCCGATGCCGGGTTCGGTCAGCAGTATTGATCGAGCGGTCGTAGAGGCCGTTACGCTGCGCGAATACGGCGGCGAGCAACAGAGCGTCGTCGTCGAGACCGCGGACGACGCGGAGCCATTCGCGCTGTCCCTCGGGTCTCAAGTCGAGAGCGGAAAGCTTGACGACGCGCTGAACCGCGGGGCGTGCGCCGAAGCTTGCGAGCGCATCGGCGTCCGGCGAAAGCGGCTCGCTCGCAGGCGCAATGCTGGCTCCCAGAGCTTCCGCGGCGAGAAATCCGTAGAAGTGTTGCTCGGTCGCAAGGCTCCCGTAGAGCCGCGTCGCGTCGTCGGCATGGCCAGTCGCAGCGAGCGCACGACCTTTCCAGTAGCGCCAGCTCGCATCTTGCGCTTCGACCTCGGGCATCGCATCGATCGCCGCAGCGACGTCTCTCCAGGAGACCACTCGCAGCGCGGCGCGCACGCGCCAGGCGCGCTGGGTCTCGCTGATCGGCGCCCCCTCGGCGTCGCGATACCACTGGTTGGCTGAGGGTAGAAGCTGGCGCGCGGCGTTGTACGCCACGAGCAGATTGCCGTACATCCGATCCGGGTCGGGCAAGCGTGAGCGCCAGCCAAGCCACGCGCCGCGCGCGGCGGCGGCATCGCTCGCCGCTACTCGGTCGAGCGCGTACAGAGCGAGCTCTCGGCCCGTGAGCGTGGAAAAGCGAAAGTCTCCTTTTGCAAGCGCGGCGCGCGCGGCGCGATCGATGCGATCGAACTCGCGCGGCGTCGGGCGCTCTTCTTGCGGCAGCTCGGCCGCGATTTTCGCCGCGAGCCGATAATTCCCGGCTTCGTGAGCGAGGCGAAAGCGCGCCCAGACATCGCTCGAACTCAGCTTGCCGTTCGCTAGCAGAGCCGCGAACACGGGCCGGCAGGACTCCGGCTGCTCCTGGCCACTGAACCAGAAGCCGCGCGCGTCGTCGAGCGCTGCATCGCCCTGGTTCTGGCGCTTCCACTGCGCCGCGTAGCAGGCGAGTTCGGTGTCTTCGCCGGCGCGCTTGACATAGGCATCGCCGAACGCATTCCATTCGCCGCGCTTGGCGAGCGACTTGAGCCAATCGTCGCGCAAGCGATCGCTCAAGGGCATGTCGGCGTAACGCTCGAGGAAGGCCTTCACCGCCACCGGATCGGCGTCGTCCAGCTTGAGGGTGAGTTGCCAATAGGTGACGTAGGGCTCGAGCAGGTGTCCCTTGAGGCCTGGCGCCAGACGCTCGAGGCGGGCAGCATCGCCCGCGCGATAAGCATCGCGCGCGGCAATGAAATCGGCGTCGGTAGGCTGGGATCGCGCAGGGAGCAGAACGAATAGAGTGGATGCCGCGACTGTTATGAAAGCGCGGCGCAGGATGGCCTTGGGCGGTGCAATCATCACCCGACATTATCGCCGATTAGCGCATCGCCCCGAAGCAAACGCCACGCTCGCGGTCGAGGACGCGATGGTAGAATCGCGCGGCGCCGCCAACCCTGACATTCGACGGAAACATCATGCCTCAAGCCAAACAAGCGCCGCTGGTGGGTATCGTAATGGGCAGCGACAGCGACTGGGACATCATGCAGCACGCGGTCGAGCAGCTCGCTGATTTCGGCGTCGCCCACGAGGCTCGGGTGCTCTCTGCGCACCGCATGCCCGACGACACCTTTGCCTACGCGGAGGGGGCAGCCTCGCGCGGGCTCGCCTGCATCATCGCGGCGGCCGGCGGAGCCGCTCACCTCGCCGGCGTGATCGCCGCAAAGACGACGCTTCCCGTGCTCGGCGTGCCGATGCCGTCGAAATACCTGCGCGGCGAGGACTCGTTGCTTTCGACCGTACAGATGCCGAAAGGCATCCCCGTGGCGACGTTCGCGATCGGTGAAGCGGGTGCGGCGAACGCAGCGCTGTTCGCAGTAGCGATGCTCGCGCGCTCTGACGCTGCGCTGGCTAAGAAGCTCGCCGAGTTCCGCGTCAAGCAGACCAACGCGGTTCGCGCGAAGACTCTGCCACCTCGCAAGTAGCGGCCCGAGCAGCGAGAGGTGCCCCGCGAGCGCAGCGAGTGGGGTCGAGCGTTAAGCGAGTGGCCGCAGCGGCCGACGCGTAGCGCTACGCGTGCGAATGACAGTTCAGGGAAGCCGCGGCGCAAGCCCCTATTTCTGTTTGGCGGTCTCGCGCTCGGCGCCGATCGGCAACGCCGCGACGCGCTGCATTTCCGGATCGGCGAATGTGCAGCCCTGGGCGATAAAGTCGGCCGCCATCGCCGTCGCGTCAGCGCCCCAGAACAGCTCGTCTCCGATCGCCAGGGTCGGCACGCCGAACACGCCCCGACTCAGAGCCTCGTCCGTGTTGCGTTTCAGCCTCTCTTTCACCTCCGGCGCGGCGATTCTAGATTCAGCATCGCGAAAGCCCAACTCCGCCATGAGTTCGGCCCATTCGATAGGAAGATCGCCGACGCGCCCGTCGCGCCATACGAAGCGAAAGATTCGACGAATGGCCTCGGGATCGCAGTCCGCGACGATGGCGAGCCGCAGCAGCGGGAGAGGGTTGAACGGATGCACCGGAGGGAACTTGAGCGAAATGCCAAGCTTCCTCGCTTGCCAGACGACGAATCGATAGGTGAAACGCCGCTTGGACGGAATCTCCGCCGGGCCCCTGTGTGCGTGAGCCTTGAGCAGCCCCGCGAAAAGCACCGGCTTATAGCGGACGCGGATCGTGCGCTCGAGCATGGGCAGCTGCTCGCACTGCAGATACGAGAACGGCGACACGAAGTCGAAGTACCAGTCAGCGCTGGCCATGTGCAGTCAGGCGCCCGGCGATTGCCGTTCCGTGGATGAGCCGTCGAGTCGGAAGCTTCCCGATGATCGCGCGCCGCTGTGCGGGAGAAAAATCGATCCAGCCAGCGATTTCGTCGAGCGTCCGGTAGCAGCCGGCGCAGAGCCCGCTCGGCTGGTCCATCACGCACACGCTGATGCAGGGCGATGCGATCCTCTCATCGTCCGCGTCTTCGTTCATCATGCCGGTGGCAGAGGTGCCTTGGCGTTCAGAGCGCGCGCGGCGCGCGAGACAGGAGGCCGACCGAGAAACTCCAGGATATATTGCCCGGCGATGCGAAGCCGAGTCATGTCCACGCCGGTTTCGATGTCCAGTCCTTGAAGCATGTAGAGGACGTCTTCGCTCGCGACGTTGCCGGTCGCGCCCTTCGCGAACGGGCAACCACCCAACCCGGCAACCGAGCTGTCGAAAATCGACACGCCCATCTCGAGCGCCGCGTAGAGATTGGCGAGCGCCTGCCCATAAGTATCGTGGAAATGCCCTCCCTGCTCGGCGATGGGCACCGCATCGGCGACCGTGGCGATGAGCCGCTGCGTCTTGCCAGGCGTGCCGGTGCCGATCGTGTCGCCGAGAGAGACCTCGTAACAGCCGAGCCCGCGCAACGCTGCGGCGACATCGCGCACGCGCTCCGGAGCGACTTCGCCCTCGTAGGGGCAGCCGAGCACGCATGAGATGTATCCGCGCACGCGCACGCCGTTGGCCTTCGCCGCCTCTGTCACGGGTCGCGCCCGCTCGAGGCTCTCGGCGATCGAGCAGTTGATGTTCTTTCGCGAGAACGTTTCCGTGGCGGCGACGAACACCGCGACCTCGTCGCAGCGGGCGGCGAGCGCGGCCTCGAAGCCCTTCATGTTCGGCGTTAGCACGGGATAGCGCACGCCGGGCTTGCGTCGGATCGCCGCCATCACCTTGGCGTTGTCCGCCATCTGCGGCACCCACTTCGGCGAGACGAAGCTCGTCGCCTCGATCGCGGGGAAGCCCGCGTCGGTCAGACGGTCGATCAACCCGACCTTGATCTCCGTGGGCACCGTCATTGGCTCGTTCTGCAAACCGTCGCGGGGCCCTACATCGACCATTCGCACGCGCCGCGGAAGTTTCGTGGTCATCGATCGCTACAGTGCTTCGTCGCCGAGGCTAGTCAGTAGCCGCGCCCACGCTCTACCACACCGGTGACGGGCAGGCCGACCTCGAGGCGACGGATCTTGGCCACGATCTGCGCAACCGATTCATCGATGAGCGTCGCCGCCGACACGTGCGGAGTCACTGTCACTTTCGGATGATGCCAGAACGCATGCGCGCCCGGCAGAGGTTCGTCCCTAAATACGTCGAGCATGGCGCCCGCGAGATGCCCTTCATCGATGAGGGACAGCAGGTCTTCGTCGACGAGGATGTTGCCGCGCGCGAGATTGACCACGTAAGCACCCTGCGGAAGCCGCGCCAATCTACGGCGATCGAGCAGCCCACGCGTCTCGGCCGTCGAAGGCAAGAGGCAGATCAGAACCTGCGCCTGCCCCAGCACGGAGTCGAACTCTGCCGCCCCTGCGCGGGTCTCGACCCCGGGAATCGCCTTTGGCGAGCGGCTCCAGCCGTAGACCGGAAAACCGAACCGCGAGAGCGCGATCGCCACGGCCGAGCCGAGCACACCGAGACCCAGTATGCCGATACCGAACGCACGCTTTCCTATACGGCGGCGCTGACGCCACACCCCTGTACGCTGCTGTTCGGCGTAGACGTCGAATTCGCGGTAGCGCCGCAATACGGCGTGACACGCGTACTCGATCATCTGCTCGGTCATTCCGGCATCCTCGAGGCGGATGATCGGTACCGTGGTTCGCAGCGCCGCAAGATCTCCGATGCCATCCACACCAGCGCCGAGGTTGAAAACCGCCTTCGCCTCTCCTAGCTGTCCAAGGAGCTCGCGCGGAGGTTTCCAAAGGATTGCGTAATCGACCTGCGAGACGGACGCTCCCGGCCAGGTGCCAATCCGCGTCTCGGGCAAGGCGCGGGCGAACGCTTCCAGCCAGGCTGCTCCGTTCTCGCCCGCCGAATAGAAGAGCAGATTCACGCGGCCGATTCGGCAGGAGGCATCTCGTCGAGATCGATCAGGTCGGCGCCTTCCTGAACCTGATCCCCGACGCGGAAATTGATTGCGCTCACCGTTCCGGCTGTCGGTGCGACGATGGTGTGCTCCATCTTCATCGCCTCGAGGATCAAGAGCGGCGCGCCCCGGGCGACCGCCTCTCCGGGTCGCACGAGCACGGAGATGACCGTTCCGGACATCGGCGCGACGAGGTGGTCGGCGTGAAGCTCATCCTCGCCGGCGTGCGCGACTGGATCGACGAGTCGCAGGCGGTGCGACTGCCCAGCGCAGAAGACGTGCCGCTCTTCGCCGACCGCGACGACCGTCGCCGCGAACCGGGAACCGTCGATGTCCAAGGCAAGGTCGCTACCGCGCTGCTCGGCTGTCGCTGCATGAGTCCGTCCGCCGATCCAGACCGCGTACGCACGGCCCGCCGTGCGCACTCGAACGGGATGTTGGGTACCCGCGCTTTCGAAAGTGAACGCCAGCGCGTGATCGTCGGTGTTGAGCCACCAGGTGTCGATGTGTTGCCATGGCGACCAGGGGTCGGCGGAACCCTTCGCGCGCGTGAGAGCCGCCTCGCGCAGCGCACCCACTTCTGCAAGCGCCGCGACAGCGAGTACCGCCGGCGAGAGCGGGGCGGCCGCGGGAAACAGGGCGTCGTGATGGCGGGCGATCAAGCCGGTATCGATGCGCGCGATGGCAAAGGCCTCGTGCGCAACCACCCGCCCGAGGAAAGAGACGTTGCTTGCCACCCCGACAATCTGGTACTCGGATAGGGCAACGGCCAACCGGCGACGCGCCGATTCGCGGTCATCTCCGTGCGCTATCAGCTTCGCGATCATCGGATCGTAGTAGCGGCTGATCTCGTCGCTGGCACGCACGCCCGTGTCGATCCGAACATCGGGCGAAGCCGCGGGCGCGCGCAAGTGCTCGATGCGGCCGATCGAAGGCAGGAAGCCGCGCTCGGGATCCTCGGCGTAAATACGCGCCTCGATCGCGTGCCCATGGATCTCGATCTTGTCCTGGGCGAGCGGCAACGGCTCGCCCGCCGCGATGCGCAATTGCCATTCGACCAGGTCAAGGCCAGTGATCATCTCGGTCACCGGATGCTCGACCTGGAGCCGCGTGTTCATTTCCATGAAGTAGAAGGCGCTTCGATCATTGCCTGCGTCTTCGACGATGAACTCGACCGTCCCCGCTCCGGCATAGCCGATCGCCTTCGCCGCCGCCACCGCGGCCGAGCCCATGGCGTGACGGCGCTCGTTCGTCATTCCGGGGGCGGGCGCCTCCTCGAGGATCTTCTGATGCCGACGCTGCACCGAGCAATCGCGCTCGAAGAGATGGACGCAGTTCCCGAGCGCGTCGGCAAAGATCTGCATCTCGATGTGTCGTGGCGCAGTGAGATACCTCTCGAGCAGCACGGCGTCGTCGCCGAAGCTCGATTTGGCCTCGCGGCGAGCCGAAGCCAGTGCGCTCGCGAACTCGTCGCCGCGCTCGACGATGCGCATGCCCTTGCCACCGCCCCCGGCCGAGGCCTTGATCAGCACCGGGTAGCCGATTGCCCCGGCCTCGTGCGCGAGCCGTTTTTCGTCCTGGTCGCCGCCGTGGTAGCCCGGTACGAGCGGAACACCGGCCTTGCCCATGATCCGTTTCGATTCCGATTTCGAGCCCATGGCACGAATCGCCGCCGGCGGCGGCCCAATGAAGGTCAATCCCGCGGCGCCAACCGCGGCGGCGAAAGACTCGTTCTCCGAAAGGAACCCGTACCCCGGATGAATCGCCTGCGCGCCGGTGGCCTTGGCGATGGCGATGATCGCGTCGCCGTTGAGATAGCTTTCGCGCGGCGGCGGAGGCCCAAGGCGGCGGGCTTCGTCGCAGACCGAGACGTGCAGCGCATTGGCGTCGGCATCGGAGTAGACGGCGACCGTGCGAATCCCCATGCGACGCGCCGTGCGCGCTACGCGACAGGCGATCTCGCCACGATTCGCGATCAGGATTCGGTCAAACATCACCGTGGTTTCGGGGCGCTGCCTGATTGCTGGCCTGTGCACCGGAAAAGGCCCGCCCTATACGCTCGAAGAGAGCGCGCACGAAGCGCCAGAGCTTCGGAATAAGCCAGATTGAAAGCGCGGCGAGCACCGCCACGGCGACGAGCGCGGCCAATGGATAGGCCAGTGCGAAATAGATCAGCGTCCCGACAAGCAGGTCTTCCCCGAAGGATGCCGCCCAATTGGAAAAGGGCTCCGGCGAAGTATTGATGAGCATGCGGGCGCCGGCTTTGGTGAAATGGCTGCCGGCCGCAAGCGTGCCGCCAAGAATCGCGGCGGCGAGCGTCCACGCCGGCGGCGAATTGCCGAAGACCGCGGCCGCAAGCGCGGCGCCGGCCGGAATGCGGATCAGCGTGTGTACGACGTCCCACACCGTGTCGAAGCCAGGGATCTTGTCGGCGAAAAACTCGGCGAACACCATGAAACCCGAGGCTGCGAGCACCAGCGGATGAGACAGGATTCGCAGATGCTCCGGCAGATCGAACCAACCCGCGTAGCCGACGGCACCGACCACGAACAGGACGGCATAAAGCCGGATACCGCTCGCCCACCCGAGCGCCGCGGCGAGCGCGATCAATTGCCAGGTATCGAGCTGATTCATCGTCTGGCTTAAGTCATTCGCCGCGCGGGACCCACGATGCCCGACGTTTGCCGAGGAACGCTGCTATGCCTTCCCTGCCTTCGGGTGTGGCGCGCACGCGGGCAATGCGTCTCGCCGTTTGCAAGATCACGGTCGTGTCGATCGGCCGGTGCGCCACGGACCGGATGAGCTGCTTCGCCTCGCTTTGGGCCCGCGGCCCGGCGGTCACCAGAAAACCCAGCAGCTCGTTGATGCGCGCGTCGAGTTCGTTGAGTTGCGCAAGATCGTGAAGAAGTCCGAGCCGGAATGCTTCCGCGGCGGTGAATCGCTCGGCGGTAAGGAAGTAGCGCCGGGCGGCTCGAGCGCCGATCGCTTCGATCACGTAAGGACTGATCGCGCCGGGGACGAGACCCAGCTTCGTCTCCGACAGTGCAAAGCTTGCGCCGGGCGCGCCGATGGCGATGTCGCAACAGGCCACGAGCCCCACGCCGCCGCCGAACGCGGAACCGTGGACGCGCGCGATCGTCGGCTGCGGCATTTCGTTCAGCGTAGCCAGCATCGCAGCGAGTGCCTTGGCGTCGGCCAGATTCTCGGGCTTCGAGAACGTAGCCATTTTTCTCATCCAGTTGAGATCCGCGCCGGCGCAGAAGCTCTCCCCCGCTCCGATGAGCACCACGGCCCTCACGCTTTCGTCGACCGCGAGCGTGCGCAACGCACCCGTGAGCTCGGCGATCAAGGTCTCGTTGAACGCGTTGTGGACCTCGGGCCGGTTGAGCGTGACGATTGCAATCGCGTTGCGCGCCGCGACCTCGATCGTCCGGTACGTGTGCGGAGCCGCCGACGACGGTGCGGCTCGCTTCTGGGTCGAAGCTGTTGACTTGCGGGCAGCGCGCGCTTTTCCCATGACCCCTCTACATGCGGAACACGCCAAAGCGTGTGGATTCGATCGGCTGGTTGAGCGCCGCCGAGATGCCGAGTGCGAGCACCTTGCGCGTGTCCGCCGGGTCGATCACTCCATCGTCCCACAGCCGTGCACTGGCGTAATACGGATGCCCTTCGCGCTCGTATTGCGCGCGAAGCGGCGCCTTGAACGCGGTTTCCTCCTCGGCACTCCAGGCTCCTCCCTTCGCTTCAATGGCGTCGCGGCGGATCGTCGCTAGCACGGTCGCCGCCTGCTCGCCGCCCATGACCGAGATGCGCGCGTTCGGCCACATCCACAAGAATCGCGGCCCGAAGGCGCGACCGCACATACCGTAATTGCCCGCTCCGTACGAGCCGCCGATGATGACCGTGAACTTGGGGACTTTCGCGCACGACACCGCGGTCACCATCTTCGCGCCGTCCTTGGCGATGCCTCCTGACTCGTACTTGCGGCCAACCATGAATCCCGTGATGTTCTGCAGGAAGACGAGCGGGATTGCCCGTTGCGCGCAAAGCTCGATGAAATGCGCCCCCTTTTGTGCCGACTCCGAATACAGAACCCCGTTGTTCGCGACCACGCCGACGGGATAGCCCAAGATGCGTGCGAAGCCGGTCACGAGCGTCGTGCCATAGCGCGCCTTGAATTCGTCGAACTCGCTCGCGTCCACGACGCGCGCGATGACTTCGCGGACGTCGTAAGGTTTTCGGATGTCCGCATTGATGACGCCGTAGAGATCGTCGGCCGGGTAGAGGGGCTCGCGCGGCTCGGCAACCTCGAGCGTGAGCGCCTTGGGTTGGTTGAGATCGGCGACTATGCGCCTCGCGATCGCAAGGGCATGGTGGTCGGTGAGCGCGTAATGATCCGCCACACCGGAGACGCGCGTGTGCACGTCGGCGCCGCCCAACTCTTCGGCGCTGACGATCTCTCCGGTGGCCGCCTTGACCAGCGGCGGGCCCGCCAGAAAGATCGTGCCCTGATCCTTGACGATGATCGATTCGTCGGCCATCGCAGGCACGTACGCCCCGCCGGCGGTGCACGAGCCCATCACGACCGCGATCTGCGGGATGCCCATCGCCGACATCGTGGCCTGGTTGTAGAAGATGCGCCCGAAATGATCGCGATCGGGGAACACCTCGGTCTGATTCGGCAGATTGGCTCCGCCGGAATCGACCAGGTAAATGCACGGCAGGTTGTTCTCCCGCGCGATGTCCTGAGCGCGCAGGTGCTTCTTCACCGTCATCGGGTAGTACGTCCCGCCCTTGACCGTCGCATCGTTGCAGACGATCACGCACTCGCGGCCCGAGACCCGCCCGATGCCGGTGATGATTCCCGCTGCCGCGATGTTGTCGTCATACATCCCGTAGGCTGCGAGTTGCGAGAATTCGAGAAACGGGGAGCCGGGATCGATGAGCGCGCGAACGCGCTCGCGCGGGAGCAGCTTGCCACGCCCTGCATGCCGGACCCGCGCCGCTTCGCCACCGCCGGCCTCGATCTCGCCTACGCGCTCCCTCAAATCGGCCACCAGCGCGGATAGCGCCGCGCGATTGGCGACGAAAGTCGGGTCGCGGGTATCGAGACGTGTCTCTATCGCCGGCATGTGCGGGTTCTAGTTGCTGCGGGCCGGGAGCGGATGCCCCGGCATCAGGTCGTAGGGATGCGCCCAGCGGGGTTGCGCTCGGATGCGCGCGAGCCAATCGCGGACGTGCGGGTAATGCGCCCAGTCCACCCCGATCTCATCGGGAAAGAAAAGGTAACCGCACAGCGAGAGATCGGCGATCGTCAGTCGGTTGGCGACGACATACTCGCGTTCCGCGAGATGCTTGTTCAGGATGCCCCACGCGGTTTCCGCGCGCGTACGGAATACCTTCAGCACGGCAGGATCGGGATCCTTGGTAAAGGTTCGCATGAAGCGATAGGTCGCCGTATAGCTGGTGAGCTTGTGGTTGTCCCACAGCAGCCAGCGCAGGATCTCCCGGCCCTCCGGGCCGTTGCGCGCCCCGAAGTGCCCAAGCGCCTCCGCGAGATAGTCGAGGATCACGCCCGATTGCGTGAGCCGTGCGCCCTTGTGCTCCAGTACGGGCGCTTCGCCCATGACGTTGATGGCGCGATACGCGGGCGTGTTCGTCTCGCCGCCGAAATAGTCGACGAACCGCGGCGCCCAATCGGCTCCCGCGAGCGCGAGCGCCAGAGCAGGCTTGTACGAGTTACCCGACTGCGCGAAGCAATAGAGTGTGTACTCGGCCACTACCATCCCCCGGTCGCGAGCCAGCGGTCGACCTGATCGAGGTGATCGACACCCCAAAACGGTTCGCCGTCGACGATGATGAACGGCGAGCCGAACACGCCTTTGCCCAGCGCCTGCTCGTTCTCGCGTTTGAGCGCGTCTTTGATCGCCGGATCGTCGACGGCAGCCCGTGCAGCAGTTGCGTCTGCGCCACCCCTCGCCGCTGCAGCCGCCGCATTGTCAGCGTTAGAAATGTCGATGTCGTCGACGAAGAAGGCGCGATAGAGCGAATGAACGGTCTTCGCGGCGAGCGCGGTGTCGCGCTCGCGTGCCCAGAGCACGATGCGCGCGGGCGCCTGCGTGGCGATCGGGAACGTCGACGGCATGCGAAATCCCGACACGCCGTGGAACCCGGCACTGCGCACCATGTCGCGCCGCGAGTATTCCCCCTTGAGGGGCACCTGCGTGAGCGGGCTCGCGCCGGTCTGCTTGAAGACGACTCCCAGCAGGATCGGATGCCACTCCACGCGCCGGTCGTGCTTCGCCGCAAGCGCCTCGATCTTCTCCGACGCGAGAAAGCCGTAGGGAGAGGAAAAATCGAAATAAAACTCGATCAGCGGTTTCATCGTTTCATTCGTGGACGTTAGGAATTGAGCGCCCGGGCGATGAC
>Ga0126369_10001457_pt1 | contig 16368 bp, 16 predicted proteins | sample PanSoiMetaPlot_1_FD_109646 | JGI IMG/M metagenome (GOLD analysis project Ga0126369, IMG submission 109646) | Tropical forest soil microbial communities from Panama - MetaG Plot_1 | ecosystem: Environmental > Terrestrial > Soil > Tropical forest > Bulk soil | place: Panama | collected 2016-02-17 | reverse complement strand
ATGTCCTCACTCAAATCATAAGATAGCCAGCTCGATTGCAGAAACTAAAACTAAGCCATAACGCCTCATTCCACGCGGTCGACCAACACCACGCGCTCTTCCTTGTCAATCTCGCGCAAGCGCACTTCGATAATCTCCGTGTCGCTGGTTTGCACCTGGCGCCCGGTATATTGCGACTCGATGGGCATTTCGCGGTGCCCGCGGTCGATCAGCACGCACAGCCTCACACGTTTGGGTCGCCCGAGGTCGAAAATCCCGTTCATGGCCGCGCGAATCGTCCGACCGGTATAAAGCACGTCGTCGACCAGCACCAAGTCCATATTATCAACGCCAAAGGGAATGTCCGATGACCGCAGCACTGCCTGCGGGGCGACTTTCGAAAGGTCGTCGCGGTACAGCGTGATGTCCAGCACGCCCACCGGCACGTTCACCCCGTCAATCCCGCGCATGGCCTGCGCGATCCGTTGCGCCAAGGGAACGCCCCGTCGCACGATGCCGATCAGCGCCAGATGCTTCGTGCCGCCGCTCTTTTCCACGATTTCGTGCGCCAGCCGCTGCAACGTACGGTCGATTTCCTCCGCCGACATCAATTGTGCTTTTTCAACGATGCGCATGGATCGGGTAATCGTATCATTGGTGCCCGTTCGATGGTCAATCCGGCAGTCAGATACCTGCTTGCGAGTGTCTGCATGGTAGACTTCGCATCGCGGTTTGGAGGCAAAACTGACCATGGTCCGCAGTGTGATGCGCTTCTCACCACGCTTCCCTTGGAGTGCGGCCATGCTGCCGCTTTTTTTCTTTCTCTCATTGCCTGTTTGGGCGCAAATCCCGGCTGCGAAATCCTCTAAGACTGTCAGGCCCCGGCTCGTGGTCCTCCTCGTCGTTGATCAAATGCGCGCGGATTACGTGGACAAGTTTCGCTTCCAGTGGACTGGTGGCCTTAAGCGGCTCGTCGAAGAAGGCGCGTGGTTCCGCGACGCCGCCTACCCTTACGCCGCAACGGAAACCTGCGTCGGCCACTCGACCATTTCCACGGGCGCCTTCCCGGCCACCCACGGCATGGTGGCCAACGCCTGGTGGGATCGCGAAACGCACAAGCTCGTAACGTGCACCGCCGACCCGAATGTGAAAGACATCGGCTACGCGGGCGGCAGCCCCGCCAACCCGCAAATCGGCGATTCCGCCTGGCGCATGGCGGTGCCTTCGTTTGCCGAGGAACTGAAATTTCAAACCGGCGGTGCCACCCGCATCGTCACCTTCGCCCTCAAAGCCCGCGCCTCGCTCACCATGGCCGGCCACAAAGCCGACGCTGCAACTTGGCTTGACAGCGGCAACTGGGTCACTTCGAGTCCTTATGGCGTCGAGCCCTTCATCGAGGAGCAAGCCCAAACGCATCCGCCCAAAGCGGATTACGGCAAGACCTGGTCCCTAGCGCTTCCCGAGAAATCCTACTGGTATGGGGAGCAAGCCATCGGCGCTGTTCCGCCGGACGGTTGGGACTTCACGTTTCCGCATGCGTTACGCGGAAAGACCGGTACGGGCGGACCCGACGGCGCGTTTTACAGCCAATGGGCCACCAGCCCTTACGCCGATACCGCACTCACCGCACTCGCGGAAAAAGCGGTGGACGCGCTGCATCTCGGTAATGGTGGAGGAACCGATTTTCTTGCGGTCGGTTATTCCACGGTGGACTATGTCGGCCACGCCTTCGGCCCGCACAGCCGCGAGATTCAGGACATTCTCATCCGCCTGGACAAAGATGTCGGGAATCTTCTCACGCATTTAGATAAAGCCATTGGCCGCGGAAATTATGTCGTCGCCCTCAGCGCCGACCACGGCGTCGTTCCCACGCCCGAAGACCTGCAACAAGCTGGCTTTGATTCCGGTTTGCTGCATTTTCCAGAGCTCCCGGCCAAAATCGAAAAGGCTCTTGCTCCTTTCAACTACCCGAAGCCCTCCGTCGTGTCCGTCAACGGCAGCGACATTTACTTTGCCCCGGGAGTCTATGACAAGCTCCAGCACGACCACGCGGCTATGCAGGCGGTCATGGATGCCGTGCTTTCCGAACCCGGCGTCGCCGCCATCTATCGTGCCGACGAATTAAAGGATCGCCCCGCCACGCAAAGCCCCTTGCTGCGCGCCTTCGCCCTCAGTTATTTCCCTGGTCGCAGTGGCGACCTCTTTATTGTGCCGAAGCCGTACTGGCTCATGGATAGCACTCCCGCGGGGCAAAAGCGCTCTTACGGCACTGGCCACGGCGTCCCGTACAACTACGATCAACACGTGCCTGTTTTGCTGATGGGTTTTTCCGTGCAACCCGGCGAATACTTTCAGGCCATCACTCCCGCCGACATTGCTCCCACGCTTGCAGCTCTTTGCGGCATCACCCTCGCCCCCCGTGACGGCCACGTCCTCTCCGAAGCTTTGAAGAAATCCCAGCCCGGTGCAGGCACGGTAAAGCCAACGGTTGCTTCCTCCACTCGTCACTAGTCACCAGTTACGTGACCGAGAGTCCGCGTCCGTGATATTCTCTGGAGCGAAGTGACTTCCGCCCGCGCGGTTGACTTGAGCGTGCAAATCGGCGCTTTGCGCCTGCGGAATCCTATTCTCGCCGCCAGCGGCACCTTCGGCTACGGCCTTGAATTTGCTCACCTCGTCAACCTGAACCGTCTCGGCGGGTTTGTCACCAAGGGCCTTTCCCGAGAGCCTATCGAGGGAGCACCCCCGCCTCGCCTCTGCCCCACCCCCTCCGGAATGTTGAATGCCGTTGGCCTGCAAAACGTGGGCGTACGCGCGTTTGTGTCCGAAAAACTCCCAGTACTGCGAAATTTCGATACATCCGTCATCGCCAACGTCTTCGGGTACACCATTGAGGACTATGTTGAAGTGATTCGAGTCCTCGAAGACGCTGACGGCTTGGCTGGCTATGAGCTGAACATCTCTTGTCCGAACGTGAAAAGAGGCGGTAGGCAGTTCGGCAGCGAACCTAGCTTGGTCTCTGAAGTCGTGGGGGCAACCCGGAAAGCGGCCGCCCGACGCCCCCTCTGGGTAAAACTCTCGCCCCTGGTTACAGACATTGGACTTATTGCCCGGGGAGCGGAAGAGGCCGGAGCCGACGCACTGACGGTGGCAAATACTTACCCCGCAATGGCCTTGGATTTCCGTACAGGCCATTCCCGGCTGGGCTGCCCAACCGGGGGTCTTTCGGGCCCCGCCATTAAACCCATTACTCTGAGGCTAGTCTGGGAAACGCGGAAGGCGGTTCGGTCACCAATTATAGGTCTGGGAGGCGTCGAGACGGCGGCCGACGTGCTTGAATACCTCTCCGTAGGCGCTTCGGCGGTACAGGTAGGGACGGCCAGTTTTACTGACCCGAGGGCCAGTGAGCACTTAGTTGACGCCCTTACCAACGTCCTGGAGCGAGCTAAAGTGTTTACTTTGAAAGAGATAAGGCAAGAATTCATCGAAGAAAACAGTTGACATAACGAAGTATCTCTGCTACACTTTTTGGGAGTTAGTAGTAAAAAACACACACTATGAGACATCGACTTTTCATGATCTGGGCCGCGTTCCGGTGGGTGCTCCTTATGTTCCTCATCGCTCCGGTGATGGAAGCCCCTCTCGTAGCGCATCTGAATCAACCTGTGAAGCCGATTAAGACCTGGGCAGGCAACGCTAGCTGGTATGGCCCGGGTTTCAATGGCCGCAAAACCGCCAATGGCGAGATCTTCTCGACCGAGGCTTTGACGGCGGCCCATCCTAACCTTCCCTTTGGCTCCCTGGTTCGCGTAGTCAATCCGCGCAACGGCAAGTTTGTACTTGTACGCATCAACGACCGCGGACCCTACCAGGAAGGACGCGAAATTGATGTATCCTATCGAGTGGCCCGCAACCTTGATCTCATTCACGCGGGCGTGAGCCAGGTCCGGCTCGAACTGATGCAGTTGCCCGAGAAGCGTTGACCCCGAAGGAGGTCGGGGTCATTTATGACCCAGACCACCTTTGATGCCCATCCCCGCAGCAGCCTGATTGTCGCGCTCGACTTTGATTCCTTATCCTCCGCTGTGAAGTTTGCCACGCAGATTGCCGATCTTGTGGGTATGTTCAAGATCGGCAACCAGCTTTTTACCGCTGCCGGTCCTGCCGCCGTCAAAGAAATCGCCGCGCTGGGCGCGGGAGTCTTCCTGGACCTGAAATACCACGACATTCCGAACACGGTCGCCGGAGCGGTGCTCTCCGCCGCAGCGATGGCCGGCGTACAGCTTGTCAATGTGCACGCGCTCGGCGGTAAAGCCATGATGGAAGCGGCATCGCAAGCCATCAGCGCCGGCGTGCCTATGGGCGCGGACAGGCCGCGCTTGCTGGCCGTCACCATTCTCACCAGCATGGACCACAAAGCCATGAAGGAAGTCGGCGTAGGCGGCACGCCGAAGTCACGGGTCGTCAAGCTCGCCCTGCTTGCAAAGGAATCTGGCGTGGATGGCGTGGTTGCTTCTGTTCAAGAGGCAAAGGCGATTCGCAAATCCTGCGGAGATGGCTTTCTGATCGTCACTCCCGGCGTTCGCCCGAAGGATTCCGACGTGCAGCCTGCCGCTGACGATCAATCCCGGAAAGCATCGCCCAAGCAGGCAATTCGTGCTGGCGCCGATTTTCTCGTCGTAGGCCGTCCGATTCTAGCGGCCGCCGACCCTCGCGCCGCCGCGCAGTCCATCGTCGACGAAATCGCCTCGGCAAAGTAAGTCCCGAGTTTGACCGCGGATTCTCTCCTCCAGTAGCATCCAAACGGTGGGAGTCCCACGCTTACACCATGGCCTCAGCAGCGACACGAGCAGCAATGAAGAGTGTGATCATTGGCACGGCCGGCCACATTGACCACGGCAAATCCGCGCTGGTCGAAGCACTGACCGGCACACATCCCGACCGGCTTGTAGAGGAAAAGCGCCGCGGCATCACCATCGATCTAGGCTTTGCGTTTCTCGAAGAAAACGGCGTGCGCTTCGGTTTTGTGGACGTGCCGGGGCATGAGCGCTTTGTCAGCAACATGCTCGCAGGCGCCGCGGGAATCGATGTGCTGCTCCTGGTGATTGCGGCCGACGAATCCATCAAGCCGCAAACGCGCGAGCACTTCGACATTTGCCGCTTGCTCGGAGTCGAGCGCGGAGTCGTGGCGCTGACGAAAAGCGATCTCGTCGATAGCGATACTCTCGAGCTCGTGCGCCTCGAGGCGGAAGAGTATCTGCGGGGATCCTTCTTAGAGAAGGCCCGAGTCATTCCCGTGAGTTCCAAGACTCGCGCGGGGCTCGAAGAACTGAAGAAAGCGCTTCACGCTGCCGCCGCAAGCGCGATGGTGAAAGATGCATCACGATATTTTCGCTTGCCGATTGACCGCGCGTTTGCAATGAAGGGCTTCGGATCCGTGGTGACCGGCACGCTCGTTTCCGGAAGCGTGGGGGCGGGCGATGAATTGGAGTTGTTTCCCGGTGGGGAACATTTGCGCGTGCGCGGTGTGCACTCGGGCGGTCGGGCCGTTGAACGGGCTACGCCAGGGCAGCGCACCGCAGTGAATTTGGCGGGAATCGAGCACACCGCGTTGCAGCGCGGAATGGTGCTGGCGACGCCAGGAAAATTCCGGAAGACGCGGCGAATGGATGTGCGGCTGGAGTTGCTCATGTCAGCGCGCAAAATAAAGCAGGGCGCGCGCGTGCATTTCCACGCGGGAACGGCGGAGACCATTGCAGAGGTTTTCTTCCACGGGCAAAGAGAATTGCCACCCGGCGGCAGCGCTTTTGCCAACCTAAAATTACAAGACGAGATTCTCGTGCTTCCCGGAGACCGTTTTATCGTCCGGCAATTCTCGCCCGTAGTAACCATCGGCGGGGGAGCGGTTCTCGATCCGCTGGCGCGGCGCCCGACGCTGCGCGACGCAGGACGAATCGCATTCCTGGAAACACTCGTGCGAGGCAATCGCGAGGAGATACTGGCGGCGATGACGGAGCGCGCGATTCTCGGTTTGGGTGATGAAGAAATCTTGGCGCGCACATCCTGGATGGATCAGGAAATCCGCGACGCCGCCAGAAAGCTTTCCGAAGCTGGGCGCGTGAAAGTCGTTTCCGCGGAGCCGTTGGTGCTCGTCTCGGAAAGAGTTTTTACAGAGGTTTGTAAGAAAACCTTGGAGAAGGTCGGGAAATTTCAAAAAGACAATCCATTGCTACCCGGAATCCAGCGGGAAGAGTTGCGCGGGAGCCTCGGCAGACGCGTGCGCGCGGAAACCTTCCGCGCCGCCCTGGATGAATTGGTCGCCGAGAAGAAGCTCGATGCGGCCGGCGAATTGGTCAAGAAAGCCGGCTCGGAAATCACCCTGCAACCAGAGGAAACGAAAGCCAAAGATCAAATTGCAGCCGCTTTTCGATCCGCAGGGCTGCAGGCGCCATCGGTGAAAGAAGTTCTCGCCAAACTTGCCATCGAAGCCGGGCGCTCGGAGCGCCTGTTGCAAATTCTCCTGCGAGAAAAAATTCTTGTGCGGGTGTCCCCGGAGTTGATTTTTCACCGCGACGCTCTAGCTCAACTCAAGGAGCGTTTGGCCGCCTACAAAAGTTCTAAAGGCGAGCGAATCTCCGTGGCGGCTTTCAAGGAACTAACGGGGATCACGCGCAAATATGCCATCCCGCTGCTCGAATACCTCGACCGCGAGCGCGTCACGCGGCGCTCCGCCGACGACCGTGTTATCCTATAATCCAAGAGCTAGCGTGCCCTTGCTGCCCGGGGTGCCTATGCGCTAGGGTGATGAACGGGATGGGACAGCCCGGAGGATAGAGATGTTTGAAAGTCCGATGCATTGGTTGATTGTTTTGGTAATCGTTTTGATTTTATTCGGCGGAAAGCGCATCCCCGAGATCATGAAAGGCTTCGGCGAAGGCATCCGCAGTTTCAAGGAGGGCATGTCCGGTGCTTCGCAAACGCCGGCACCCCCCGCGCAAGCAGCGCCGCCCGCCGCACCGGCTCCGCAGCCTTCCGAAGAAAAGAAGTAACTGCAATTACGGCAGCTTCGAACGGAATTGGGACGGGGCGGCTCCTGTAGCCGCCCTTTTGCTTTGCCAGGGGCTCCAGTCTCCTTTTTTTACCTCGGTCACTCCCCCAGGCACCCCCGTGTCCCCGCAGGCAAATGTCTGACACTTAGCAGGTTGACAAGCAAATAGACCGGGCATAGACTTCTCGACGAACCTCCAGCCCACCTTAACTCGCGGGGAACCAGCCTGCCCTTGGTTAAGGCTTAATCCATCTCGCCGGATGAGGCAGTTCTTGGGGACTGCCGGCCGGGTCAACAAACAGCAAGGGCCTAACCACAGGCCGAGTTTTCGCGGGCGACACGGAGATACCAGTGTCCAGAAAACAGTTGCTCATCATCGCATGTTCCACAGGTGTCGTACTTTTGCTCGCCATCTTGACACTGACCAGACCATTGTTCAAAAACACTCCCGTAGAGGCGCGTACCTCGACCGGATGGAACCGCGAAGGAATCAAGGCAACGTACGTCGCGACACAGCTTCGCGAAGTGGACAAAGCCCACTCCTCCCTGATCCTCTCCTACGACTTGAGCAATCAAACCGATCTGGATTACCGCCTGACCGATGGCTCCGGGATTGTGATTATGAGCCGATTGAAAGGCGACGGGAGCCTGAGCCAGGAAGAATCGATCCACTTGAGCTATCCGGTCTTCCTGCCTGCCAGGCAGCGCGCGCGGCTAGCGATTGAGATTTCAAAAGCCTTCGCCTGGCCGCGCGAAGATTCCCACTACGAAGAAAAGCTAAAAGAGTTCGTGAAGCAAAGGCTTGGGAATGTCAAGGGCTTTGTCCTTTTCGATGAGTCCAGCCACACGCAGATTGATCTCCCGGCGGCTTGGCCGGAGCTACAGGAAAAGACGCAAACGGGAGGCTAATTCGCAGCGCAGAAGCAAGTAAAACCTGAAGAGGACATTGCAAACCGAAACGACTTTCCAGCAGCCCGCCCTGGGAGAACCGGTTCACACGGAGAAGCACCACCATGATCACCTCAGCGGCGGCTCACAAACACGATTCGAGAACCAACGAACGGCGTTCCTGCTCCCGGGAATCGCTCAGTTGGATCGTTCTGGTGTTCTTTGGCCAGAACAACTGGGGCAAGCTCATTGACTTGAGCGAGAAGGGCATGCGTTTTCAGTTCGAGCAGGCCCCATCGCTCAAGGAGCCCATCGAGTTCACCTTCGAAGCGATGGGCTGCATGTCCATCCCGCACGAAGCGAATGTTTTTGGCGACTCGTTTCAAGCCGCGGGCCGCGTCGTGTGGACTCATGAGTTCGAGAGAACCGCAGGAGTCCAATTCCTGAATCTCTCAGCGAGGAGCCGGGACCAAATCCGGTTCTGGTTGTCCTCGGCTGCAGGACAGGTTTCCGCTCCTCCTCAAGAAGCACTGGTCGCCGGGCACACTGCCGGGTTGACCGAAGAGCTGAAGAAGGAATGGGACGCCGAATGGAACCGCCGAGCCGGCCAACATGAGCCAGAAGGCCTTACGCCCAAAGTACCTCCGCCAACATTGCGTAAGGCGCAGGTCGATTCGCTCGAGGAAACCTCCGAACTCAAGCCGGAGGAATTGGATTCCCATTTAGAATCGTTCTGGCAGCCCGAGCCCGCGTTCAGCCCGCAGCCTCCGCCGCAGAAGTCGATTTTTCATCGCGGACTGGAGGAAGAGTTTGCAGAGCAAAGCGTCGAACCACTAGAGTTCGGCACAAACTCCCTGCAGCACTTTGAACCAGAGTCTGCTTTCCCGAGCCCGGAGCCCACGTCTGCAGTTGGACAAGGTTTCTGGGCGGCGGAACCTGAGGTTGCACCGCAAAAGCCGGAAACTCCGCTTTCCGATGCGGAGATGGTCCGCGCCGTTCGCGTGCACGAGCAACTCGAGCAGAGCAGCTTTGAAGCTCCAGCCATTCGGCAACAGGAACAGCCACAAAGACGCGGACAAACGTTGCGATCGAAGCCACAGAAGGCACGACCAGGGTACGTCGCGGCGGTGACCTGTCTGGGCGCTTTGGTGCTGGCCGCCGCGGTGATTGGAATTGCGACCAAGTCCACGGGAAAGGCTGGCGGTAGCGAGGTGGTCCCCCCGGTGCCAGAGAACCGAGCGGTTGCAACCGTAGAAGACCGCGGCGCCGTTGAAAGCACGGGTCCCTTCCTCGTCGAAGTTCTGGACACCTCGAGCCGACGCTCGGTCCTGTGGTTTACAGGTGATAGCCGCAAGGATGTCAGCACCAGCGAAGTTCAGAGACCTGCGTCCTCCACACTTTCTACGATTTCGCGAGATCCGATCGTCAAGGAAACGCCCGCTACACCTGCAAATGATGAAACCTTACGCGACTTTACTCTGGTTTCCCCTCACCCTGCGTCGCCGGGGAGTCCTTCTTCCGCCAGTTCGGAAGCCCTCGCGGCGCCTGCGATCGGGGAAGTGCCGCTAGCCGCGGACGTTCTCCGAGCGAACTTGCCAAGCCCCGCCGCTCCCGTGGAACGAACCCTCCCCGTGGGAGGCGACGTTCAGCCGGCGCGGTTGATTCGTGCGGTGCTCCCTGCCTATCCGCAGCTTGCGAAGTCCAATCGCGTCGCAGGAGACGTTACTCTCGATGCGCTCATCGATGCTTCGGGCAATGTCCGGGACGTGACCGTGATTTCAGGACCAGTCTTCTTGCGTGAGGCCGCCAAGGTGGCATTAAAGCAATGGAAATATGAGCCGGCACGGCTAGACGGACAGCCAACAGCGATGCACCTGACGGTTACCGTAAAGTTTAAGAGCGATCAGAAGTAATCTCGTACCTCTACCAACCTGGAAAACCTGAACGTTCGGCCAGTAGCCACGCGCTCGATCCCTCTCCAGAATCGGGTAATACGGGACCCGGGACCCCCAGGGAATTTCCGACAAGACAGTCTAGGAGAGGAATATGAAATCCAGTTGGATGAAATGGAGCGTCCTCCCGGCCGCGTTTATGTTGGTTGGCGGCGTGGCGGTGGCGCAGGACCAATCTTCTTCGGGCTCACAGTCGTCAGCGCAAACCGGTGAAGCTGCAGTACCGGCGCCTGCTGAAAAGCCCAAACCAACCATTGCCCAGCGCAAGGAAAACCAGCAGGATCGCATCGCCAACGGTGTGAAGAGCGGGCAGTTAACCGCAGGCGAGACGAAAAACCTGGAAAAGAAAGAAGCGGCCATCAATCGAGAAACGGCCGCCGATCGCGCTGCCAATGGCGGCAAATTGACCGCTGCTGAGAAAAAGCAGGTCAACCGGCAGCAGAACCAAATGTCCAAGCAGATTTATGCGGACAAGCACAATGCCTCGACTGCCCACTATGGCAATAACAAGGTGGGGCAGCGCCGGGAGAACCAGCAGGACCGCATCGCGCAAGGCCTCAAGAGCGGACAGATGACCGCCGGCGAAGCCGCGCGCGCGGAAAAACAGCAGCAGGGCATCAACAAGCAGGTAGCTCGGGACCGCAAGGCCAATGGCGGCAAGCTGAACGCCAGCGAGAAGAAACAGATCAACAAGGAACAAAACGCCGCGTCAGGGAACATCTATCGCAAAAAGCATAACGCGAAGACGCAACCGGGCACGGCACCCAAATAAGTTTCCTCCCCGAAGCAACAAGCGAGGCGCTCCGAGCTTAGAGTCCGGGGCGCCTCGTTTTTTGTGGCCTTTCCGGTAACCCCAGACCACCGTCCTTCGTAGTGTAAGTAGGGGGGCTCCGCAACCTCCGAGGAACCTCCGTGTAACCGCAACCTAGACATGCATTTGATAAAGTACCGAAAGGGCTTCCCTAGCCGATGCTCGCTATTCGCGACAATTTGCAGCAGGGTCTCGGCGCGCTGCATGCGCACAAGCTGAGGGCCTCGCTAACGATGCTGGGGCTCACGATGGGCGTGGCCACGCTCATTACGGTTATGACCATCGTGCAGGGAGCAAACGCCTATGTGGAAAGCAAGATTGCCAACCTGGGGACCAACGTCTTCCAAATTGCACGCACCCCGTTCGCGGTGACGGACTTCAATATCATCATCAAGGCCCTGAAGTACAAAAAGATTGAGCTGGAGGACGTGCGAGCGGTGGAGGAAGCCTGCACAGCTTGCGGCGAAGTGGGGGCCACGGCGAGTGCGTCGGTCAAGGCCCGATACGAAGACAAGGAATCGACGGATGTGAACTTCTACGGCCAGACGCCGAACATGGCGAATATTGATTCGCGCTCAGTGGATCTTGGGCGCTACTTCAGCAACTGGGAGTCAGAGCATCGCACGTATGTCTGCTTGATTGGGGACACCATCGTCGAGCGGCTGTTTCCTGGCGTGGACCCGATTGGGAAGAACATCCGCATCGGGAATGATGAATTCATGGTCATCGGGGTCATGGAGAAAGTGGGCAGTGTATTGGGGCAGGACCAGGACAACTTTGTGATTGTGCCGCTGCCAGTGTTTCTGAGCATTCAAGGCATCCACTCGAGCCTGACCATCAACGTGAAAACGAGCGCGGGAAATTTCGAGCCGGCACAGGACCAGGCGCAGCTCATTCTGCGGGCGCGGCGGCATCTGAGCGGGAAAATGGAAAACGATTTTTTTATCGGCACCAAGGATAGTTACATGGCGCTGTGGAAGAGCATTAGTTCGGCGTTTTTTGGCGTGTTCATCCTGGTGAGTGCGATTTCCGTGCTCATCGGCGGCATCGTGATCATGAACGTGATGCTGGTCAGCGTGACGCTGCGAAAGAGGGAGATTGGCGTGCGTCGGGCGATGGGCGCAACGCAAGGCGACATCTTGAAGCAATTCATCACCAAAAGCTTCATGCAATGCATTGCCGGAGGAGTCATTGGGATCGCGCTGGGATTCCTGGTGGCGCTGGTTCTGCGAACCTACACACCGTTCCCCGCGTCGGTGCGCACGTCCGTCGCGATTATGGGCGTGATCATGAGTTCCGCAGTGGGATTGTTTTTTGGAATTTATCCGGCGCTGCGGGCGGCAAAGCTGGATCCGGTGGTGGCGTTGAGGTCCGACTAATGGCGCTCATGACCTTCGAGCAGGCGCGGGAGAACTTTCTCGCGGCCATGCAAACGCTGCGATCATCGAAGGTGCGGTCGGCTTTGACCGTGCTGGGAATCGTGATTGGCGTTTCTTCGGTGATTTCCATGGCGGCGATCATTCAGGGCCTAAACAAGTTTGTGCAGGACCGTGTGGAATCGCTGGGCTCGCGCACCTATTTCCTGACGCGGTTTCCGCCGGGTACGGATCCTTCCCGCATGCCACAACGGATTCGCGTGCGCCGGTATTTTGACTACAACTACGCGGAATATATCCACGAGGCGGCTCCGCACATCGAGGACATAAACACCGTGGGGACTCGCGGATTTTTCCTCGGAGATTCGAACCGCATCATTTATGGAGATCGCAGCGTCGAGAAACTGATCGTGCGCGGGGCGGAGCCGTCCTACACGACGGCGCTGCCACTGTTCACGATTGCGCGCGGACGGTTCATCAGCGCGTTTGACGAAGCACATGCGCGCCCGGTGGTGGTGCTGGGGGCCGCGGTCAGCGAATCTCTTTTCCCCAATGAGGACCCTCTCGGGAAGACCGTGCGTCTCAACGGCAGCACCTATGAGGTCATCGGCATCTTCGAGCACGACCAGGGACTGTTTCTCGGGCCCGGAGTGGACATCTTCGCGATTATTCCGCTAAGCAAATTCCACAAGGAATATCCGGAAGCGAAGGAATTGATACTGATTTTCACGATTCCCAAGGACGTGAACATCGAAACGGCGCAAGGTGAAGTGATTCAAGCGATGCGGCGCCTGCGCCGGATTCCGGCGGGGAAGGAAAATGATTTTGAGCTGAGTTCCCCCGACTTTCTGAGCAATTTGTGGAACCAGCTGACGGGCGCCCTGGTGATTTTAACAACGGTGATCAGTTCCATTGGATTGCTGGTTGGAGGAATCGGGGTGATGAACATCATGCTGATTTCCGTGACGGAGCGGACACAGGAGATTGGCGTGCGAAAAGCCATTGGCGCGCGGCGTGCTGACGTGCGCTTGCAGTTTCTGCTCGAGGCGGTGGTGCTCACTTTGGTCGGTGGAACGATTGGGATTTTGATAGGCGCGGGCATTTCGACACTGGTGCGGCTCACCGTGCCATCGGTTCCAGCCACGCTGTCTTATTTGTGGGTCACCATTGGATTTGTGATTTCGGTCGGAGTCGGATTGTTTTTCGGGTATTACCCGGCGAATCTGGCGGCCAACCTCGATCCGATCGATTGTTTGCGGTACGAGTAACTGGCCAAAGGCGTCAAGCGCAAGCCAGAATGTAGTGAGAAGCACTCCATGAACGTGCCAACGGGGTCCGCATGGCCCACCGTCCTGCGCGACGGATGGGAATCAGCGAGAGAGCAAATCCGACGACGGCCAAAGTTGAAGCCAGCGCAACTGGTCATGGCGCAGCATACGGTGCCACAAGCGCAGCATTCGCAGCTGCAGCCTATGCACTTTGTCTACTTCAAGGAGCATGGTTCTCGATCCTGTATCTCCCAGCAAAGTGTTAGACAACTAGTTTGAGGCCCGCGGCTGCGCTAAAGATTCGGAAATCTCCGTCCCGCGTCACGAGCGAAATTCCGCCCTCGATGCAGCTTTGCGCGATCAATGCGTCGCTTAGACGTGCTCGTCGTCGCTTCGCCAGAACTTTCGCTCGTAAAGCACCAGCTCGCTGCCAATAGTCGCTTCCAATTTCAATCGCCGGCACATCGCAAAGAGTTCTGGCGACCTCGACAGGCAATTTCGGATCACTCAGCAGCTCTGTGAGCACCACTGGAACCATCAGCAATTGCCGGTCCCGCAATGCCTGATCGAGGAGTTCAGTGTCTACTGCCTTTTCTCCTTCAAGAAACGCTATCCATGTACTCGTGTCGGCTGCGATCATCTATCGTCCTTCAGATCCGCCGCAGTTCGCGAGAATTTCACTTTCCCCCGCAACTCCCGCAATCGGGCATAGGTTCGCGAAGCCGCGACAAGCCGCAAGCCTGTGCGCACAGTTTGCGTAATACCCTCGCCACTGGCTTCCTGCGCCCTCTCGAGTAGCTTTTCCGGCACCTCGACGCTAATTTTTCGCGCCGTATTCATGACCGGTACTTTACCATACTCGACACCAGTGTCAAGTATGGCCTCTTCTTTGGCGAGGAGGAACTGGGAGGTGCGGTCACCGCGTTCCAGATCCGTTCCGGTTCGCCGCAATTCCTGCGTTTTTAGCGTCTTGAGCAGGATTTCAATAAGTGGAAGCCAGGAATCTAGCAAATCGAACTGGCACACCAGGCCATCTGAGCTGATTGAAAATCAAACCGCGGTGGAGAAGTACTCTTCGGTCCAGCCGAGTTCGCTAAGGGTGTGCTGAAGGCGTGCCAAAGGCAATCCAACCACGTTGAAATAGCAACCTTCGATGCGAGGGATGTAACGGGCGGCGTAGCCCTGGATGGCGTAGGCGCCAGCCTTGTCGTGAGGCTCGCCGGTGGCGAGATAACGTGTAATCTCCTCATCGGATAGCGAAGCAAATGTCACCAAAGTGGTTTCGAGGAAGGAGATGCGCTCCGCGTCAGGGAGACGGATGAGGCAGACGCCGGTGAGAACGGCGTGGGTGCGGCCGGAAAGTTTTTCGAGCATGCGGCGGGCGTCGTCAGAAGAGCGCGGCTTGCCGAAAATGTGGCCGTCAAGGACAACCTCCGTATCCGCGGCGATGAGAATGGCCGGACCGACGGCGCGCGCGGCGGCGAGTTCGGCTTTGGCTTCGGCAAGGCGCAGGACCAGATCGTTCGGCGCTTCTCCTGAGAAGGGCGTTTCGTCCACGGCCGAGGAAAGCACCGTGAAATGGTAGCCCGCATCGCGAAGGATTTCAGCGCGGCGGGCCGAAGCGGATGCCAGGATTAGCCTCATCTCTTGCCTTGCGAGCCAAGGATACTACAGTGCACAAGAGATGGCAGCCTGGACCAAGGGGCAGCTAGAAAAAGCTAGATAACGACGGATTCCTGATACTCGCCGAACTGCCGGCGGAGGGCGTCGGAGATTTCGCCGACGGTCGAGTAGGCTTCGACGGCGGCGAGGATGGCCGGGAGAAGATTCTCGTTGGTAGGGGCGCGCCGCTGGAGCTCGGCGAGGGCAGATCGCACGCGGGCGGAATCGCGGCGCGTGCGGAGTGCTCTGAGGCGCGCGACTTGGGAGCGCTCGATCTCTTCGTCGATGCGCAACGTGGGGATAGAACGTTCACCTTCCGCAACGAAATCGTTGACTCCGACGACGATTTGCTCTTTTTTCTCTACCGCACGCTGGAATTCAAACGCCACTTTCTGAATCTCGCCTTGAACGAAGCCGGATTCGATGGCGCGCAACATCCCACCCAGAGAGTCAATCTTCGCGATGTACTCTTCGGCGCCGCTCTCGATTTCATTGGTGAGATGTTCGATGGCATAAGAACCAGCGACGGGGTCGATGGTGTTCGTGACGCCGGTTTCGTGGGCGATGATTTGCTGCGTGCGCAGGGCGATGAGAGCGGAGTCTTCGGTGGGTAAGGCGAGCGCTTCGTCAAGCGAGTTTGTATGCAGCGATTGGCAGCCGCCGAGAACTGCGGCGAGGGCTTGGAGCGCTACACGGACGATGTTGTTTTCCGGCTGCTGCGCGGTGAGGGAAGAGCCAGCGGTTTGCGCGTGGAAGCGCAGAAGGAGCGAGCGTCGATCCTGAGCGTGGAAGCGGTCGCGCATGATTTTCGCCCACAGGCGGCGCGCGGCGCGGTACTTGGCGATTTCCTCAAGCAGGTCGTTGTGTGCGTTTAAAAAGAAGGAAAGCTGCGGCGCGAATTCATCCACACTGAGGCCGGCATCGAGCGCGGCTTGTACGTAAGCGATACCGTCGCCGAGCGTGAAGGCGACTTCCTGCACGGCAGTCGAGCCCGCTTCGCGGATGTGGTAGCCGGAAATCGAGATGGTGTTCCAGCGGGGAAGATGGTCGCGGCACCAGGCAAAAATGTCGGTAACGATGCGCATTGCGGGGCGTACGGGATAGATGTACGTACCGCGGGCGATGTATTCCTTGAGGACGTCGTTCTGGACGGTGCCAGAGAGCTTTTGCAGATGGGCGCCCTGCTTTTTCGCGACGGCAACGTAGAGGCAGAGAAGAATCGCGGCAGTGGCGTTGATGGTCATCGAAGTGGAGACTTTTTCAAGCGGGATGCCGTCGAAGAGCGTCTCCATGTCTTCTAGGGAGGCGATCGCCACGCCGACCTTGCCGACCTCGCCGAGGGCCAGGGGGTGGTCGGAATCCATGCCGATTTGCGTGGGAAGAT
>Ga0126369_10001456_pt1 | contig 16371 bp, 15 predicted proteins | sample PanSoiMetaPlot_1_FD_109646 | JGI IMG/M metagenome (GOLD analysis project Ga0126369, IMG submission 109646) | Tropical forest soil microbial communities from Panama - MetaG Plot_1 | ecosystem: Environmental > Terrestrial > Soil > Tropical forest > Bulk soil | place: Panama | collected 2016-02-17 | reverse complement strand
GTGAATTCCTTCGTGCCTTCGGCAAGCCCGACAAAATTGGCTACCGTCTTGGGCGCTTCCTTTTCCAACAGCCGCGCCACGATGTTTCCCTGCGAGGTTTCAAAAATGGCGTAGGTTCCTGCCGCTCGGCCCATGCGTTCTCCTTGTATGTTGCGCGTGCCGAATCATCCTACACGAGCCGCACAGTGCCACGCCACCCCGCACCCTCACTCATTAAAAGATCCGAAAAAATGGCGAGGCAAGAACCAAGGCAAAGGCCAGAAATTTAGGGTTGGAACGAAAACTCAGGACTTACAACTTAAAACTATTTTCTTCACCAGCCTTTTTGTTTGCGCAGCTCCGTGATGTGCGCGGTGTGATGTTTTCCATGCCATTCATAGAGGAAAAGCAGCCAGTCGACATTGCGCTCACCACTTTCAGGATGAATCAACGGGCGCGCGAACTGCTCCGGCTTGAGCGAGCGCCAGATGCGGTCGAAGCGATCGTGGACTGCCGTCAGAAGAGACAACGACACCTCGATCGGCGTGGACTTCGAGTCCGCCAGTTTGGACCAGGCGTCCTCGTCGTAGGGCTTGATCGTTGGTTTTTCTTCGGTCAGCGCCAGCTTCAGGCGCACGTAGGCGTTCAAGTGACTGTCGGGAACATGATGCACGACCTGCCGCGCCGTCCAGCCGCCATCACGATAAGGCGTATCGAGCTGTGAATCATTCAAGCCCCTCACGGCGGCCCGCATTTTTGCCGGCAAAGACGCAATTTCGTCCATCGCTTGTTGTCGCCGCGCGGGACTAGCCTCGATGGGCATCTCAAAATGTCCAATCGGGTATCGTGGATCCATCATCGGCTCTCCTCGGGCAACCGCTTTTTCCGGACTATACGCAGGGCCATTTGCGCGCGTCAATGCAGCGCGGAAAGAACAGTCCCGCCAAATTGGCTGGCGCGGATTCCGAGGCGCGCCGTCGGGAATGCTACAATACGTCCGCTGTATCCGGCGGGCGCAGCGCTGAATCTAATGGCTGGAGAAAAATGGAATGCACAATGTCGTTATCATCGGCAGTGGCTGTGCCGGCCTCACCGCTGCGATTTACGCCGCGCGCGCTAACCTGAAGCCGCTGGTTCTTGACGGCCATGAGCCCGGCGGCCAGCTTTCGCTAACCACGCACGTTGAGAATTTCCCCGGTTTCCCGGACGGCATTCTGGGGCCCGAACTCATCGAGAACATGCGCAAGCAAGCGCAAAAGTTCGGCGCGGAATTCAAAGCCGGCGCGGTGACCGAAGTGGACCTCCAAAAACGCCCCTTCAAAATCACCGCGGGGAAGCACACCTACGAAGCCGAAGCGTTGATCGTCGCTGCCGGCGCCTCGGCGCGCCTCCTCGGGTTAAAAGGCGAGCGCGAACTGATCGGCCGCGGCGTCTCCACCTGCGCCACTTGCGATGGCTACTTCTTCCGCGGCAAACCCATCGCCATCGTGGGCGGCGGTGACTCCGCAATGGAAGAAGCCAATTTTCTTTCACGTTACGCGAGCAAGGTTCATTTGATTCACCGCCGGAAGGAATTTCGCGCCTCGAAAATCATGATCGAGCGCGTCAAGAAAAACGAAAAGATTGAATTTGTTACTCCATTCGTCGTCGAAGAGATCCTCGCTCCCAAAGGTCTCGTCGAAGGCGTGCGCTTGCGTAACACCGAATCCAAGGAGGCGCGCGACGTCGCCCTCGACGGAGTTTTCGTTGCCATAGGACACGATCCGAACAGCACCGTTTTTAAGGGCAAACTGGACATGGATTTGAACGGCTACCTCATCGCCAAGCACGGCAGCCTAACTTCCATCCCCGGCGTGTTTGTCGCGGGCGACGTGCAGGACCATCGCTATCGTCAGGCGGTCACCGCTGCGGGCTCAGGATGCATGGCCGCGATGGACGCGGAAAAGTTCCTGGAAGAACACAAACACTAGTGTCGTTCCCCTCAGCCTGCGATAATGAAGTCGCATGCTTCGATCCGCGCTTCTCAAGGTTTCCGAAAACAAAAAATTCGGCACGTGGGTCACTTCCAATCAGACCACGCGCCACATGGCGCGCCGTTTCGTTGCCGGAGAGACGCTGCCAGACGCCATCGCCGCCGCCCGGCGCTGCAATGACGCCGGTATGGCCGCCAGCCTGGATTATCTAGGAGAAAATGTTGCCAGCACCTCCGACGCGCAGCGTTTCCGTGACGAGTATCTCGAAATCTTCGAAACGATCGCTCAAGAGAAACTTCTGGCAAACGTTTCCTGTAAGCTCACGCAACTCGGCTTGGACATCAACAGCGAATTTTGTGCCGGCTTGGTCCTCTCGATCGTGGAGCGCGCGGCTCGTTTTGATAATTTCTTGCGCATTGATATGGAGGGCTCCGCTTACACGCAGCGCACCATCGACCTCGTTAAACGCGTCCGCTCGCGCAATCCCGCCGTCGGTACCGTGATCCAGTCTTGTCTCTACCGCAGCGAAAAGGATGTCGGTGAACTTTTGGCGTCTGGCTGCCGCATCCGATTGGTGAAGGGCGCGTACAAAGAGCCGGAAGACCTCGCGTTTCCCAGGAAGGCTGACGTGGATGCCAATTATGTCCGCTTGCTCCAGATGCTGCTTCCCAGCGGTTTCTACCATGCCATTGCCACGCATGATCCGCGTTTGATTGCCGCGACGATTCGTTACGCAGCTGAAAAGAGAATCTCCAAAGATGATTTCGAATTTCAGATGCTTTATGGCATTCGCACCGACCTGCAACGCCGGCTAGTGAAGGATGGCTACCGCGTGCGCATTTACATCCCGTTTGGCAACGACTGGTTCCCCTATTTTATGCGCCGCCTGGCTGAGCGCCCCGCTAACGTTGGCTTCATCCTCCGCAATTTCTTCCGCTGACAAATCAGGGCTCGGGACGCGGATGCTGGCAGAATCCTTATCCGTCGGCACATGCGAGCGATGGTCACAGAGGTGGTGGACGATACTACCGAGACCGCAGATCGGTACGACCAAATTCGAGGTCGTTTCGGCCTTCCTCCCGCCGACGCGATTCACCTGGTCTCGGCAGCTCAAGCCGGTACTGATCTTTTCCTAACCAATGACAAAAAGCTGGTTGGAAGATTCGTCCCGGGGATTCAATTTGTCGCTTCGCCGGAAGATGATGTTCTCCTAATCGTTAGGAAGAGGCTACTGCTTCACGCAGACGGTTACGCCGTCGCGCAGGGGAATCAGCACGGGATAAAGCTCCTTCGACGCGTACACCACGCGATTGAATTCCTGTATGCCCTTCGTGTCTTTATCTTCAGGAGCTGCGGACCGCGCCGCTTTCCCCGACCAAAGCGTATTGTCCGCGACCAGCAATCCGCCGCGCTTCAACTTGGGAAGCGCCGCCACTAGCGCCGCAGGGTATTGCTGTTTGTCCACATCAATAAAAACCATGTCGAACTTTCCGGGCGTCTTTTTCACCAGCGTCAGCGCGTCGCCCACTTGGGTTTGCACGCGCTTCGCCACGCCCGCCATACGGAAGTACACTTCCGCCCGCTTCGCTTTCTCCCGATCTCCGTCGGTGTAAAAAACCTTGCCCTGCGTTCCCGCCGCTCGCGCCAGCCAGACTGTCGAATAACCAATGGCCGATCCCATCTCAAAGATTCGTTTTGCGCCGGAAGCCTGCACGAGCATCGTCAGCAGCCGCGCGACTGCCGGGCCAATGATGGGAACGTCGTGCTCTTCGGCATAATCTTCCATTTCTTTCACTACCTGGTCGCGCTCGGGCAACAAAGTGTATAAATAATCCTCGACATCGTCCTGAATGTAGCCGCTGCGCAAATTCTCGCTTCGAATCATAGTTTTTCTCCGGATTTCAGCGCGTGAATCTTCAGTCCTTTCATTTTCTTCGTTGCAATTCGAAGCGCTTCGACAGTTCCGGTCAGGAAATCGAACGTGGCGTAATGCATGGGAACGACGTGCTTCACTCCCAGCAGTTTGACAGCGTACGCCGCTTCTTTCGGGCCCATGGTGAAGCGGTCGCCGATTGGCAGCATGGCCACATCCGGCGTGTAAAGTTCTCCAATCAGTTTCATGTCGCCAAAAACCGCGGTGTCCCCCGCGTGGTACACCGTGAACTTGCCCGGCATGCGGATGACATAACCGGCTGGCTCTCCGCCATAGTGGCGCACGCCATTTTCTTCAATTGAATTCGAATGGAACGCGTGGGTCATGGTAATTTCAAAATCGCCGATTTTCTGCGAGCCGCCTTTTCCCATCGGGCAGGTTTCTTCCTTGAAGCCTTGGCTTTCAATCCACAGGCAAGTTTCGAACATCGCAACAATCTTGGGCCTGTGCCGCTTGGCCAGCGCCAGCAGGTCCCCCATATGGTCCGTGTGCGCATGAGTCAGGAAAATCGTATCCAGCCGCTGCACGGTTTTCAATTCTTCAGGACACCACGGATTCGTCATTACCCAAGGATCGATCAGCCCCACCTGCCCCGACGGCGTCGTCAGCGAAAACGTGCTGTGGCCAAAATAGGTGATCCTATTTCCCCTGCAATTGAGCACAAGGCACCTCGCGGAAATTCACTCAGACTGAACTTACAGGACGTTCTGGTACGGGCGCAGCACGGCTGCGCCCTTCCGCAAGGCGCAAATCGCCGTTCGCCGACTAGTTGGAACCGGAATTGAGCAACGAGTGGATCGCCCCTTCGTACGCTTCTCGATTCTTCTCGCCAACAAAACTTCCCACCGGCTGCCCGTCTTTTCCATAAAAAATGGAAATGGGCAGCGATCCACTCCACCCTGGCAATACCGCGAGCCGAAACGGTTCTTCGGGCTCCGTCTGGTTCCTTCGGTAATTGGGGAATATGGGCTTGTAGCGGGCGATAAAACGCCGCATCAGGATTAAGTCGCCATCCTGATCCATGTTGATGCCAACCACTTTTAGTCCCTTTGGCGCGTACAGTTTCGCCAATTCGTTCAACATGGGATATTCATCGCGGCAGGGCTCGCACCAGGTGGCCCAGAAGTTCACCAGCAACGGCTTGCCCCGATACTGCTGGACCAGTTTCTGGTACGCCTGTGCGTCAATCAATTCGGGATCACGCGGTGCGACCTTTTTGGCGGTTTGTGGCGCAGCTAGCACGCTCGCCCCGGCAAGAAAGCACAGAAGCGCCAGCCCGTTTCGCAATCTCATGCCTGCTCCTCTCACCCTCATTCTATCCATTGCCCTCCCGGTTGAGAAACTCATTCCCCGCGCGTACAATGACCCGTAGCCGCTTGTCGCTGCCCGCGGCCTCATGATATAAGGACTTTTTTGCCGGTCGTGCCGATTCTCACTGAAGCCCCGGCCTGAAGTTTGATAAAGGAGAATCTCGAATGGCTTACGTGATCGCCGAACCTTGCGTCGGCACAAAAGACACCGCCTGCGTGGATGTCTGCCCGGTGGATTGTATCCACCCGCGCAAAGATGAGGCGGAGTTCGCCACGGAAACGCAGCTGTACATCCATCCGACGGAATGCATCGATTGTGGCGCCTGCGTCCCGGTGTGTCCCGTGACCGCGATTTTCGCCCTGGAAGATTTACCGGAAAAGTGGGCCAGCTTTACGCCCGTCAACGCCGACTGGTACGCCCAGCGGGGAAAGTAGGCGATCTCCGCGCTGGTTTTGCCGGGTCTCTCAGGCGGCACCTGCGTGCCGCCTTTTTCTTGTGTTCAAGATCGCTTGCGCCAACTCTTTTCCTCGCAAAGTCATCTATTCCTGAAACCGACCCCGGGAGGTCTTGCTTGAAGGCCATTCGCAGTTGCCTCGCAATAGCGCTTGCCTTTTTGCTTTTCTTCACAGCTTTCCTTATAGCGGGCAACGCCCAGGCTCCCGCGAATCACAAGAGACTAACTCCTCCTAGCCCCGGCACCGTTGAAGGCAACTGGGCCGGCTCTCTCGAGGCTGGCGATGCGCTTCTCCACCTCGTGCTGCATGTCTCCAAATCGCCAGATGGCTCCTTCAAAGCCACGATCGACAGCCTCGATCAAGGCGTTTACGGAATTGAAGTCACGGCTTTAATGCAGAACGGTTCCGACGTCCGCTTCAGTGTTTCTTCCGTGGGCGCTCAATTCGAAGGAAAATTCTCCGCCGGCCACGCCGGGATTCAAGGCACCTGGTCGCAGGGCAATGTTGGACTTCCTCTCTCCTTCCATCGTCAGGCCGTAGGCGCCGGAGCAAAGAAGCCCGGCGACGCCATTGCCAGTGTGGAAGGAGTGTGGCAAGCGGCAACGGAAGCCAACGGCTTGCGTTTGCGTTTTCAACTCCACGTTACCCACGATGATGAGAAGCATCTGGTTGCGGCCCTGGACAGTCCTGATCAGGGCATCAGCGGCCTCCCGGCCGTCAACGTCAGCCAGAAGCTGACCGTCTTTCATTTCGAAATTCCCGTCGTGCAGGGCGTTTACGAAGGCAATCTAAACGCCGCGAAATCGGTCATTACCGGGACCTGGACGCAGGGCGGCATCACGCGCAACTTGAATTTTCAGCGCTCGGATCAATTGCTCGAACTGGTGCGCCCGCAAAATCCTAAAAAGCCTTACCCATACCGCGAAGAAGAAGTGACCTTTGCGAATCCGAAAGCGCAAATTTCACTCGCGGGCACGTTGACGCTTCCTTCGGGCGCGGGTCCGTTTCCCGCCGCCATTCTCATCGCTGGCTCGGGACCGCACGACCGCGACGAAGATGTCGCCGGGCATAGCCCATTTCTCGTGCTGGCCGACCATCTCGCGCGTAAAGGCATTGCCGTTCTTCGCTACGACAAGCGTGGCATCGGCAAATCCGCCGGCAATTACGACCAGGCTACCACCGAAGGCTTCGCGAGCGACGCAGAGGCCGCCGGCAATTACTTGAAATCCCGCAAAGAGATCAACGCCACGAAAATCGGCTTGATCGGGCACAGCGAGGGCGGGCTCATCGCTCCGATGATCGCCTCGCGCTCTTCAGACGTAGCTTGGATGGTGCTGCTTGCGGCTCCCGGCCTGAAGGGCGAACAGGTCATGCTGTTGCAGTCCGAGCTAATTCTGAAGGCCGCTGGCTTCGACGACGACCGCATTGCCAAGGCGCGCGATTTCAGTTTGCAATCCTATGCCTTGGCGCGCAAAGAAAAAGATCCGGAAGTCCTCGAAACCAAGCTAACCGATCTCGTTGATTCCACGGGAATGAGCACTACGCTACCTCCCACAACCCTCAAGCCCCAGGCACAGATGATGACTTCTCCCTGGTTTCGCTTCTTCCTCGATTACGACCCCATCCCCGCGCTAAAGAAAACGCAATGCCCGGTGTTGGCCCTCAACGGCGACAAAGATTTGCAAATCGCCTCGAAAGAAAACCTCGAGCAAATCGCGAAAGCACTTCGGGAAGGCGGCAACAAGGATTTTCAAACACATGAACTGGCCGGCCTCAATCATCTCTTCCAGCACGCCCCTACCGGGTCGCCGACCGAATACGGCGGCATCGAGGAGACCTTCGCGCCCGAAGCCCTCGCCTTGGTGTCCGACTGGATCCTCAAGCACACCGCTCCTTAACCTGTGACGCGCGTCACCCTTGCATATTTGCTGCACTCCATCGGCGGTTTGAATTCATAAAATCGCGCGGCTTGCTATCATGGTAGAGACAAGAAAGAGAAAGAAAGAACTGTCCCCATGCCGCAGACCTTCCATCTTGCTCTTCTCATTCACGCTCACCAGCCCTGCGGCAATTTTGAACATGTTTTTGAAAAGGCATACGACGATTCCTACCTTCCTTTTTTGCAGCAGCTGGAAAGACATCCCGGCATTCACCTTGGCCTTCATTATTCCGGGCCGCTTCTCACGTGGATTGAAAAGAATCGTCCTGAATATTTCTCGCGTCTGAAGAAATTGGTTCAAGACGGCCAGGTGGAACTCGTGGGGGGCGGTTTCTACGAACCGATTCTCGTCTCCATTCCTCCTGAAGACCAGTGCGAGCAAGTCAACCGCCTTGCCAGCTACCTCGAGAAACATTTTGGCCAGCGGCCCTTGGGCGCGTGGCTTGCCGAACGCGTTTGGGAGCCGCAGCTTCCTACGGCGCTTGCGAATGCCCATGTCGCTTACACGCTCGTGGACGACGTGCACTTTCTGGCTGCTGGGTTCGAGCCGGAGGAACTCTTTGGCGCTTATATTGCCGAAGACCGCGGCAAAAGTGTGTGGCTCTATCCCGGACAGAAGAAGCTGCGCTACATCGTCCCTTTCGGGAAAGTCGAAGAGGTCATTACCTTTTTGCGCGAGGCGGCGAATGTGCATCCGGGGGGCGTGGCGGCCATGGGCGACGATATGGAGAAATTCGGCGTCTGGCCCGGCACGCACAAGCTCTGCTACAAAGACGCCTGGCTCTCCGATTTTTTTGCCGAGCTTGAGAAAAACTCCGATTGGCTCAACGTTTGCACCCCGGGTGAATACCTCGCTTCGCATTCGCCCTTGGGCCGCGCCGATCTTCCCACCGCTTCCTACACCGAAATGATGGAGTGGGTCTTTCCTACGCGCGTGCGGCAGCGCTTCCACGCCGTGCTGCAGGAATTCATTTCGCGACCGGAAGTGCTCGCATTCCTGCGCGGCGGCTCCTGGCGCGGCTTTTTCCGCAAATATCCAGAATCCAACCTGCTGCACAAAAAAATGCTGCATGTTTCGGCGCGCGTCGCTGCCGCGGCCGCCGCTCCCGCTTGCGACGAGCGCGAAAAACAGGCTTCTGACCTTGCGCAAGCGCGCGATCTGCTCCTGCGTGCGCAGTGCAATGACGCTTACTGGCACGGGATTTTCGGCGGCATCTATGCGCCGCATCTCCGCACCGACCCTGCGCGCAACCTCATTCGTGCTGAAGCGATTGCCGACCGCCTCGCTCCGGGAGCATCTGCCCCGCGTGTAGAGATGCTCGACTACGACGCTGATGGCGCGAACGAATTGCTCTTCACCTCGCCGGAATTTCAGGCACTCTTGAAACCTAGCGACGGCGGCACGATTGCCGCTCTCGATTTTCGCCCTGCCGCGACCTCGATCATCAATTCCATTTTTCGCCGGCCCGAGGCTTACCACACGCGCTTGCGCGAGGCCGCGAAGGCTGACGCCACTGGCACCGCCGTTTCCATTCATGAGCAAACGCGCGTGAAGGAGCCCGGCCTCGAGCGCTTTCTTCGTTATGACCGCTGGCCGCGCCACGCTTTTCGCGTCCTCATTTTTGATCCTTCGCGCACGCAGGCCGATTACGAGACGCTCGAGCTGTGCGAAGACGCCGCTTTTGCGGGAAGCCAATATACCGTTAAGAATTCGGCGGCTTCTGGCGCCAACCTTTTCTGCGCGGACTCGCTTCTGGTGCATGATAAAACCAAGGCGGCGGCCCCGAGGCTCCTCGTGTTCAAGAACTTTTCTTTCAATTCGTCTGCGAACGGTTTTGAGGTTGCCTGTGAAATCCAGCTCAAGTTCAAAGAGCTTCTTGAAAAGCCGGTGGCCGTGGGGATCGAATCCATCATCAATTTTCTGGCGCCGACCGAGCCGGACCGCTTCTTCGAAACTCCCACCGGCCCGGCGGATCTTCGCTTCAGCGGCACTCTGCCCGCGCCCGTCCTGCGCATGGAAGACGGCTGGCAGCGCGTTCGCGTGGCTTTGCACGCGCCTCTGTCCGAAGAGTTCTGGGTCGCACCGATCGAAACCGTCTCCGAATCCGAAGAAGGTTTCGAGCGCGTTTACCAAGGGTCGCAAATTCTCGCCGTTTGGCGACCGCCCCTCGCCACGCAAAAAGTTTGGTCCACGCGCCTCGTCTGGCGCCTCGCAACGTTCTAGCTCGAATGGAGCAAAGATTGCAGTCGTCAATCCATGAACATGGCTCGCGCTTTGGCAATTCTGACGGCGTTTACAACCTGTCTGATTTTCGGGGAATCGGCATTCCCGGTCATTCGGCGATGAGGAGGTTTTGAGCGAAGGGCCATTCCGAGTCGAGCCACTGGGCGTCGCAACGGAAGCCGGTGCGCCTGGCCACTTCGGGAATTTCCTCGGCTTTGTATTTGTGGGAGCTTTCCGTCCAGATGGTTTCGTCTTCGTTGAGGACGACGCGCAAGTTCGCCGCGGGAATGCGCACGCCTTGGCGGCGCGTGGAGCGAAGATGCATCTCGATGCGGTGGTCGGCATAATTCCAGCGCACCTCGTGACGGAAACAGCTTAAGTCAAAGTCCGCGCCGAGCTCGCGATTGATGCGCGCGAGCAGATTCAAATTGAACGCGGCCGTCACACCCGCGGGATCATCGTACGCCAGGAGTTGAAGCTCGACTTCTTTTTCCAAATCGGTCCCGAGCAACAAGCCATCGCCAGCGCGCAAAGTGGCGCGCACTTCGCGCAAAAAAGCATCTCCCGCGTCGCGATCGAAATTGCCGATGGTGCTGCCCAGAAACAGGACCAGGATATGGTCGCCCTGGCTGCGTCCCGCCGCAACGGAACGCAACCCTTCAAGGTACGGTTGCTCATATCCCAGCACGCTAACCAGATCAATTTGCCCTAGCTCTTTTTCGCATGCCGCGAGCGCGTGAGGCGAAATTTCGATGGGGTAGTAATACGTCTTCTGGCGGCGAGCCAGGGCTTCGAGAATCCAGCGGGTTTTCTTTCCTGAACCGCTGCCAAGCTCCGCCACGCGCACAGGCGAGGGAACGCGCGACACGATCTCTACGGAATGTTCCTTTAGCAAACGGGCGTCGGCTCGCGTCAGTCCGTACTCGGGAAGCACGGAGATGGCTTCGAACAGCGCGGAGCCGACTTCGTCGTACAGATATTTTGAGGGCAGCTCGCGCTGGCCCGGTTTGGTGAGGCTTTCGCGCACGTCCGCGGCAAATTCCGACACGCGTTGCAGCGTTGAGGCAGGCATCTCCATGCTTTCTCTCTCCCGAGCTGGATCTGAGCCGGGGGTGCTTAGTCCTCGACGCAACGGAACGTTGCGTAAACGTACGGATAATGCGGTTGAAACCAGTTGCGGAAAGAACGGCGGAGCATGCACGCGGCGGTGCGGGGAGAACCGCCTTTCGCGACATAGTGCTTGCCGTCGAAGAAATTTGCGGAATACCCCGGATAAAAAGGCATCGGTGTGAACCCGGGAAACGCTGCGAACTCCGTGCGGGTCCATTCCCAGCCGTTCCCGACGAGATCGTAAACGCCAAAGGCGCTGGAGCCGGCCGGATGCGAGCCCACGGGAGAAGGATCCCAGGAGCGAAAATCAAAATTGCCGTGACCCTCGGTTGGTGTGTCGTTGCCCCAAGGATAGGGACGCTCTTCCTCGTCTTTCTGGGTGCCATAAGCGGCACGATGGAATTGTGCTTCGGTCGGGAGCTTGCGCCCGAGCCAATTCGCATAAGCAGTAGCTTCTGCGTGACTCACGTACACCGGCCATTCCTGGGGGAGACGCATCTCGCCAAACATGGTGCGAAGCATCCAGAGATTGCCTTCCGCCCTCCAGAACATGGGATGCCGAATCTTCTCTGCGGTTCTCCAGCCCCAGCCTTCAGCAGACCAGAGCCCGCGGTTTTGGTAGCCGCCGGCCTGCATGAAGCGCAAGAAATCGTGGTTGGTAACATTATGGCTATCAATGGCGAATTGCGGAACGGTCACTTCGTGAGCGGCGAACTCATTGTCCCAGCCAAATTCCCCGTCGCTTTCCTGTAAGTTCGAATGCTGCGAGCCCAGCGTCGAGCATCCTGCGGGAATCTCAACGAGGCGCGATTTCACGCGCAGAGCCTTCCATGCGACTTTTTGAGGCGGGCAAATCTTTTTGCTTGCAGGCAGGCGGTGCAGCATATACGAGAGCGTTTCCGCATGCATGAGACGATGTTCGATGGCCACGTGGAGCATTTGCATCAATTGCGGATGGCCTTCTTCGGGGCGTTCGAGGGCATGCTCGATGGCTTGATCGAGTTCTTCTCGAAGGCGCTTGTTGTAACGCTGAATTTCCTGGCGCGTGGGCCAATCTTCAGGAGCGTCGGTTGGCAGGCTCCCGCCAATGGGATCGATACCGAACGCAAAGAGCTGATCGAAGGTTGTATGGAAGGATCGTAAACCAAAAGCTCGTTGAGAAAGAAGGTTCCAGTCGAAGGCTTCCACGTGGCCAAGGTAAAAAACGATGCGGTGGCGTTCGGCGATGGGCCGGTCGTAGAGGGCTTCTTCAGAGACCAATTGGAAAAGCTCATCGATGCGTGCGCGGGCTTCCAAGATACGCGTATGTAGATCGTGACGAATACGGACAGCAGTTGCGGCCAGTGCTCCCATGGCGTTTACCCCTTCTTAGATGCTAGGTCCCAGCGAAGGATGCGCCAAAAATCGGCGTCGGGAGGAAAATTCCATTACTATGTTCGCGCCGAGATTTGGGGCTGTCAACCGAAATGAATGCGAAGATCAGCAATTTTTCGGGAAATTTAATTGAATTTCGGAACGTTTCGTTTCACATAAACGATATTCCGAGACGTGAGGTAATTTCCGGGGTTACCCTGGCAGTTCCGGCTGGGGATGCGGTGGTTCTCCTGGGACGGAGTGGCAGTGGGAAGACCACGCTGCTCCGTTTGATTAACGCTATGTTACTGCCGTCGCGAGGTGAGGTCCTGGTGCAGGGACGGGCGACGCTCGAGTGGGATCCCATTCGGCTGAGGCGGGGAATCGGATACGTTATACAAGAGGCTGGACTGTTTCCACATTTTACCGTAGGGGAAAACGTGGCGCTGGTTCCTTCACTGGAGAAATGGGATCGCGAGCGCACCGAAGCGCGCGTGGGCGAGTTGCTTAGGCTAGTGGGGCTGGAGCCCGGCGAATTTGCAGGGCGACGGCCGCGCGAACTTTCGGGCGGGCAGCGGCAGCGCGTGGGCGTGGCGCGCGCATTGGCGGCCGACCCGCCGATTCTGCTGATGGACGAGCCGTTTGGGGCTCTCGATCCGGTGACGCGCGCGGAGCTGCAGCGGGAATTCCGAGCGCTGGCAGAGCGACTGGGTAAAACGATTGTGTTCGTGACGCACGATTTGCGGGAAGCGCTGTTGCTCGCGTCGCGGATTGTGCTTTTAGAAGCGGGGCGGATTGTTGCGGTCGCACCTCCGCAAGAGTTTCTGCGACTTGAGCATCCGGAAGTGCGGGCGTTTGCGGCTTCGCTTGAAACTGGTCCGGGAGTGCCGGCATGAGCGCGGGCTTAGGCGCCTGGTCTTTTTTTATGGAGCATCGCGCTGAAATTTTGGGCGCGACGTTGGAACACGTCGAGCTCGTGCTGATTTCCATGGTGATCGCCATGTTTATTGCCGTCCCGCTGGGGATGTTTGTCGTGCAGCGGCCGGCTCTCCGGGCCATCTCGATTGGTGTCGCAAATGTTTTTCAGACCATTCCGAGTCTGGCGCTGTTTGGATTCCTGATTCCCATTCCCTTTATCGGCGGCATTGGAAAGCGGACGGCGATTGTCGCCTTAGTGCTTTATGCGCTGCTGCCCATTTTGCGGAACACTTATGTTGGACTGAGCGGAATTGATCCTGCCGTGCTTGAAGCCGCAGAGGCCATGGGGATGACGCCTTCGCAAGTTCTGTTTCGCGTGCGCTTTCCGCTCGCGCTTGCCGTCATACTCGCTGGCATTCGCACTGCCACGATCATCACTATCGGCATTGCAACCATAGCGGCGGCCATTGGGGCAGGAGGTCTTGGGACGTTTATCTTTCGCGGCGTGGCCCTGGTGAGTGATTCGCTGATACTTGCGGGAGCAATTCCGGCGGCGCTGCTGGCTCTTTTTGCGGATTTTCTCCTTGGTTTGCTGGAACGCCGATTGAGGGTCGCGTGAAGACGCGGCGCCTTCGGCGGGTGATTCCTTGCTTTGTCTGCTGTGTCGGCATTTTTTCGTTTGCTTCGGGCTGCAAAAAATCGGCGCAATCAAAAATCACGATTGGCTCAAAGTTTTTTACCGAGCAAGTGGTACTAGCCGAACTTGTGGCGCAGCACATCGAGGCGAAAACCGGAATTCCCGTCGTTCGCAAGACGAACCTTGGTGGAACATTGCTGGTCCATAAAGCGCTGTTGTCCGGCGACCTCGATCTCTACGTGGAATACACAGGCACGGCGCTGACCGCAGTCCTGAATGAGCAGCCGGAGGGGACTGCGGCCGACGTTTATAATCGCGTCAAGAAAGAGTATGCGGAGAGATTCCACCTGGAAGTGACCGAGCCGCTGGGCTTCGAGAACACTTTTGCAATGGTGATTCGCGGGGACGACGCGGAAAAGCTGCACCTTCGCACACTCTCCGACTTGGCTTCCACACCGCATTGGCGCGTGGGCGTGGGCTACGAGTTTCTGGAGCGGCCGGACGGTTTCCCCGGCCTCAGCAGACGCTACCATTTGCAGTTTGCGGAAGCGCCGAAAGTCATGGACCTTGGCCTGATTTATCGCGCGCTGGTGGATCATCAGGTCGATGTGGTGGCCGGGAACTCGACCGACGGCCTAATTGATGCGCTGGGACTGGTGGCGCTCGAGGACGACCAGCATTATTTCCCGCCATATGACGCCGTGCCCATCGCGCGCGAATCTGCGCTCGAGCGATTTCCGCAACTGCGCGCAGCGCTGGCGGATCTCGGCGGCAAGGTTTCCGCCGGCGACATCCGCAAGCTCAACTATGCGGTGGATGCTCAGCATCAGGACGCCGCAGCTGTAGTGCGCACTTTCCGGGAAGCGAAAGGGCTCTAGGCCGTTTGAATTGCGTTTAGAATGGCGACCCTGCCCTTTACGGCGGGCGATGGGTTGCTTTCAGGAGCGCAATAGGAAGCGAGGCAGCGTGGTGAGAAGACGATTGCTGGCAATGTTTTCATGGGGACTCGCTCTTGTGGGGAATCCGGCGCTGGGGCGGGCGCAAACGCCTTCGCCGGCGCTGCTGGTCCTCGACAAAGAGGACAACATGCTTTCGATTATCGATCCCGCGACTGCGAAAACGGTTGCGCGAATTCCTACCGGAGAAGGGCCGCACGAAATAGTCGTTTCGGACGACGGGAACATGGCGTTCGTGGCGAACTACGGAGGACGCACTCCGGGCAGCACGATTTCTGTGATGGATTTGCCGGGGCAGAAGGAGCTTCGCCGCGTGGAACTGGGCGCGCTGCGGCGGCCGCACGGCATCGTTTTCGCCGAGGGCAAGGCGTGGTTCACCGCGGAACAAAACAGACTAATTGCGCGCTACGACCCTGTGGCGAACCAGATCGACTGGCTGCTCGGCATCGGACAGAACGGAACGCACATGCTGCTTTTCTCGAGAGACCGGTCGCTGCTCATTACTTCTAACATTGCGTCGAATTCGATAACCGTGCTGCAGCGCGGCTCCGATCTGTCTGTTTGGAACGCGACCAATGTTTCCGTCGGAAAAGGGCCGGAAGGAGGCGACCTTTCTCCCGATGGCCGCGAGTATTGGGCGGCGAATTCCGGCGATGGCACCGTCTCGATTGTTGATGTTTCTACAAAAAAGGTTACGCAGACGCTGGACGTACAGCTGAATCGCTCGAACCGGCTCAAGTTCACGCTGGATGGAAAGCTGGTTCTGATTTCGGACCTGGGGAACAACATGGTGGCGGTTGTTGATGCCGCGTCGCGCAAGGTGGTGAAGCGTTTGAATCCTGGACGTCAGCCTGAAGGGATATTGATTGCTCCTGACGGCGCGCACGCGTACATTGCCGTGGCCGGCGACAAGAACATCGCGGTCCTCGATCTAACGAACCTCGAAGTGAGCGCACGCATTGCCACCGGCGCCGGTCCGGACGGAATGGCCTGGGCGGTGCGCCACTAATCTATTGTCGAGGGTTGAAGGTTAGACGGACCAGCCTTGGCGGTACTCGCGGCGCAAATAATCGTTGGCCTGCGGTAGATTGGTGACCCGCATGTTGGGACCGTCGTAAGAAATCCTCTTTCCGGCTTTCAGCGCGACGATGCCGAGCAGCATCACTTCGGTGAGGCGCGCTGCGTATTCGAACGGGCAGGAAGCTTCCTGTTTGCCCTTGCAGGCGTCCACCCAATTCATTTCGTGAGCTTCGCCGGGAATGCGCGGAAGCTTCTGCGGCGGCTTGCCAAACGAATCCTGCAGCGACTTGGGCAGAAGGCGCGGATGAGCGCCGTATGTTTCGTGCATCAGCTTCCCCTTGCTGCCGATGAGCAACGCGCCGCCCTCCCCGCTTAGCTCTTCGTCACCGAGTTCTTCGGGTTTGTTGGGCTTCAAGCCGCCGTCGTACCAGGTGAGCTTCACGGGCGGCAGCGGTCCGCGAGCAGGGAACTCGTAGAAGGTCATCGTAGCGTGCGGATACGTTGCGCCGTTAAAGGGCGTTGAAATGGTCTCAACGCTCGAAGGCATGCCCAGATTCAGCGCC
>Ga0126369_10001454_pt1 | contig 16376 bp, 12 predicted proteins | sample PanSoiMetaPlot_1_FD_109646 | JGI IMG/M metagenome (GOLD analysis project Ga0126369, IMG submission 109646) | Tropical forest soil microbial communities from Panama - MetaG Plot_1 | ecosystem: Environmental > Terrestrial > Soil > Tropical forest > Bulk soil | place: Panama | collected 2016-02-17 | reverse complement strand
GATCAGCGTCACCGCGTCCAACGCGGCCTGCGAGGCCAGCGCAAGGACCGGTCGGTCCCCGGTGAGCCCTCGGACGCCGGCGAGAAACAGTGGATAGGTTGGCGGGCGATACGCCGTCGGCATCGGCTCCGAGCCCGTTGCGTAGCCGTTGCCTGCCCAGATGTTTCCGGCTATGTGCCAGTATCCGTCCACATCGACGGGAAAGCGGTCATAATTCGCGGGCCAGAACCCGAGCATGAATAATCGCGTCGCCACGCAGAGCCCGATGAGAACAAACAACGGGCGCGGCCTGGTCGGATTCGCGGTCATGACCACCTGACCTTGTTGACTACCACTCCAAGGCTTCGGACGCCGGAGGTCCGGACCAACTCAAGCGTCTGTATGAAGCTGTCCCGATCCCCAGATGTGTCGGCAACGAAAATGACGCTATCCACGTGCGGGAGTAGTTCGAGCGTGTCGGCGAACTCGCCAAGCGGCGGCGTGTCGAAAAGAATGACGTCGGCCCGCTGCTCAAGATCTACAGTCAGCTGCTTGAACGCCGCGCTGCGAAAGAGCAACTCAGCATTCGGCGGAAGCACTCGGTTGGCGGCTTTGGCGGCTAGCAAAAACGCGTCAACGCCAGGCCGCCCGTTGAGCAGCCGCAAGCGCAGCAGAACCTCGTCGAGTCGGCGCTTCCCTTCAACGACTTCCGTGAGTCCGCCGATGCTCTGGACACCCGCCCGAAGCGCCAAGCCGGTGGTCCGTACATCGGCGTCCACGATCACGACTCGTTTACGCTCTTCGGCCAGCGCCCGGGCCAGGTACAACACGAGGGTCGAGCGGCCCTCGCCCCTTCGCGTACCGACGATCGCGATGCGCCGTGGCTCCGAGCCGTTCGCGGCGAAGCGCAGTCCAGAGCGGAGCACGTGGAACGGTCGCATCGAGGTGGCCTCAAACTCAAGGCGCAAGGCCGATCGACTCTTAAGCGCACGTGTCTTGGGCACACTAGCAAGACAGAGGAGACCGACTTGGCGGCCGAACGCGGCCGGATTTTGTACCGTTTCGTCCATATAGTCCGCGAGCAAGCCTACGCCAACGGGGAGCACCAGCAGGAGCACGCTCGCGATCAGGATCTTTCTGGCGTTCGGCTGCTCTGTCCCAACCGCCCGCTGCGCGATCGAGAGCGTTCCCTTGGTCGACTCGAGGCTAACACGGGTCTCGTCGAGCCTCCGGGACAGAGTCTTGTAGCGCTCCTCGGCAAAGGTCAGATTGAGCTTGCGACGCTCCAGTTCAGCCCGCTGCCCAGGCACAGTACCCAGGGCTCGCCGCTGTTGGTCAATGAGACGCGTCCAGGCGGCAACCTGCGCCTGGTGAGCGACGATCTCCTGGTTAGTCTCCACCGACTTTCGACGGATCGCCTGGGCGTATTCAGCAGACAGAACCGTCTGGGCGCGGTTGCGCGCTTCTTGCAGGCGCTCGTCGAGTTCTTGCTCAAGCCGGCTCAGGTGCCCCTGCAGATCCTTGACTGTTGGATGCTCGGACGTGAAGTTCTTTCGCGCATCCCACAGCTTCACCCGAACAGTCTCGATCTGAGTCCGGAGACTTGCAATCGCTGGGTCTTCGACGGGAAGGGCAAGTGAGTCGACAGGCGCGCCCTTTGCCAGGTTCAGTTCCCGCTGCCTGCGTTCGGCCGCGCTCAGCCGCGCTTCTTCCCTGGCACGATCCAACTCCTGCTGATTCAACAACTCGAGGGCCCGGAACAGCTCGGAAGAGCTGCTGTTGAAGTCAACGTTGGCCAATCGCTGGCGGCGCGCGTAGTCACCGAGAGCATCCTGGGCGCGCTCAACCTCGAACGCCGCGGTGCCGAGAAGTCGAGTGAGCGACTCGGTAGCACTTTCCAGTTCGGCCCGAAGTTCCTGCTGATTGAGATCCGCCAGCGTCTCACAGCCCGCATTGGCCACGCTGACTGCTCGTGAGGGATCTTTGTCGCGCCCCCGTACCCGGAGCAGATCAGGCTCCTTGAATTCGGCGCTCAACCGGGCGCCAACGTCCTCCGCCGCCATTGGAAGTCCATTGTTCGTCAGCCTTCTGGCGACCTTCGAGGCAAACCCGTAACTCTCGATGAGTTCCCGATACGTCAGGCCCTCGAGCAAACCGACCGCGGCAACCATTGGGGAACCGCTGGACCCGATCGGCACGAAGATCTGGGAGGGCCTCTTGACGGCCACCAGGCACACGGCCTCATGCGCATTGCGAAGGACGAACACGATGCCGAGGGCGGCCGCGGTAACGACAAAGGTTGCGAGAACAACCCATTTGCGACGGCGGAGCGCCTGAAAGAGGTCACCCATGCGGTACTCTTTGCGACGTTCCAGCTCTTGATCGGACCACCGGCGTAGCGGACCATACTCGACATCGGAGTTCATGTGTTGCATCTCCTTGCTTCGCGGTCTTCGTCAGCCAAGATACGTCAGTGATGGAATTCCTGCACCCGATATCGGCCTCGCGATGACGGTCCGAACTCGAGGGCAATCCCCATCCCGAATCCGACGAGCGACCAGAATGTCATCTGGACTGCGACGAAGTAGAACGAATCGAAGAATAGCAGGTTCATCAGGAAACCGAGCGCGCCCGAGAAAATCGCCCACAAAAGGGGCTGAACCAGAGGGTCCGTGACAGCGCGTGAGCCGCGATAGAGCGCCTGCAGGATCGTGACGAAAGTCAACAGCATGAATAACAACCCTACCAAGCCGTGCTCCACGAGGAAGGTCAGATACATGTTCTTGAGCGACCGAGGCAATGAGACGATTCCGAGGCGGATTTCATCATTCACGGATGACTCGGTGTCGAGCGCCGCTCGCCAGTTGCGCCAGCCTACCCCCAGCAGCCGTGTATCGCGAGGACCGTCCAGCACCGAGGCGTAGAGCCGAATCATCTGTTGCGCTTGAGACGACGCGGCGATTTGCCGACTGCTAAAACGGGGAGCGCCGGCGAGTTGAAAGGCCAGCACGAGAACTAACCAACCGGCTAGCATTGTGAGGAGGGCCCGGCGATGGCGCGCCATGAACACGGTCAGGGCGATCGCGAACGCGATGTAGCCGCTCCGAGAAAAGGTGAGAATGAGGCAAGTCGCTCCGACAACGATTCCGGCACCCCAGAAAAGTCGACTCGCGCCCTTAACGCTGGAACTTCTCAGATAGAGGAGGAGTGGGACTGCCATGGTGAGGTAGAGCGCCAGCACATTAGGGTCGCCCAGCGAGGAAGCGACGCGAAATCCATCAATCCCGTACCCGACCAAATACTGTCCTATCCCCCCGAGGCTTACGACGACCGTGACGAGCCCCAGAACGGCGACGTGGCGGCGAATCCTCGCCACATCCCTGCTGATGGCCTGGGTAGCCAGGAAGTAGAGCGCGAATGCACCCGCACAGAAGTAAAGCACCCCCAGGAGATTTCGCCATACGCCGGGGTTCAGGAACGCCCCGAGGATAGCCCACAGGACGAACGCGCCAATATACTTGTCGGCAGGGGTCCGCCGAAACGCGAGGCCGCGATGGAACACGTTCCGAATCAGCCAGACAACAGCAACGAACCCAATGAGTAGAAAGACCGGGTTGACACCACCCGCAAGTGCCCTAGACAGCCGCGGCATGAAGGCCGTCGGCACGAACATCGCGAAGGTCAACAAAAAAACAAGGACGCCCAGCGTCGTCACCATGCGGCGCGCCAGGATGAGCAAGGTCGCCGCGATCAGCTTTAGATCCAGCAGGACCGATCGATGCCGGATGTAGAGCAGTTCATACCGCAGCTTGTCGCGCGGGTCGATATAGTATCCGCCCCTGATCTGCGCGAGCCCGGTGATGCCCGGATTCACCAGAAACCGCCGCTCGTAACCGGGAATCCGTTGCCGAAGTTCCGCCAGGAAAACGTCGCGGGCTGGCCGGGGCCCGACGAGGTTCATAGACCCGTGAAGGACGTTCAGCAACTGCGGCAACTCATCGAGCTTGCGTCGCCTCAAGTGGCGCCCCAAAGGTGTGATGGCCGGGCTGTTGCCGTGGACGAGGCGTGCCCCTAGCCTCTGTTCGGTGCCGGGCACCATCGTCCGAAACTTCAGGATCGAAAAGGTCCGGCCTCCTCGACCGATCCGGCGGCCCCGGTAAAGGACCCCGGCACGCGGATCCGACAATTTGATCAGGAGCGCGATCGCGAGCATCAACGGGCCCAGCGCGACCAGGGTCATGAGGGCGACCGCGACATTGATGACCCGGTTCACCGCCTCGTAGACGGGCTTCTCTCGGTAGCGGAACGGCGACTGCTGCACAGGCATGTGGTGGTCAGCGGTGTTGGTGCTCGCTCCACAGGCAGAACATCAGCAAGCCCCAGAGATTGCGGCTGTAATCCGCGCGGCCGCTCTGGTGACGACGGACGATGTCATCGACCACCGCTGGATCGAAGTAGTCCTGACGCCGCACCGCGGTCGGCGAGAGGTAATCGCTGACGAGATCCCGCAATTCTCCCCGCAGCCAGCGGGCGACGGGCACATTGAAACCGCGCTTACCTCTTTGGAGGATCTGGGGCGGCAACAGGCCCTCAAGCGCGCGTCTGAGAAGGTACTTCTTCGTCAGCCTGTGCAGCCGCAGATCGGGTGGCAGGGTGGCGACGAAGTCGGCAACGTAGTTATCGAGAAGCGGCACGCGAACCTCGAGCGAGTGCGCCATACTCATGCGATCGACCTTGACGAGAATGTCATCGGGCAGATAAATCCCGGCGTCCAGGTATTGCAGGCGATCGAGGAGCTCAGGTGCGGGACAGTCGCGAAGGCGCTTCGCAAAGGCGTCAAACGAATCCCTGTTTGGTTGCTGGAATCCCTGCCGGTAGAGCTGCCGCTTCGCCTCCTCGCTGAAGATCATTTTCCATGAAAAGTGGGCTCGCTCGGGAGACTGCCCGGCGCAGTCGACGAATCGCTTCGCCCGGTAATCGAAACTGACTTTCGCATCGGACACAGGCAGCGAATGCACCAAGGGAGCGACCACTCGCTCGCGGAAGACTCGAGGCAGCCGCCGATAGATAGCGGTCAATCGAGTGGCGATGTACGTGTCGTAGCCCGCAAACATCTCGTCTCCGCCGTCGCCGCCGAGGGCCACGGTGACACCGGACCGGGCAAGCTTCGACACGTAGTAGGTCGGGATCGCTGATGAATCCGCAAAGGGTTCGTCGAAGCTGCGGACGAGCGCGGGTAAGATGTCCCGGACCTTCGGTCGCACCACCAACTCGGTATGGTCAGTACCGAAACGCGACGCGACCAGTCGCGCCGCCGGGAGCTCACTGAAGGTGCGTTCCTCGAAGCCAATGGAAAAGGTGCGAAGCGGGTGTTCCGACACTTCGCTCATCAGCGCCACCAACGTGCTCGAATCCAGGCCACCGCTTAGAAACACGCCAAGCGGCACGTCGCTAACCATTTGGGCGCCCACCGCCAAGCGGAGGCGGCGGAGGAGCTCCTGTGTTGCGTCTTCGAGGCCGATCCGGTGCCGAGTCATCGGTCGCCCGATCGGCCAGGTCCAGTACGGCTCGATCCGAATGCCGGTGCGGTCGGCGAGTAAGATGTGCCCAGGCTGCAGTTTCTGAATGTCGCGGTAGATCGTGCGGGGACCCGGAATGTAGTTCAGTGAGAGATAGTCGTGTAGGGCTTCGAGATCGATTTCCGGCCGTGGCATCAGCTCCAGAAGGGCCTTGATCTCCGAGCCGAAGAGAAGCCGTCGCCCATCCCAAGCATAGAACAGCGGCTTGATTCCGAATCGAGCCCGAGCGAGAAGCAGACGCTGCGACCGCTCGTCCCAGAGGGCGAAGGCAAACATCCCATTGAGCGAACGGACGCAGGCCTCGCCAGCATCTTCATAGAGATGGACGATCGTCTCGGTGTCGCTCTTCGTCGAAAATCGGTGTCCTCGTGCCTCGAGCTCGGATCGAAGCTCCCGGTAGTTGTAGATCTCGCCATTGAAAACTATCCAGACCGAGTTGTCCTCATTCGTGAGCGGCTGGGCACCCGTTATCAGGTCGATGATACTTAGTCGCCTGTGACCAAGCCCGACGCGGCCGCCCCATTCTGGAGTTTCCGAACCGTGCGGGTCGCCGGAGATCACTGCCCGACGCCCGCCGCCCTGCAGGTAGATGCCCTGGCCGTCAGGACCGCGGTGGCCAAGGACCTTGCACATTCGTGTCAAGGACTCGAGGCGGACTGCAGCCTCCGTTTCATCTCTGAACCAGTCGCCGCAGATCCCACACACGACGGCGCGCCTTTCAGACCCGACCTGCCGTCCCAGCCTGCCGCGGCGCGCTGGTCCAGACCGATGAGGAGACAATCAGAACACTCAAGCCTACGAGAGCCAGCCAGAGTGCGAGCGCGCCGAGAAATGCGGCCAGGGTTGGCATGAGAAGGATCAAGACCGTTCGCTTGATCGCCGGAGCGGTGCAAAGGACGTCGGCTAGTACGAAATGCAAGAGCGTCGCCACCGATACGATCCAGAAAAGATCCAGACTGACAGAGGCACTGCCCGGCCGAGTCCCGATCTGTACCGCGGCGAACGAGCTCGACGTGACGACCCACATCATAAGGACGGCCACATCTACGGGACCTCGCTCGAGACCGAACGACCGGAGTCGGAGACGTCGAATCGTCCACACGGCGGCCGAAGCCAGTGCGAGGATCGTGCCCCACTCTCTGAGCGTCCAGCCATAGAGAACGACATGACCGCCAGCAGAGGACGCGATGACGTCAAGATCAAGGAGAATCACGAGAAGCAGCGCCACGCGTCGCCGACTGCTACGCGTCACAGCCCTGACTGACACAAGATAGATGGCGCTTGTCCCGATGGCGAGAAAGACGAGGAGAACATTTAGTGGGTGCGGTGGGCTGGCGAAAACCGAGAGCCCGAGCAAACTGACCCCCAGGACCAATTGCAGCCCGTTGAGCCAATCGAGGCCGGTCCGCTTCAGGCCCTCACCGGCAACCGCAGCATCGGGCACAGTAGAGGCGTCAGGTTCGGCAGACCGACGCCAGGGCTGTGAAGTTGTCGTTTCGTTCGGTTCGACGGTTGGTGTTGCCATTATCGTACCTCGATCGGTAGGACACGCACGCCAAACGTATCGGGGTGCGGCTACCGCGATAGCGAGCGAAGCACCGCCGACACGAGTTCGTTCATCGGGACAAAGCGAAAGTCCTCGAGGAGACGCCTGAGCTTTTTCTCGGTCTCCTTCAGGTTGACGTAGTGCTGGAAGCGGTGGCTCCATCGAACGGGCAGTACGGGCTGCCCAGGGTCCAACTCCCACGGATGAAGATACGCAATGCCCGGCACCCCCGCTCGATTCAATCGCTGCAGCCCCCAGCGAACGAGCCGATAGGGACAGAGGCGGAAGTACCCTCCGCCACTAAATGGAACGTTTCGACGGGCGACTCGGAACGTCGATGGCGGAAGCTCGACAAGCGAACGTCCGTCGGAGTAGCGTAGAATCCATGGGCTCCGCGGCGCATCCGAAATGCCTCCGTACGAGCGACGCGCCGGTAAGATGCTCGAGTCGTACTCCAGGCCATGCTCGATGAGAATCCGTAACGCCCATGTGGATTCGTGCGTGATCGAAAACGATGGCGCACGATATCCCGTGACCTGTTGCGCGGTAATCGATCTCAAGACATCGAGGGATCGCTTGAGGTCCTCGGCGAAGGTTTTGGGTGTCTGGCGGTTGACCGGGCGGTGCCAGAAGCCGTGGCTGCCGATCTCGTGCCCGCGCTGCTGAATCGCCTCCACGAGGCGTGGCAGTCGCTCCGCGTTATATGCGAGGACGAAGAACGTAGCACGTGTCCGATACTCGTCCAGAATGTCCAAAAGTCGCGCCGTCACCGACGCGAGGCGGCTTGGCTGGGCCGACCATTGCGAGGGGGGAAGCAGTTCATCGAAATACAGCACCTGGTACCAATCCTCGAGATCGAACGAGAGGGCATTCAGGGGCCGCGGATCGGGCGGCGTGCGGAGCATCTCAGCCCCCTCCCAGACTGTCGAAGACCGGCGCCCCGGCGACATCAATCGATATATCCGAGCGCTCGTAGCCGCGCTTGAACTTCGTCCATGCCGACAGTCGAGTCGTCGGGAGGCTGCCCCTCTCGCCGTCCGAGTACCTCGTCGTAGGAGTCAATGTACGTCACGGGAGTCCGCCGCAGGAACTCCGGCTCCATCGCGTCGATCAGCACGTGGCCGTCCATGTCGCGCCCCACTGCGCGTCCCAGCAACGCCAGGACTGTCGGCGTCACGTCCAACAGGCTCGCGCCGTCAATCTCGTAGTTTCGCCGAACGCCCGGCCCACAGACCAGCAGGATGCCGTGCATCGAGTGGTTGCCCGAAATGGTCGGAGTGAGGTTGAGAAGTTCACCGGCGGGAAATGTTCGGCCATCCCGGAACTGGATCCGCGCGCCATCCATCGACTGTTTCAGGTAGACCACCTTGACCGACATCTCGTCGCTGCCGCTCACCTCGACTTCGAAGAGCGGAGCCGAGGACCCCACCAAAGTCGCCCCTCGCACTCGCTCGGCGATCTCGTCGATGGTCTCGGCTAGCGTGGCCGCCGGTCGGAGACGGAGATAGGTGCGGGACCCGATCCGGAACGCGCTCATCGCGCGGCTGAGACCGAGAATCCTGACGAGGTCGTCGCCTCGGACGTCGGCCCAGCGGTACTCCTCCAAGACGTTGGCCTCGCCGCCATGATCCGATGCGACCACGACAAAAGTTTCCGGACCGGCCAGTCGGAGCAAGCGGCCCAGCGCGCGGTCGATCGCGTCATAGGTCCGGGGAATGGCCGGTCCGTAACGCCGGACCTCGGCTGGAGAGACATCGTTGAACTTCTCGGGCTCCATGAATTTCCAGTACTGATGGTGGACGGCGTCGGGTAGTCCCGAGTAGAACGTTGCGTAATATGGCTGATGCCGGCGAACAAGTCGGACGAACACGTCTGTATGAATGGCCAACTCGACCAAACGCTGTGGGGCGTACACGTCGAGCCTGCTTCGTCTGCCGATTCGCTCGCGGATGGCTTCTCGGCCTGCGCGCAAGGCGCTCTTCAGTCGCATCCCATGCCTCGCCGCAAGCGCTCCGTTTCGCAGCAGCGATCGCCAGTCTCTCGCCTGGCTCATTCGGTTGATAAAGCCGAGCTCAGCCGGGTAAGTATCCGGCGTTCGTGCACACCAGTCCGGGACGATGAAACCCTTGGTTTGGCGGGGCGGCCAGGTGATCAAGTACCGGAACAACCCGATGGGTAAACCATCGTGCTCGAAGATCTCCCACAGCCGGGTGCACTGGACGGACTGGGCGGTGTCGAAGAAATCCTTCACCCCGTGCTTCGCCGGCATTTTTCCACTGGCCATCGAAGTCCACAGAATCGGCGAGGCCAGAGCAACACCCTCGAGCGAACGCAGGGGTCCGTAACTGCCCGCACGCATCAGGGCGGCAAAGTTCGGTAAGCTACCTGCCTGCAGCAGTGGACGAATGACGTTCCACTCTGCACCGTCGAACAGGATCATCAGTACTTTGGTGGAAATCACCGACCCTCCCCCGGCTGGTTGGACGTTGACGCGTTGATATCTCTGACGGTGCTCCGCCGCGATTCGGGGGCCGCCGGAATCGTGTGGGAACGCCGGAACACGTGCTTTACGACCGACGGACGCCATCCTTCTAACAAGAGCAAAGGACCGAGGGCCAACCCGGGAATCGGATCGCTGGGATCCCAAATGTCGCCCCGGGTCCGCGGATCCCCCAAGCGAAAGAAGCTCGGGCGCAGTCGGAATCGATCAGGATTCGTCAAGAAGTGGAGCGCATCAGCAAGCAACAGCCGGCCCCGGACACCCGCGCGGTAATTGAACACCGGGGCGACATCACCGTCCACGGCCAAGCGATACCAGAGGGCGGGAAAGTCCACGCCGGAGGCGATCGCCAGGTTCAGCGATCCCCAGAGCTTCGGGTTGATCTCCATGAGCTTTGGCACGCCATCGCGCGGGTCGACCTTGAACTCGACCATCGCCACGCCGTACCAGCGCAGCGCCTGCAACAGGCGCACCGCCAGCTCGGCGGCCTCGGGCCGAATCACACTCTCACGCAGCGTACTGGGTCCTCCGCCGACAGGGTACTCACGAAGTCGTTTGTGGACGAAGAGCGCCCGAGGTACGGCGTCGCGGTTGAACAACGCCGACACACCCAACGCTTCGCCCCCGGGCGGAATGTATTCCTGGACGAGCGGAAAGGGCTGCTTCTGGTGGATACGAGTCCAGGCGGCGGTCAGCTCATCGGCATTGGAGACGCGCGTGACCGCGCGGGACCCAGATCCGATACGTGGCTTGACGATCAGCGGAAAGCGCGCCCGGCGCCCGAGAGCCACCACATCCTGCCGCGTCTCGAGAAAATGAGTTTCGGGGCACGGAATCTTTGCCGCGAGGGCAGCGCGGAACGTCTTGGCCTTGTCATGGGCGTCTTCAAAGACGGAAAGCTCCGCGACCGGAATCTTGGTCAATGTTTCGAGTTCGTCGCGGTGCCGGGCGAACAGGTGAAACGTGTGCTGATCGACCGGCATCGCTACGTCGTATTGCTCGCGGTGCAGCCGCTTCCGAAGCCAGGCGATAAAGCGATCCGAATCGCGCTCGGGTGACGGGTAGGCGACCGCTCGATGGCAGTGCCGGGACAGGGCCGCAAGCGAGATGCGCCGCTCCTCGCCGACTGTCACATCGAGCCCCTGTCGGCCGAGCGAGCGGACGGCGGCGAGGCACGTTCTAGCCGTTCCGTTCGTGATGAACACGCGCCCTGTCGGCATCAGCGGATTCCGCGCAATCTCTTTCGAAGCTTGGTCAGTGCCCTTACCGTGAGCGATGTGCGACGACAACGAAGACGCGCCGCGTGTAAGCTGGTCAAAAACTCTCCCGGTGTGGAGAATGGCGCCAATTCAACCCACGACCGCCCCACTTCTCCAGCCACGTGGGCATCACTTGCCGCCACACGGAGCCGATCCGTGCTTCGGGCAAACGCAAGTGCGCGCGAATTCGATTCCTCGAACAGGTTCCGCGCGTTGAAGACTTCCACGATGTCGAATTGAGCGGCCAGCGCGTGGAGCTCTCCCTCGGTGAACCTTGCCGAGCGGATCCGGTCGAAGGGGTGAGGCAAGTAGACGATACCACCCTGCTCTCGAATGCGAAGAACGGTCTCGCCAATCGACAGACCCGGCGGGATCAAGTTCGTGAGGAAAAGGCCGATCAGATGGCCCGAGCGCGTAGTGACCTCTTCGCCGACGACGACAGTCAAGGGCAGCGTTTTTTGGCAAACCAGCGCCCCCTCGATGCAGTCGTGGTCGGTGATGGCGAGCGCTGTGATACCCCGGCGCTGGCACACTCGCTCGATCTGCTTTGGCGTCGAGAACCCGTCGTAGGAGTATGCCGTGTGCACGTGAAGGTCCATCCGCTCGACCACGGACTTCACTATCAGCCCACTTCCGGCTGGCCGGTCTCCCGCGCGTTGCGTTCGGCCCGGATCGACGAAGCGCCCGTTCTCGGGCGGTGCTGCTTTTTGTCCTCGTACAGGCTCTGGTAAAGCGCGGAGTATCGCATGACCGAATCTTCGAGGGAGAAGCGCTCTTCGACTCGTCGCCGCCCCGCCTGCCCCATCTTCCGGGCCGTAATCGGGTCTTTGAGTAGCGCTTCGAGGTGCATGGCCTGCTGCTCGACATCCCCGGGAGCGGCAAGCCATCCAGTCTGCCCGTGTTGGATGACTTCAGGCACACCGTTGACGGCTGTCGCAACGACTGGCCTGGCAGCCGCCATCGCTTCAAGAACGGAGAACGGGGCGCCCTCCCACAGTGAGGTCAGCACAAAAACATCGAGCGCTGCCAGGATCATTGGAATGTCGTCGCGCATGCCGAGGAACCGCACGCGACCGGCCAGACTGAGGTCGGCCGCCAGTAGCTCCAGGCCTTCCCGAAGCGGGCCGTCACCCGCAACGACGAAGGTAACGTCGGGCATCGTCCGCACTATCCGGGCGGCCAGGCGGAGGAAATCCGCCGGCGCCTTTTGTGGAGACAGGCGTCCCACCATCCCGACGACCGGAGCATCCGCCGCCAGGCCGAGTGCTTGACGGGAACTGGTCCGATCCTGAAGTGGTCGGCTGACGTCGACGCCGTTGGGTATTGTTGTGATGCGATGAGCCGGTATGACTCCAGCGGCCACGACGGCACGCCGGTCCTCGTCCGATACGGATATGACCATGTCGGTGGCCCACCGACTGAGTATCTTCTCCAAGAGGATGAGGGTACGCCGTAACGGGAACTTCATGAATTCGTGGAATGGAAAGCCGCCCGCCCGATAAATAATGACCGGCACTCCCGCAAGGCGGGCGGCGAGTCGTCCGTAGAGACCCGCTTTTGCTGCCGACAGCTGGACCACGTCAAACCGTTCGCGCCGAAGCAACCGAAGCAGGCGGCTGAAGAATGCGACGTCTTCGCCAGGACTGAAGCCATAGGCGATCGGAATCGGAAAGACTGTTGCCCACGGCGAGTACCGAGCGATCAACCCCGATTCTTCGTTACAGACGACCGCCGGGCGGTAGCCCAGGCGGCTGAGACGCTGGCCCACTGTCCCGATGTGGGTTTGTGCGCCTCCGACGCCGGGCACGCCCAGGACGTAAAGAACTCTCAGTTTGTGCAACGGCTTGGCTTGGCTGACTGGCGTGTCGTGGCTACCGCTTTCGACCGCGCAGAAACAGGACATTGTCGATTGTTCGAAGCTCGATATCGCTGAAGTGGTCGCGGCAAAGCCTGTGGAGCGAGGCTCGGTCGAAATGGTGCATGTGAAACTCGTCTTCGGTCCCGGTGAACACCGAGCGCACCCCCCGTACGAGCCCGTCGAAGTTACCGTGCCTCAGCTTTCGGAAAGCGATTCGGAGATAAAGGAGCCATCGCATTCGGCGAGTACCCTCGAAGTCCACTTTCGTAACGATTCCGAGTGTCCCGCCAGGCCGCAGCACCCGCTGACATTCGCGGATGGTCATCTCCGGATCGGCCACATGATCGAGAGTTGCGATGCAAATTACAGCGTCGAAGACGGCCGGTCTCCAGGGCAAGAATTCGCCGACGGCGCGAACGAACGGAAAGGAACCCGCCGGAGCGAGTTCTAGTGGGTCGATGCCGACATAACGCGCGCCTGTCGGGACGAACTGCCGATTGAAGCCGGTGCCACACCCGAGATCGAGAATCCGACCCGACGGCGCGCAGAAGTCAAAGAAGCGTGACTTCAAACGCATACCTTCTCGTTCTTCGGTTGCGAGGCCCGTCCGCCCGAAGGCGTCGAAGAGTTGTAGCTTCGCGCGCCACGATTGCCACAGCGCCGAGTCCATGCCTACGCTCTCCCAGCGGGAGTCGGAGCCATCGGGACCTTGACGGGGCCCCGACCAGTGAGCAGGGTGTCGATGACCGCCTCCACGCCTCGAACCGAGGATTCGAGCGAGAAGTTCTTCTCGACGCGCTCCCTGCCCAGCCGGCCCATCGAGCGCGCTCGTTCTGGATCGTCGAGAATTGCGGCGATGGCCGTCGCCAGAGCGTCGGGATCCCCTGCCGGTACGAGTAGCCCCGTCTGGCCGTCCACAACCAACTCGGATGTGCCGCCAACATTCGTCGCCACAACGGGCAAGCCCAAAGCCATCGCCTCGAGGACGGCTCGCGGAAGGCCCTCGTTGAACGAGGGCAGCACGAGGAGGTCCAACTGGCAAAGGATCGACGCAACGTCGGACCTCCACCCGGTAAAGGTGACATGCTCGTCCAGCTTCTCGGCGCTCACATATTTCCGCAGTCGCTCAGCGTAAGCGTCGCCGTCCGGACCATCGGTGCCGCCCACCATCACGAGCTTGGTGCTAGGGCGGCGACACAGGACCTGTGTAAATGCACGAAGGAGGTCGAGTTGGCCCTTCCGGGGTGTAAGGGTGCCGACGCTGCCGACTGTTTGCCACCCGGCCTCGAGCGCGAGCGACTCGCCGAAACGAGCACCCTTCGACTGAAACGCCGTGACATCAACGCCGTTGTGGACCGTGACGAATTTTCGCGAGTCGCTGATATCGCTCGGGAACTCCTGACGAAGGTAGTCGGAGACCACTATGATTCGATCGGCGAGCTTTAAGGCGAGGCGATTCCACCAGCCGAGATCGAGATTCAGTCGCAGGTGCCAGATCAGGGGAATCCGCGCGAGCCTGGCGGCCAACCCGAGGGTCAACAGGGAGCGGATCGAGTTACAGTGACCGACCTCGACCGCCTCAGCCCTCATGAGGCGTACTATGCGCCGGCTATACGCAAGATACGACAGGAGCCGACAGGCCTTTGTCCAGAGATTTCCGTGCACAACGCTCCCGCCATACTCACGAAGTCGCTCGGGCGGCGGAACGATGACCGTGCGCACTCCGGCCGCGGCCAGCCGCTGCGTCAGCGGACCTTCTGTTGGGCCCGCAAAAACAGGGCGAAAGCGGCTCCGGTCCAAATGTTCCACCAAGAGACATAAGCTCTGCTGAGACCCGTAGAAGTAACCCGAATGGCTTTCGAAAAAGAGCACCGTTCGGGGCACAGCGGCAGGGCTCACGGACTCTTTCGCAGAACGCTCGCATGCGTGCTCGTCGGGCGGCCCAGCCCGCCTCCGATGGACGCTGCGAAGGAGAAGGTTAACGCCAAGAGAAGCCAGAACACGTGAGCGAGGACAGGCCAGATCAGAATGCTGCCATCGAAGCCGCCAGCCAGGAGGATGGACAACGTTGCCGTCCCCAGGCCTATCAGCAGATCGCGATCCTCCAAGCGATCGCTACGGCGAACTGTGGCGAATGCCCGGCCGAGCACGTACGTGACTAAAGCCACAAAAAGCAGCAGCGCAGGGACGCCGAGATTCACGGCAAAATCTAGGAAGATATTGTGAGCGTGGTGTGATCCCGTCGCCTGCTCCACCGCGAGACTGTTCAAGCCGTAGCCCGTTAACGGCTGATTCGCAATCAGCCCGATCACTTGAGGCCAGAGAATCAGACGGTTCGACGCTGAAGGATCATTGGTGTATTCCAGGATGGATTTGAGGCGCTCAAGCATCTCCGGTGGCGCCACCAACAGTCCGGGAAGCAGTACCAGACCCACCAGCATCGCAGGGACCCACATCCGCATCAACACTACCTGCAGCATCACCGCAACGATGACCGCGATCCACGCGCCGCGAGTGTAGGTCAGCACGAGTCCTAAACCTGAAACGGCCAGCGCGGCTAGACGCCCTCCGGCGGCCGTCAAGGATCTGGCCGACAGTACTAAGCTCATCGCGAGCGGTATGACCGCACCGAGGAAAGCAGCCTCTATGTTCGAGCCTTCCCACGATGCTTCCAGGCGCTTCAGCCTCGAGCCTTCCCATGATGGGTCCAGGCGGTTCAGTTCGTGCGGCTGTGCGGCTCTGGTCCCAGTTTCGATGATGCTGATGCCCGCGACCAGCGCCCCGATGCCGACGAGGGCGAAGGCCACCCATCTGACCTCGGTCCGTCGCCACGATAGACTGGTGATGACTACGAACAGAAGTAGCGGCTCGAAAAATGCTCGGATTCCGTTCTTCAGGGCCGAGATGCGATCGGGCGCGAGCCAGATCCCGACCAGGCCCAAACAGAAAAGCAGACCGAGTCCCGTTTTCATGAATCCCGGCAACGCCAGCCGCTTAGTCGCGAGCATATGGGGAAACCACGTCATAAACAGCAGAAACACCCAAGGCTCGTACAGTTGTAGGCCGAACGTTTGCTCGCGGCCTTCCCACAAGTTTCCAAGTTGCAACCGAGGAGCGAGGAATATCAGCGGGTACAAGACGATCCAAAACTTGACGTTGTCGCCTCCGACCAGTAGCAACATGACCGCCACGAGTGCGCCGGCCAGGACCCAATCGACGGCGCCGCCAGTGCCGGTCACGGCGAAGGTAATGCTGAGCACTAGACCGAATAGCCACGACAAGAGGACTCCGGGGGAGCGAAGGACAAAACGTGCACGCCGAGCGCAACCCGCCCACTCCTCTTCGCCGGCCGACGGAACAACGTAGGGCAACGCTGATCTCAGGCGCCAGCGATAGCGGGCGCCGGCCGCAGACGAACCACCAGGTGAAGGGCCTCGAGCCCTAGCGCACGGCGAAGCGTCCGAGACGGAATGCGGATCACGTCCCGATTACACCAGACGAAATGGAGCGAGCTCGAGTCGCCCGGTGCGGTAGTCGCCGTACTCCAGCAGGGCCTGGACCGCGAAGGCCGTCACCCACACGTTGAGGTGCGGAATCACTTTCCCGTCGCTGCTGCATCCGAAGTAGAAGCCACCGTCGACCTTGGGGTCGCCGT
>Ga0126369_10001453_pt1 | contig 16383 bp, 9 predicted proteins | sample PanSoiMetaPlot_1_FD_109646 | JGI IMG/M metagenome (GOLD analysis project Ga0126369, IMG submission 109646) | Tropical forest soil microbial communities from Panama - MetaG Plot_1 | ecosystem: Environmental > Terrestrial > Soil > Tropical forest > Bulk soil | place: Panama | collected 2016-02-17 | reverse complement strand
GATGGGTTCTAAAAAGCGGCCGTATTTTGCCAGAGTGGCGCGATCGTTGGCAGCTATCGCCGCTACGACAGCTTGTTGGCTTCCAGGAGTGACCAGTTCGAGGCGGCCAACAAAAACGCGTAAAGTGGCGGCGGGAGACGGAGAGATTTGAAGAGGAAGCACCGAATCCACAAAAGAGCGCGGCAGGAGATAGATCACGCGCGAACCTTCCTCAAACCAGGAGTCTTTCCAAGTTTCAAGCATGGCATGAGCTTCGTCTGGGTACAGTCCCTGGGAAACGAGGATGCCCGCCAGATCGCTGAACAGAGCAGGAAGAGAACCGTCGAGCGAGGAAGGCATGGTCAGCGATGCCTGATCAGAGAGCGGACCGAGAATGCGATAGGCAAAACGCGAGCCGCGGCGTTCAAACAGGAGGACGCTTGGGAGGTCTTCGGATCCTTGGTTCTGGAGAAGAACGGTACCATCACCGGACACCGTTGCCGTGAGCGGCGGCGAGAATGTGGAGACACCGCGATAGAACAGGAAGCGCTCGCGTTGCGGGCCGGCGGTGGTCTCAACCGTGAGTGGGGAAGATGAGGTATTGCGGGCAGCGTAGTAGTGATTGTCCGATCGATCGGTGGGGAAATCGTCGGCGGTTCCCGGCTGGATGTGAACCAGGTCCCAATGGATGCCGCCATGGATACGTGGGTCATAAAGAGTCACCGCTTTGTTTTCGTTCACCGAAGACACGGAAACGGCACGGGGATACCACTCCGTAATGAGACCCTTCGCAAGGGAGACGTGGACGGAAACCGAGGTTTCCCGCGGTGAATAAAAGTAGAGAACAGGAGTTTCCAAGCGAACCGTGCCGCGGAGCCCGCCCTTGAAATGCGGGTCAACCAGATGTTCGACGAAGGAGGGGAGATCGGTGGAACCGGTTAAAGGGAGCCAATCCATAGCGCGCCCGTCGGGTCCGGAGATCGATGTAAAGGTGCCCCACTCGTGGACCGTGAGCAAATTTTCCTCGACCGGTGTGGCCGTCGCCCGGTGGCGGGAGAAAGCGGGTACGAACAAGGACACGACGGCGACAAAACAGAAGGTAGGAAAAGCGCGACGCAAGTGGGCAGTGGGAAGTAGGGAATTGCCGTCTTTCATGGCCGGGCCGCCTTTCTGTTTCGTCAGTAAGTTTGCCTTCGGAGAAAAGACGGAGGAATGGGAAGAGTGTTAACTGAGGCAATTGGGACTGAGAACAGATTCGAACAGGAGGCCGTTTCTTTCGAACGGGACTACATCTGCTTCTTTGGAAGCGGTTGTTGAGAAGCGGGCATGGCCTGCGGGCCGGAGAGTTGTTCCCAGAAGCGCCAGACCGAGATGTCACCCAGGTCAAGCGCGTTCCAGTACAAATCCATCATGTGAGGGTCGAGCCGCAAAACACCTTCCCGCGTGACGCCAAGGGGCGGCGGAATGAGAGCCGAGAGGCGAGCGTAGACCTGCTCGCGCTGCGGGGCGGAGGTGCGAGAGAGAAGATGCCAGAGCGTGAGCGCATCGCGAGGACGTGCTTCCTGTAGGATTGTCTCGAGTTGGCGTGAAGGAATATCGCCGGACGGCGCGGCACGATCGAATTGTTCCACGGCATCGCGGAAATTCCCGGAGGCGTCTTCGAAGAAGGGAGTGCCCGGCCCAATTTCTGGCCGCATGGTGCAGATGGCACCTTCAGGAATGAACGAGTCGCGGCCATTGAGATGGAATCCGACCCAACCCAGGGTGGTGCGGAGCGTGCCTGAGCCGTCCGGGGCGACTTGCAGTGTGTAACGACAGCCAAGATCCACGGCGCTAGCGGAAGGGGTGTCCACGACGAATTGCGCAGGCGGGGCCCAGATGGCGGCGTGAATTGTGCCGACTTCGAGCTGAATGCGTTTGAAGTTCGGAGAGGACTGTAGCAGGTGAACGCGGGAACCAGGGTCGACATCGATCTGGCCGAGGAACGGCTCGGTGATGGAGGCGCGCGAGGTGGAATTTGTCGTGAGTGTGTCACCGACACGAAACTTAACTGTTGGGGCGCCCTCCGAAATCGTTCGTGAACCAATCTGCGGAGCCCCTTCTAGGCTGACGACATTCCAGCCGAGACCGGGATCAGCCTGACGGGCGCGATGTACCAACAAGTAGGCTGCTAGGCTCACGGTGAGGAGAACCGCCGCTGCGGCGAGACGCGGAATCCAGCGGAGGCTTTTCGGGCGTGGCGCGAGGGAAAGTGCGGAGTTTTCGGCGGGAAGGACGAGCGGGCGATGCCTATATCGGAAGTCCGCGAGAACAGACTCAATCCGCTCAATCGCGGGGTCTCGCGAACCAGAGCCATCCCATAGATAATCTTCACTTCCGGCAGACCTGTTTTTCAGATCGTCTTTGTTCGATGGTGTGGTCATAGGTTACCGCCGGCCGATAAAGGCTTTGGGCCGAGAATTTCACGAAGCTGTTGCATGCCCCGATGCAGGTTGACGCGTACCGAACCGTGTGTGAGTCCGGTGCGCTCGGCGATTTCCGGGCCAGTGAGGCCTTCCACAAGACGCAAGATCAGGGTCTCGCGGTAAGCGTCAGGCAGGGAGCGGATGGCCTCGAGAACGGCTTGTGCTTCGGTTTTGGACGGCGAAGAATGCGAGGCGCCTTGAGAGTGTTGACCAGCGTCCGGGCCGATGGCTTCCTCGTTGAGTTCAACCTCTTGCCGTCTGGAATGGCGATAGTAGTCATTTGCAGCATTGCGTGCGATAGCCGCTAGCCAAGCCGGAAAGCGGGACGCGTCCCGCAACGTTGCCATCCGGGGAAGAGCTTGCAGAAAGACATCCTGGAGGAGATCCTCGGCGACGGAAAAGGGAACGCGCGCGAGGAGAATGCCATGGACCATGCGAGCATACCGGTCATAGAGAAGACCGAAGGCATGCCGGTCACCACGCTGGGCGGCGCGGACCAAGTCGTCGTCCGGATCGCCGCACTCGACGCGCGGGTTCATGACTGCCAGACCTGAGCGGACCGGGCGAAGCTCGAACAGTGCAGCCACGATGGATCCATCGAAACGCGACTTTGTCTCAGAAGCTAGACGCGAATGGCGGGGCGAGTGTTAACAATACTGCAGAAAGAACGCATTTGCAGCCGGATTGCTGCTAGCCCAGGGCTGGAAACCTCCAAGGACCTGTTAGAGTGGACCACATGAAGGACGTCAGACCATTTGAGGCGCACGGGTGGTTACGGAATCCGCATTTGCAGACGATTGCGGGGAGCTTCTTGCGGAGGGCGTTTCGGCTGCCTAGAGGCCAGGAACGGTTGTTTCGGGTAGAGGAGGAATCACAGTTGAAAGGCATTTGCCATTGGCAGCAAAGCAGGCCGAAGGATAGGCCGGTGCTGGTGATAGTGCACGGGTTGGAGGGATCGTGCGAGTCGAAATACATGCTGGGGATTGCCGAGAAGGCCTGGGTGCGCGGCTGGCATGCGGTACGGCTGAATCAGAGGAATTGCGGGGGGACGGAGCGGTTGACGCCGACGCTTTACAACAGCGGGATGAGCGGAGATTACCGGGCGGTATTGCTCGAGTTGATTGCCGAGGGATTTGAGCAGATCTACTTTGCGGGATATTCGATGGGCGGGAATCTGGTGACGAAGATGGCCGGTGAGTGGGGTGCGGCGCCGCCGAAGGAATTGCGGGGAGTTTGTGCTGTTTGTCCGGCGCTGGATTTGTCGGCTTGCGCGGACGCCTTGGAGGAGGCGGAAAATTTCCTGTACCAGCGGCATTTTGTGAATGGTTTGATGGAGCGGTACAAGCGGAAGGCGGACTTGTTTCCCGAGCGGTACTCGAAGAATGGATTTGGAAGAGTCGGGACGGTGCGGGAGTTCGATGATGCGATTACGGCGCCGCATTTTGGATTCAAGGATGCGGAACAGTATTACGAGTATGCAGGGGCCAAGAAGGTGATTGGGGATGTAAGCGTGCCGATGCTGGTGATTACGGCGAAGGATGATCCGTTTGTACCATTTGCGGCGCTGGTGCGGGCGGGGGTGGAAAAAAATCCTCTGGTGAAGTTTGTGGCGGCCGAGGAGGGTGGGCATTGCGGATTCATTTCGAGATGGGAAGGAGCGGAGAGGTTTTGGGCAGAGCAGAGGGTCGTCGAATTCGTCGACGAGCGAAGTAAAGAGTAACGAACGGAAGGAAAAAAAGTTAGCGCGGGTGGACCAGCCGAAAAATCGAGCGAAGTTGACAGACAGACTAGCCGAAAGGCTTTTCGAGGGAGTGCTGGAAGCCAGGGGTGAGGAGCTGGGCGGGCCCATCGGCGACGATGGCCATGACTTCCTCGCAGCGGATGCCAAATTCACCGGGGACGTAGATGCCGGGCTCGTTCGAGAAGGTCATGCCGGCCTGTAGCACGGTCGTGCTGCCGTGGACAAGGTATGGATGTTCGTGAACATCGAGGCCGATGCCATGACCGAGACGGTGGGTGAAGAATTTGTAGCCGGGTCCGAAGCCTAAAGAGGTGACGGCGTTGCGCGCGGCGTCGTCCACCGATCCACAGAATCTGCCGGCGCGAGCGGCTTCGAGCGCGGCGTCCTGGGCTTTGCGGACAGCTTCGAAAGCCCGCTGAAGTTTTTCGGAGGGCTTGCCGAAGACGGCGGTGCGGGTGACGTCGGAGGAGTAGCCTTCGACGGTGCAGCCGTCGTCCATCAGGACGACATCGCCTTCTCTCAGTGTGCGAGGCTCTTTGCTTCCGTGAGGGAGCGCGGCGGAGGGACCGAACAGGACCATGGCCTCGCCGCGAAGCTGCATTTTGCCGTAGCACATGGCAACCAGACAGCTGACGGCTTTTTGGGTCATTCCTTCCTTGAGATTCTCGAAAACCAATTTGTAAACGGCGCAGGTGGCTTCGCAGGCAAGGCGCATGAGCTCGATTTCATGCGGCGATTTGACAGCGCGGCAGCCGACGGTGACAGGGTCGGCGGAAACAAGTTCGTAGCCAGGTGCCACGGCACGGAAATGATCGAAGAAGGTGAAGGGGAGCAGTTCCTCGACGCCGATACGGCCGGTGCGGAGACCACGATCGGCGAGACAAGTTGCCAGAAGTTGACTGGGATTTTCATATTCCTGCCACACCCGAATTTCAGCAGCATAAGGAAGCAGTTCGCGTAGGCGAGCTTCTTCGAAAGCAGGGCACACCAGAAGTGGCTGTCCGGTGCGTGGGATGACCAGGGCGAGGAGCCGTTCGCTGAGCCACCAGTGGACACTGGTGAAGTAGTAAAGCGATGTGCCGGGGCCAATGAGGATAGCGTTGAACCCGGGATTGAGCTGGGACATCAGCGATTGAGCGTGCAGCAGACGCGCGTGAAACTCGTCGGGAGCAATCGGCTTGACGCGATCGCCGAGAGGCTTGAGCGAGGAAAAGAAGTCCGGAGGGACTTGGATGGACGCGTTTTGTTCCTGCAGGCGGGGCGTAAGTGCGATGGCGGCGACAGCGGAATTCAGGAAGCTGCGGCGGGAGGTGATGGTCATCGAGTAAGAGAATGGAAGGAAAGAGGGAAGAAGTAAAGAAAAGAAGAAGAGAACCTAACACCGAAGCCGGAGAACGAAACCGTCCCCCTCAGACCAGAAGGCCTCGCTCGGGATGACACAGAAACTGCACCCTAAGCTCGGGCTCAACAGGGTGCGGCACGCACGTTTCAATCAATTTGTCGCAGCTATTGTTGGGGTGGTGGGTCGCTGCTGGCTGGGGCCGGCGTGGATTGCGAATCGTCCGCGGGTTGCGTTGCATCCGGCGCGGGCGTCGAATGCGGCCGCGAAGAGTTTTTCTTGGGCAGATAAGTTACCGTGACCGGATCTCGCAGCGTGAAATCGAGGCGGGTTTCCGCGGGGATTTTCACTTGCTCGCCGTGGGTCATCGCCTGAACAGCGGTCCCGCCTCCGGCGCCAACACCTGCTCCGATGGCTGCGCCTTTTCCTCCACCCGCGAGTCCGCCGATGAGCGCGCCAAGCGCGGCGCCTCCACCGATGACGGCCGCAGAGCGCTTGCCGCGCGAGCTGCCCTTTTCCTGGACGTCGCTGGTGGCGAGCTGGTAGGTCTTGCCCTGATAAGTGAAACTGTCGAGCGAAACGGTGAGCTCGCTGCGGCCCTTGAATTTTCCGGCGGAACTTGCATCAGTGAGTTTGAGGTAGACGTTGAGTCCCTTGGGAACGATGACTTGGTCCCCAACAACAATTGGGGCATCCAGCGAGCCACGGAAGAGCTGCCCGGCATGATTCACACTGGAATCGATCGAATCAATCGTCCGCACGGTAACGATCGAGCCGTCGGGAATGGTGACCGTGACGGGCTGCGGCGGCGGGGGCGGCGCAGGCACCGGAGCGGAGGGACGCGCTTCGGCGACTTTTTCCTTCGCGCCATCACTCAGTGGTCCTGGATCAGAGGTCGGTGCCGCCACGGAGGCGTCTTCGGAAGGCGACGGTGGAGGCACGGCAGAAGGTGCCGGCTTGCTCGTGGCTTTCGCGGGTTTTGCAGGACGTTTCGGCTCCGACACGGTCGCTGGAGTGGCCATGGTTGCCTGCGGTGGCTGAGACAAAGTGGTTTGATCCACGACGGTTTTCACGCCAGGAGTGGTCGAGGCGATGCGCTGCGCAACCAGACGTGCAGCGTCGTCGGGCACCTGACCAGAGAGCGTCACAATGCCATTCTTGACGGAGATATCGAGGGGTGAGGATTTCAGAAGAGGCTCGGAGTATAGCTTGGCTTTGATGCCAGTGCTGATGGTGTCGTCGGAGGGCTTGTTGTTGCAGGCGGAAAACCCCACAAGCGAGACAGCGAGTGCTGGGATGAGGAGTTTCGATCGAAGCAGCATAAGGCCTCTCTGATGATCTCGACGCATGGCGAAATGCGCTCGAGAAGTTTACCTGCGACGCTGTGCCGGGCGTCCGACGTTGGTTGGATGCGCGCCAATGCGGTCGCGATTTCTGAGAAATTCTGCGGGAACAAGGGTGGAAAAAGCAAATCTCGTTGCTTCCCACCTTGAGGCAAAGGAGAACAGCGAACCGCTGTAACTGGTTGGAAGGACAGGGCATGGAGAAAACCGTAGATTTGTACAGAAAACCATATCTCAAGGACCCTTCGGTTGTCTCGGAGCTTGTCAGGGCGATAAGTATTTGAAAATTAGGCGCTTAGATACGACACACGCTTGCTACAAAAAAACGCATTTGGAAATGCAAGTGCAGGAATTGGGATATTTGGTCTTGGTTGCGCCTGGTATCAGAAAAATTCGGAGTGCTTAGAATCCCGCCAATTCTAAGTCCAAGTGTAGTCTTCGCGCTACATCAGATGGGGGTTGCCCGCATGAGTCTGCATTGTTCTCTTTCCAGTATTGCTGCGAATTTGAAACCGAGAATGGTAGAGAGTGCCAGGACGGGTACGTACGTATTGTCGGTGCGAGGGTTGGTCGTAGCGATCTGCGTGGTTCTGCTTTTGGGCGGTGCCGGGAAAGTCTACGCGCAGCAGTTTTCGGGCGTGACGGGTGTCGTGAGCGACGTATCCGGTGGCGTGATCGTTGGCGCGAAAGTCACGCTCGACAACATGTCGGTGGGCTTCCACCAGGAGACGACGACCAATGACGTGGGGTCGTACCAATTCGTGAAGCTGAACCCGAGCGCCGGCTATCAACTCACGTTTTCGAAAGATGGGTTCCAGAAGCTGGTGATGGGAGACATTACGCTGGGCGCTTCGATCGTGGAAACCTATAACGTCACCCTGTCTGTCGGCAACGTGAGCCAGAGCATCGAGGTAAAGTCGGCGGGCGAGGCAACCCTGAACACCACCGACGCGACGGTCGGCAACGTGATCAGCACCAAAGCGGTGCAGGACTTGCCGATTCAGTTCCGGTTGAGCCCGGCGAACTTGCTTCAGTTGCAAGCAGGCGTGAATGACCAGGGAGCCATTACAGGTGCGCGCACCGACCAAGGGAATATCACCCTGGACGGTCTTGACGTGAACGATCAGGCGGGGGGATTTGCATTCACCACAAGCGTCGCGGTCTCGATTGATTCCCTGCAGGAAGTGCGAACGGTTACCGCAGGGGAAACGAGCGACTACGGTCGAAGCAGCGGCGGCGGAATCAACATGGTGACCAAGAGCGGTACGAACGAATGGCACGGGAATGCCCGAGAGTTTTATCGCACCACAGCCTTTGCAGCAAACGACTGGTTCAACAACCGGGCCGATGTTCCCCGCCCGAAGCTGGTGCGCAACCAGTTTGGAGCCAGTTTGGGTGGACCCATCAAGAAGGACAAGTTGTTCTTCTTTTTCGATTATGAAGGGGTTCGCCGGTCTTCGTCGCAGAACATAGAGCGCTCGGTGCCGACGGCATCGTTCGCGGCAGGGAATCTGAGCTACATCAACAGCAATGCCGGTTGCGATGGGACGGCGCGCCTAAACACCGCTCCGCAATGCATTTCGACGTTAGCACCGGCGGACGTAGCGAATTTGGACCCGCAGAAAATCGGGCCCGACCTGGCATTGCTGCAAGCAATCAGTTCACGACCGTATCCGGCACCGAATGATCCGACCGGAGGAGACGGGATCAACTCGGAAGGCTTTCGGTTTACAGCCCCGGCGCACCAATCGCAAGACCTCTACACGACGCGCATCGATTACACCTTCAATGATAAGAACCGGATCTTCCTGCGAGGCAGTGTGGACCGGGAAGGCGAGGACGATGACTTCAATACCGATATCGTGCAGTTTCCGGGAGACCCGTCGCCGAATTCCCGCGATCGGTTCGGGAACTACGCCGTTTCGGTCGGCTGGGATTGGACCAAGTCGGCGAATTTTATCAACAGTTTATCAGTAGGCCTCGTGCGGCAGGTACTTGTTTTCCCGGCGCTTAACAATCCGACCTTTCCCAATCTGTTCCAGTTCCAGGGCTCTTTTGGCGGCCCCATTGTCAGTCCGTTCCTCTCGTCGGCTTCGCAATCCCGAAATGTGCCGGTGCCAGAGTTCCACGATTCGCTGACCTGGACCAAGAACAAGCACACGATAGAATTTGGCGGCGATATCAAGCTGATCCGACAGATCAGCAGTCTGAGGAACGACTTCAACTTCATCACTTTGGGTCTGGGTGGTAACCTGGCTCAATTGGACAATAGTGTGCGGCCTGCCGACCTGAATCAGGATACTTCGGCCGTTCTGAACTGGGACACGACATTTCCCTTCTTGCTGGGGCGATACTCGGCCGTTGATACTAACTTCAACTACTCCAAGGATGGAACGGTCTTTCCCAACGGAACAGGGAAGAATCGCGACTTCAACTACAACGAATTTGAATTCTACGCGCAGGATACCTGGAAAATCCGCTCCGACTTGACCCTGCTGATGGGCCTGCGGTGGAACTATCATACGGTGCCGTATGAGGTGAATGGATTCCAGTCGGTACCGAGCGTGAACGAGCCTCAGTATTTGTCGACACGCGTCAACAACGCGCTCAACGGAGTCAGCGGAGTCGATGCGGTGCCGCTGGTCAGCTATAGTCTGGGCGGGCCGCAGAATCACGCTCCGGACTACTATAGTCCCGACTACAAGAACTTTGGTCCGCGCCTGGCCCTGGCGTATAACCCAGCCTTCCGCGAAGGCCTGCTGAACAATATCTTCGGCGAAAGAAAGTCCACGATCCGCTTGGGCGGCGCAATTCTTTTTGACCGAATTGCTGGGGGAGCGAGCTTTGGGCTGGACCAGAGCACCTTTTTGTTCGACTCAGCGGCCAACAATACATTTGGCGAACAAACCGCGGCAGCTTCCTTGCTAAATGACCCGCGGTTTACGGGATACAACAGTTTTCCGACTGGTTTTTTCCCAGCTCCGCCGTCGGTCGCACCGCCAGCGACGCCAAACCTGGACCAAAATGGCGATCCAGTGGGCACGATTAATGGCGGCTTTCCTTCGTTTTTCCAGTTTGACCGGAACACCAAGACTCCGTATTCGATCGTGATCAATTTTGGCTTCCAGCGCGAACTGCCGGGGAACTTCCTGGTAGAAGCGAACTACGTGGGCCGCATGGGGCGGAGACTGCTGGCGGTTGGCGACGCGGCAACAATCACTAACTTCAAAGACCCGGCGTCGGGCCAGTTGTTGAGGACGGCGTTCGGAAAACTGGAGAAAGAGGTCCAGGGGGGCACCGCATTGGGCTCGCTCACTCCCCAACCATTTTTTGAGAATCAGATGGGAGGAACGCCATACTGTCAGTCGTTTGGCTTCGACAATTGCACACAAATTGTCGACTTCCTTTTTGACCAGCTTGTAGCGAAAGGTGACCTCTCGGATACCGTTCAGGGACTGGCATTTACCAACTCAGCCTTCGGAGTGGGCTTGGCACCGAACGTGGGGTTGCCGGCGCAAACTTCGGCGAATGGCTACATCGGAAACTACGCCAGCTCGAACTATCATGCACTCCTGTTTACCGTGCGTAAGCGGATATCGCAAGGGTTGCAGTTCGATTTCAACTATACGCTCTCGCACTCGATCGACAATATGTCCGAGGTCACAAACAACTACGTGCAGTATACAGGTGGCGGTTCGGGGCTCGTTTGCGATCTGACGAACCTGCGCGCCTGCCGGGCTAGTTCATCGTTTGACGCACGGCATGTGATCAGCGCGAACTACGTATACGACCTGCCGTTCGGGCGTGGACGCCAGCATATGACGGACGCGCCTCGGTGGCTGGATGCGCTCGTCGGCGGATGGACATGGTCGGGGATTATCACCTGGCGAACGGGGTATCCTTTCCAGGTGTCTACCGGATCGTTCCCGACGGCGTTTACCTTGGATTCGCCGGCAATGGTACTGACCACAGAAGGATTGCAAAAGAACATCCATACCGACAGCGGAGGCAATTTGCAGTTCTTCAAGGATTCCACGGCGGCGCTCGGCGCGATGAGTTTCCCCGAAGGCGGCATGATCGGCACGCGTAATGCGCTGACTGGGCCGGGCTTTTGGAATATAGACATGGGCGTTTCAAAAAGCTTTGCCATGCCCTACTCGGAGAAGCACCACCTAGTGTTCCGTTGCGATTCGTTCAACACCTTTAACCACCCGAGTTTCAATCCGCCGTCCTCTTCGCTCAGCAACACGAGCACCTTCGGGTTTATCGCTTCCACCGCTTCGACACCTCGCGTGCTCCAGTTAGCGCTGCGATACGAATTCTAGGCGAAACAAAGGTGGTGCCGCCAGCGGAGGAGATTCCGGCGGCACTCGGAAATGCGTACAGAACGGGCGGCCCTTCGGGGCTCGCCCGATTTTTTTGCGCAAAGAAAGCAAGGAAGTAAGGCGAAGCAAAGAAAGAAGCTCTAACGCCACACCACAGCTTTATTCCGACCGCATAGCGAGGATTTGCTTGTTTTGGATTTTGATTTCGACGCCGAACGGAGGGCGAATATCACTGCCCTGAACGATGGCACCTCGAATCCAGATGTTGTCGGGAGGGAGACTGCTGGTGCGAAGAGGGTCGTAAAGGGTACGGCTACAGGGATTACCAACCAGGGGATGAGTGGGATTTTTGTAACCGTACTCATTGCGGAGCTTGTTGAAGTCGGTGAGGTACTCGAGTTGGCAGTTGCCGTAGGGGGCTTTGCGCGAGAAGGCCCAGTAACCGGAAGGAGCCGTGGCCGACCCGGAAGGAAGCCGGACGATGGTGGCAGGAATGCTCTCTCCTGTGAGCCTGTTGCGCACGAAGAAGTCGGCGGAAGACCATGGCTTGGCGAAATCGGCAATGTTGGCAATGCCCGGATCGGACTCGGTGGCATGCGGCAGGGCGGCATTGGGGTCGGGTGGCGGAGGAGGGACTTCGATCTGCGGAGTGGCCTCGACCTGAGTTTGTTCGGCAGGTTTCGATCGGGCAAACCAGCGGACGGCACCAATGATAACAATCCCGACGACGGCCAAGCCGATAATGAGAGGAAGCAACGGATTGGGAGCGGACCGGCGCGGACCGGACGTAGAAACGCCTGGAATGTTAGGCATTTCGGCCTTCAGGTGAGCGGGGGTCTGATGGTCTGCCATTCTGCCTAAGGGTCCTCTGAAAAACTGCAGCCCATTCGCGAAAACCGCACAGGACGAGCAAAGGCGCTCAACCTGCGCTCAGGAAAAAGAACCCGGATGGGCGCCCCAGTGAGCGATCTAGGGAGATTGTACAGTAGGGTATGAGACCAACCAAGAGAAGAAGCCACCCGAGTTGGTCGATTCGGAAACGAGACTTGTATTAGTCAGATGGAGACATAATGATGCAGGAAGCTTGTTTCCCACGGTGAGGCAGCCTAGTGTAAGGGTAAGGAACCAGGGAAGGGAAATCCGCAGAAGATGGCTGGAGATACACGACAGTCAGCTCGAGCGTTTGTTCGCAGCCTGAACATTCTGCTGAAATTCGCACGCCTCTATGAGTTCGGGCACGTGCGCACGATGGCGCAGTTCGAGACCGCGTGGAAAGAGTTACGCGCGGCGCTTGACGAGAGCAGTGACACGGGATTGCTGCTGGGCGCTTCGGGCAACCAGATTCTGCTCGACGGCGTGCCGCTGGGAGCCGCGGCTGCGGAAAAAAGCTTTGCCCAATTGCTGACTAGTTCCGGCATTGCCAGCATTCACTTCGCGACGAATCTGGCACAACCGCAGTTTGCGCGCTTTGTGCGCGCCTTTCCGAGCGGGAACGCAAAGCCGAGTTCGCTGGCCGAGCAGTTAAAGACAGCGCTAGCGGGCGATCCGAGCATCAAGATCAATGAAATCCGGTTCGTCGCAGAAGACGGGTCGGTTGCGGGAATCAAGGTTGCCGCGCAACTGACTTCGAAAGTGCTGGGTGCCGCCGGCGACAAGCTGCGTGACGTGTTTGAAGATCCTCAGAAGTTGTTGCAGTTGATCCTGGCGGCGGAAAGCAATCGAGGGGCGGGCGGCGGCGGAGGATTGGGCTTTGGACCTGGTGGCGGCGCCGGTGGCGGAAGCGGTGCGAGTTGGAGCGGTGGTACCGGTGGCGGCGGAAGTTTATGGGATGCGGGTAAGCCGGGAACGGCGACCGGAACCGGCGGCGGAGCGGCCAGCGGAGGTGGGCCCGGAGGAGGTTCGGCTGGCGGCACAGGCGGAGGCGGAGGTACGGGAACCGGTGGGCCCGGAAGCGGCGATGGGGGAGGCTTAGGAGGACCCGGAGGAGGACCCGGAGGAGGAGGGCCTGGCGGCGGGGGCCCCGGTGGGGGCGGCCCCGGAGGTGGAGGCGGAGGGTTGGCTGCCGGACCTGGAGGCGGTGGAGGTGCTGGCGGGGGCACCGGCGTAGGCGGGGGCGCTGGCGGCGCTGCAGGAGCGGCAAACGAGCCGGGAAAATGGCTAACGGCCACGGCGATGTTCAAAGGTGGCGTGCTCGGAGGAATGCCTGGCGTGCCGGGAGTCGCCGGAGCGGGCACCGGCGGTTATGGGGTTGCCGAGGATGACATTCGCGCGATGATCGGGCTGTTTGCGCAATTGGGGAAGGCACGAAAGGACCCGGACTCGCGGATGGATGCAAACGCCTTCCAATCCCGGCTTTCGACGTTGCCAGTACGCGCACAGGTGACGTTGCAGCAGGCGCTGGCTGGACTTGCGGCGCAGGCCCCGCAGGACAAGCCCGACAAGCCGATGCTGCTAAAGCTTGCAGAACACGTGGCCATCCGTTTTGCGTTGGACAGTTACGAGCGCGGCGAGCTCCGCGTGAATGCAGTGAAGCAGTTGCTCGACCGCATGAACGCGGAAATCGAAGCGCTCAGAAAGATTTTGGGACAGCAGGAAGAAGCGATGGCCAGCGCCGGTCTGCAGGTGCAGTCCTACACGGAATTACTGGACCAGGAATTCTGGCTGCAGGTGCCCGAAGAGAACAAGAAGGAAGTGTTGACGTCAGATGAAGCCTGGTGCGTACCGCCGCGCAATGTTCGCGAGTTTTTGGAAGAGATGCTGCGGCGCGGAGAGTTGAAGACCGTCAACCAGATTTTGACGAAGTATGCGGCGTGCGTTGGGCTCGAGGCTCCCGAAGCGCGGCGGACGACGGCGATCGGACTGTCGGATCTGGCAGAATTCTACGGGAGTGGCGACGGCAGCGCGTTGATTGACGTGATTCAAAGGCTGGGGAACCAGCTGGGGGTCGAGCGAGAGCCGGAACTGCAGACCTTGGTAGGCGCAGCATTCGTGCGCATGAGCCAGGAGGCGGGCGCCAAGCGGTTTTATCCAGCAATGCAGCAAGCGATGGCTTCGCTGGACAGCGTAGAAGCGTTGCGGCCGGGATCGACGAACAACCTGCGGCAGAGAATTGGCGCGGAAGAGCGATTGCCGGAGTTCATCGAGGATTCCATGCGCACGGGAAATGTCCCAGACGGATTGCTAGACATCCTGTCGCTAATGCCCAAGGTTTCTTTGCACTATATCACCAACCGTTTCGCGAATTGCGGTTTCCGCGAGGACTGCGAACTGCTGGGCGAGATGGTGCACGGGCTCGGCGAGGAAGCCAACCATCGCCTGGTCGAGACCCTGCAATCGGCGCCCGCGACCGAAGCAACAGAAGTGATCGGGTTGCTAAGCCAACTTTCACCGGAATCGGTAGAGCGGGTTTTGCCGCAGCGGCTGGCACAGTGGCCACGGGCATCGCACGACCGCGCGGTGAGGCAATTGTCGTCTACGCCGCCAGAACAGCGGGCAATGATCCTGACTTCGATTTATGTTTCGATTGACCCACTGATCCGAGCTCTGGCGCTCGACGAGATGGGGATGAGCGCAAGGCTCGAGTGCATTCCGCTGCTGCTCGATCTGATCCGGGACGACAGTACCCCGGGATTCATCCGCATCAAGGCGATTGAGGCCGCAGGGAGATTGCGAGCGAGCGCGGCGAGCACGACGCTGCAGCAAATCCTGGAAACGAAGCAGGTATGGCGTTGGGCTTATCACGTGGAATTGCGAATCGCGGCGGCGCAGGCGTTACAAAAGGTTGAACCGGCGTTGGCGATCGAAAAGATTTTGGCTAGTGGACTGGACCGCAAGGAACTGGTGCTGGAGCCAACCGATCCGGAGCCAGGTACTTCGGTGATCCGACAGAGACGCTATGCAAGACTAAAGCTAACCAAACACGTGCAGGCGGTGACAACGAACCTGCGCGAGAATATGCGGCTGAACATTGCCGAACTGAACATGGGTGGCGGGTTGGGAGCGGCGGACCGACACCTGGCGCCGGGGTCTTTGCTGACGCTGAAAATGTCGCATGGCGTGAGAAATATCCGGGCCCAGGCCGTCGTGCGGGGAGCCAGACCACAGGCCATGGCGTTTGAATTTGTGGATATGGAACTCGATGAGCGGTCGAGGTTACGGAAGCTGCTGCTTGAGCTCGGTGGATTACCGCAGCCTTCCAACGTGAACAATCGCACGCGACGTTTGAGCCGAGTCGCTCTACCAAAGTAATTTGACGAAGTAAATCCTTCCGCAGCGCACCTGTACCTCAGAGAAATTGAACCGATCATTCGTGCAGTTCAGCGAACTGTACGTTTGGCGAGATGACGGCCGGGTCACATGGGACCTCTGTACCATTGTCGGCGTAGTGCAAGGCCTCTACGGTACTAGTGAGGAGGTCCCATGGGGAGGCCCGCAAGGGACCTGTCCAGGACCCGATGAAGACAGATCCCAAAACGACGGCAGCCCGCGCGTTCGTCCGGAGTCTGAACATCCTGTTGAAATTTGCGCGGTTGTACGGGCACGACCACATACGCGTCGCCAACCAGTTGGCGACCGCGTGGGCCGAGCTGCGCACGGCGGTACCAGAGGGGTCAGAGACCGGGCTGTTGTTGGGAGCGACCGGGTCGCAACTGCTGCTTGATGGAGTGCCCCTTGAAGGAACACCGGCAGAGAAGCAGTTTGCGCAACTGCTGTCCGCAGCCGGGCTGGCCAGTTTGCAATTTACCGCTGCGGTAAGTGAGGGGGAACTGGCGCGATTGGTCAGCACATTTCCCACCGGGAAAGCAAAGCCCGCAGAACTAGCACAACAGCTGAAGCAAGCCCTGGTGGATGCACGAGGCATCCGGGTAAACGAGATCTGCTTTGTAGCGACAGACTCGCGGCTGAAAGACGCGAGCATGGCGGCGCAGATTGCGGCCGCTTCGATGGGCGATCAGCAGGACCAGTTCCGGAAGATGTTGAATGATCCGAAGAAATTGTTGGAACTGATTGCCGCGGCGGAGGGCTCGAAGTCGAGCGGAGAAGGCGGGACCGGTCCAGGGGTGATCGGAGGCGGAACAGGGAGCGGATCGGGCGAAGGTTGGGGAGCCGGAAGCGGCACAGGCGTACCAGGAAGTGGCCCCGGCAACGGCACGGGCAGCAGTTTTTACGGCGCGGAGACCGAATCGGGTTT
>Ga0126369_10001452_pt1 | contig 16393 bp, 16 predicted proteins | sample PanSoiMetaPlot_1_FD_109646 | JGI IMG/M metagenome (GOLD analysis project Ga0126369, IMG submission 109646) | Tropical forest soil microbial communities from Panama - MetaG Plot_1 | ecosystem: Environmental > Terrestrial > Soil > Tropical forest > Bulk soil | place: Panama | collected 2016-02-17 | reverse complement strand
TTCGGTCATGATCTCGTCGCTCCACACCACGAGCGGTATTTTTATTAATGAGTGGCAAGATGCTCTCCTTCACGATGTCAAAGCGTACTTCGCAACGGCAGTAAATAAGGATGTCTATTACCGTCATAACGACCCCGCATGGTCGGATTGCGACCGCCTCAACGCGGATTCTCATCTGCGATCGCTAACGCTGGGCACATCGTTGGCCTTACAGATCGTCGAAGGTAACGTGGTGTTGGGGGAATGGCAGAGTATCATTATGGCGGAGTTCGACGGGCCGCGTGAGCGTTCGATCAGAATTCAGGCCATGGGCATAGGAGAGAAGTAAATATGGCAATTATGTTAACGAAAAAAGCGGAGGACAAGGTCAAGGAAATCCTGTCTGAGCAGCCGGAAACTTACGCCGGGTTGCGAATTCAGGTTGTGGGCGGCGGCTGCTCCGGCTTTCAATATCGCATGGGTTTTGACAAGAACTTCAACGACCAGAGCGACCAAATCTTCGAGTTTGATGGTTTAAAAGTTTTCGTCGACAAACAGAGCCTCCTTTATATGGACGGTGCTGAAGTCGACTACATTGAAGGCCTGCATGGAGCCGGTTTTAAATTTAACAACCCGAACGTCACCGGATCCTGCGGTTGCGGTAGTTCGTTTAGTGTTTAACTTTCTTGGGGGCAACCCCCCACGTCCCCACACTGGGGACGTGGGGGCTGCCCCCTTGTCTCGGGGGAGCGTAAATGCTGAGAGGATCCCGAACAAAGGGATCGACCCCTAGAACCTGATTCGGATAATACCGACGAAGGGAGCGAAATGAGTACTTCGAAACTGGAATTCAAGGATACCGCCTACCTCGACACCGCCTTTCCCGCAAGCGAACGCATCTATATCCCAGGCAAGCTTCACCCATCAGTACGGGTGCCCTTACGCGAGATCTCGACAAAGGACGGAGCGCGCGTCCGCGTGTACGATACACGTGGTCCTTGGGCTGAGCCGTCGGCATCGTGTGACGTACAGCAAGGCTTGCAGGCCCTGCGTCTGCAGTGGATTTTAGATCGGGGCGATACGGTGGAATATGAAGGCCGCGAGGTGCGTCCGGAAGATAACGGCTATCTCAGCTTTAAGCATGCGGCACAAAGCCAGGGCCGTGTACGGCACCAATCGTTTCCTGGTCTGAAGCGGAATGCGAGGAAAGGCGCCCATGGTGCTGCTGTTACACAACTCGCCTATGCGCGCCGGGGAATCGTCACACCGGAAATGGAGTTCATTGCGATCCGGGAGAACCTCGGGCGGGAACGCGCATTCGAAGACGCCGGCAGTGACCGTTCGAGTATTCGATTCCAACATCCAGGCGAGTCTTTCGGCGCCGCCATTCCGAAATACATCACGCCTGAATTCGTTCGCGATGAAGTAGCGCGCGGTCGAGCGATCATTCCTGCCAACATCAATCATCCGGAATCGGAGCCGATGGTCATCGGCCGGAATTTCCTCGTGAAGATCAACTCCAATATCGGTAACAGCGCGATTTCCAGCTCGATCGAAGACGAAGTCGAGAAGATGCGATGGAGCATCACCTGGGGCGCGGACACCGTCATGGACCTTTCCACCGGCCGCAACATTCACGAAACCCGCGAATGGATCTTACGAAACTCACCTGTGCCGATAGGTACAGTTCCGATCTATCAGGCGCTGGAAAAGGCCGGAGGACGGCCCGAAGAGCTGACATGGGAAATGTATCGCGACACGCTGATCGAGCAGGCGGAGCAAGGCGTCGACTACTTCACTATCCATGCCGGCGTTCTTCTGCGCTACATTCCGCTGACGGTGAATCGACGCACGGGAATCGTCAGTCGTGGCGGATCCATCATGGCCAAATGGTGTCTCGCGCATCATCAAGAGAGCTTTCTCTACACCCGCTTCGAAGAGATCTGCGAGATCATGCGTGCTTATGACATCTCCTTCAGCTTGGGCGACGGTTTGCGTCCGGGTTCTATCGCCGATGCGAACGACGAGGCGCAATTAGGTGAATTAGCAACATTAGGTGAGCTGACGAAAATTGCCTGGAAGCACGACTGCCAGGTCATGATCGAAGGTCCCGGCCACGTTCCAATGCACCTCATCAAGGAGAACATGGAGCTGCAGCTGAAGCTTACGCATGAAGCCCCGTTTTACACGCTCGGCCCGTTGACGACGGACATCGCTCCAGGGTACGACCACATCACGAGTGCGATCGGGGCGGCCATGATCGGCTGGTACGGCACCGCAATGCTGTGCTACGTCACACCAAAGGAACACCTTGGCCTTCCCAACCAGAAGGACGTTAAAGACGGCGTTATCGCTTACAAGATCGCCGCGCATGCGGCCGATCTTGCGAAAGGCCACCCCGGCGCACAAGAGCGCGACAACGCGCTTAGCAAGGCGCGATTCGAATTCCGCTGGGAAGATCAATTCAATCTCAGCCTCGATCCCACGACCGCCAAAGATTTTCACGATGAGACGCTTCCACAAGACGGCGCTAAACTCGCCCACTTCTGCAGCATGTGCGGGCCGCAGTTCTGCTCGATGAAGATCACGGAAGAAGTGAAAGAAGCGATGGATCAGAAGAGTGTGGAATTCCTGAAAGCGGGAGCGGACATCTACCTTAAGCAGCAATGACTGACTTGAATTAAAATGCGCCCATGCGAAACCGTGGGCGCATTCGCTATTTCGCGCTGGCTCTGCTTTTTGCCATCTCCCTGGGTTATCGGATTCGCGAAATCCTGGACCGCGTTGACCTGCTCGTTTACCCCGAGCAGCATGTCCGAGATCCGTTCAACATTGGCTTACCTAAAAACGAAATAATTGGCGTAGCGCCTGAGGCAGAGGCTGCTGGAATTGCAAAAGGGGATGTTCTGGTAGCTTTTGCAGGCCATCCTTATCGGCGTGCAATCGACTTCTATGCTCCGGTAAGGAAAGCTCGGCCGGGCGACCGAATGGATGTCACAGTTCGATCAAGTGGAATTGAGAAGAATGCTTCCATCGACTTAAGGCCTTATCGGAACACGTCTGTAAGTTCGAGTGAAACTGCTCAACAAATCGTGTTCAACATCATGCCGGTTTTTTGCGTGCTTCTGGGTTTCTGGGTCGCGGCTGTCCGCATCTACGATGCCCGCGCATGGATTTTCCTGGTGATGATGATCGCGCTCGCCGAAATAAACGGAGGTCTCGTCCGAAGCTGGTTTGGGCACGACGACTTTTTTCAACCTATCGGCGCAACGTACCAGATGTTTGGCGCGAGCCTATTAGGCGCCAGCATGCTGTTCTTCGGACTCTACTTTCCGGAACGTTTCAAGTTCGATCGTCGTTGGCCTTGGCTGAAGTGGCTGTTGGTCGCTCCGATACTCGTGCGGGCCGTGCAACGTGCCCTCGTTATAGGCTTGATGGGGAACAATCCTGATGCCGCCCTCACGGTCGACGATTTATGGCATCCCTCCGAAAGCCGAATGTTGCTTTTGCACATGCTGGCGATCAGTTGCTTCTTTGCATTGTTATGGCACAAATCCTTCGTGGCGCGAAGCCGAGACGCACGGCGGAGGATGTTTTTGTTGCATGCGGGCGCCAGTATCAGCATGGGTCCGATGTTCATCGCAATCGTTGGGAATCTCGTTCGATTTCGTCCGGCACTCGAGCCGTCTGTTTGGTTCACAATCGGCGTTCTTGCGATGGTCGTCGGCTTTCCGCTCACGATGGCCTACGTCATTGTCGTCGAGCGCGCGATGGATGTGCGTGTTGTCATCCGGCAGGGGATCCAGTATGTGCTCGCAACTAAGGGCGTGCTCTTGCTGCAAATACTGCTGAGCGCCTTCGTGGTTTTTAGCGCGGCCTCGTTCAGTGTCGATGGGATGAACAGGCCGCAGCGGATTCGCATCATCGCCCTCGGGATAATGGCGGTTGCTCTTATTCAATTGTTTGCGAAACAGACGCGTGCCTGGATCGATCGTCGATTTTTCCGCGAGGCTTACAATGCAGAACAGATTCTCAGCGATCTCGCCCAAAAGGTCCGCACCATGGTCGAGACCGGACCATTGCTTGAGACTGTCGCTGATCGGATTTCCAAGTCCCTACATGTGCCTCGGGTTGCCGTACTCCTAAATGGCGGCGACGCGTTTCAGGTTGCATACGCCGTCGGATATTTAGGAACGCCTGATGTAACTATTGCCGCGGATAATCCGCATCTCGCGAAAATAGCGATGGAGGAACTCGAAGCAGAATTGGTATTGCCGCTATCGATCAATCAAAAAGTTTTAGGCATCTTGAGCCTTGGACCAAAGCGATCCGAGGCGCCGTATTCGAAAGCCGATCTGCTATTGTTGGGATCGGTCGCCACACAAACGGGGCTGGCGTTGGAAAACAGCCGCCTCGCGGAGGAAGTTGCCGCTGAAGTCGCACAACGCGAGCGCATCAATCGAGAAATCGAGATCGCTCGCGAAGTTCAAGAGCGATTGTTTCCGCAGAGCCTGCCCGAAATCAACCGGCTCGATTATGCCGGATACTGCCGTCCGGCATCCGGCGTAGGTGGTGACTATTACGACTTCCTCTCCCTGCCTAACGGCAGGCTCGGAATCGCCATCGGCGATGTCTCAGGTAAGGGGATTCCAGCCGCACTCTTGATGGCGAGCTTGCGAGCGTCTCTGCGTGGGCAAACCATTCAAGGCGTTTCCGATCTCGCTGCCCTGATGTCGAATGTCAACAAACTCATTTACGAAAGTTCGGCATCCAACCGATACGCTACATTTTTTTACGCCCAATACGATCCGGCAACACGCAACCTGACTTATGTGAACGCCGGCCACAACCCGCCGCTTATTTTTCGCAAGCCTTACGATCTCTTGCGGCTGGAGACCGGTGGGCCCGTCGTCGGACTGTTGCCGGCGTCCGGTTATGAACAAGCGAAGATCGTGCTTGAACCGGGAGATATGCTCGTCGCATTTACTGACGGCATCAACGAAGCAATGGATTTCGGAAATGGGGAATGGGGGGAAGAGGGGCTTATCGCAGCGGCATGGAAACTTTATGGAACAGGTGCACAACACACCGTGCATCAGTTGATCGTCGCAGCCGATAAATTCGTATCCGGCGCAAAACAACATGACGATATGACGCTGATTGTTGCGAACGTTTTGTGACGAATTAACCACAAAAACACAAAGGCACAGTCAACGGGTTTCAGCGTCGTAAGCAATCTTGCCGCCGACGATCGTCAAAACGGGTTGAATGTCTTTGATCTGATCAGCAGGAACGGTTAGATAATCGCGATCAAGCACTAACAGATCCGCCAACTTCCCGGGTTGGATGGAACCCAGATTGTTTTCCTGAAATACCAGGTACGCGTTCTTGCGAGTGTGCGCGATCAAGGCATCTTCGCGGCTGATGGTCTGACGCAGAACCTTTGTGCCGCCGACCATCTTTCCGGTAACGGCCCACCACAACGTCGTGAACGGCAGAATTTGATTCGCCCTGCTCCCGTCGCTGCCAAAGCCCCACGTGACTCCGCTGTTCTGGATCGTGCTCAACGGCGCCATATCAAATGCGCTGTCTCCAAATACGCGATGATTGATACCTCCGTTAATAACGGCCCAGGGATTCACTGCGGCGTACATGCCTAACTCTCTCATTCGTGCCAGGTGACGCGCCTGCAGTCGATTGACGTGAGCCAGCACCCAACGTAGATTCTTGATTGGATATTCCTTATTGACCGCTTCGATCTGGTCCAAAAATCCGTCGATCGTATCTTCCAGTTCTGCGTGAACATGAAGAGGCAAGCGAGCCTTCGCGATCTCAGTAATGATTTGACGCCACAGTGCGAGCTGATCCGGCCGTGGATTCGACTTCACCAAGAACATCGGATCATGTAGCGGCCCGTAGACACTCTCTCCGAAAAAAATGTTATCGATGTAGTTGGTTCCTTGAAATACCTTCAACTGGGCGATCTGTGGAAGCGCTCGAGTCACCTGATCCGGAGATGTGCCGGTACCTACCCCGGTGATGCAAAACACTCGGACAGTCAGTTTCTGTTGATCCGCCAACCGTCGATAAATCGGCAGCAACTCCGGTTCGCATCCAGCACTGCCGAATGCTGTTAAGCCGGCTCGATTCAGCTCCCGGATCATCGCGACGGTGCTGGTTTCAATCTCGCCCGCCGGCGCGACCGGAAGCTTCGCAGCAACGTCACGAACTCCCGCCTCTTCGATTCTGCCGGTAGGCCGTCCGTTAGCGTCGCGGACCAGCCATGTGTTTGTGGATGTTTTGCCGCCGTCGAGCCCGAGTGCCTGCAGCCCGCGGCTATTGAGATATGTTTCGTAGTAGGAGGCCTGCAACAAAACCGGATTATCCGGCGCGATCTCGTCCAACTCCTCGCGCGAGAAAGGCCGTTTGTCATCGGCGAATTGATCCACAGTCCAGCCGCCGAGGTTATATACCCACTCTCCCGGACTCGTTTTTTTCACGCGAGCCCGAAGCAATTCAAGGGCTGCTTTACGCGATCCCACGCCATCCCAACGCACCTCCCATTTCCAAGTTGCGCCGGCACGCAGCAGATGCATGTGGTTATCGATGAGTCCCGGAATGACCGCTCGTCCTCGCAAGTCGATCCGGCGGGTGTTCGAGCCGGCCAGAGGAACGATTTCTGAATTCGGTCCAACTGCCACAATACGGTCGTCCTTGATGGCAATCGCTTGCGCGATTGAGAAACGCTCATCGACTGTAATGACCTTTCCATTCGACATTACGATGTCGGGGAATGATTGCTGGGCAGCGACCAGCCAGGCGGCAGCCGCTATTAGAAGCAATCCGGAAGCGAGAGCGGCGCTCGAGGTGAAGCGTTTCATTGATCCTCCTTGCAGGTTTTTCTGGAGTTTAATTTGAATTGTCCTTCGACCACAGCGATAATCGGTGCAATCAAGCCTCGTAGACAAGGAGAATCGCTATGACTGTCCCTGCGATGTTGCTCGCGTTTGTGATTGCTGCTTCGTCGGCTCCCCAGTGGTTGAAGTATCCGACCGCGGGGATCCCACGGACGGCGGATGGCAAGCCGAACCTGACTGCGCCGGCTCCAAAGACCGCAGACGGAAAACCGGACATCTCCGGGCTGTGGATGCCGGGACCTGGATACGTCGGTAACATTGCGAAGGATTTGAAACCTGAAGATGTTCCTTTCCAGTCCTGGGCCGAAACTTTATACAAACATCGGCGAGAGACCAACAGCAAGGATGATCCGACCGCCCAATGCATTGTAGGCGGCGTGCCACGATCGGATCTGGTTCCGTATCCTTTCAAGATTCTCCAGCTGCCGACCGAGGTCGTGATTCTCTATGAGGCAGTCCATTCGTACCGCCAGATTTTCACGGACGGCCGGCCGTTTCCGGAAGATCCTACTCCCACGTGGTTCGGTTATTCGGTCGGACGTTGGGATGGAAACGATTTCGTGGTGGAAACCAGAGGCTTTAACGACAAAGGATGGTTGGACAATTTCGGGAAGCCTGCCACGGAGGCTTTGAAGGTGACGGAGCGCTTCCGCCGGAAAGATTTCGGTCACATGGATATTCAGATCCTCATCGACGATCCAAAGGCATACACGAAGCCATGGTCAATTACTCTGCCGCTCACATTTGTAGCAGACAGTGAGCTGCTGGAGTACATCTGCAACGAGAACAATAAATATTTCGGGTTAGATATTAAGTGAGGAATTCGGGGATGGGAATGGGGGAAAAGGGTCTGCCCCCGGGGTCAGACTCCTTTCCCCCCGTCCCCTGGCTGTCCTCCATGAGCTCTCTCGACATGGCTGTCCGTCCACTTGATCTGCTCATCAATGATGCTGCTGATGGCTAGCAAGAACTCCTTTTGTGCATTGGCAAGGTGGACGGCCGTCTCATACGGCAGAATCCCGTAAAAACCTTCAATGATCTTGTTCGCAGTGTCTCGAATCATATATGCCCTCACTTCGAGTCGATCACGAGTTCAGGTTCAGAGATAACAACGCGAGTGTAGGGCGGTACCGACCTCGTCAGCCAAACATTGCCGCCGATAATGGAGCCGCGGCCGATGACGGTTGTCCCGCCAAGGATGGTGGCGCCGGCGTAAATTACGACGTCGTCTTCGATTGTGGGATGGCGCTTCTTTCCGCGGACCATCCGGCCTTCATCATCCATTGCGAAGCTCAACGCTCCGAGTGTCACGCCCTGATATAGTTTGACGCGATTGCCGATATTTGTTGTTTCCCCGATGACCACGCCGGTCCCATGATCGATAAAGAACCCTGATCCGATTGTCGCGCCGGGGTGGATATCAATACCGGTGACGGAGTGGGCGTGCTCGGTCATGATGCGAGGCAGGAGCGGTATTCCTTGAACGTGCAACTCGTGAGCCAGCCGGTAGATACTGATCGCAAATATTGCCGGATAAGCAAAGATGACTTCGTCGATGCTTTTGGCCGCAGGATCGCCATCGAAACCGGCTTGCACGTCGTGGGACAGCCTGGATCGCAGGTCGACTATCTTGCGAAGGAAAAGGAGGGACTGGTCTTCGGCGATTCGGCGGCAATGATCGCAAGCATCGTTCGTGCTGTCGCACGCAGGCCTGACGCTGCGGTAGATCTCCTCGGCCAGCCGCGAATATATCGATTCGAGTAAATCTGCAACGTGGTATTCGATCTTGGAGCTCTCAACGTATTTTCTGCCGAAGTAACCTGGGTAGATGATCTCCAGCAAATCATCAAGGATTTGGATGACCGAGGCTTTGTCCGGGAGCGGTGTCGTACCTAAGTGCTCGAGTTTCGGCTGGAGACTGGCGAATGTCTTCACCAACTCGCGTGCGATATCGCGGACCTGATCGCGTTTCTTGAGAACCTCATGCATGCAGATTCAAACCGTCCAATTCTCTAGTTGTTTCTGGACGTCCGCCATAAATTGATCCGCCGTCGCACCATCGATCACTCGATGATCAAACGATAACGACAGGACGATAATTGGCCGGATCGCGATCGCATCATCGATCACAACGGCCCGTTTTTTAATTCCGCCCATTCCCATGATCGCAACTTGAGGCTGATTGATGATGGGCGTGCCGATCAAGCCGCCGTATTGGCCGGGATTGGTGATTGTGAACGTCCCGTCCTTAACGTCATCCGGTGTGAGCTTTTTGTTCCGAGCTCGATCGCCGAGCTCATTAAGCGCCTTGGCCAGCCCGAAAAGATTTTTCTCATCCGCATTCTTGATGACGGGTACGATCAAACCCCACTCGAGATTCACCGCAATTCCGATATTGATCGGGCGTTTGTATACGATCGTATCGCCTTCCAGCGAAGAGTTCACGACCGGGAATCGCTTCAACGCATTCGCTGCAGCTTGTACAAAGAAAGGTGTAACTGTCAGACGAGCGCTGCTGCGCTCGAATTCCGCTTGTTGTTTTTCTTTGGCTTTGAGAATACGCGAACAGTCGACCTCAAAAAATGTCGTCACGTGAGCCGAGGTCTTGCGGCTCATGACCATGTGTTCGGCGATCGCTTTTCGCATAGCCGTCAGTGGTACGCGTTCAACGTCGCCGGTAAATTTCATTGGGGCGGGAGTCGGCGGTACTGGAGGCGCCTTGGGGCCTCGTGCCGGCTCTTCTGGCTTCCGAGGGGCCGCCGGGGCTGCTTTACCAGGTTGTTCGATGTAACTGAGGATATCGGTCTTGGTAATACGGCCGTCGATGCCGGTGCCTTTTCCAGCGAGTGCCGAAAGATCGATGTTGTGTTCCTTCGCGATGCGTCGAACCAATGGAGAAGATCGAATTTCCTCTTCACTTGGCGAGGGGCGCGATCGGGCGGCCGGTTCAGGCGATGTCTTCTCTGCTTCTGCCGTTGGTCCTGCCACCGGAGCAGGTCCCTTGACCTCCTTTGGCGGCTCGGGCTGCGTTGGTTCTTTGGCTCCCTCTGCCGCTGGTTTTGTCGAACCGTCGCCGATGACGGCCACGACAGTGTTGATCTGCACTGTCTGACCTTCCTTCACTAGGATGTCCTGCAAGACGCCGGCTGCGGGCGCCGGGATCTCCGTATCGATTTTGTCCGTCGAAATCTCGAAGAGTGGTTCATCACGCTCGACGCGTTCACCTTTTTTCTTGAGCCACTTTGTGATGGTACCTTCGAAGATACTTTCGCCCATTTGGGGCATGATGACTTTCGTTTCCGCCATTGTATTCCCGTTTAATAGGCGTACAGCTCGCGAGCCACGCGGACAACATCCGAGATTTTGGGGAGAAAGAATTCCTCGAGCGGCGGGCTGTACGGCACTGGAGTATTCGGCGCGGTGATGCGGCGAATCGGCCCATCAAGATATTCGAAAGCCTCTTCTGAAATGATGGCAGCGAGTTCGCCGGCAAAGCCTCCGATCTGAGTGTCTTCGTGAAGCAGGATCACCTTGTTTGTTTTTTTTACAGATTCCAGGACAGCTTCTTTGTCGAACGGCAAAAGCGAACGGAGATCGAGCACTTCGAGATCGATACCTTCTTTTTCCAATTCTTTCGCCGCGTCGAGCGCGATGTAGACCATCGCTCCATACGTGATAACACTGATGTCACTACCGTTCCGGCGAATCGCAGCCTTACCGATCGGCACGACGAAATCGTCGGACGGTAGGTCCTCTTTCACCCGCCGATAAAGAAATTTGTGTTCGAAATAGATCACGGGATCTGGATCGCGGATCGCAGATTTGATAAGTCCCTTTGCATCGTATGCCGTCGATGGACAGACGACCTTCAAGCCCGGTGTGTGCACGAAGTACATTTCGGGGTTTTGAGAGTGGAAAGGCCCCCCATGAACACCACCGCCGCTCGGTCCGCGTACGACAATCGGAACCCCTGCGCCCCAGCGATATCGGCACTTTGCTGCGAAATTCGTAATTTGATCGAAAGCGCACGAAATGAAATCCGCGAACTGCATTTCCGCGACGGGCCGCATTCCCATCAACGCGGCGCCAATCGCGGCCCCCACAATTCCGGATTCAGAAATCGGCGTATCGATGACGCGCCATTCGCCAAATCGCTCGAGCATGCCTGCAGTAACTTTGAATGCGCCGCCGTATATGCCGACGTCTTCGCCAAGGACGAATACACGGTCATCCTTCTCCATTTCTTCCCAGATGCCTTGACGAATCGCTTCGACGTATGTCGTGAGGCTCATTGCTCAGTGGGTGACTCGAAGTATACGTCTTTCAGACAGTCTTCGGGTTCGGGGAAGGGATCCTTCTCAGCGATCTGAATCGCTTCGTCAATCTCATGATTGATCCGTTGTTGCAGTTCTCCGATACCGGATTTATCGATGAAGCCCCGTTGTGTCAGAAATCGTTCAAATCGACTGATGGGATCGCGCTCTTCCCAAAATTCGAAGAGTTCCGGCGGCACATAACCGGCGTCATCATGAGCCGAGTGCCCAGTCATACGGAATGTCTTGCATTCGATCAATGTCGGACCGCCTCCGGAGCGTGCACGTCTGATTGCGCGTGTAGCGGCATCCCAGACTGCCAGGATATCGTTACCATCGACGATTTCGCCCGGCATTCCATATGCTTCAGCGCGGTCTGCTACATTTTCAACGGCCATCTGCCGTTCTAACGGCGTCGAGTAAGCGTATTGGTTGTTATTGCAGATGAAGACGACCGGGACTTTGAACACGGAGGCCATATTGATGCCTTCATGCCAATCCCCACGGCTGGTTGCGCCGTCGCCAAAGAAACACAGCGCCGCTCGATCCTGCCCGCGCATCTTGAACGAGAGGCCAATTCCGGTTGCAACGGGCACATTGTCACCGAGCATGCTCACGAAGGCGATCAGACCTTTCGAGAGATCCCCCATATGCATGTTGCCGTCTTTGCCCCGCGTCGCGCCCGTTTTCCTCGCCATGTATTGTGCAAGAATCGTGCGAAGCGACATTCCGCGAATCAAATAGGCGCCCATGTCCCGATGCGACGGACACACGATGTCGTCCGGACGGGTGTCGATGCAACTGCCCACGGCAATCGCCTCTTGGCCGCGTCCGACGTACACGCCGCCAACGATTTTCCCTTGCCGATACAGTTTGCGCTCGATGCGAGATTCCAGTTCTCGAGTCAGCTTCATGTAATAGAGCATGTCGAGAACGGTTTTCTCAGGCGGTAGGCTTACCGGTGCTGCGTCGCGCGTCAGCGTGTTGGATTTCATTAGTGTCCCAAAACCGACGATAACCCAAAGGCCTAGATTATTTCAAGGCGGGTCAGGGAGTTCCTATGAGGTTCCGCGGGGTGACCGACCTCCATATTTTTCAAGCTTTTTGAGGTCGAACGCTTCGTGCTCCGGGTTACGCGAAAATCCGCGATAGACAGCATGGCACGAATAGCACACGGTAACGTCCGGGACCAAGGAGTAAGCCAGAAAATCTACGAGCGCAGTAAGTCCTAAGGCTATCATTGCGAAGATGGGCTGGCTGCGTGCAAAGAAGTAAATGCTCGTAGCAATGCCGATGCCCACAATCACCAGACCAACCTGGCGATTGAAATCTTTCTGGACATAAAGAGCGTCATGACCGCACGATACACAAGCTGTGACGGTCGCGCGGTGGATGATCGACTGATTCATGAATAGGGGGAGTTCCGTGTGGCAGCGCGGGCAAACAAGACCTTCTGTCTGTGAAGGCGGAATCGACAACTCGCTATCGCAGGCTCGGCATTTGAAATATATGATCGCACCCATGAAACTTTTAACCCTGATGCTCTTGATCTCGGTTTCCGTCCAGGCCCAGTCACTTGCCGATGCGGCTCGAAAGGAAAGGGAGCGGCAGGCAAGCCTTCGACCTACACGTGTCATTATTTCTACTGGAGCGATTCCGGAACCGAAACCTGCAACTGCCTCGGCGGAGCAGCCCAAGACCGCCGATGCGAAGACAAGTGAGGCCAAAGAAACATCAGATTCTTCGAAACAGCTCCCCAAGGCGCAAACACCGCCTCCGGTTGATCCTGTTCAAGTTTGGAACAATCAGGTCAATCAGCTTCGCACAAAGATTCGAGCGCTACAGGATCAAGAGATGGCGCTTCTGCTCCAGCAAAATCAGGCTACCAATCAAGTGTACGCTCCCGTAACAGATCCCGTGACGCAAGAACGTTCTCTGGCGCAACTCGGTGCCATCCAGCAGCAATTAGCCGCCGTCGGGAAGGATCTCGAGGACAGCAAAAAAATGCTGGATGCGATGCAACTTCAAGGTCCCCCCCAAAAATAAGTCATCCGCCGCCCTAAAAGAGTGTCGATGCCGTTCTATCCTGTGCCCGATTCGATAAAGGACGCTCGCCGGCGTACACAGACGGATGCGCTCTTCTGTGTGTCACAGAGCGGCATAGGTCCGGTAACTTTCGGTTTCTTCCGTCTCGTGGAATTGCGTGCCATGAATCGCTGCACCTAACGCATAGACTGGCTGATGATGGTGCTCGAAGAACAAGTGTTACAAGCTGCGGCAAATGCGCTGGGAAGTGTAAAGAATCTGAACTTCGCGTTTTAAGCCGGTACTGTAAGTTGAAAAGGGTGGGCGATGGGGATCGAACCCACGGCCACTGGAGCCACAATCCAGCGCTCTACCAGCTGAGCTACGCCCACCAGAAGAAGAGAATCAACTACTTACCCAAATTCACAACTTTGGCTGTTTCAGCCTGTGGTGAAATTTGTGGTGACTCGGCTTCCATCTTACCAAAACTCGGCAGTTTAGCTACCGCCGACGGGTTCACTGAACGCTAACCGTTACTCGGGAGTAATCACCGAGCTGTGACTTCAATGGGGTTAGTTGGTCCCTTGCGCCTCTTCATTGCAGGATCTCTTCATTTTCAAAATACGCGTTCGGAATTCATCGAGAATATCGTTGGCGTTCACGAATCGTAGAAATCTGACGAGTTAGATTCGAGTCTCTCAGAACGAGAGTGACAAGCGCACCCTTTGCGGTCTGCCGAAAGCAGCGGTGTGATGCGGATGCGCCCCAATGCCGGCACCGATACCTGCACTGAATCCAATCGAGAGCGCAACACCAGCGACCGCTTCGGGTGCGCAATCTGCATCGCCGCAGGAAAAGAGCGCGCCGGCCTCGATGTGAGCGAGAGCGCGGAATCCGTCGATTTTCAACTCGAAGATAAATTGATCGGAATCGAACGGCTCTCTACGGTGGGAAAGCCGTGTGGGACGCATCTGCGTGGAAACATTCACTGCTGAGTATAAACCGGAACCACCCTCTATGCCGCTCGCGGGGATCAGACTTGCGTGGTTAGCCAGAGGATGAATACGACAAACACCACGGCAGCAAGACCAAGGATGAGCAATATGATTTTAGCCAAGGCTACGACACGGTTGCGCCTTCCATCGCCCTGGTTGCTGGCTGATTCGGAATTCTTGAAAAGGAACATTCCATCCTTCCCACCAGAACGCACTGAAACTGAGGCGCATTTTTAGCTTTAGCTTTTCATTCTTAAGTCGGTCGTAAAATGCAATGAAGTGGTCTACGGCGGCTCATTCTTCCGCTTCCGCAAGGTCAACCTGTGAGTAATTTCATTTTGTTCGGCCGAGTTCGGCTTGCCATCCAAGGGCAGTTAGCGCAAAACTTAACGGGATGATTTCCGCTTTCTGAACACGGCGACCGGACGCTTGGAGGCTGTTCCGGTCGTCGTTTATTTGTTCGATCATGTCCAGAGTTTGGTTCCACCTTTTATTGGCTACGGCTATCCATCTTCATTGGTTACACATCTGGCTTCGTCTTCTTTGTAAAAATCTGCAAAATGGATTCAGATAGATATTCACTTTGGTTCAATGAGTGTTTTTCTGAAGACTTCGCCCAGACAATGGGGGCAGCGTGCCGGCATCTCCACAATGTAATGCGTCACGTTCGGATCTGAGCCGGTGACCCGGTCGAGAACGACATCGAAGGGGATCTCGGCGCCTTCTCGAGTGCAGCCTTCGCAAAATTTAATCAACCGCTCGGCTTCTCGCAACGTTGTACTGTTGATGAGCACGACGCTCTGTTGTTCAGAAGGATTGAAGAAGTCGCGAGGCATTGCGGAGCAGTCAGGATCGATACCCAAATTAATATTCCGCTCAAGTCCGACCGAACCGGAAATGAGTGCGTGGCCTAACCGATCGGCGGCCCGTTCTGAAAGCACTAATTCGACTTGTCGAGCGTTGGTGTCGTCCTCGAAGGCTAGGCTTAGGAACACATGACGTCTACCCACCGGACCGGCAGGTTGGACCGTGATCGTACAACGGTCCATCGGATGGAAAATTCAATGCGCGTGATTGCAACCGTTTGTCTCATGAGACATGATCCCTTATAACCTCCTGGTTTACTCCCTAGGGAATTCCTTCTCGTTTCACGATAGGTTTTGGATAGTCGCGAGAGCTTACAGCAAATACGTCCAGCCGCAAATAGAGAAGCGTCTCTCTCGGTAAAAAAAGTAGGAACGTGCACGGCATTTTTCGGAATTGTCCTTGGCACACGACGAGAGCCAAACTTCACCCCCTGCAAGGTCACCCGACCTGTTGGCGGGTTCAGTGGGAGCATGCGGGGATTGAATTGTAATCGTGCTGTCATGTGGCCGCGGTCTTCCTGCCGTACCATTTTGACCCTTTCCTGATACGACGAGGCGGGGGACGACGTTAGTGCTAAGGAAAGTGCTTGGAGCTATTGTGTCCTCTTCGTAGGATCTGCGGCACCGTGATCACTGTTGTAGCCACTTGGCACTGTAGATGTGGTGTCAGGGCAACGATCGTTGCCGAAAGAGATCTAGACAAGTCCACTGCGACTGTCACAGTCGCCTGTCCCGACTGCGGAGTCGCGCAGGTCATTGACGCGGATCGGATGATTTCTATTACACACGAGAAGGACAACGACGGCTCTCATTCAGAGCAAGCAATCCAGGCTAAAGGGCACCAGTCGAAAAGGTATTCGAGAGACAAGCTTCCTAGTTCGGCGGATTAGGCTGTCCGACAAGCGACATTTCGAGGTCAGTCGCGGTAGGTTGGATGCATTAACAGCCATGCCTCGCAATATGTTCTTCTAACTGCTGGTTCGTCTCTAGTAACGCTTGTCTGGCGGTCCTGACCCGCTTAGCAACAAACTCGAATTCCGTGTGAGCCAACATCGCAACGGCCCCTGCGAGTTCCTTCGCCCCACGTGAGTAGTTATCGAGCGCCTTTTTCTGGGCAGCCAAGAGATTCGATATTTGATTTTTGCTTCTTGAAAAGTTTGCCAGTGATTTCGGATTGATGGTGCAGAAAGGAAATTAAAAGTTGTTTAGAATTGACGCCATCGGATTGATGCAAATAAAGCCGACGCCACTGGCATCTTTGACACGAGAGTCAGCAGAGACTTCGCCGTAACATGCTT